>Ga0102946_1000527_pt1 | contig 13294 bp, 11 predicted proteins | sample SalPon2A_A_D1_MG_FD_78209 | JGI IMG/M metagenome (GOLD analysis project Ga0102946, IMG submission 78209) | Soil microbial communities from South San Francisco under conditions of wetland restoration - Salt Pond MetaG R2A_A_D1_MG | ecosystem: Environmental > Terrestrial > Soil > Wetlands | place... | reverse complement strand
CCGGATCAAATCCAGCGACAGGTCACGGGAGCGGGGCCGGACCGGCTCCGGCGGCCGTTCGCTCAGCCATTCCTCGGGGACGTAGTCCGGGGCCGGCGGGGCGGGCGCGATGGGCGCCGGCGAGGGCCGGCGCAGGGCCTGGAGGGGGAGATCTGGCCGGCTCGCGGACATCGAAGTTAGGGCAGCCTAACAAAAGCCAACTGCGCAGGTCGGGTATAGGGGTCTAGCCCTCAGGTTGCTCTCGCGGCCCGGTCCCTTTCGGGAAGTACCCCCTGACGGGTGGGCTCGGTGCGCGTCTCAGTTACAGACTGGGCAACGGCCCAGGTTTGAGATTGCGAGTACGGGGTAGGACCCGTGGCGTTAGGGGGAGTAGAGAAGTGACAGACCTTCCAGCCGCCGGCGAAACGCAAGAGGCGAGTCAGGCTCTTGGAGATGGCCTTAGCCTCGCGGCGTTCGCGGACTTGCTCCCCGACGCGATCGTCATCTGTGACCGCCAGGGAACCATCGTGCACGCCAACTCGGTGGCCGAGGAGCTGTTTCGCTATGGCTCCGGGGAGCTCGCCGGTCTCGCGGTCGAGGAGCTGCTCCCCGAGCAGCTCCGAGCCCTCCATCGGGAACACCGCGCCGGGTACATTGCCGCCCCGCGGACGCGGCGGATGGGCACCGGGATGCCGCTACAGGCCCGGCGCCGTGACGGCACCACGTTTCCCGCTGACATCAGCCTGACTGCTGCCGGGCCGGGCGCGAGCAGGGTCTTCACCGCGATCCGTGATGCCAGCACCCGGCTGGAGGCCGAGCGCGAGTGGCGAGTGCACGAGGCGGTCGGCGGTGAGGGGCGCATGCAGCAGTCGCTGCGCCTGGAGAGCCTCGGCCGGCTCGCGGGCGGCATGGCGCACGACTTCAACAACCTGCTCGCAGCGATCCTGATCAGCGCCGAGCTCGCGCTTGACGGGGACGAGATCGATCCCCGCCAGGCGCTCCGCGAGATCCGCGCCGCGGCCTCGCGGGCCGCTGAGTTCACCCGCCGCGCGCTGGTGCTCGGCCGTGAGGCGCCGGACAACCCTGAGCCCACCGCCGTCGGGGCGGTGGTCGAGGACCTCCGTAGCCTGCTCGATCGGACGATTGAGGCCTCGGTCGAGATCGAGGTCGAGATCGAGGACGCACCCGGGCAGGTGATGGTCGACCGGTCGCAACTCGAGCAGGTGATCCTCAACCTCGCGATCAACGCTCGCGACGCGATGCCCGAGGGAGGCACCCTCCGGATCTGCACGAAGATCCGCGAGATGGAGAGCTCGGTCGCCGCGATCAGCCCGTCGATGACTCCGGGGCGCTACCTCCAGCTCGTTGTCGAGGACACCGGGAGCGGCATGGACCCTGATCAGATCGAGCGTGCCTTCGAGCCCTTCTACACGACCAAGAGCGAGGGCGAAGGGACCGGACTCGGGCTCTCGCTCGCTTACGGCGTCGTGCGACGCGCGGGCGGTCACATCGGGATCTACTCCGAGCCGGGCTCGGGGACGGCAGTGAAGATCTACCTGCCGCTGCTCGAGCGCCTCGAGGATGCCGGCGAGGAACAGGAACCGGAGCCGGAGCCGATCGACGAATCCCTTCTGGGCCACGGCGAGCAGGTGATGGTGGTCGAGGATCAGCCCGGTCTCGCCGGTCTCGCCGGCCACCTCTTGAGCGCCCACGGCTATGCGGCCCGCGTCGCCGGCAGCGCCGAGGAGGCGCTGTCGATCATCGTCCGCGAGGGCGCAGACGTCGACGCGATGCTCTGTGATCTGGTCCTGCCTCGCGCGTCCGGCGTGGTCCTCGCGGAGCGGCTTCGCGAGGCGGGAGTCGAGATCCCGATCGTGTTCATGTCCGGCTACACCGCCAAGCGCCGTGACGACCCGCCGAACATCCTGGTCAAGCCGTTCCAGCGCGACGAGCTGCTCGGCAGGGTGAAGGACGCCCTGGCATCAGCCGGCGACTGACGCTCCGCGGGCCGGCGGCGGCCCTGCTCTAAAGTGTTCTGCCCGTGGGAGGGCGGTCACGACCATGCCTCCCCGATCTCTTTTCAACGATGACTCGATGCTCCGCCGGATCCAAGGCGAGCGGATGGTGATGCTCAGTGGCCCGCGCGCGCTGCTGATGCAGGCCGCACACCCGCTGGCAGTCGAGGGTCTTTTGGCGCACACCGCCGGTCTCGACGAGCCCTATGAGCGACTCGAGCGAACCGCGGAGGTGATGAGCGCGATCGGCTTCGGCTCGCGTGAGGAGGCCGAGCGACTGACTCGCCGGGTCCGGGCGATGCACCGGACCGTGAAGGGCGAGCTGGACCGCGATGTCGGCGTCTTCCCGGCCGGCACTCCGTACGCAGCCGACGATCCCGAGTTGCTGATGTGGGTCCTGTTCAGCCTGGTCGACTCCGGGATCGTCGTCTACGAGCGCTTCGTTCGGTCGATGAGCGAGGGCGAGAAGGAGTCGTATTGGGCGGACTTCCGGGTTGTCGGCGGCCTCTTTGGTCTCGAGCCGGATGAGATGCCCGCCGACCTGGCCGAGCTCGACGCCTACCGTGAGCTGATGTACGCGAGCGGGCGGCTCCACGTGAGCGACTGGGCCCGGACCAAGGCCCGCGAGATCGTCTTCCGTCCGCCGGTGTCACTGCAGCTGCGGCCGCTGGTCGAGCTCGTCAACTACGTCACGGTCGATCTGCTGCCCGAGCCCATCCGCTCCGACTACGGATTCGCTCCGATCCCGCCCGGCCCGATCCGAGGGCTGACCGTGACCGCCACCGCCGAGTACCTGAAGCGGGTGGTGCTGCCGCTGATGCCCGAGCGCGTCCGACGGATTCCCGTCGCGAGGGCGGCCTGAGCCATGGCCCACGATGATGGGGCGGAGCCCGAGGATGATGCGCAGGGCGACCCGGCCGAGCCGCCGAGCGAGCCCGCAGCCACCGACGGAGCCCCGCGGATCCGCACCGGTCGCATCGGGCGCACCGCCGGCGTCGGCACGCTCGTGGCCGGTCAGGGGGTGAGGTGGGCCGGGACCCGAGTTGCGAACCTGACCCGCTCGGAGGAGGCCCGGCAGCAGAAGACGGACGAGCGCGTTGCCGCGATCGCGACCCAGCTTGCGCGTCAGCTCGGTCAGATGAAGGGCGCGGCGATGAAGATCGGTCAGGTGCTCTCGACCATCGAGCTGCCGGGGCTCAGCGAGGAGGGGCAGGAGGAGTTCCGGGCCGCACTCGCCGAGCTGCGCGACAACGCGCCGAAGTTCGACTACGCCGACATCGAGACGGTGATCACGGAGGACCTCGGCGGGTCCGTCGCGGACCATTTCGCCGAGTTCGAGCGGGAGGCGTTTGCGGCGGCCTCGATCGGTCAGGTCCACCGGGCGCGAACCCACGAGGGGGATGAGGTCGCGGTGAAGGTGCAGTATCCCGGAGTGGCCGAGGCGGTCGAGATCGACCTTCGGAACCTCCACCTGATCCTCCGCCTGGTCAAACGGATGGCACCCGGCCTCGACGCCAAGGCGGTGGGCGGGGAGATCCGCGAGCGGATCACGGAGGAGCTCGACTACGAGCTCGAGGCCCAGAACCATCGGGCGATCCAGCGGGCCTACCGTGGTCACCCGTTCGTCGTGGTGCCCCGGGTCCATACTGGGCTGAGTAGCCGCCGGGTGCTGACCACGACCTACCTCGACGGCCGGCGCTTCGAGGACGTGGCCGGGCTCGAGGAGGCCGAGCGGGACCGCTTCGGCGAGATCGTGTTCCGCTTCTTCCTCTCGACCCGCAACCGGACCGGGATGGTGCTCGGCGATCCGCACCCGGGCAACTACCTTCGGCTCACGGACGGCTCGGTGGGCTTCCTCGACTTCGGCCTGCTCCGCCGTGTGCCGCCCGAGCACCTGGAGCTCGAGCGCTCGCTCGCCCGGGCGATCGGTGAAAACAGGGCGGAGGACGTCCACGCGCTGATGTCCACGCTCGGTTACCTCCCCGAGCCCGAGGACTTCGATCCCGAGGCGCTGCTCGACCAGGTCAGGACCGGCGCCGCCTGGCTCTTCGAGCCGGGCTTCCGCCGCCTCGATCCGGCCTACGCTCACGAGCTGCTCGAGCAGGGGGGCTCCCCGCGTAGTCCTCACTACGAGGCGATGAAGCGGCAGACGATGCCACCCGCCTCGCTGCTGATGCGCCGCCAGGAGGCCCTCATCCTCGTCGTCCTTGCGCAGCTCCGCGCCGGGGCCGACTGGCAGGCGATCGCCGCCGAATACGCGTTCGACGGCGAGCCGAGCACCGAGCTGGGCGGTCAGGAGGCCGAGTTCTGGGGTGGGAGCGGCTAGCGCCGGCTCCCTCCACCGCATGGAGGTGTACGTGGGTCCGGCCGAGGGCGCCGACCGCGGGGCAGCAGCGGTTGCATAGAGGGGAGCCAGAGGCCGGGTTGGTGCGGATCGCCCGGGGGTCCGTCTGTCGCCTCCAGGTGCCGAGCGGTCAGTATCGGCCGGTATGCGGTCGTTGGGTACCGCTCGGCGTTCCTGGGAGGCGATTCCGGTCCCGGCTCCGCGGAACCGCCCCAGATCTGGTGTCCCCGCTGCGGATAGCCCCTACCCCTCCCCTCACTGTGGAGAACCCGGCGGGCGCTCTGTGTCTTCGTGCCAAGAACACAAGTCGGGCGTCGCGGGCCCGGGGTCGGCGCATGGGGCTCTTGTGTTGGCGCCCGGGCAATCACGCCGCTAGGCGGCGAGGGGGCCCCGGCTAGGCGAACAACGGGAGCGTCGCGCAGTAGATCGCGACGAGCACGATTCCCTCCCAGCGCACCAGCCGCCGGCCGGTCGCTAGCAGCACGCCGGCCACGACCGCGAAGCCGGCCATCAGCACGATCGCGCCGCCGAGTCCCGAGGAGTCGAGCGGCGCCGCGGGCGTCAGCAGCGCGGCGGTGCCCGCGATCCCGAGGCTGTTGACCATGTTGCTGCCGAGCACGTTGCCGATCACGAGATCGGTCTCACCGCGGCGGACCGACTGGATCCCGACGACGATCTCGGGCAGCGAGGTCCCGATCGCGACGAGCGAGAGGCCGATGAACGCCTCCGAGATCCCGAGTTCGAGCGCAACGTCGGATGCGGAGTCGACCAGCAGCCGGGACGCGCCGACGGTGGCAGCCAGCGTGACCAGGGCTATCCCCAGCTCGACCGGAAGCGAGCCCTCCTCGTTCTCGCGGTGACCCGGCGGAGGATGCGCCGGGCGCACGATCCAGAAGGCGACCGGGAGGGCGAGCAGGAGCACGATCCCTTCGATCCGGCCGATCCCGCCGATCAGCGCCAGCGCGAGCACCAGGACTGCGCCGACGCTGAGCACCGCCTCTCGCCTCAGGACCCGGGAGGAAACGAGCAGCGGGGCCAGGATCGCGGCGATGCCGAGCGCCAGCCCGACGTTGACCGTGTTCGAGCCGACGAAGTTGCCCACGGCGATCCCGTCCTGCCCATCGGCGGCCGCGAACGCGGAGACCAGCCAGTCGGGGAGGCTGGTGCCGACGCCGATCAGGACGACTCCGATGAACAGCGGGCTCGCGCCGAGCAGGCGAGCGACCTCGGCCGCCGAGATCACGAAGCGGTCGGCGGCGACCGCGAGGACGGCGAGTGTGGCGGCGATGATCAGCAGGTCGATGGCCATGGGAGAGCGCTCGGGCGGGTAACCGGGGGGCGCCGGGCCGCATGATCGCGCAGCGCTCGCCGCGGCGGCCTGCTGCCATCATGCCTGGCCCATGAGCCCTCATCTCTCCCGATTCCCGGCGCGGAAGCTGGCCATCGTGACCTGCATGGACTGCCGGATCAATCCGCTGGTGACCGCGGGCCTCGAAATCGGCGAGGCCCACATCATCCGCAACGCAGGGGCCGTGGTCACCCCGGACGTCCGGCGCTCGCTGGCGCTCTCCCAGCGGGCGCTGAAGACCAAGGAGGTCTGGATCGTGATGCACACCAAGTGCGGCGTGCTGGGGCTCGATGACCGTGAGTTCCTCGATCAGATCGAGTCGGAGGTGGGCATGCGCCCCGACTGGGCGCCCGGTGGCTTCGAGTCGCTGGAGCAGGGCGTTCGCGAGGGTGTCGGGCGGGTCCGCGCTGACCCCGTGCTCGTCTCCTCGGACGTCCGCGGCTTCATCCTCGACATCGAGACCGACGAGCTCAACGAGATCGCCGGCGCGTAGGCCTACGCGACGGGCGCCCGCGCCCCGGTCCGCACCGGGGCGTCGCGCCTCGACATGACCCGCACCGGGGTCCCGTGCTTGGGCGAGAAGGTGACGTTGCGGCGCTTGATCGGCTCGGGGGCCTCGAGCGCGCTCTCCAGCTCGCAGCGGCTCAGCACCTCCCGCAGGGCGATCCGCATCTCGAACTCGGCGAAGCTCGCCCCCAGGCACCGGCGGATTCCGCCGCCGAACGGGATCCACGAGTAGGTCTCCGGCGGGCTCTCCAGAAAGCGCTCGGGCCTGAACGCGAGCGGATCCGCATAGGTCGAGGGGTCGGTGTGGGTGAGCCAGATCGCCGGCGCGACATCGGTGCCCGCTGGTAGCTCGCGGTCGTCAATCCGCATCGGCTTCTCGAGGCGCCGGCCCGCGAGAGGCACGACCGGCCGCAGGCGCAGGACCTCGCTGATCGTCGCGCGCAGGTACTCGTCGCTCTCGCCGGCGCGGATCTCGTCCGTCAGGCGAGTCAGCGCCCCGGGGTTGCGTAGCAGTAGGTCGAATGCCCAGGCGAGCGCTGTCGCCGTCGTCTCGTGGCCGGCGACGAGCAGCGTCATCAACTGGTCGCGCAGCTCGGAGTCGCTCATCGGCTCTCCGTCCTCGAAGCGGGCCGCGACCAGCATCGAGAGGATGTCCGTCCGCTGGTCGAGCTCCGGATCGGCGCGCCGCTCGGCTGCCTCGAGCGCGAGCAGCTCGTCAGCCTCCCGCATCCTCTCGCGCAGCGCGAGCAGCGGGTCGGTCATCCCGGGGATGCGCCGCGACAGCAGGAAGCGCACCTGCAGCGCGGGGCCGGCCGTCTGGTCGAGGAGGTCACCGAGCAGCGGTCGCAGCCGGTCGAGCCGCCGTGCGTCGCTGACGCCGAAGACGGCGTGGAGGATCACCTCGAGCGTCACGGCCTGCATCCGTGGATGGATCGCGAACTCGCTCCCGAGCGGCCAGCCGGCGATCTCGCTATCGACGATGTCGGTGATCTGGCTCTCGTAGGCGCGCATGCGCTCGCCGTGGAAGGGCGGCAGCATCAGCTTGCGGCGCGCGAGGTGCTCGCTGCCTTCGAGCAGCAGCACGGAGCGCGCGCCCAGGATCGGCTCGAGCGCCAGCGTGCGCCCCGGCGGCAGGCCGTTCTCACGCTCGGTGAACAGCGCCCGCACGTGCTCGGGGCGGCTGATAATCACCATCGGTGTCTCGAAGCCGGGGAACTTCAGCGAGAACGAATCCCCATATCGCCTCCGGCACGAGTTGAGGAACTCGAGCGGCCGGAACAGCCAGTTCCCGATCTGCCCGGCGGGGGGCATGCGGGGACCGGGAGGGAGGGCCGCAGCCGGCGCACCGATATTGGAGCTCGCCATGGGGTCAGCATACGCCGCCGCCCGCCCGGCTGTGAGCCGCCGGGCCGCACTTAGTACCTTGCGGGCGGATGCCCGCGCTGCCTGAGATCGAGTTCGACCAGTTCGCCGCCGTCGAGATGCGCGTGGGTCGGATCGTCGAGGTCGAGGACTTCCCCGAGGCGCGCAGGCCGGCCTGGAAGCTCCGCGTTGACTTCGGCCCCGAGCATGGCGTCAAGCGCTCCTCCGCCCAGATCACCAACTACACGCGGGAGCAGCTGCTCGATTCGCTCGTCGTCGCGGTCGTGAACTTCCCGCCGCGGCAGATCGGGCCCGTGCGCTCCGAGGTCCTGGTCCTCGGCGCCGTCAACGACGACGGCGTGGTTACCCTGTTGCGCCCCGACGGCGCACCGGAGCTCGGCGAGCGCGTTGCCTGAGCCGGCGTTGCTGCTCGCGGCAGGTCAGACGCCGGAGTTCCTGGCCGAGCTGGCCGCGCTGCTCGTCGCCGGCACGCTCATCGCCTACGTCGGCGCTCGCCTCGGGCTGGTTCCGATTGTCGGCTTCCTGATCGCCGGCGTGTTGATCGGGCCGAACTCGCTCGGCCTCGTCAACGATCGCGAGATCATCAACGCGGCGGCCGACGTCGGGGTGATCCTGCTCCTGTTCACGATCGGGATGGAGTTCAGCCTCGAGCGGCTGGCGCGCCTGTGGCGAGCGATTTTCGGGGGCGGGGGCCTGCAGGTCGTGCTCACGACGCTGATCTCGGTCGGGGTCCTGCTCGCGCTCGGCGTCGACGGCCGGGCCGCCATCTACACCGGACTGCTGGTCGCGCTCAGCTCCACCGCGCTCGTGCTGCGCCTGCTCGCCGATCGTGGCGAGATCGGCGAGGAGCACGGGAGCGCCAGCGTCGGGCTCCTGCTCTTCCAGGACCTGGCGATCATCCCGATGGTGCTGCTCGTCCCGGCCCTCGGCACGTCGGGCGGGTCGCTCGGCGAGATCGTCGCCGCGCTCGCGATCGCGGTAGCGATCATCGCCGCGGTGCTGACCTTCGCGCGCCGACTGATGCCGCCGCTGCTGGAGATCGTCGCCCGAACCTGCTCGCCGGAGATCTTCCTGATCACCGTGATCGCGATCTGCTTCGGCACGGCCTACCTGACCAGCCTTGCAGGCGTCAGCGTTGCGCTCGGCGCCTTCCTCGCCGGGCTGGTCGTGCACGAGAGTCGCTTTGGCGCCCATGCGCTCAGCGAGATCCTGCCGCTCCAGATCGTCTTCAGCGCCACATTCTTCGTCTCGATCGGGATGCTGGCCGACCTCGGATTCGTCGTCGACAACGTGCCGCTCGTGCTGCTCAGCGCCCTCGGGGTGCTCGCGATCAAGGTCATCGCGACCTCGATCAGCGTTCGTGCGCTGGGCTACTCGACCGCTGTGGCCGGTGCCTCGGCGCTGCTGCTCGCTCAGGTGGGCGAGTTCTCGTTCGTGCTCGATCAGGTCGGCCGCGACGAGGGGCTCACCCCCGGCGGCCTCGGCGAGGACGGCACTCAGACGTTGATCGCGACGACCGTCCTGCTGATGGTTGCGACCCCGACCCTCTCCGGCCTCGGCCGGCGACTGGTCGGCCCTCGTGGGCAGCCGGCGCCCGAGCTTCCCGACGACGGCCGCCTGCAGCCGTCGGGAGTGGAGCCCGATCACGACCTCAGCGGTCACGTGATCCTCGCCGGCTATGGGGACGGCGCCCGGGCCGCGGTCCCCGCGCTGGCCGCGAACGACGTTCCCTTTCTGATCACGACCCTCAACCCCGGCGGTGCCCGCGAGGCGCTGGCCGAGGGCCTGCCGGTGATCCAGGGGGACCACACCAAGGCGAACCTGCTCGAGCGCGCGGGCATTGCCGACGCGCGCCTGCTGGTCGTCGTCGACGATGAGCTCGAGACGACCTACCGGGTTGCCTCGGTCGCCCGCGCGCTGAATCCAAGGCTCGAGATCCTCGCCCGGGTGGAGTCCGACGGTGACGTCGGCGCGATCGCCGCGGCCGGCGTCGACCGCGTGATCAGCGGCGAGAGCGCCTCGGCGCAGCGAGTTCCGGCGGCGGTTCTTCACCAGTGCGGCCGGGCCTCGGCGAACGCTGCGATCGACCCCGAGCGCATCGTGCACTTCGACCCTGTGGGGGAGGGCTGTGAGCATGTCGAGCTCGCCCAGCCGGTCCGCCCGAGCGCCGGCGGCTGCGAGTCCTGCCTGCGCTCCGGCGACGAGTGGGTGCACCTCCGGGTCTGCCTGATCTGCGGACACGTCGGCTGCTGTGACAGCTCCCCGAACCGGCATGCCTCCGCTCACCATGCGGCGACCGGCCACGCGCTCGTCGCCAGCGCCGAGCGCGGCGAGCACTGGGCCTACTGCTTCGTCGACGAGCTCACGATGAGAACGCGCGAGCCGGTCGAGCCCGCTGCGGGCTCCGCATCCGAATAGATTCCCCCGCCATGGACATCTCAGCAGCAGGCGCACTCGTCAGCGGCGGCGCTTCCGGCCTCGGTGAGGCCACGGTCCGCCGTCTGCACGAGGCCGGCGCCCACGTGGTAATCGCCGACCTCAACGCGGAGAAAGGTGAGGCGCTGGCCGCGGAGCTCGGTGATCGGGCCCGGTTCATCGCGGTCAACGTCACCGACGCGGAGTCCGTCCAGGCCGCGGTGGACCTCGCGAGCGAGCCCGAGCGGGGCCTCCGCATCGCGGTCGGCTGCGCGGGGATCGGCTGGGCGCAGCGCGTGGCGGGCAGGCAGGGACCACACCCGGAGGACCTGTTCAACAACGTCCTCCAGGTCAACCTGGTCGGGATGTTCAACCTGCTGCGGCTGGCGGCGACGTCGATGAACGAGAACGAGCCCGACGAGGGCGGCGAGCGCGGGGTGTTCGTCAGCACCGCGTCCGTGGCCGCCTTCGACGGCCAGATCGGCCAGATCGCCTATTCGGCGAGCAAGGGCGGGATCGTCGGCATGACGTTGCCGGCCGCGCGCGACCTCTCCTCCCGCGGTATCCGGGTGCTTGCGATCGCCCCGGGCCTGTTCGACACTCCACTGCTCGCCGCTCTCCCGGAGGAGGCGAGGGAGGCGCTCGGCGCCCAGATTCCCTTCCCGAGCCGGCTGGGAATGCCCGAGGAGTTTGCGCACCTCGTCGGCGCGATCGCCGAGAACCCGATGCTCAACGGCGAGACAATCCGGCTCGACGGCGCGATCCGGATGCAGCCGAAGTAGGCCGTGCGGCCGGCGCCGCCCGGCCTCACTCGCTTGCCGGGTAGGCGAGCTGGACGTGGTCGCGCGCGACCGCGATGAAGGAGCGGGTGATCGACTCGCCCTTGCCGTTGACCGCACCGTTGCGCTGGGTGATCTGCGCGTCGACGAGCGGGATGAAGTTGACGTCTCCGCGGTTGAGGAAGTCGGAGAGCCGACTCCTGTAGCCCTCCCGCGGCATGGTCAGGTCGCCGATGATCTCATGGCTCGGCGTCTGCAGCACGACGCGCTGTGTACGGGTCTCCATCGAGTTTCCTATCGGCGATTGAGCGGTGGCCTTGAGCTCCGCCCGGCGAACCGGTCAGGGCGTTGCCTCAAGCCTTCGTCTCGGCGCTCTTCCGCTTCGAGCCCGGACGCTTCGATGCGGCCGGCTTCCCCGCCTTGGCCTTCGTCGATCGCTTGCGACGCTTGGGGAGCAGCGTCTTGTCCAGCGCCTCCAGCGAGTCGCCCATATAGATGGCGAGGCGCTGCAGGTGGGGAAGTGAGTCGCGCGCGCCCGTGAAGCCGAAATCGAGCGTCCCCGCATAGCTCAGGCACGTGATGTTGAGGCCGTTGCCGTGCAGCAGCAGCGAAAGCGGGAAGAGCGCATCGAGCCGGGCGCCGTTGAAGTACAGAGGCTCGGTCGGCCCGGGTACGTTCGAGACCGTCACGTTGAACGGGATCGGCGCGTTGCCGCCGAGCCCGGCCATCAGGCTGGCGATGTACGGACCGTTCATCAGCAGCGTGTAGGGGGTCCGGGCCGCCGGGGGGAGGTCGCGCTGGTGGCGCTTGGCCTCGGCGACCGACGCCTTGATCGCCCTGATCCGCTCCCTCGTATCGGGGATGTTGGTGCCCAGCTCCGCGACGAGCACCCCGATCGCATTGCCCGCGCTCTCGTCGTCGACGTCGCGTAGGTTGACCGGGACCCCGGCCGTCAGCGAGCGATCGGGAATCTTCCCGTGCTCGCCCAGATAGCGCCGCAGGGCGGCGGAGCTGAGGTAGAGCACGAGGTCGTTGAGGGTGCAGTCGGCCGCCTTCGCCAGCTTCTTCAGATGGTCCAGCTCGTACTGCTGCGTTGCGAAACGCCGCTGGCCTCCCAGATGGCCGCCGAGGGCCGATCCCGGCGCCGTATACGGTGGGGAAAGGGCGCCGTCATCGAGCGCCGCGCGGCCCAGCTCGACTCCGGCCTTGCCGAGGGACACGGCAGCGCCGGCGCCCTCCAGCGCCGTGCCGAAGATCGAATCGATCGGGCTCGAGCCGCCGCTGTTCGAGTCGGGGCGGGGCGAGCGCTCGCCGGCGCCGACCGTCCAGAACGCTCCCATGCCGCGCTTGTCGGGGTCGGGGGAAAGCGTTCTCAGGATCATGCGGATCCCGCTGACGCCGTCGATCAGGGAGTGATGCATCTTGATGTAGATCGCGAACCGGTTCTTGTCCAGGCCCTCGATCAGGTGCAGCTCCCAGAGCGGCCGGTGCAGGTCGAGCTGGTTGCTGTGCAGGCGGGAGACGAGGATCCCGAGCTCCCGCTGGCCGCCGGGATGGGGGAGGGCGGACCGGCGCACGTGGTAGTCGAGATCGACGTCTCGGTCCTCCTGCATCAGCGGGAGCCTGTGGCCGATCAGCGGGCCGTCGACGAGCTTCAGGTTCCACGGCTGGGGAACCTTGCGCTCCTCGCGCATGGTCTCCAGGGTCTCGGCGACGAAGTCCTCGCCCGCGCCCTCGGGCATCGTGAACTCGAACAGGGCCCCGACGTGCATCGGGGTGTCTCGGGATTCAAGCAGCAGCCAGGCTGCGTCAAGTGGTGAGAGTCGCTTCACGGCCCTCCTTTCGCTCCCCGCCCAGGATAGTCGCTCGTCTTCGCCCTCGTGGCCGTCCGCGCCGGCCCGGGCCTAGCGGACGGCCTCGAAGTCGGCGGGGTCGATGGCCTTCGTGCGGCGCTTGAACTCCAGCCAGCCACCGGGCCAGTTGTTGGTGTTGATGCCCTCGCCGTTGACGTACCAGTTGTCGCAGCCGCCCTTGACCCAGCGGGTGGCGGCGCTCCGCTCGTCGATCTCCTCGATCCAGCGCCGCTGGGCCTCAGGCCGCAGGCTCAGGTACCTGGCGCCCTCGCGAAGGCGGCGGAGGCCGTCGACGGCGAGGTTGAACTGGCACTCGAGCGTGAACGGCACCGAGCCGGAGCCGTGGTTGGTGTTCGGCCCATACATGACGTAGAGATCGGGGAAGCCGGCGATCGCGGTTCCCAGGTAGGCCTCGGGCCGGTCCTGCCAGACCTCGTTGAGCTCGCGGCCGTCGAGGCCGTGAATCTCCATTGGGGCGACGAAATCGTGGGACTGGAAACCGGTGCCCCAGATGATCACGTCCGTGGGCCGCTCGACCCCGTCGGGACCCACGACTCCGTCGGGGGTGATGCGTTCGACCGGGCCGTGGTGCAGGTCGACGTCGTCGCGCATGAGCGCCGGGTACCAGTCGCTGGTGAACAGGACCCGCTTGCAGCCGGCCTCGTAGTCGG
>Ga0102946_1000526_pt1 | contig 13331 bp, 10 predicted proteins | sample SalPon2A_A_D1_MG_FD_78209 | JGI IMG/M metagenome (GOLD analysis project Ga0102946, IMG submission 78209) | Soil microbial communities from South San Francisco under conditions of wetland restoration - Salt Pond MetaG R2A_A_D1_MG | ecosystem: Environmental > Terrestrial > Soil > Wetlands | place... | reverse complement strand
TGGCAAGCTGCCTGTTCTTGTAGATCACACCCGCGGCATAGATTCGCCAGGCCTGTCCCAGGATGGCGACCACGAAGCCGGCAATGACGCGATTTTCACCGGGAACAGCGAACCAGGCGCAAACCAGCACCAATAGCAGGCCCAGCCCCTGGCGGGATGCTTCGTGATAGCGCAGTCGATCGATAAGACCCACCAGGCCTTTCCGGTTGCCCATTTTCTCCGACCGGTTTTGTGCCATGTCTTTCTCCTCAGAGCCGGCCAGGCGGCCAAGACCAGAAGCCTATCGTATGTGCATGGAGTTCGCCAGAGGCGAAATTCTGACTGGTGCACTCATCGTATCTATTACAGTCAATGAACGGCCCAGGGAACGTCCACGCCCAGATGCCTCATCAGCCGCGCCTTGACTTCCACCGGGCTGACATTCGGCCTAGGCAGGTCTTCGGATACGCCCTTGCGTGTCCTCAGTTGAAGGAATTCCGGGCCATTCTTCCGGCTTAAAAAAGACTGCAATTGTACCAGCGACACAGCTTCTGAGGCATTATTGTAACCGCAAGCCGCTGCCACGCCGGCGAGGCTGATGGCGCGGCTGACGGTAGCCTGTCCACCGGTGCTTTCATGCACTCCGTTGTCCAGCAACAGATGCTGAAGATTGGCGCCGCCATAAGCGCCAATTGTCGCCAGATTGCCCATGCGCATCAAGACAGCGCCGTCACCATCGGCAATCAGGACCTTTCGTTGCGGCTGCGCCAGCGAGAGGCCCAGGCCAAATGACGAAGCACATCCCATCGACCCGACCATGTAAAAGTGGTTGGGCCGGTCGTTGATCGCAAACAGCTCCCGCCCGGTATAGCCGGTGGTGCCTATCACAATGGAATCATTTTCCGGGGTGCTCTCCACGACGGCTTCCAGCGCCTGTTTACGGCTCAATTGCGGTTCTTCGGGTTCTCTGGCAGCGACCGCACAGGGACTGATTGCAGGCACCCAGTCGCTGTTCAATGCGGCCGGAGCTACCGAACCCTTACGCATCACCATCGCGTAGGGTAAGCCGGTCTTTTCCATTTGCCAGTTGGCCACCATCAGGGCCCCCTCGACCGCGTCGGCCTCTCGCGGGAACCAGTCCCAGGGAATTTTCAGTTCATCCAGGATGCGGCCGGTGATTTGCCCCATGAGTTCGTGTTGCGGCTCGTCCGGCAGCCCAGGCTCGCCACGTAATGTGATGATCAGCAACACCGGGATGCGGAACACCCAATTCAGGGAACTCAGCGGGCTGACCGCATTACCCAGCCCGGAATTTTGCATCATGGCCACGGCCCGCTGGCCAGCGAGGGCTGAGCCGCTTGCCGTTGCCACCGCATCACCCTCGTTGGCAGATGAAATATAGGTCATTTCCACATCGTCAATGACGCTGTTGATGAACGGTGTCAGGAACGAACAGGGAACCCCGGTCCAGGTTTTGAAGCCACTGGCCTTGGCTGGTTCGATAAAGTCGCGTGCTTCGATCATGTCTGTCTCAGGACCCCTGGCGATGAGTAAAGTCGGAAGCTCTCTGCAGGTCTTCCAGGTTATTGATGTCCATCCAGTGGCCGGAGATGTATTGCACCTGGGGCGCATGCCCATTCTCAACCAGACGATTGAGCAGATCGGGCATCCCCATCTGATCAAAACCATCTGCCTGCCGCAACTGCTCCAGCGCTTCCAGCAGCATGTCGCGCCCACCCCCTCTGGCGCGCACTATCCCGATCCATCGCCCATCCGGTTCCCGGCCGTCCGGTTCGCCCCGATTCCGGATCCGTTCCAGGGTGACTTTCTGCTGGTACATAGCGCGATCGTCGGGAGCGGAGCACCAGGCCAGGTCGTTGGTATTGCCCTTGGCCTGGGCCAGTGGAGACGAGTCCACCACCACCAGTAGGTCGGCATCCCAATCCATCAGGTTATTGAGGATGTAGGTTCGAAACAGGAGATCGCCGTAGATGATTACCGTGTCATCGGTCAAAACATGCTGTGCGCAATCCAGTGAAGCCAGTTCGCTGCTGCTTTCCCAACGATCATTGACGACGACTTCTGCACCCTGGGCATCCAGGGTCTCGCTGCGGTAACCCGCGACCACGGTGATGGTGTTGATTCCCTGGGCCTTGAACCGGTCGACATGGCGGCGTAAAACCGGCTTGCCGGCGACCGGAATCATCACCTTGGGACGATCCCGGGTCAATTCGTCCATGCCATGTCCCCGGCTGGCGGCCAGCACGATGGCGGAAGCTTCGGGCCGGGCGCTACGGGCGTAAATCTTTTCCGCCTCCAGCAATTCGTCGGCCCCTTGTAAGCGAAAAATTTCAGCCACTGTGGCAACAGCGCCCTCGACATCGACCAATGATTCTGTTTCGCGTATCGCATGCGCAGTAGCCTGCATTGCAGAGATCGTCGCGCGGATCATGTGGTTGGCCCAGATTACCAGGCTGATGTCGTGTTGCCGGAAAACTTCGGTGGGTGTTGAATAGTACTTGGTGGGCACGATCACGAGTGGACAACGGTTGGCCCATTCCATGGCGAACCGCAGCACCTCGTCAGGGCGGCTGATCTTGCTGTGGATCAGGATGGCGTCCGCCCCGGCCTGGCGGTAGGCTTCTCCGCGCCTCAATGCTTCATCCAGTCCCCATCCGGCGATGAATGCCTCGACCCGGGCCACGATGCAAAAATCATCATCTTGCTGGGCGTCTTTCCCGGCCTGAAGCTTTCCGCAGAATGTGTCGATATCCTCGAGTTCCTGCTGCTCACCCTGAATAAAGCTGTTGGTCTTTGGAAACAGTTTGTCTTCGATACACACACCGGCGATATCGCGCTGCTCCAACTTTCTGACCAGCCGGCGCATATTGTTGAAATCACCGTAGCCGGTATCGCCATCAAGCAAAATGGGAATCGATGTGGCATCCGACATGAATTCCAGGGTTTCCACCACCTGGGTCCAGCTGAGCTCGTTGTTGTCGCGAACGGCGTGCTGAGCCGACAGCGCCAGCCCCGAACCCCAGATCCCCTTGAACCCGGCCTCTTCAACGATGCGCGCCGACAGGCCATTGTGGGCTTCAAGAATGAATTCGGTTTGTCCGGATAGCAGCATTTCTTTCAGCTGCGCGGTCTTTTTCTGCATGCTTTTACCCATTCAATTTCAGAAATCAGGGAAGTCTTTTCGGATGGCTTTCAGCACCTCGCTGACCGCGCGGTCGACGTCCTCCGGAAAATCAATTTCGATCCAGGGCAAACCGGTGACATCCTCGAAACCGAATTGCTCCGGGTTGGCCAGTAAAACGTTCCTCAGCGCTTCTTCATGCGGCGCGTCACCAAGGCCTTCAGCCTCAAAACGGCCGCATTCGGCGGCAATGACAGCTGCGTATTCGGGGCCAAACCGAAAAAAGCCCACCGACTCCCCGATCATGTCGTAGGAGAGCCCCGGCGCCAGCCTTTTTCGAAATTCAACGATGCCTCCGTCCCGAACAGCAATTTTTACCGGTTCATCCCCGGGCGTGAAATCCCGGTCAAGCAGGTAACAGTTTTCAACCTGCGTATCCGTCAACATCTGAAGAATTTGCGGGTGGTAGAGCACGTCGGCGTCCATCACCAGCACCGGCGCACCGGCCTCGAGCGTTTCACGCGCTGCCAATAGGCTGAGAACGCTGCCCGCCTGGAAACGTGGATTGAAATGAAAGCTGATATCGGGCCGGGATGTCAGAATTCCGACGTGTTCGATGATGCGATCCGCTTCGTAGCCGAGCACCAGGTCCACCCGGTGAACGCCCAACTGGTACAACAGGTCGAGATGACGGGCGAGCAGGCTGCGCCCGCCCAACTCGAGTAGACATTTTGGTAAACCGTCCGGGTTATGCTCCGCCAGGCGGCTCCCGCGACCCGCGGCAAGAATGATTGCGTGCATATCAAAACCTTGCTGACCGAGGCTATTGTAACTTGAACGGGCGGGGTACGGTTCACAATATCGACCGGAGCCGGAACTTTCGCCGTGCCGTAGGCTTGATCGCCGGGAGCAACACGAAAGGGCTGTGCTATCATTCGCACGCTTCCGGCCACCACGGAGAACAGGCCATGAAGGTCGTTTACAGTGAAAATCAGAAATTCCACTATCCGAAACAGTTCCTGGTCAATGGCATCATGCAGCCCAACCCGGAAATGCCTGAGCGATGTGACCGACTTCTGGCTGCAGCGCTGGAATCAGGATGCACACTTGAAGCTCCCCACGCTTGTGGCCTGGAACCGATCAGGGCGATTCACTCCGAACGATACCTGACTTTCCTGCAACATGCCTGGGAACGATGGGCGCGAATCGCCCATGCCTCGGAATCCGTCATTCCCAACATTCATCCGAATTCCCGCCAGGATCTATACCCGAATTCCGTGGTAGCGCAGGCAGGATTCCACATGTCGGACCTCGCCTGTCCTTTGGGAGCCGAAAGCTGGGACAGTATTCTCTGGAGCGCATGGACTGCAGTCCACGCCGCGGACCTGGTGAAATCGGGTGAAGCCTTCGCCTATGCCTTGTGTCGTCCACCAGGCCACCATGCATTTGCCGAAATAGCCGGTGGATTCTGTTATCTCAACAATTCGGCCATTGCCGCTCAGGCGCTCAGGGAAAAGCATGACCGGGTCGCGATTCTCGATGTCGATCTGCACCATGGCAACGGCACGCAGGGGATTTTCTACGAGCGCAACGACGTTTTGACCGTTTCGTTGCATGCCGATCCGGTACGTTTTTATCCGTTTTTCTGGGGAGCGGCAAAAGAACGGGGAGCAGGTAAAGGATCGGGATTCAACTATAACTTTCCATTGCCCAGGGGCACGGGTGACGAGGTGTTTATCGCAGCGCTCGACCAGGCCTTAGGCCACATCAAGGCATTTGACCCGACCGTCCTGGTAATCGCGCTGGGCCTGGATGCCTTTGCAGGGGATCCTTTTGGCGGCCTGGCGATCAGCACCAGGGGATTTGAACAAATTGCCAGGAGAATCAGCAGATCCCTGGCGCTTCCAGCCGTCATCATCCAGGAAGGTGGCTACCTTTGCGATGAGCTAGGCGACAATCTGGCGGCGTTTCTGTCCGGCTTCGAAAAGGCCGCAAGTTAAAAATGGCCAACCGGGGGCCGGTGCAGGGTAAACTGGAAACATGAACGAACAACAAAGCGAATCGAACATTCCACTCTGGCTTGCCCTGCTTCCACTGCTCTTCCTGATCAGTCTGCTGGCCTTGTCTGTTGGCCTGTTTGGCGACGGTTCTTCCTATGGACCAAACCAGATCGCCCTGATGCTTTCGGCTGGCATGGCAGGTATCGTCGGGCTGTTTCTGGGCAAGTCCTGGGACGACATTGAAGGCGCCATTGTTGACAGCATCTCTCTGGCCCTGAAAGCCTGCCTTATTCTGCTTGCGGTCGGCTCCCTGATCGGCAGCTGGATGCTGGCCGGAACCGCCCCATCAATCATCTATTACGGCCTGGGAATCCTCGATCCCGGCTGGTTCTACCCGGCCACACTCTTGATATGCGCCCTGGTCGCCATTTCCATCGGCAGTTCCTGGACTACTGCGGGAACAGTGGGTCTGGCCCTGGTTGGAATTTCACAAATCATGGGGCTTTCCATGCCCGTCACCGCCGGCGCCGTGATTTCCGGCGCCTACTTTGGCGACAAGATGTCCCCTCTGTCGGATACGACCAACCTCGCGCCCGCCATGGTGGGCACCGACCTGTTTGTCCACATCCGCCACATGGCCTGGACAACCACCCCTTCCTTCATCATCGCACTGATCCTGTTCACTCTGATGGGTCTGAATGCGGACGTTCGAGGTGCATCCGTCGATGAGATTGAAACGGCCCGTATTCTGCTACGGGATAATTATTACGTGGGTCTTCCCACCATTCTTCCATTGGTGTTGCTGCTTGGGCTGGCGATGCGCAAGGTATCAGCCTTCCCGTCTATCGCCATCGGCGCATTGGCCGGCTGCGTGGTGGCCCTGATCTGGCAGGCCGACCTGGTGCAGTCTTTCGGCGATCCGGATGATTCACTGTCTCCGTGGGCGAGCAGTGTCAAGGCCATGTTCATGGCCCTGGCTGACGGTTTTCAGATCGAAACGGGTGACTCCGCGCTGGATGAATTACTGTCAAGAGGCGGCATGTCCAGCATGTTGAACACGATCTGGCTGATCATGTCCGCCATGTGTTTCGGTGGCGCCATGGAGCAGACCGGCCTGCTGCAACGACTCGTTGAAACGCTTCTCAAGGGAGTTCGCGGCACCGGGTCCCTAATCGCCACCACGGTGTTCACCTCGATCGGCATGAATGTCATAGCGGCCGACCAGTACATGGCCATCGTGTTGCCGGGAAGAATGTACCGCCTGGAGTTCGCCCGCCGTGGCCTGGCGCCGCAAAACCTGTCCCGGACGCTGGAAGATGCCGGCACGATGACCTCTGCGTTGGTGCCCTGGAATACCTGTGGCGCCTTCATGGCAGCCACCCTGGGTGTTCCAACGTTCGCCTACCTCCCCTATGCTTTTGTAAATCTGCTCAATCCGGTGATCGCGATCATCTACGGGATCACGAACTTCAAAATCACACCGCTCGAAAAAGCCGCCGAACCGGAACCGGCAACGGGTTAACCCGCATTTCAGACAGTCGAATTGGGTAGTTTACAGATCGCGGTCATGCCGCCCTGTTCGCGATTGAACATCTGGAACTTCCCGCCGTGTGCTTCCACGATCTCGCGGCACAGGGGCAGTCCCAGGCCGCTGCCCCGTGGCTTGGTCGAGAAAAACGGCAGTAATGCCAACTGCAGCTGTTCACTTTCCATGCCGCTGCCGCGATCTTCCACGGCAATGAGCACCTCGTGTTGATTTTGCAGTATGCGCAGCTGAATATCCTCCGGTGCCGAACCCGATTCGGCTGCGTTTTTCAACAGGTTGATCAACACCTGCTCCATCTGAACCGGATCGAAGGTGGCCGGATCGGAAGGCAATGCCTCGGCCAGGTTGAAATCTACCAGGCGCCGAAGTTGCTCGATAAAACCGGGCCAGCTGACAGACTGAATTCGTGGCGTAGGCAACCGGGCGAAACGTGCGTACTGTTCGATAAAGGATTGCAGGTGCGTGGCCCGGTTGCCAATGCTCTCATAGATATCCTTGAGCTTTTCGCTACCGGAGCCGGACGCGGTGATCTTCATGGCTGACGAGGTCAGCGACGTGATGGGCGCCAGCGAATTGTTCAACTCGTGGGTGATCAGGCGAATGGCCTTCTTCCAGGTTTCCACTTCCTTGCGGGCAATTTCCCGGGTGAGGCGCTTGAATAGAAACAGGCCATGATTCTGCCCATTGATCTTGAATCGGCGCGACGTCAGGTGATAAACCTCGTTTTCGCCTTCTTCGGTGAGGGTGAAAAGCCCTTCGTTCTCCTTTTCGACTGAATCCGCCAGTTGATCGGAACGTTCCCGGCACAAGTCCACCAGCGTGGCGCCTTCGATGGCCTTTCCATCACCCAGCAATTCACACGCCTCGCGATTGCTGAAGATGATCGCACCCTGGTGATTGACGATGGTGACAGCGACAGCGCTCGACTGGATTACGGTGTCCAGCAGGAGTTCGCGCTGGAACAAACCAAATCGTTCCTCACGCAAAGTCGCGGCCAGGTCATTGTAGGCCGCGATCAATTCACCCAGTTCATCATCGCGGCGCCGGGCGATCGTCACACTGTAATCATTATCCTTGAACCGGGCCATGCCGTTGTTGATGGCCTGCAAAATCTCTTCAATCGGGCGAAAGTAAGCCCGGACCGCGCCGATGGTGGCCATCAACGCCAGCAGAACCACCACCGGCAGGACCAGTGGCCAGGATTTCCAATACAGCGCCAGAGCCACGCACGCGACCACCGTTGTCACCATGATCACAGATAAAAGAAAGATGAACCGACCCTGGACGGAAAATTTCGGCATGCGTGAATTGTGCTACAGGAGGCTAATTGACGCTATCAGTATTCAAGATCGAACTTTTCCAGGCGCCGGTACAGGGCTTGCCTGCTCAGACCCAGTTGACGGGCGGCACGGGAAACATTTCCACCGTTGTCTTTCAGCGCCTGCTCGAGCTTCTCGCGTGAGAGTTCTTCCTGGCTGACTTCGTTCGACACGCTCCTGCCCGGGGTTTTCAGGCCAAGGTTTTCCGCCGTGATCCTGTTTCCAGCGGCCAGCAAACTGGCTCGCTGCAAGAGATTTCTCAATTCCCGGACATTCCCCGGCCATTGATAGCGCATCAGCGCATCTTCAGCTTGCGCCGTCAGGCTGCAACTTCCCGCCAGGAAATGATGCGCCAGGGGGAGGATATCCTGCTTACGTTCAGCCAGTGCCGGAACATGAATTTCAATCAGGTTGAGCCGATAGTAGAGATCTTCACGGAATTCGCCGTCACGAATCAGGGCCGGCAAATCAGCATTGGTGGCGCTGATGATCCGGACGTTCACCTTGCGCGTTTTTGAACTGCCCAACCGCTCATATTCGCCCGTCTGCAGAATTCGCAGCAGTTTCATTTGTCCTTCCGGGCTCAGGTTGCCAATTTCGTCGAGAAAAAGCGTACCACCGTCCGCCGCCTCGAACCGCCCTTCCCGCTGGCGGTTGGCGCCGGTGTACGCGCCCGCTTCGGCGCCGAAAAGCTCGGCCTCCATCAGTGATTCCGGCAAGGCTCCCACATTCACCGTGACGAAGGGTTTGCCAACCCGAGACGAATTGGCCTGTACGACTTGAGCGACGATGTCTTTTCCGGAACCATTCGGACCGGTGATCAAAACAGGAACATCGGCTGCCGCCACCTGGGTCGCCAGGGTCAACACGTACTGCATGGCCTCGGACGCGAAAACGGCCCCGCAAAGGTTGAATTTCGCGGTGAGCGACTGGTGGGCGTCCCGTCTCTCCCGCATCACCCGGTTATGCCGGTTCTGCACATCCCTCAATTCCAGCAGATTTTGGACCGTGGTCAGCATCTTCTCCTCATCCCAGGGCTTGCCGAGGTAATCGGCGGCGCCCGCCCGGACCAGTTCAACGGCAGTTTCCAGGTCAGTCCAGGCGGTCAGCAGGATAATGGGCAGGTCTGAATCCAGCCGCCTGATCTGATGAAACAGTTCGCGTCCTTCCTCGCCGGACGTGGTGTCGCGGCTGAAGTTCATGTCCTGAATGACCAGGTCGACCGGTTCCTGCCGGATGATGTCCAGCCCTTCCTCCGGACTCATCGCGTGACAGGTCTCGATATCGTGTAAGCCCAGCGAGACCTCCAGGGCTTTTGCGATATCGGCGTTGTCATCAATAATGAGGACCAGTTGCATATTGGAATATTTTACACGCTGCGCGTGGCCAAAGCGGGCGGAATATTGGCCGCCCGTCGGGCCGGAGCAAACACCGCGACCTGGCCCAATACCCACAGCAACACCAGCCCCAGGGGCAGGTAATACAGCGGCATGCGGCCAATTTGATACTCTGTATCGAGAAACCAGTTCAAACTCAGTGCGCCGACGATACCGATGGCCAGGCCCATGCTGGTAATCAGCCAGTTCTCGACCATGAAATAGCGCATGATGTCGAACCGGGTAGCGCCCAGGGCCCGCCGCGTGCCAATCTGTTTGCGTCGCTGAGTGACGCTGAACCAGGCCAGCCCCACGATGCCGAGACTGGTGACGATGGTGAGAATGACGACCACGCCGGAAAGCAGCTTGATCATTGCAATGTCGCTGGCGTAGGTTCGGCCTTTCTGTTCCTCGAAACTGCGAACAACATGGACCATGCGGCCTCGATTCTGAGCCAGGTATTCCTCCACCTGGGTCATGATCCGGTTCCGCTCACCGGGCTCGGTGCGCACGATAAAATAGTGATCCGGACCGCTCAGATCCCGAAACGGCTGCAGGGAAGTCAGGTTGACATTGGAACTGTCCGGCCAGGCGTTCTGCATGTGATCATAGATGCCAATGATCTCGGTGGGAGCCTCGGAAGACTCATCCTCCCAGATCATCTTGCCGAGGGCGTCGCCATCCGGGAACAGTGCATCGGCCAGAGCCTGGCTGATCAGTACGACCTTTGTGTCATCGTTCGATTCCAGCGTTCGCCAGGTGATTTCTTCAGGCCTGAAATTGCGCCCGGCCACAAGATCGAGATCGAACGCTTCCAGACCATTTTCATCGACTGAAAAGTTGCCAAAGCTGACGGCCTCGTTGGACGGCGTATCCTTGGCCAACTGGTAGGTCATGCCGTTCCCACTACCGCTGACCGGAATCGAGTGAGAAGTGATCGCGGCCTTTACTCCGGGGATGGCATTAATGTGGTCCAAGTCGTCGAGCAGCAATTGTTTCGCATCAATGTTGGAATCAAAATTCGTGGTGATGGCGATGAAGGTATTCGCGTCGTCCAGGCCGGTCGGACGCGCGACAAAGTCCGAACGTTGATTGACGATGAACGCCGCATTGGTGACAATCGACAGAGTCAGGGCGATCTGCAAAGCGATCAGCAAGGCACCGATTTTGTTTCGGGACATTGCGCTTAAAATGGGTCTGATTTCCATACTATGTTCCTTGTGTCTATGTCACTGGGTTTTAAGGTAGCCGGCCGGCGCCAGCCGGGCCACGCGCCAAACCGGGTAAATGCCGGCTACGATGCTGGACAAAACGGCAACCAGAAGCGCTGCCGATAACATGGCACCGTCCAGGTGAACCAGGTTCTGATAGCCCCGGTACAACTTATCGATCAACTGCAGGCCCATCCAGGCCAGCAAGATCCCGACCACCCCGCCCATTACACCGATGGAACAAACCTCGACCAGGTTTTGCGAAAACACCGCATTTTTACTGGCGCCCATGGCTCTGCGTAACGCCACTTCGGGACCTTTACCAAGGAACTTCGCCAGCAAGAGTCCCACGGTGTTGAGAATGCAGACCAGCAGGAACAGAAAGGCCACTCGCACCAGTACGCGGTTGTCGGTGGAAACCACTTCGTTGATCGCCATCCATTCCATCACCGGGCTGATGAAGGTGTTGAGCGGGCGCGGATAGCGTCCGATTTCCTTCTGCGAACGAACAAAGTTGTCGAGAAATGCCTTGTATGCCACCGCTTCTTCGGGAGTTGAGAGTTCCGCCCAGAACTGTATCCAAACACACTCGGAACGCAGAAAAGCATCCAGCCCGCCACCCTCCGGCGCCAGCCAGCAGTTCACATTGCCGTGTGGCTGAATGACCATCTCGACACCGGTGGACATGGGGATGTAGAAATCCTCGGCATCGGCGAAGACATTTCCGCCATCGACCTGGTAAAAACGCGGGGTCACCTGCCAATCGTCCAGCACGCCCACGACCCGGAACAGGGCATCGTTCATCCGGACATTGCGCCCGAGGCTGTTTTCACCCGCAAAGAGTTGATCATTCATCTTGCGGCTGAGAACGACGACCCGCTCACGCCCGTCATCCTCGGTCATGCGCCATGGCTCGCCATACAGAAAGGGCACGTCGAACATCGTGAAAAAGGTGTGATAGGTGGCCCGTGTCGTGCCGTCGAATGGTGGTTCGTCCGCCGATTCCGGCTGTACCGTGACCGAGGTACGGTACATGGCCGCCTGACGTGTCGCCGGCGTGTCGGCATGCATCAGGTATTCCGCATCCCGGTAGGTGATTTGCGGCTGCACATCGCGCTGGGATTCGGTCGGCGGGCTGTTGGGGTCCCAGTTGTCGAGTTGAAGGGCGTAAAGAACGTCGCTCTTGTGCGGAATCGGATCGCCCGACATCAGGTAGTAGACCGTGTAGGTCGTCATAAAAGCGCCGATACCGAGTCCAAGCGCGAGGACCATCAGGGAGGACAGCACCGGGTTCCGCAGAATGCTTTTCCAGGCCAGCTTGAGATAGTAACTAAACATGGGCCGCCCCCGCCTTGGCAATCCGGTCGACTTTTGCCTGGTACACGCTGTCGAGATCGCTGACTTGCCCGTCCAGCACCTGGATATTGCGCCGCGCCCGACGGGCGAGTTCCTGGTCGTGCGTTACCATGACGATGGTGGTGCCTTGCGCATTGATCGATTCCAGCAGTTCCATCACCTGGCGCGCCATCAGCGAATCGAGGTTTCCGGTTGGCTCATCGGCAAGCAGGAAGCGGGGTGCGCCGGCCAGCGCACGCGCAATGGCGACCCGCTGTTGTTGTCCTCCGGATAACTGGGAAGGCAGATACGTTTTGCGCGAAGCCAGGCCAACCAGTTCGAGCATCTCTTCAATGGCGGCTTTGCGCTTTTTCGCCGACCAGCCACGGTAGCGCAGGGGCACGTCGACGTTATCAAAGAGGTTGAGATCCGGGATCAGGTTGAAGCTCTGGAAAATGAAGCCGACTTTCTGATTTCGAATATGCGCCGCATCCCGGTCGCTCAATCGGCTTACATCAACGCCATCGAGTTCGTAGACGCCGCCGCTGGGCTTTTCAAGCAGGCCGGCGATGTTGAGAAAGGTCGTCTTGCCTGACCCGGACGGGCCGGTTACCGCGACAAACTCACCCTCTTCCACCTGCAGGTTCAAGTCTCTCAAAGCGTGTGTTTCGATCAGGTCGGTCCGGTAAACCTTGCTGATATTTGTCATTTTCAACATGTATGTTCTCCTGCCTTTTTTGATGGTTCAGTTTGAAATCTGGATCTGGTCCAGCCCTTCGAATTCGGCAATGCTCGAGATCACCACCGTCTCGCCCTCCTGGAGGCCGGAAATGACCTCGACATCGCTGACGCTGCGCGCTCCCAGCACAATGGATCGGCGGCGCGCCATACCGTCGTCACCCAGCACGAACGCGTAACGGCCGCCTCCCGAATCGGTGAAGGACCCACGCTGCAACTTGAGCACATTTTCCAGGTAATCCATGACAATGCGGGATGTCACCCTTTGGCTCTGGCGCAGGCTTTCGGGCATTTCTCCCTGGAAACGGATTCGACCGGTCACTTCGCTGTTGACGACTTCCGGCGAAAGCGAGGTCAGAAGGCCCGGGTAGGTCTGGCCGTTGTATTGGATCTCGGCGCTCATCCCGATCCCCATCTCGTCGGCATAAGACTCAGGAATCCGAATCTCCACCTCGAAGGCGGACAGGTCCACCACCGCGATCAGAGGCTGGTTGGGCGCGACCACGGCTTTCTGGTCCACCAATGGTTTACCAACGATTCCACTCACGGGTGAGCGTATGGTGAGGTCGTCTACGCGTCGCTTGAGATTGTCCACCACCAGTTGCTGGCGTTCGACCGCAAGATGTTGCATTCGCATCTCAAATTCGAGACTGTCCTTTTCCAGTTCGGCATCCTGCCGGGCGTG
>Ga0102946_1000525_pt1 | contig 13342 bp, 9 predicted proteins | sample SalPon2A_A_D1_MG_FD_78209 | JGI IMG/M metagenome (GOLD analysis project Ga0102946, IMG submission 78209) | Soil microbial communities from South San Francisco under conditions of wetland restoration - Salt Pond MetaG R2A_A_D1_MG | ecosystem: Environmental > Terrestrial > Soil > Wetlands | place... | reverse complement strand
TCAAGCAAATCCAACAAGAGACGCGCTGCTTCTGATCCTATGTATCGTTTGGGTTGATTGAACGTGGTTAGGGGAGGATTCGTGTAAGCTGAGAAGATAATATCATCGAAGCCTGTAACAGAAATGTCTTGCGGTACTCGAATATTCAGCTGATTCAACTTACGCAAAACCCCAATGGCAAGCATGTCATTGAAGCAAATAATCGCTGTGGGAATGTCCGGCAAATCAAGAAGCTGGGATATTGAAGCCGAACCATCCTCTGGCCTGCCGTCTGAGGCTTCAAGAATGAATCCTTTTGGAATATCTAATCCGGCAATATCCATTTCCTGCTTAAAACCAGCAAGGCGATCCTGATTCGTCCGCCCCGATCTTTTGTTTCCGATATAGGCGATTCGGGAGTGACCCAGATCGATCAGATGCCGGGTAATTTGCCGGCTTCCATCGGTATCGTCGTGGTAAATCGAGTAACGGAAATCTTCAGCGGATTGGTTATTGACCACCACGATGGGAACACCATACTCCAGGATGTTTCCTCCCTGGTCTTCACTGAATGAAGTGGAGCAAATGATCACACCTTCTACCCGGTGTTCCACCAGCGTCTGGGCAATGTTTTGTTCGCGTTCGGGGTCGTTCTGGGATGCGGCGATAAAAAGGCTGTAGCCGCTATCTTGAGCACCTTCTTCAATGCCCTGGAGGATTTCGCTGAAGAAAGGATCATCCACATTGCTAAGAATGACGCCCAATACCTGCGAGCGGTTGGTTTTCAATGCGCGGGCTGCCGCGCTGGGAAAATACCCCATCTCAAAGGCAATCTTTCGGATACGATCGATGGTTTCATCAGAGATCTGGGGGTTTCCTCGCAGGGCGCGAGAAACGGTTGAGTGAGAAACTCCCGCTTGTTTAGCAATGTCTTTAATCGTAACTGGCATAATTCACCGAGATTTCGCACACGTGTGCGTTGTTTGAATGTAGTGTACATTGTTTTTTAATGAGTGTCAATATGAATTTGAAAGAATCCTTGCAAAAGATTGAAAAATGTCGTATTATTTTAGCAAATGAAAGAAAACTTGCATAAACATAAAAATTGAAAGTATTCGACATACTCACTTTTCGATGAAAGGAAAAACATGACTTCTCAGATTAGAGCGATCATTTTGGATGTTGGAAACACCTTGCGTTTGGTAGAGAAGGATCCTGAATTTCAGGCCGAAGCCAAACAGCAGTTGGTAAATCTGGTTGGCGCACCCTACACACCGGATGATTTTGTTGAATTGTTAGAGGAGAGGTACGCGGTCTTGCGAAAGCGGGCGAAAAATCAATGGATTGAGGCATCAGAAAAGGAAATGTGGACGAAATGGATGCTGCCCGATTATCCCGAGGATAAAATTGCCCCGCTTTCGTCTGTGCTGACCCGTAAATGGCGCGATCGGGATGGCCGGCGGGTTGCTCGTCACGATGTTAAGGATACGGTCATAGAGCTTCACAAGCGTGGCTACACACTTGGAATCATTGCAAACACGGTCACAGAAACTGAAATTCCAGATTGGTTGGAAGAAGACGACCTCACAGATTATTTCAAAAGTGTCATCCTTTCTTCAAAGGTTGGCGTTCGGAAACCTGGAACTGAGATATATGAAATTGCAGCCCGTGAATTGGGATGCAAACCAGAAGAATGCATGTATGTTGGCGATAACCCGCATAGAGATATCGAAGGGGCGCAGAAGGCTGGTTATGGGATGATGATCATTATTCACGAGCCTGCAACCCGGGCAAAGTATCCAACCCCTTCTGAATTTGTGCCCGATAAAACCATCCATAATCTTAGCGAACTCTTGGATATTTTCCCTGCACTGGTCACCGAATAACCTGGGGTTGTTATATCAGAAAGCGCACAGTTACTTCAGGCTGGTAAATTGTAATAACCCGCGATGAGAGAGGAGCAACCTATGTCCACGGAAAGCCATAGTGCTGGCAGCCATGCGATGGCAGGAATAGTTGAAGAGCTTTACAAGGAAAATCAGCAGGATTACTACCTTGAGCCACTGGTAATGGTTGATCCTGCTGGTGTGCCAGTTGGGAGAATTGATGACGCAGACAGCGTAATTTTTTGCTGCCGACGGGGAGAACGCGAAGTCCAGCTAACAGAAGCCTTTACAGATCCTGACTATCCTCATTTTATGCGCCCGAATCTGGGCAATCTCACCTTTGCCATCCTGACCATGTATCATGAAAAATTCAAAGATTTGCCAATTGGTTTTGCTCCTAATAAAATTGAGGCAACTTTGGGAGAGGCAATCGCAAATGCAGGGCTTAAGCAATTGAGAGTTGCTGAATCTGAAAAATTTGCCCATATCACCTATTTTCTGAATGGTGGCGCATCAGAACCATTTAAAAATGAGGAGAGGGTAGGAATTCCATCTCCGAAAGGTTTGCCCTTCGATCAGGTGCCCGGGTTGAGTCTTGCCTCAGTTTCTGAGGAGGTAATAAAAGGGATCCATCAAAATTATGATTTTATTGCCACGAATTTTGCAAATGGTGATGTGATCGGTCATATTGCAAACAATGCAGCAAAGATCGAATGTGCTTCCATCCTCGACTCTCATTTGGGGGAGGTTGTTGAGGCTGCCATTCACGAAGATTATGTCATTTTAATCACTGCTGACCACGGGATCTTAGAGGTGATGACTCACCCTGATGGCAGTTCTAACATGGCACATACGAGCAATCTGGTCCCTGTTGTTTTAATCGATCCTAGGGTGGATACCAAAATAGTAGTTCGGGATGGAAAATTAGCTGACCTGGCCCCAACTATATTAGCTGCAATGAGAATCAAACAACCTGAGATCATGGACGGGAGAGTCCTGGCTCCCGTCCATGATTGGGGGGGGCGGCGTAAAGTCCTTCTGATAATTCTGGACGGCTGGGGGCTGGGAAATGAGGATGACACCAATCCGATTTTCCTTGCCGATACTCCCAATTGGGATGGTTTGCTAAAGAAATATTCACACAGCACCTTACACGCTTCCGGAGAATACGTTGGACTTAAATCAAGTAAAGCTGGAAATTCGGAAGCAGGTCACACCAATATTGGCGCTGGCAGAGTGGTTTTGCAGGACGATAAGCGCTTGGATCTGGCTATGCAGGATGGCTCATTTTATACAAATTCGACATTTTGCCAGATTATCAATGATACCAAAAATAATGGAGGTAAACTCCATCTGATTGGTTTGTTGTCTGAAAAAAGCTCTCACGGTTCGATAGATTATCCCCTGGCTCTATTGAAAATGGCAAAGAATAGTGGGCTGGAAGAAGTGTATCTGCATATGATCTTTGACGGTCGCAGTACAGAACCTGGGAGTGCCCCTGCATTGCTGGAAAAATTTGGAAAACAGATTGAAGAGATTGGGGTAGGTAAGATTGTGTCCGGTGTTGGCCGAGGGATTGCCCTTGACCGTGATAAAAACTACGGAAAAATCCAGCAAGCATTTGATTGCTTTGCCTCAGGTGTTGGGAGAACTTTCCAGGAGACCTAACAGTTGTTTCTTCGCAGTGATATCGAGGAAGTTCGAAAGCCAGAAGAGGAAAATTAAAAAGATCAGTGCAGATAGTTTTTGACTGCAGTTATAACAGAGAGGGTACTATGAATCAGGAAAAAATTATGTCGAACTCAAAACAATTTTCCAAAGCATTGTTTGAGAAAATGAAAGGAGTTGACAAAGCAATTTCCGAAATGGAATTATATGAATTCCGTTATGCTTTAAATCACCTTGTACCCGAAGCGGGATGGGAAAGTATAAGCCTGCAAGAGGAAGAGGTGATCGAAGAGTGGATGGATAACCGCGATTACTATTCGGATGTACGGATCAAAGATAAGGTTAATGGCTGGATCGTTCTGGATGAAAAGATCGTTGATCTGACCAGGATGCTTTTTGTGGGTCTGGTGACTGGCGATTATGATGATGAGTGGGTCACTCATCATTTTTACTTTGATCTGCGCGGGTTTATTTTCCTGCACCGAACAGAATATTTCACCGAAAAAGTCCTTGCTCATTTGGGAGACAAACCATTTCAGCAATTTGAACAAAAACAGAAACAGTTTGAAATCTGCCAGGATATTGGGTATAAGGCTTTCAAAGAAGCTAACCTTGAGGTTGATGAACTCTTCATTAGCTGTGTGCAACTATTAATGTCGGACCATCCAACTCCTCTTCTATTTGCGGTTGCCGGGCCAACTGCCGCCGGAAAAACTGAGATCGTGGAACGGTTGCGTGTTCTTTTTGAAAAACAAGGAAACTCAGTAACCTCCGTTGAACTGGATAACTTTTTAACAGACCGGGACTACCGAGAAGCGAAAGGTATTTTCACACAGGGAAAGCAAGCCTATCATTTTGACCTATTCACCCAAAGTCTGAAAGATATCCTCCAGGGCAAGAAGATCAGCATTCCGCGGTATGACTTTGTGTTTGCTACCTCAAGCCATGACCTGGAGGGAAACTTGAAGCCAGATGGTGTTCCAATAGAGATTGAACCAGCTGACATCATATTTATTGAGGGTAATTTCCCATTCTTATACCAGGAAGTTGCCGATCTGATCAGTCTGAAAGTCGTTTACCTTACGGACGATCCTATCCGCATGAAAAGGAAATGGAAGCGAGATATTGACTACAGAAAGAAATATGATCCAAGGTATTTCTGTAACCGGTATTTCAAAGATCAATTCATCATGGCAAAAATTGCGTACCGGCCTCAAATGACTTTGTGTGACATGGTTGTTGATACAACAGGGGCCGCTTTGTGGACATCCAGCGAGATCAAGGAACTTCTTTCAAAATGTTGACAGTGAACTGATAGCCCGGGAAGAAAAAATGTGAATACAGGGTCTAAGACTATCTTTCGATCCCTAAGCCACAGGAATTATAGGCTGTGGTTCTTCGGTCATGGCGTATCGGAAATTGGCACCTGGATGCAAACCATGGCCCAGCAGGTCCTGATCTACCGGCTTACTGGGTCTGCAAGCGCTTTAGGACTGATCAACTTCGTGGCGGTAATTCCGCTTGTACCCTTCGCCCTGTGGGGTGGTTCTCTATCAGATCGGGTGCCAAAACAAAAATTACTGGCCATCACACAGATATTAATGTTAGTCCAGTCTGTAATCCTGACGGTTCTTACCTGGACCGGGAATATTGAAATCTGGCATCTTTATGTCTTGTCTTTCCTCCTGGGAGCAATCAAGGCAATGGATACCCCTGCCCGTCATTCTTTCGTGGTTGAATTGGTTGAAGGGCGAGAGGATCTCACTAATGCGATTGGCTTGAATTCTGCCATTCACCACGGTGCTCGGACGCTTGGACCATCGATTGCTGGTATCGTGATCGCTACTCAAGGAGAAGTTGCAGCATTTTTTATAAACAGCATCAGCTTTGTTGCTGTGATTGTCAGTTTGCTGATGATGAAAGATCTGCCAAAGTTGGTAGTTGATTCTAAGCAGAAACTGAAAGGTATCTCTCATCTAACCGGGGGGATTATTTATATAAAAAGCCAAAATACTGTGTTGGTGATGATGAGCCTGGTGGCAGTTAGCTCTTTTCTTTCAAAACCATATAAAACCCTGATGCCTGTCTTTGCGGACAATATGCTGAAAGAAAGCGCAATGCCTGTAATTGATGTCATCTGCCGCCAGGAGAATCCGAGACTAAACTGCCAGGTCCCAGAAGCCCTTCCGCTAGGTCTTTTAATGAGCGCGATCGGACTTGGGGCATTGATCGGGGCTATTATTGTGGCTTCTCTCTCCGAGAAGGCCAGACGCGGCTGGTTCTTGATAATGGGGAACTTGTGCTTTTCTGCTTGCTTGCTAATCTTTGTCAATGTGAAATCCTTGCTTATATCCCTTATTGTCATTTTCCTGGTTGGATTTTTCAATGTCTTGCAAAACTCGCTTGCAAATACGCTGGTACAGATTTCGGCTCCAGACGATCTGCGTGGAAGAGTGATGAGCATCTATTCGCTCATCTCAAGGGGGATGAGCAGAATGGGTGGATTGCAGGCTGGGTTATTCGCTGATCAGTTTGGCGCCTCGCTATCTGTTGGCGCTGGGGCACTGGTCTCATTGTTGTATGGGGTATTGATTGCATTTCGTTTCAAGCCTTTGAGGAATATGGAATGAAAATGAGTCGCCAGAAATGAAAGAACACTTGCAAAGAATTAAAAAATGTTGTATTATGATGAAAATGAAAGAAATATTTCAAAAAAATTGATATTGAAAGTACTAAAATCTGGGAAAGGAGAGCTTGATTAGCGATGAAAGCCAAGTCTGGTACACCAATTGATTTCAGTCAACTAATTAGCGATCATTTTGAAGATCTAACAAAAAGTGAGAAACGGATAGCAAACTATCTCCGAAAAAACCAGGAAGAATCCGCTTTTATCTCAGCAGCAGAGCTGGCGAATCGGCTGGGACTAAGCGAAGCTACAATTGTGCGTTTTGCGCGTACATTGGGGTTTGACAGCTACCCAACAATGCGAGAAGAATTGCAAGAAAATTTCCGGAGGAGAGTAACGCATTCGGCAAGATTACGCAGCAAGTTGGATGATATGCGTGAGGAGGGGGATATCTTTGAGCAGGTGACCGTAACAGAAATTGACTATCTAACTCAGGCTCTTCAAAGTGTCTCGCGGGAAGCATTAAAGGACGCGGTAAAGGCGATCATAGCACATAAAAATATCTTTGTTTTTGGCACTGGCCCATCCATTACTCTGGTTGATCTTCTCAATGTCCGGTTAACCCGTTTTGGAAAACATGTTATCCCATTGACAACTGCCGGACGGGAGTTGTTAGAGCCGCTGCAATTGTTGACTGATCAGGATATTCTTTTAGCCATTGGTTTTTTTGATGTGAATCCTTCCCTGCAAATTGTTTTGGAACAAGCACAAGAGAAGAACTGCACCGTAATTTTCCTCACAGATACACTTGAGGCTTTGGTCTCTGATAAGGTGGATATTGTTTTATCTGCCAAGCGAGGACCGGTTTCTGCCTTTCACTCTCTTGTTGTCCCTATGACCATTATTAATACCATACTCCTGGATATTGCCAATAAAGATCGAGAAAATGTGATGACCAACCTTGACCAGTTAGATCATCTGCGTGATTACCTGAAAAAAATTGATAACTAAATAAGTGCACTGAAAATTCATAGGAGATAGTAAATGGAGAAATCTGTTTTATCAAGGAGAACAATCGCATCCTCCAGGAGATTCGTCCGCTGGTTGACAAAACCAGAGGTGCTCCTTGGATTAATTATGTTGTTCATGATGTATTACATGATCATCATCCCTTTGTATCGGATGGTGGAGACCACGTTGACTTGGCAGGCCCGTGATCTCATTACCAATCCAGATGCCGAGGTAGGAAAGTTTACACTTTTCCACTATACAAGAATGCTCACCGGTGCGCTTAGCGAGATCTATATGTTCAAGCCGTTGATGCATTCATTCACAATCGCAATTGGAGCTACATTGATTGCTTTGGTAATTGGCGGATCATTGGCTTGGCTGGTCGTCCGCACGGATATGCCCGGAAGAAAACTTGTCAATCAGCTGGCTCTGATCCCATACATTATGCCATCATGGACCCTGGCTCAGGCCTGGGTCGTATTGTTTAAAAGCAGGGCCGTTTCTGGCGGAACACCTGGTGTTTTTGAAGCGTTGGTAGGATATGCCCCTCCGCAATGGCTGTCTTATGGCCCGCTTCCAATTATGATCTGCAGCGCGCTGCATTATTACACTTTCTTTTTCTTATTTGTGTCAGCAGCGTTAATGTCGATTGATTCAAACCTTGAAGAAGCAGGAGAACTAATGGGCGCCAGCCGCTGGCGGATCCTGCGGAAGATCACTATGCCATTGGTCGTCCCAGCTATTCTATCTGGGTTCATCATGACTTTCTCCAAGGTGCTGGGCACCTTTGGCGGCCCGAATATTTTGGGCACACCGGTCAGGTATTATGTAGTTTCCACGATGATGCGAGGTAGTATGTCAGTCGGCGATACTGCAGATGGGTTTGTCCTGGCGATCGTTTTGATCATGTTCTCAGTGGTCACAATTACGTTAAACCAAAGATTGATTGGGACTCGCAGAAGCTATGAGACCATTGGTGGGCGTGGTTTTGTTGCGAATTTGAGCAAATTGGGACGTTGGAAAAACTTCTTTAGAAACTCCGTCGTTGTTTTCCAGATTCTGGTGATCGTTCTCCCGCTTGGACTTTTGCTCTTGTCGTCAGTGATGCTGCGCGACGGGCAATATAGCATTGATAATCTAAGCTTACAACATTGGATTGGACCACGCGGTACGGTATATAACTCTGGAGAACCTGGAGTTTTGCTCAACCCGCATGTGCGGGCTGCAGCCTGGAACTCGATCAAACTTGCCTTATGGACGGCTTTGTTCACTGCCCTGATCGGAGTTCTTCTGGGCTATGCGATTGTCAAGGGCAGGGGGTCAAGGTTATCCAAGATTTTGGAGCAATTAGCCTATATCCCATACGTGATCCCAGGGATTGCTTTTGGGGCAGTTTATATTGCCATGTTCCTCAAGCCAGTTGGCCCAATTCCACCTTTGTATGGCACCTTTGCACTGCTGGTGATCGTCTCGGTGGCTAAACATATCCCATATTCTTCCCGTTCCGGGGTGTCCGCCATGATGCAGGTAGGCCGTGAACTGGAGGAGGCCGGGGAGGTTGCGGGAGCGAAGGTTGTCCGGCGTTTCCGGCAGATCATCTTCCCACTCACCAGCACTGGATTTGTCGCCGGATTTTTGTTGACCTTCATCACAACGATGCGAGAATTATCATTAATCATCATGCTAGTCACCCCTGAAACTCAGGTGCTGGCCAGTAAAACTATGTTCTATATAGAAGATGGAAACGACCAAATGGCAAATGTGGTTATTCTGATCCTGGTCGCAATTACTGCGCTGGGTAACTTTGTCATTGGGCGGTTCCGGGGCGGCAGCCTTCAAAAAGGCCTTGGATTATAAAAAGAGGAGATAATGAAAACAACAATCGAAATTAAAAACCTGACCAAACGTTTCGGCGATGTTGAAGCAGTCAAGAATGTCAGCCTGACTGTTGATCCCGGGTCATTTCTGACCCTTTTAGGTCCATCCGGGTGCGGTAAAACGACATTGCTGCGCTGCGTTGCTGGCCTTGAGGACCCGGATGGTGGTGATATCTACATTGGAGATAAATTGGTATTTTCTTATGACCGAGGTATCTCATTATCTCCTGGAGAACGGGAGTTGGGTCTGGTTTTTCAAAGCTATGCGTTATGGCCACATATGAAGGTGGATAAGAACATTACTTTTGCCCTTGAGATCCAGAAAATGGGCAAGGAAGAAATGCAAGAGCGCGTCAAAGAATCTCTGGCTGAAGTGCAAATGTCAGGTTATGAAGACCGCTATCCGCGTGAAATGAGCGGTGGTCAACAGCAGCGCATCGCGCTCGCACGGATGTTGGCTTATCGACCTAAATTATTCCTGATGGACGAACCGCTATCTAACCTTGACGCCCGGCTGCGAATGGACATGCGAACTGAGATCAAACGCCTGCATAAAGCATCGGATTCAACAACGATCTATGTCACCCACGATCAGATCGAAGCGTTAACGATGTCTTCCAAGATCGCCGTGATGAAGGAAGGGGTTATTCATCAGTTAGATACACCAGACAAGGTTTACCACTATCCCGCCGACCTGTTTGTGGCCGATTTCATTGGCAATCCCAAGATGAATCTGTTGGATGCAGTCTCGGATGGAAAAGAGTCGATTGATCTTGGAAAATTCAAATTAAAGGCTGAGACTCACAACTTTGTAGGTGATATTGTAGTAGGAATCCGACCTGAAGAAATTACTATTTTTGAAGAACCAACCCCAGATGCAATAGAGTTTATAGCCTATTCTGTTTTGCCAGCTGGGGCAGATTCAACAGTCCTGGCCCACTTAGACGATCTCGAAATTACAATTAAAGAATCGGGTACCAGTAAACTCAATATGGATGAAAAGATTTGGTTGAAATTCAATCCGGATGCACTGAATCTGTACGACAAAGAAACCGGAAAATTAATCCAAAAGCTTGAATAGCAATATGCAATTCAAAAGAAATCGAAGAAGCCCCTAAGCTGGAAAAAGGAGGTAGATGAAGAGAGTAAACAAATGTGCCTACGGTTACACAAAGTGATCTAACTAAGTATATGGAGGAAGATATGAAAGCATTTCTTAAGTTTATGATTTTGGTTGTAGTTCTCAGCCTACTTGTCAGCTGTGGCAGTACACCAGAAGCGAATGAAGCCCCAAATGTAGCTGACAACTCGGCTAATAATGTGGCGGAGCCCGTTGATACAGAACCGGAGATGACTGAATCTGAAATATGGGCGCAGGCCAATGGTTTTGGCCCTTATCAGCCTGCAGAAGAGGATTGGGACGCAATCTATGAAGCCGCGAAGCTCGAGGGCGAAGTTGTCGTGTATTCCAACTCGTCCAAGATCGAAAAGTTGATCGAGCCCTTTGAGGCAATGTATCCTGGAGTTAAGCTGTCAGGTGGCGACACAGATGATATCGACGTTAAGATGAAAGCTGAGCAGCAATCTGGAAATGTCGTCGGAGATGTCTGGTTCCAGAGCTTTGGTCATGTTCTTTATGGGGAATTTGTGCCCAACCAGTGGCTGTGGTCGTACGTGCCCCCCGGAACTGAATTCCTTTGGCCGGTAACCCCGGACCGCCCCTTTGCACTCCAGCGCCGAAGCGTAGATGTGATTGGATACAATCAGGAAGTCAACCCGGATGGCTGCCCGGTCTCAAATTGGTGGGAGTTTACAGAGCCTGAATTGAAGGGCAAATTCTACATGGAAGACCCGCTTGCAGATAGCAGCACCACTGCCAAGATCACCCTGATCATCCAATATGCAGATGAATTTGCTGATGCCTATGAAGCGCTTTATAGCGCAGACTGGACCACAGACGAAATGTATGGCGATGATACACCCAATGCAGGCTATTTGTACCTCAAGAAGCTAGCTGTAAACGAACCAGGCATTCAGCCTGGTGGCGATGAAGTTGACGAAGCATTTGCGACCATCGGTATGGATCCGAATAGTGAGGCTGGATATGGCTGGACAGGTTTGTCATCCTACGAAGACACCCTGGATGGCGAATTGGCCATGGCCCCCTGCTATGGGCTTGAACCAAGAGTTGGAATTCTGAAAGCCGCTTATCTCGGTGTTGCGACTAATGCCCCACATCCCAATGCGGCCAAGTTGTTCATCAAATTTGCCCTTTCTCAGGAAGGTTTTGGGCCGTGGAGCAAGATTGGTACTTACGCTCCAGTTGTTGGCATCGAAATTAAGGAAGGTATGCCGGCGTTGGATTCCTGGAAGCTCTGGCCCAGCGATGATGCATTCGCTTTTGCAAACATGAGTCAAGTAAGAGACTTCTGGGCGCTTTCACTGCTTGGAAATTAAGATAAATCAGTAGTTTTCAATGGGCACGGACAGATTTCTGTCCGTGCCCAAGTCGCCTGTCCTTTTATAAAAAATCAGCACTCAAAATTGAAATAGAAATGATACTTGCAGACAGTTTAATTAGTCTTTCTTTGAACGCGGAGCAAAAATGAGCTTAAAAGCCGTCTTTTTCGATATGGGAGGGACAATTGACCGCTATGGATTTACGCCTGAAATGCGGCGGGAGAAGACCCAAGGCATTAATGAGCGTCTGCTCTCCGCGGGAATAGACCTCGGTCTTGATAATGAAGAACTATATCAGATTGTTTCAACTGGGTTGAAGAACTATCACCAGTGGAGCTTGATCTCTATGGAAGAGCTTCCATCTCAGAGGGTCTGGGCAGACTATATCCTGGCCGGTTTTCCTGTCGATCAATCCAGGTTGTCTCCAATTTCTGAGGACATGATGTGCTACATTGAGACCCAACTGTACCACCGGGAAATGCGTCCTGAAATTCCAGAAGTCCTGACCGCCATCCACAAGATGGGATTGAAGATCGGCATTATAAGCAATGTCAATAGTCGTGGGCAGGTTCCACAAAATTTGTCTGAATACAATATCGAGCATTTTTTTGATGCTGTCATTTTATCTTCTGAGTATGGGCGCAGGAAACCTGATCCATCAATCTTCCACCATGCGGCTCGGTTAGCCAAAGCGCCTACAAGTGCATGCTTGCATGTCGGGGATCGGATTTCACGCGATATTTTAGGGGCACAAAAAGCCGGGTTTGGCTGTACCGTGCAGATCCAGCATGATTTTAATCAAGGGGAAGAGGATAAGGGGGCAGAACCTGATTATGTGATCGACGATATGCGGGAAATTCTTAGCATTATTGAGAAGAAGATGGAGAAAAACAGAAAGCCCAAATCCGTCGATGAGGCTCAACCACCAGCAGTGCGGGCAATTTTATTTGACGCTGGAGATATTCTCTACCACCGGCCAAATCGCAATGTTCAACTGATTAAGTTCCTTGAAGAGCAGGGAATTAATTTCAATGATTTTAACTATGAAGAAGAAAATAAATTGCTCAAGGAGAAATCGTTCAGGGGGCAGATAACCAGAGATGAGTACCTCGAAACAAAAATCCGGTTCTTTGGTATCACAGATCCGATTCTGATTGAACATGGAAAGGAGGTTTTGGGAGAGGCAAAGGATGATGTGGATTTTTATGAAGGTGTCCCTCAAACATTGATCACACTGAAAGAAAAAGGATATTTATTGGGGATCGTCACAGATACAGCCAACACGGTACACGCAAAACTCCAGTGGTTTGAACGCGGCGGTTTTAATCATGTATGGGATTCGATCATTTCATCTAAGGAAATTGGATGCCGTAAACCAGAACCGGAAATCTATCTTGCGAGCCTCGAACAATTGGGGGTTTCTGTGGAAGAAGCGATATTCGTCGGACATAAAATATCCGAGCTGGACGGTGCCAGATCCGTTGGATTAAAAACAGTCGCCTTTAATTACGATAAAGGGGCGGAAGCAGATTATTACTTAGAATATTTTTCAGATTTGCTAAAGGTTCCATTATTGCTTGAGAATTGATTGTAACAGAGGATCAGAACATTATGATTACAGATAACATTGAAGCCATATTTTTTGATGTAGGGGGGACGCTGCGAGACAGCAAGAAAGCTGATCCATTCTCTAACCCTGAGTTGATCAAAGAGATCATGTCTCTTGTTGATACGGACAAACCACTTAACGATTTCACGCAGTTATTGGTTGAGCGTTTTGCTGCCTATTCTACCTGGGCCAGGAAGACGTATATTGAACTTAATGAACAAGATCT
>Ga0102946_1000524_pt1 | contig 13343 bp, 13 predicted proteins | sample SalPon2A_A_D1_MG_FD_78209 | JGI IMG/M metagenome (GOLD analysis project Ga0102946, IMG submission 78209) | Soil microbial communities from South San Francisco under conditions of wetland restoration - Salt Pond MetaG R2A_A_D1_MG | ecosystem: Environmental > Terrestrial > Soil > Wetlands | place... | reverse complement strand
TCCTTCGCGCGGGCCGGCTCGTCCGGGAAGAAGCAGACAGCGACCGCGAGCCGGCCCGGTGCCGGCAGCTCCGCGGCACGGAGCCCGGCCTCCGGGGCGCGCAGCCGGAAGAAGTCGTGGCTGACCTCGAGCAGGATCCCGGCCCCGTCTCCCGTCGTCTCGTCGGCGCCGGCGGCGCCGCGGTGCTCGAGCCGGTCGAGCGCAATCAGCCCGCGGGCGACGACCTCGTGCCGTGCCGTGTTGTCGAGCCGGGCGACGGCGGCGACTCCGCACGCGTCCCGGCCCCAGGCCGGGTCATGGACCCCGCCCGAGAACGGCGACGGCGCCCAGCCCACGGGCGGGGCCGGGGGGGCCGGGCGGTCGAGGTTGGGGTCGTTGAATCGTTCGGGCATCGGTGAAAGTCTGGCCAGTGAGGGTTCGCGGAGGCCTCGCGGGGTCCGGGACGGGCCGCTTTCCAGATGCTCCTGGATACCTGGGGGAGGCTGGGATGCGGCCGGCTGCACCCTCGCGTGACACCTGCGACGACGGACAAATTCGCGGTGCGTTGAGCACCGGATGGTACCGGCAAGGCTCCGGCGGCGGTAGCTTCAGCCCGTGACTCCATCTGAAGTGAGGACGAGGCTTGCCGCGCGACTCGGTCGCGACGACCCGCCCATGGACTTCATGATCGTGACCACGGGCCGCAGCGGCTCGGAGTACCTCGTGCAGCTTCTCGACTCCCATCCGGCGATCCGCTGCTGGAGCGAGATCTTCCATCCGACGGCAGACGAGGCGGGGCGCTACGCAGCCTCCCCCAAGGTCGGACCGGTCAACCACCTGCGATCCCTACGCCGTAGCGAGGGGGCCGAGGGGGTTGTCGGATTCAAGCTCACCGCCAACTGCCTGCGGGGCATGCCCGGGCTGGCGGAGCTCTCGCCGCGGCTGGCGCGTCGGCTCATCGTGGTGCGACGGGACAACCGGCTCGCGCAGCACCTGTCCGCCAGGCTCGCCGAGGCGTCGGGGACCTTTCACAGCATCTACGGCGGCGACTACACCGGGGTCGAGGTGCCGCTCCACGCCGGCAGCCTGGCCGAAGCGCTCGCCGATATCGACCGCCGCCTGGACGAGCTGCTGGAGCCGCTTACGGGGATGCCGCGCGTCCATCTCGTCTATCGCGGGGACTTCGAGGCCGCCGAGCTCGAGCGCGCCCAGCGCTTCCTCGGCGTCGACCCGGCGCCCCTTCAGGCCGAGAACCGTCGCCTCCGCCGCCGGCCGATGAGGGAGATGGTCGCGAACTGGGAGGAGGTCGAAGCGGCCCTGTCGGGGACTCCGTTCGCGGGGGATCTCAAGGGCGAGGCGCTCGGCGCCTGAAGCCTGCGGCGCGGATGATCAGGCGGGCGCTGCCGCCTCCCGGGTCACGGCGCGGGTGTCGCGGACGCTGAGCTCGGCTCCGCAGCGCTCACAGATCCGGCGGTCGTTGACCGGGCCGCCGCAGTCCTTGTGGACGATGCGGACCGGCTCACGGCCATCGGGGGTGAGGTGCTTGTCCCCGAAGCCGATCATCGCGACCAGGATCGGCCACAGATCGAGGCCCTTCTCGGTCAGGAAGTACTCGTGGCGTTCGGGACGCTCCTGATACATGCGGCGCTCCAGGATCCCCTCGTCGACCAGCCGCTCGAGCCGGTTGGCGAGCACGTTGCGGGCGACTCCCAGTGAGCCCTGCATCTCGTCGAAGCGGCGGTTGCCCAAGAACACGTCGCGGATTACGAGCAGCGACCAGCGCTCGCCGACGAGCTCGAGCGTGCGGGCGATCGAGCAGTCCAGGTCGTAGTCGCGAGCGAGCATCGTCTCCTCAGTTCCTTCAGTTTCCTTTAGGGCCTCCGGCGGACGCCGTCGAAACGGACGAGTGTGCAGTCCGTCACAGTAAGTTGCGTGACAAAACTTTACCCGGTAGGTTGCGTTTCGTCAAGCAACCGACTCGCTTCCGGGCCGGCTGCGCCACGAAGAAAGGGAGGTCGCAATGCGCCTCATCGAGATCAGTCCGGACCTGTCCCTGGAGCTCACGACCGAGGAGATCCTCGCCGACCTGCACTACCCGAAGGGAGTGCGATGAGCTCCGCGCCCGCCGCCGTCGGTGTCGAGGACTCGCGCGATGCGGTCGGCTCCGCCGCGCGCCACGCGGAGCTGGCCCCGGCGGCCACCCGGCGCCGCGAGCTCGTGTGGCAGGACCCGCTCGACTCGCTCGCCCGCCTTGCCGGCCTGACCGGGATCGAGCAGATGCAGGCGATCATGGACTCCGACGTTCCGCCTCCTCCGATCGCGGTGCTGATGAGGATGGCCCCCGTCGAGCTAGCGGAGGGGCGGGTCGCGTTCCGCGGCGAGCCCTCGGAGGAGCACTACAACCCGATCGGCACGGTGCACGGCGGCTACGCGGCGACGCTGCTCGACACGGTGCTCGGCTGCGCGGTACAGACGACGCTCGCGCCGGGTGAGGCGTATACGACCCAGAGCCTCGAGGCGAAGATGGTGCGGCCGATCACTCGCGAGACCGGCCCCGTCGTCGGCACCGGAGAGGTCGCCCATCGCGGCAGGAGGCAGGCCACGGCCACGGCCGAGATCAGGGCCGAGGCCTCGGGCAAGCTCCTGGCCCACGGCACCTCGACGCTGATGATTCTGGGGTCCCGCTGAGGCTCCCCAGGGGCGCCTGGCGACCCGAACCAATGTGTCACCGATTGGTGTAATCCCTGCTACAGTCCCCGGCCGCGGCGACCGAGGATCCCGTCGTCCGTGCACGATTCCACCCCTGCACCCGCTACCTAGCAAGGACGTAGCCAGATGAGCATTGCTGATCAAGCCATGGCCTCCGGCCTCAAGGCCCTGAACCGCTTCGCCGGCGCCGACGTCGTCGACCGGATCGGCCTCCGCGAGCCCGCCGAGAAGCTCCTGTACCGCGCCACCCGCAACGGCTTCCAGGCCGCTAACGCCGCCGGCCGCACCTTCGCCGCCGCCCAGAAGGTCGCCTCCCCGGCGCGCCAGTCGAAGCCGAGGGCGCGTGACGTGTTCGACCTCACTCCCACCGACGAGCAGCAGATGATCGTCGAGGCCTTCGGCGACTTCGCCGAGACCAAGCTGCGCTCGATCGCCTCCGACGCCGACGCCGCCTGCAAGGCGCCGCAGGAGGTCCTCAGCCAGGCGAACGAGCTCGGCGTCGCCGCGCTCGGTGTGCCGGAGGAGCTCGGCGGTCCATTCGAGGAGCGCTCCGCCGTGACCAATGCTCTGCTGACCGAGACCCTGGCCCACGGTGATCCCGGCCTCGCGGTCGCGGTCCTCGCTCCCTCCGCGGTCAGCAGCGCGATCAGCCTCTGGGGCGACGCCGACCAGCAGTCGACCTACCTTCCGGAGTTCACCGGCGAGAACCCGCCCGCCGCGGCGCTCGCGATGCTGGAGCCCAAGGCGCTGTTCGACCCCTTCGAGCTCGACACCAAGGCTCGCAGGGTCGGATCCGACTTCGTGATCGACGGCGTCAAGTCGCTCGTGCCGCGCGCCGAGCACGCCGAGCTGTTCGTGATCGCCGCCGAGCTCGAGGGCTCCGGGCCCGCGTTGTTCATCATCGAGGCGAAGGCCGACGGCGTCCTGTTCGAGCCCGAGCCCGCGATGGGGATCCGCGCCGCGGGCACGGGTCGCCTGAAGCTTGACGCGGTTCGCGTCCCGCAGACCGCCCTGCTCGCCGAGGGCTCCGCCGACGCCTACGCTCAGTGCGTGCGCCTCGGCCGCCTCGGCTGGTGTGCTCTCGCCTCCGGCACCGCCCGGGCGATCCTCGATCACCTGAAGACGTACGTGAACGAGCGCAAGGCATTCGGCGAGCCGATCAGCCATCGCCAGGCCGTCGCGTTCACGGTCGCCAACATCGCGATCGAGGCCGAGGGGATGCGTCTGCTGACGCTACGCGCCGCGGGTCTCGCCGATCGCGGCACCGACGACGCCGAGTTTGCCCGCGTGACCGGGCTCGCTCGTCGCATCTGCAGCCAGAAGGGAATGCAGATCGGCTCCGACGGCGTGCAGATGCTCGGCGGTCACGGTTTCACCAAGGAGTATCCGGAGGAGCGCTGGTACCGGGACCTGCGCGCAGCCGGCCTGATGGAGGGCGCGCTGCTCGTCTGAGCCGGCGCGAGACCCCAGAAAGAGAAGGACTCACAGCTATGCCCATCTCACTCGAGATTCCGAAGAAGATGAAGGTCCTGCAGGACCAGGCCCACCAGGTGGCCGCCGAGGTTCTGCGCCCGATCTCTCGCAAGTACGACCTCGCCGAGCACGAGTACCCCAAGGAGCTCGACATGCTCGCGGCGCTGATCGACGGCATGAACGACTCCGGCGGCCAGGGCGCGAGCGCGGCCGGCGACGCCGCCTCGAAGAAGCCCGAGACGGAGGAGAAGCCCGACGATGGCGCTGCCAAGAACGGCGCCAACCTCGCCGGCGTCCTCGGGGTTACCGAGATGTGCTGGGGCGACGTGGGCCTGCTGCTCACGATGCCACGGCAGGGGCTCGGCAACTCCGCGATCGCCGCGGTCGCCAGCGACGAGCAGAAGGAGCGCTTCGAGGGCAAGTGGGCCGCCATGGCCATCACCGAGCCCGAGGCCGGCTCCGACTCCGCCGCGATTCGCACCACCGCGAAGCTCGACGGCGACGAGTATGTGCTCAACGGCGAGAAGATCTACGTGACGTCCGGTGACCGTGCGGACCTGATCGTGGTCTGGGCGAGCCTCGACCTCGATCAGGGTCGCGCCGCGATCAAGTCGTTCGTCGTGGAGCGGGACAACCCCGGCCTGAAGCTCGACCGACTCGAGCACAAGCTCGGGATCAAGGCCTCCGACACGGCGAACTTCATCCTCACCGACTGCCGGGTGCCGAAGGAGAACCTCCTCGGCAGCCCCGAGATCGACACCAAGAAGTCGTTCGCGGGCGCGATGAAGACGTTCGACAACACGCGCCCGCTGGTCGCGGGAATGGCCGTCGGCCTCGCCCAGGCGTGCCTCGAGGAGACCAGGCGGATCCTCGAAGAGGCCGGGGTGGAGATCGACTACGACCGGCCCGCGAACGCGCAGAGCGCCGCGACGGCCGAGTTCCTCGAGCTCGAGTCCGACTACGAGGCAGCGCGCCTGCTGATGCTGGAGGCCGCCTGGATGGCCGATAACAAGAAGCCGAACTCCGTCGAGGCCTCGTTCTCGAAGGCGAAGGCCGGGCGCTCGGGCACGGACATCGCCCTGCGCTGCGTCGCCCTCTGCGGTTCGATCGGCTACAGCGAGGGCGAGCTGCTCGAGAAGTGGGCACGGGACGCGAAGATCCTCGACATCTTCGAGGGCACGCAACAGATTCAGCTGCTCGTCATCGCCAGGCAGCTCCTCGGACTGACGTCCGCCGAGCTCAAGTAGCCACCCGCCGAGCCGACCGACACCACTCCAAGAAGGAGGAGCTCAGCCATGAACTCCAAGACTCGTCCCGTCGCCATCTTTGGCGGCAACCGGATTCCATTCGCCCGCTCCAATGGGCGCTACATCAAGGCCTCCAACCAGGACATGCTCACGGTCGCGGTCGACGGGCTCGTCGAGCGGACCGGCCTGGCCGGTGAGCGCCTCGGCGAGGTCGCCGGCGGCGCCGTCGTCAAGCTGGCCCGCGACATCAACCTGACCCGCGAGTCGGTGCTCGGCACCAAGCTCGCGCCCGAGACGCCCGCCTACGATGTCGGCCAGGCCTGCGGCACCGGCCTCGAGGCGGCGATCCTCGTCGCCAACAAGATTGCGCTCGGCCAGACCGACTCCGCGATCGCCGGCGGCACCGACACGACCTCAGACCCGCCGATTGCCGTCAGCGACGATCTGCGCCGCGTCCTCGTCGAGATCAATGCTGCCCGCAGCAACGTCGACCGGCTCAAGGCCGTCGCCAAGCTGCGGCCCGGCATGCCGCTCGATATCCCGCAGAACGCCGAGCCCCGGACCGGCCTCTCGATGGGCGAGCACACCGCGATCATGGCCGAGGAGTGGGGGCTGACCCGTGAGGAGCAGGACGCGCTCGCGGCCGCCAGCCACCAGCACCTCGCCGCCTCGTACGAGTCCGGTTTCCAGGACGAGCTCGTCACCCCGTTTCTCGGGTTAGAGCGCGACGACAACCTCCGGCTCGGCTCGATGGAGGAGAAGCTCGCCAAGCTGCGGCCGGCCTTCGGCGGGGAGGGCGGCACCATGACCGCCGCCAACTCCACGCCGCTGACCGACGGCGCCTCCGCCGTCCTGCTCGGCACCGAGGAGTGGGGCGCCGAGCACGGCCTCGAGCCCTGGGCGAAGTTCGTCGACGCGGAGACCGCCGCGGTCGACTTCGTCGGCAAGCGCGAGGGCCTGCTGATGGCTCCGGCCTACGCGGTGCCGCGGATGCTCGAGCGCAACGGCCTGACGCTCCAGGACTTCGACCTCTACGAGATCCACGAGGCGTTCGCCGCCCAGGTGCTCTGCACGCTGAAGGCCTGGGACGACCCGGTCTTCTGCAAGGAGCGCCTCGGCCTCGACGAGCCGCTGGGCGAGATCGACCGAGCCAAGCTCAACCAGCAGGGCGGTAGCCTCGCTGCCGGCCATCCGTTCGCCGCGACCGGCGGCCGGATCGTCGCCTCACTCGCCAAGCAGTTGCGGGAGAACGGCGGCGGACGCGGCCTGATCTCGATCTGCGCGGCCGGCGGCCAGGGCGTCGTCGCAATCCTCGAGGCGTAGACCACACGCCGCTACTTCGCTACACAAGGGAGAACCGTATGTCCGACCGCTACAGCCAACTGGTCAACAACCCCGTCGGCGAGTTCATCGCCAAGAACGTCGGCCTTCCCCGGCCGTTCGAGCTCGAGCGCTGGGAGGAGGGCCAGTCCCCGATTCCCGGGAAGGTCCTGCTTGGCGCGGCCCCGGGCGGCCGGCTGACCGAGGCCGTCGCAAGCGAGTTGGCGCTCGCGGAGGCCGCCGTCGACACGCCGCTCGACGAGGAGGTTCGCGGCGCCGCCGCCGCGGGTGATCTCGACGCCGGCATCTGGAACGCCGACGCCCCGTCGGGGAAGTACCGCTCGCTGGTCTTCGACGCGACCGGGATCGACGACTCGGCCAAGCTCCGCGAGCTGTGGGCCTTCTTTCACCCGAGCTTTCGCGGCCTCGAGCCGAGCGGACGCGTGCTGGTCCTCGGCACCCCTCCGGAGGACTGCAAGGGGCCGCGCGAGGCGACCGCGCAGCGCGCCCTCGAGGGCTTTACCCGCTCGCTCGCCAAGGAGGCGCGCGCCGGTGCCACCGCTCAGCTCGTCTACGTCTCCTCCGGCGCCGAGACGCGGCTCGCATCGACGCTGCGCTTCTTCCTCAGCCCCCGGTCGGCGTACGTCTCCGGCCAGGTCGTGAGGATCGGCAAGGGCAGCGGCAGGGTCCCCAAGGTCGTCTGGGACCGCCCGCTCGAGGGCAAGGTGGCGCTCGTCACCGGCGCCTCGCGCGGGATCGGCGAGTCGATCGCCCGGACCCTGGCCCGGGACGGCGCCCATGTGGTCGGCCTCGACATCCCGCCCCAGTCGGCGGATCTCGAAAAGCTCGCCGGCGAGATCGGCGGCTCTACGCTCGCCCTCGACATCACCGCCGACGACGCGCCCTCGACGATCGCCACCGCCCTGTCCACGCAGCACGGGGGCGTCGATATCGTCGTGCACAACGCCGGCGTCACCAAGGACAAGACGATCGTTGGCATGGACGAGGAGCGCTGGAGCGTCCTGCTGGACATCAACCTCTCGAGCGAGGAGCGGATCAACGACGCCCTGCTCGACGAGAAGGTGCTCAACGAGGGCGGCCGGGTGATCTGTGTCTCGTCGATCAGCGGCATCGCGGGCAACGCGGGCCAGACCAACTACGGGACCTCCAAGGCGGGCGTGATCGGCATGGTCGACTCGATGGCGCCGGTCTTCGCCAAGGCCGGCGCCACGATCAACGCGGTGGCGCCCGGGTTCATCGAGACCCAGATGACCGCGGCGATGCCGATCGGCACCCGCGAGGCCGGCCGCCGGCTCAACTCCCTCAGCCAGGGCGGGCTTCCGGTTGACGTGGCTGAGACGATCGCCTGGTACGCGAGCCCGGCCTCATCCGGCCTCAACGGCAACCTCGTCCGCGTTTGCGGCCAGTCCCTGATCGGAGCCTGAAAGAGGAACTCATGAGTGAACGAGTACTGGACAATCCGCCCAACCTGCTCGGCCTCTACGGCAAGGCCGCGCTCGGCGGGCTGCCGGGCGCCGACAAGCTGCCGCTCATCCGGATCGGCGGACGCTCGTCCGAGACGCCCGACACCCAGCTCGTCGTTCCCTCGGCGACCGCCGACGCCGACCGGGTTGCCGAGTACTGCCGGGTCTGTGGCTTCACGCTCAGGGACGTGTTGCCGCCGACCTACCCGCACATGCTCGCCTTTCCGATGCAGATGTCGCTGATGTGCGAGGAGGACTTCCCCTTCGGCGGGATCGGCCTCGTCCACATCGCCAACGAGATCACGCAGCATCGGCCGATCAAGCTCAGCGAGGCGCTCGAGATCCGCGTCCGGGTCAGCGACCTGCGCCCGCACCCGAAGGGCCGTCAGTTCGACTTCATCAGCGAGGCCCGCTCCGGGACCGATCTGGTCTGGGAGTCGGTGAGCACGACGCTGAGCCGTGGCGCCGGCGCCGACCCGAACGCCGCCGACAAGTCCGAGGAGTTCGAGTCCGTCGACTTCGATGCAATGCCCGCGACCGCCGAGTGGAAGCTGCCCGCCGGTCTGGGCCGCAGCTACGGCGGCGTCTCCGGAGACCGCAACCCGATCCACATGTCCGAGTGGACGGCCAAGCCGCTCGGATTCCCGAAGGCGATCGCGCACGGAATGTGGACCAAGGCCCGCGCCCTGGCCGCGCTGGAGGGCGATCTTCCCGAAGCCCTCAAGGTCTCGGTTCGCTTCAAGCGGCCGATCCTGCTTCCCGGCCGCGTCTCCTTCGCCACCGTTCCCCGGCTGAACGGCGCCGCCTTCGCGGTCCGCGACGCGCGCAAGGGAACGCCGCACCTCGAGGGCATCCTCGAGAGCCTCTGAGGGTTCGGCGCGGCCAAGCCGGGGCGGCCCGGATAAGCTCGGGCCATCTCCGAGTTGATCCACACCTGCTACCGGGTTCTCGACCTCGAGCGCTCCGTCGGCTTCTACGAGAAGCTCGGCTTCGCGGAGCTGCACCGGATGCCGATCGGCGACGAGGCGACCAACTGCTTCATGGGCCTGCCCGGAGACGGCGCCCGGCTCGAGCTGACCTACAACCACGACGTCACCGAGCCCTACGAGATCGGCACCGGTTACGGCCACATCGCGATCACCGTCGACGACCTCGACGGGACGCTCGAGGGGTTAGCGGCGCTCGGGATCGAGCCCGAGAAGCCGCCCTACCGTGTCCGCGAGGGCGGCTCCCGGATCTGCTTCGTCCGCGATCCCGACGAGTACCGGATCGAGCTGATCGAGCGCAGCGAGTAGGCCGGCCCGCTCAGCGGTACGCGTGCAGCGCCCCGGTGACGTCGTCCGCGTCGACCACCTCGCGACCCATCGGCAGGAGCGCCACCGGGATCAGCTTCAGGTTTGCGATCGCGAACGGGATCCCGATGATGGTCACCGCCAGTGCCGCCGCCGTGACGATGTGGGCGATCGCCAACCACCAGCCGATCAGGATCAGCCACAGCACGTTGCCGATCGCGGAGGCGGCGCCCGCGTCGGCGCGCTTGACCACGGTGCGACCGAAGGGCCAGAGCGCGTAGCCGGCGAGCTTGAACGCCTGTAGCCCGAACGGGATCGTGATGATCAGGATGCACATGATCACCCCGGCGAGCGCATAGCCGAGCGCCAGCCACAGGCCGGAGAGCACGAGCCAGATGATATTGAGCAGGGTGCGTATGTCACACACGGTACGGACTCCTGGGAGTACGCTGATCGGATGACCGCCTCGCGCGTAGCGTTGCCACCCGGGCCGAGGGCGCCCAAGGCGCTGCAGACGATCGGCTGGTGGGCGCGTCCGACCGGATACCTCGAACGCTGTCGCAGCCGGTTCGGCAAGCGCTTCACGATCAGGATGCTCGCCCAGGCGCCGTTCGTGATCATCTCCGACCCCGACGAGATCAAGCAGGTCTTCACCGCGCCGCCCGAGGTGCTCTACCCCGGCGAGGGCGCCCGGATCCTGGAGCCGATCGTCGGGCCGAACTCGATCCTCCTGCTGGACGAGGGCGCCCACATGAGCCAGAAGAAGCTGGTCCTGCCCGCCTTCCACGGCGAGCGGATGCAGGCGCTGGAGAGCCTGGTTACCGAGGTCGCCCGCGAACAGATCGCCTCCTGGCCCCGAGGCGAGGCGGTGACGATGCACCCCCGGCTTCAGGCCCTGACGATGGAGGTGATCCTCGCCGCCGTCTTCGGCCTTCGCACCGGGGAGCGCCTCGCCGCGCTCCGGGAGGCGCTGACCGAGATGCTCGACTTCGGGCTCAGCCCGCTGAGCCTCCTGCCCCCGGCGCAGCGGGCGCCGTTCGGTCGTGGCCCCTGGGCCGGATTCGTGCGCTCCCGAGCGCGGGCCGACGAGTTGATCTACGCGGAGATCCGCGAGCGCCGCGCCGGGATCGAGGCGGGCGAGCAGCCTGCCGACGGCGGCGAGATCATCACCTCGCTCTTGGCAGCGAGGCACGAGGATGGCTCCCCGATGAGCGACGAGGAGATCCACGACGAGCTCCTGACCCTGCTCGTCGCCGGGCACGAGACGACCGCGACCGAGCTCGCCTGGGCGCTCGAGCGGCTCACGCGGGAGCCCGAGGCGCTGGCGCGGCTGGTCGCGGAGATCGACGCGGGTCAGGACGACGCCTATCTGACCGCGGTGATCCGCGAGACGCTACGGCACCGTCCTGTGCTGATCAGCGCCGCACCCCGCACCGTGAAGCAGCCCTACGAGGTCGGGGGGATCACCTACCCGGTGGGCACCCACCTGATGGCGAGCGCCTGGCTCGTCCACCATGACCCGGACGTCTACCCGGACCCCTACGCCTTCCGGCCCGAGCGTTTCCTCGACGAGGACCCGGGCACCTACACCTGGATCCCCTTCGGGGGCGGGCGCCGGCGCTGCATTGGGGCGAGTTTCGCCCTGATGGAGATGGCGATCGTCCTTCGCGAGCTGCTCGGCGAGGCCGAGATCGAGGCCGGGATCGACGGAATGGAGCCCTCGATCCGTCGGGCGATCACGGTGACTCCGGCATCGGGCGCGGTCACGCGGCTGAGCGACCGCGAGCCCCGGGCCGCGGAGGAGAGGACGGCGCCGGGAGCCGCTGCGAGTGTGTGAGCGATCTGTTAGCGTTTAGCTAGCACCGCACTTGCAAACCAATCGCCCCGCTTGTTCAAGCGGATTCGGCACCTTAGCTCCGGCGTTTTCCGGGGAGCGCCGATCCCATCGGGGAACGAAAGGAGCTAGAGCACCGTGTCCAGTCGAGGACTGGGGCGCGCGCGAAGCCGCACCCCCAAGCACACACTTCCCGCATTTCGAGGGGCCGCGATCGCGGCCCTCACGGCCGTCGCGCTTCCGGCAGCCGCCGGGGCGCAACAGCCCGCCGCGCCGACGGTCGAGGCCGACGGTCCGCAGGCGGGCGCCACCGAGCCGGAGCCGAAGTCGAAGGCGAGCTCCGATGCGACCAAACAGGCCCGCATGCGCCGCACCGAGGCATCGCCGCGCCGCGCCTTCGCGGACTCGGGGCGCAAGGCGCGATTCGATTTCAAGCTCGCAGGCAAGAAGACGCGCACCCTGGTCGTCAAGGTCAAGAAGCTCTCTGATGGGAAGACCCGTCGACGCTGGCGCCTCAAGGACGTCGAGCCGGGCGAGACGCAGACCGTCACCTGGGGTGGCAAGACCCGCAAGGGCGGCTTCTCCCGCCAGGGCAAGCACGTCTTCAAGGTCTATGAGCCCGGCAAGGGCAAGACCGACATGAGCGAGGCCAACGGCAAGAAGCGCTTCCGCTTCTACCGCCACCGCTTCCCAATCCGCGCCAACCACACCTACGGCGACGGCTTCGGCGCCGGCCGCGGCCACCAGGGCGTCGACATCTTCGCCAAGTGCGGTCGCAGTCTGCGCGCGGTTCGCGGTGGAAAGGTCGAGGTGCGCGCCCACCACGGCGCCGCGGGTCGCTACATCGTGATCGACGGCCACGGCACCGACCGCGACTACGTCTACATGCACATGCAGCGCCGCAAGCGGCCGCAGGTCGGCGACCGGGTCAAGACCGGCGAGAAGATCGGCTTTGTCGGGGAGACCGGCAACGCCTCCGGCTGCCACCTCCACTTCGAGGTCTGGAGGGGCCCGGGCTGGTACCAGGGCGGCTCACCCGTCCGCTCGATCAAGCGTATGACTCAGCGCTGGGCCACCTACAGCTGGTAGCGACCTCGTCGAACGGCGCCGCCTGCCCGGGGATCAGGCCGCCTGGTCGAGGCGCTCGCGCAGGGCGCCCATCTCGGCGAGCAGGCCGATGCGCTTGCCGACGCCGACCGGGCCCGCCTCGCCGTCGCGCTCGCGCGCGATCATCGCGACGTTGACCAGCGTCCGCTCTGCTCCGCGCCACTGGCCCCAGGGTGAGGTCTGGTACTCGGCCCCGAGCACGAGCTCCTCGGTCAGCTCGACGACCGCGTCGCCGGCGCCTTCGGGAACGTGTCGTGCCAGGTACTGCCAGTAGCCGCGCAGCTCCTCGACGCGGCCCAGGTCGCACACGGGCCCGTGGCCGCCCACGACCGCGGTCGGCTCGAGCCCGGCGATCCGGTCGAGCGCCGCGATCCAGTTGCTCACCGGCCCCGCCCACATGATCGGCGTCACGCCGCTGAACACGATGTCGCCGGCGTAGACGACGCGGGCGTCGGGGACCCAGACCAGGGCGTCGCCGGGGGTGTGCGCCGGGCCGACCTCGATCAGCTCGACTCGGCGCCCGCCGATGTCGAGGAGCAGCTCGCCGTCGAACGCGCGGCCCGGGAGCCGAGGGTCAAGGCCCGCGAACTCGTAGCTCGCCAGGGCGTCGCCGAAGGCGGCCAGGCCCCGCAGCTTTGCCTTGGCCGGAACGAGGGGGACGCCGCTGAGGCGCGAAGCGATCCCGGGGAGCGGGCGCATCCGGGTCAGCATCGAGGGTGGCTCCTCCCGCATCTGCTCGATCGCGGCGCTGGTGGCGACGATCTCGGACCCGCCGAGCAGGGCGTTGCCGTACCAGTGGTCGCCGTCGCCGTGCGTGTTGACGAGGGTCCTGATCGGCGCTCCCACGCGCACGCCGGCCAACTCGTCGAGCATTCGCCGGGTGAGCCGTTCGTCCCAC
>Ga0102946_1000523_pt1 | contig 13346 bp, 8 predicted proteins | sample SalPon2A_A_D1_MG_FD_78209 | JGI IMG/M metagenome (GOLD analysis project Ga0102946, IMG submission 78209) | Soil microbial communities from South San Francisco under conditions of wetland restoration - Salt Pond MetaG R2A_A_D1_MG | ecosystem: Environmental > Terrestrial > Soil > Wetlands | place... | reverse complement strand
CCGAACCCGAGAAGACGCCGTAGTAGGCGTCCTCCCATCCGGCACTGACCGCGACGTCGTTGGCGACCAGGTCCTCCCACCAGGCCTCCCAGCCGTCGGCGCCATAGGTCGCGTACGTGGCCAGCGCGAACGCCAGGCCGGGCGACGACGTCGCCGGGTTCTCGACCACCAACTGGCCTTCGTAGGCAGGATCGACCAGGTCGTCGAGGGTTGCCGGTGGCTCCTGGCCCAGGTCGTCGTAGGCGGCCAGGTCGACGTTGAGGCAGACGTCGCCACGGTCGATCGGGGTGACCCGCCACTGGTCGTCGAGCACCAACGACTGGTCGAGCGCGGCCGCGTCGGCCGGTTCGTGGGGCACGAACACGTCGGCATCCAGTGCCCGGGTCAGCAACGTGTTGTCGATGCCGAAGAGCACGTCACCCTGCGGATTGCCGGCCGTGAGCACCGCCTGGTTCACCATCACGCCGGCATCCCCGGACGCCAGCACCTGCACCTCGTAGCCCGTCTGTTCGGTGAACGCCGCCAGCACCTCCTCACCGATGTTGAACGAGTCGTGGGTGACGAGTTGGACCACGGGGTCGTCGGGTTGCGCAGGTCCGTCGGCGTCGGCCCCGCTGGCCGAGGCGACGTCCGTGGCGGCCGCCGCCGATGTCGCGTCGTCGGGACTGGCGGTGCCGGACGCGTCGTCGCTGCCGTCGTCTCCGGAGCAGGCAGTGGAGATGAGCGCCAGCGCCAGCGTGGCGAGGGCGATCCTCCCGACGGCGGTGGATCGGCGGGGGTGCAGGTGCGGCATCGGGGGTGTCCTTGGGTCAGGTCACGTCGAGGAAGGCAATGGCGTGGGAGGTCAGGGCGCCGGCTGCACGACCAGCAGCGTGCCGCTGCCGACGCTGATGTGGGCCGTGGGCGCGATGAGTTCGTTGCTGACCCCGCGACTGGAGCCGGGGGACAGCAGTTCGTCCGACAGCGGCCAGGACAGGCCGGTGGTCGTGATCTGGCGGACCGGGCCGAACACGGGGAGCAGCGAGACGGGTGAGCCGACCTCGCCGTGGATCTCGCGACCTCGCGTGACCATCGTGACGGTCGTGGTCGTGGTGGTCAGCGTCGCGGTCATGCGTCCCGCCCACCCGGCCGTGGTCAGCAGGTTCGCCAGCGCATGGTCGCCGCGATCGCCACCGCCATCGCACACCAGGACGTGGACGGCGCCGCGCTCGTGGGCCAGTTGCAGCGCGAGGTCCAGGTCCGTGGCGTCCTTGTCGGCCGGATGACGCCGAATGTCGACGCCGAGGCCCTCCGCGATGCGCAGGACGTCGTCGCTGACAGAGTCGAGGTCGCCGACCAGGACGTCGACGTCGAGGTCGAGTCGCTGGGCCAGCGACCAGCCCTGGTCGGCGGCGATGACGATGACGTCGTGGGAGTCCTGCAGCGCGGTGATGTGGCGAGCATGGCGAGCCAGCGCGAGGATGGTCGACACGTCACCACCGCAGGTGATGACTGCTGCTGTCGCCATGGGCTCGCCCCTTCCTCCGCTGGCATTGTCCAGCTCAGGTTCCACGGGTCGGTGGCGTCACGGCCACCCTCTCAGCCCGACGTCGTTCCGAGCTCCCCGGGGGTGTGTGCACGCGTTGCCGCGTGCAGGGGCGAGACTATCGCCCGCCTGCGTCAATCGGCGCGGTCGCGGTCGGCCACCTCGGCGATCGCGGCCGCCACGGCGGGGACCACGTCGCGATCGAACACGCTCGGGATGATGTGGAAGGCGTGCAGTTCGTCGTCGGCCACGACCCCGGCGATGGCCTTGGCCGCGGCCACCTTCATCTCTTCGGTGATCGCGGTGGCGCGGGCGTCCAACGCCCCCCGGAAGACCCCCGGGAACGCCAGCACGTTGTTGATCTGGTTGGGGTAGTCGCTGCGGCCGGTGGCGACCACGGCGGCGTGTGCGCGGGCCTCCTCCGGGTCGACTTCGGGGTGGGGGTTGGCCAGCGCGAACACGATGGCGTCGTCGGCCATCCGCGCCAACTCGCCCGCGTCGAACAGGTCGGGTCCGGACACGCCGATGAACACGTCGGCGTCGTCCAGCGACTCGGTCACGGGGCCGCTGCGTCGGTCACGGTTGGTGTTGTCGGCGATCCACTGCTTGCCGGCATCCGCCTGCTCCTCGTCGGCGTTGATGATGCCGTGGCGGTCGGACACCAGGATGTCGTCGACTCCCTCGGCCATGAGCAGCTTGGCGATCGCCACCCCGGCCGCCCCCGCCCCCGCCATGGCGACCGTGACGTCGCCGATCTCCTTGTCGACCAGGCGCAGGGCGTTGGTCAGTGCTGCCAGCACGACGATGGCAGTGCCGTGCTGGTCGTCGTGGAACACCGGGATGTCGAGTTCGTCACGCAGGCGCTCCTCGATCTCGAAGCAGCGGGGCGCGGCGATGTCTTCGAGGTTGACCCCGCCGTACGCGGGCGCCATCGCCTTGACGATGGCCACGATCTCGTCGGTGTCGGTGGTGTCCAGCGCCACTGGCCAGGCATCGATGTTGGCGAACTCCTTGAACAGCACCGCCTTGCCCTCCATGACGGGCATCGAGGCGACCGGACCGATGTCGCCCAGGCCCAGCACGGCCGTGCCGTCGGTCACGATCGCGACCGTGTTGCCCTTGATGGTCAGGGAGCGGGCGTCCTCGGGGCGCTGGGCCAATGCCTCGCAGACCCGCGCCACGCCCGGTGTGTAGGCCCGCGACAGGTCGTCGCGAGTCTTGAGCGGCACCCGCGAGCGGACCTCCAACTTGCCCTTGAGGTGGAGCAGGAAGGTGCGGTCCGACACGCGATGCACGGCCACACCGTCGATCGCGTCGATCGTGTCGCGCAGGTCCCTGGCATGGTCCTCCGCACGCGTGTTGGCGGTCACGTCGACGGTCACCTGCCCGTCGCGGCTCTCGATGAAGTCGACCCCGGTGACCGTGGCCCCGGAGTCGCCCATCGCGGTGGTCACCCGGCCGATGGCCATCTGGTCGTCGGGGTCGAGGTACAGCCGCATCGTCACGGCGTGGGAGGCGCTTGCTGAGGGCATGGGGTGTCCGGTGGTTGCAGGTCCGTTGACCCTAGTGCCGGCATGACTGGCGGGCGCAGTGACAGGTGATCGTCCTACAGCCAGCCGTGGCGGGAGGCCTGGACCCCGAGTTGGAAACGCGTCTGTGCCCCCAACAACTCCTGGAGTTGGCTGATCCTGCGGCGCACCGTTCGTTCGGAGACATCGAGGTCGCTGGCGATGGCGGCGTCGGTCAGGCCCGCTGCCAGGTTGCTCAGCAGTCGTTGTGTCTCCGGGTTGTCCTTGTCGAGGTGGATCGCCGACGTGGACAGCGAGACGGGAACGGCGAGACGCCAGAACGCCTCGAACACGCCGGCCACCGTGGTGAGCAGGTCGGATTCGTGGATGACCACGCCGTCCGCTCGGCGGTCGGACTCCACCCGTACGACGACCAGTGCGATGCGATCATCGCAGATCAACAGGTTCATGGGCACGGTCGGGAACACGCGCGAATGCTCCCCCAGCGCGATGCACTGCTGGACCACGTCGAGCGCGGCAGGGTTGGCCAGGACACTGGCGCCGTAGATCGCGCGCACCGTGACGCCGCGTGTCAGCGTCGAGGCCAGTCCTTCGGCCATGCGTGGCGTCTTGCTGGACCCGATCGACAGCGCCCGCACCTGGGTGGAGGCCTCCTCCAGGATGCGAGTCTGGATGCTCCTGGCCGCCGCCATCGTGGGCATGATCTCGATGTAGTCGGCGCGGCCCTGGTGCAGGGACCACAGCTGGCCCAGTTCGTGGGCCGCCGACGTGACGATCGCGGCCTGTCGGGTCAGGTCGCGCGCCCGCAACTCCAGCGGTGTCTGGGGTGTCACCGCATGGAGTCGGCCGCACTCCGTCGCCACGAGACCGAGGTCCTCCAGGACGGGGACGGCGCGGGCCACCACCTCGGGGGCGTGGCCCGTCAAGTCCGACAAATCGTCAGGCACCTGGGCGCCGTTGGTGGCCAGCGACACGTAGATGTCGGTCGGCGGACCAGCGAGCCCGAGTTCGCCCAGCACGCCGGGGGCACCCTCGAATTCGTGCAGGCGCTCGGTCATCGGGGCCCCCGGTCCCGTGTCATCGTGGTCCCCCCTGGGCATCCGTTCGGTACGTCCGGAATGTGCCATGCCGGTTGTGGCCACCGGGGAAAGGAGTCAAGGACGGCCTGCCTGCATACGCTCAGCACGACGACCACTGTCGGGGGACGGTGCGCTCCCCAGGGTGGGCGCCGTGCGGACATCGCGTCCGCGAAGAAGGGGCCTTGCCCGGCACATCGCGCGGTTCTGGTACCGATTTCCTGCAGGCTACACCACCGGGAGTTGCAGACATGAAGAAGCTGTCAATCGCAGTCGCCGCTGTCCTTCTGGCGCTTGCGCCGGCCACCGCCGCGTCGGCAGGAGGCGAGCGTGCCCAGGCGCCGATCCTCGACATCGATGCCGCTGGCCTGATCCTGGACATCGATGCCGCTGGCCTGATCCTCGACATCGACTGAGCACGCATGGTGTGACGGGCCCGGCGCTTTCCCCCCGCGCGCCGTGGCCGACGAGGTGGGCGGTCTGCCCCGACCGCGCCACCGGGCGCTCGTACGCCCCACGACGGGGCGGGCCGAATCGGCCCGCCCCGTCGTCTCGTTCCTTGCAAGTCAGTCGCCCAGAAACTCGTTCGTATATGCCTGGGTGACGTCGAGGTCGTCGGCCAGGGCATTGGTCTCGAGGAGGAGGTCGGCGAGGGCGCGGTACTGCTCCTCGGTCTGCCACCCCAGTCCGTTGGCGTCGGTCACCTCCGAGTGCGCCGCCTCCAACTCGACGTCCAGCATCGCCCGCTGGTGGTCGGCATCGGCACCGTCACCGGTCTGCGCCAGCACGAGTTCGACCGCCTCGTCGCGGTTCGCGTCGGCCCATTCGACACCACGGAGGGCAGCGTCCACGAATGCGTCCACCACCTCGGGCTCGTCGGCGACCATCTGCTCCGTCGCCACCCAGGTCAGGCCCAACGTCGGCACCCCGAAGTCGGCCGGGTCCCACAGGGTGAGGTCGTAGCCCCACCCACGGATCGTGTCCGGTTCGTTGGACTTGTACACCGGCAGCACGTCGACCCGTTCCTCCGTGAGCACCCGCGGGTCGAAGCCGACGTTGACCAGTTCGATGTCCTGTTCGGTCAACCCGACGGCGTCCAGGATCGCGAACAGGTCGGGCGGCGGCGTCCCCTTGAACCCGACCGTGCGCCCGGCCCAGTCGGCAGGGGTCTCGATCCCCGACTCCTCGAGCGCGATGAACGCCTGTTGGCCGGTCTGGCCCAACAACGCGAGGCTGACCAGCGGCAAGCCGGGGTCTACGCGGCGTTCGAGCAGCACGGCCGCGTCCTGTGTGGTGATGTCGACGGTGCCGGTCGTGAGCAGTTGGAGGTGCTCACCGCCGCCGCCCGTGTGCTGGATCTCAACCTCCAGTCCCTCGTCGGCGAAGAACCCTTGGTCCGCGGCTGCGTAGACCCCGACGAACGGCAGGTTCGCCTGCGGCGAGAAGCCCGCCATGAAGGTCACCGGCGTCAACGCGTCCGGCGTCGTGGCCACCGTGGCGCCTCCGTCCTCGTTGGCCGTCGCGGGCACGGTGGTGGCAGGTGTGGCGGTCGTGGTGCTGGGCGTGGCGGGGTCGCTGGCGCCGGCGGCCGGATCATCGGTGGCGCCACCGCAGGCGGTGAGCACCAGCAGGCAGGCCGTGGTCAGGGACAGCAGGCAGCGGCGAGTCATGGGCGACGAGTCATGTCGGAGGGTCCTGTGGAGTCGGGTCGGGGCCGCGATCACGTGGTCGGCGTCGGCGCACGCCACGCCATGGCGCGACGTTCGAGGACGACGACCGCCTGGAACACCAGCGCGGACAGCGCGGTGAGCACGAACACGGCGGCGAACAGGTCGGGCATGCGCAGGTTGGTGTAGGCAAGCCACATCGAGCGGCCAAGGCCCGACGAGGCGCCCATCCACTCGGCGACGACCGCGGCCACCATCGCCAGCGGCGCCGACACCTTGAGGGCGGCGAACAGGTAGGGCCACGACGTGGGCCAGCGGGCGTGCCGGAACACGGCGCGCGGTGGCGCGTCGACGGAGTGGAACCAGTCCGTGATCGAGGGGTCCACGGAGCGGAACCCCTCGAGGGCGTTGACGAGCATCGGGAAGAACGTCAGCAGCGCGGTGACCAGCACCTTGGGGGCGTGGCCGAAGCCGAACCAGATCGTGAGGATGGGGGCCACGGCGATGATGGGAGTCGACTTGGCCAGCAGCGCGACCGACAGGATGGCGCGTTCCAGGCGGGGGACGAAGGTGATGGCGACGGCGGCCGCCAGGCCGATGGCACTGCCGATCAGCAGGCCGGCAGCGGCCTCGCCCAGGGTGACCATCGCTGCCGGCGCAAGCGTGGCCGCGTTGTCGACCATGGCACGCCCCACGGCCGTGGGCGCCGGCACGATCCACTCCGGCACGCCCGACACAACGACGGCCACCTCCCAGGCCAGCACCAGCACGCCCAGCAGTGCCACACCGGCCAGGGCAGACCACGGCGTGCCCCGGCGGGACCACTCGGTGGCCTTCGCCGCCTGGCCCGACTTGGGTGTCGATCCCGTGTCGTGCGCGCCGCCCACGACAGCCGGGCCCGCTGGCCAGGATCGCCCGTCCCCCACGCCGGAACTCGGCTCGGCGGTCGTGCCGGTCGTGACGGTCCCGATGGCTGCAGACGCTGCCGGGGCCTCGGGCGCCGCGGTCGCCTGGTTGGTCGTGGGTGCTCGGCTCATGACCGCACTCCTGCGGTCGTTGCATCCGCCAATGCCGCCCGTGCCTGTCGGACGATGGCCTGGCTGGCCGGCGTCGTGACATCGCGCGGGCGCGCCAGGTCGACGGCGAGGTCCGCCACGATCCGACCGGGGCGCGGCGACAGGACGATGATGCGGTCCGCCAGCGCCACCGCCTCACCCAGGTGGTGGGTGACCCACACCACCGTCGGACGGCGGCGTCTCCAGATGTCCACGAGGTCGGCGGCCAGAGCCTCGCGGGTCAGTTCGTCCAACGCCGCGAACGGCTCGTCCATCAGCCACAGGGGCGCGTCCAGGGCCAGCGTTCGTGCCAGGGCGGCTCGCTGCTGCATGCCACCCGACAGGTGGGCCGGCAGGGCGTCGGCGAAGCCGTCGAGTCCGACCATCTCGATCAGGGCGTCCGGATCCGGACCGGCGGATGCGTCTCCGTGCAGCCGCGTGGCCAGCAGGACGTTGTCGCGCAGGCTCTCCCACGGCAACAACGCCGGGCGCTGGGCCACCCACCCGATGCGCCGCTGTCGCCGGACCTCGTCAGGGGTGGCCCCGTCGATGCCGATCGAGCCCGTGGACGGCACGGCCATCCCGGCCAGCAGGCGCAGGAGCGTCGACTTGCCACAGCCGCTGGCACCAACGATCGCGACGAACGAGCCGGGGTCGATCGTTGTGGTGATGTCGTCGAGCGCCGGTGTCGGCCCCCAGGCGTGCGCCAGGTCGGCGATCGAGATGGCGACGCCGGGCGTCGTGACCGTGGCACCCTTCACGATGCCACCGCCTGCAGTCCGGCGCGCCCGATGATGCGCTCCGGGGTGACCGACACCAGTGACCACCCTTCCGACGACGCCATGTGGTCGGTGGCAGCGGCAGGACCGAGGTAGCGCTGCGCCAGCCGACGACGCAGCCCCAGCACGCCGCCGTCGACGGTGGCGGCGGGATCGTCGTCGGCCACCGGGCGCGCGTGGCCCTGGATGAACACGCGACGCAGGTTGGGCCACGGTTCCTCGATCGTGAGTGACACCGGTGCGCCGTCGGCCACGTAGCGCGCCCAGGATGACCCGGGCGAGGCCGCCAACCAGACATGGTCGCCGTCGTACTCGAACCACAGCGGCACCACGTGGGGCGTCCCGCTGTCGGTCAGGCAGGCCAGTTGTGCGCCCAGTCGGCCCGTCATCAGGTCGTGCACCTCGCTGCCGCGCAACTCGCGAGCGGCACCGATGGGCGTCGTCTCGGCGCCCCACGGTCGCCACGTCGACGCACCCAGTCGTCGGGACATGTCGGCAGCCACTGCCCTGGCATGGTCGCGGGTGGCCTCAAGGACCGCGGGTGTGGCGCGTTGACGGGGAATCGCGATGCCCACGACGGCATCCGGATGGTGATCGTCACGACAGACGGGGGCCGCCACCTCGACCACGTCGTCGTCGCTGGCCACGGCCAGCCCTGCGGCCCGGACCTCGTCCAACGTCGGGTCGAGTTCGGCATCGAGCACCATGGCAGTTGCAGACGTGGGAGCGAGGTGGTCCCCGACGCGGAACGAGGCGTGGACGACACGATCGGCCAGCACGCGTGCCACGACGCGTGGGCCGTCGACGTCGGGCACTGCCAGGATCACCGTTTCGTCCTGGTCGTCGCCGTCGACCACGGCGTGGAACGCATCGACGGCGGTGGCTTCGTCGTCGTCGGCATCCGGGACCAGGCGCCGGATGGCCGGTCCGACCAGGTAGCGGCCCTGGTCGTCCTGCACGAGCCATTCGCGACTGCGCAGCGTCGACAGCAGGGCGTACATGCCTGATCGCGAGCCGTCGTCGACTTGTTCCAGTTCGCCGGCCGCCAGTCCGTGCGGCGCGGCTGCCAGGGTCTCCATCAGGCGCAGGGCTCGCGCCACGGCAGGCACCTCGTTGGTGGGCATCCGGGGACCTCGTCACGACCGGTGGTGGGTTGTGCACGCAACGTAGCACCTTGTCCGGCACGCAGGACACCCGTCCAGCATGCCGGACCGCCGGCGAGGGATCCTGCCGTCGCCCGGCTCGGCGCGGCCGCAAGACGCGACCGCAGGACACCGTTTCCATGAGAGCGTGCTCATGCAAGGGGATCGGATCCCGCTTGTGCCTCGACCTCCGCGTGCTAGAGTGCGAACGCGCGATGTTTGTGCGGAAGCCGCCAGGGGGACACTCGCGTCGACACATCTGACCCAAGGGGGGACTCATGTCCCAGTCAACGATCGTTTCCGGCTCCAAGCGCGTCATCCTGTTGTGGGTGGTGCTCCTGATGGTGGTGGTGACACCAGCGCTGGCCTTCTCGATGGCCGCGCAGGCCGAGGAGGGCGCCGAAGAGACGGCCGTGGTCGAAGACTCCGAGGAGGCCGCCGCCGAGGAGGCTGCGGCTGAGGAGGCTGCGGCGGAGGAGGCTGCGGCTGAGGAGGCTGCGGCGGAGGAGGCTGCCGCGGAGGAGGCTGCGGCTGAGCAGGCTGCCGCGGAGGAGGCTGCGGCTGAGCAGGCTGCTGCTGAGGAGGCTGCTGCGGAGCAGGCTGCCGCGGAGAAGGCTGCCGCGGAGGAGGCCGCTGCTGAGGAGGCCGCTGCCGAGGTGGCCGCTGCTGAGGAGGCTGCTGCTGAGGAGGCTGCTGCGGAGGTCGTCGCGTCGCTGCTGACCCTGACCCCCGAGGCGAACTGCCCCCTGACCGGTGGGGAGGGTGGCGGACTCGCGGCCGGCTTCGAGATCGACGGCAACTGTGGCGTGGATGGCAACATCGACTGGGACAGTGCCGTGGTCGGCGACCAGCCGGTCTTCATCGACGGCCTCGACGACTCCAGCCAGTATGGCAACGGCGCCAAGGAGAACGATGATCCGCTGACCTGGGGGGCCTCGAACGCGACCGCGTCCGGCCAGGCCGACATCGACCAGGTGTATGCCTGGGGCACCACGATCGACGGTGAGCTCTGGGGCTATCTCGGGTTCACCCGCGGGACGGTCACCGGCAGCATCGGCTACACCGTCGAGCTCAACCAGTTGCCGAACGTCATCGCGGAATCCGGCGCGAGCGTGCCGAACCGCTCCGTCGGGGACCTGCGCTTCAACTTCACCGAGGGCGCCAACAACCAACTCCTGCTCGAGCAGGTCGACGAGTGGAACGGCAGCACGTGGGTGGACGCCTCTGCCGACATCGATTCCAGCACGTTCGTCACGGCCGCCAGCGATGGAAGGCAGTTCGTCGAGATCGGCCTGAACATCACCGGGCTGCTCGACGTCGCGCCCGGCTGCCCGCCGGCCAACGACTTCGCCCAGCTCAACATCCGGTCGCGCCAGTCGGACCAGATCAACTCGGCGATGAAGGACTACGCCGCCACGCTGTTCGACATCCCGAACACCTGCGCGGACCTCGAGGTCGAGAAGATGGTCGTGGGCCTGGCCCCCGGCACCGCGTGGGGTCCGTTCGAGTTCGAACTGACCGGCCCCGACGGGACCGAGACCTTCGAGCTCGACTCGAACAACCCCACCGAGACGTTCAACGAAATCGTCCCCGGGGAGGAGTACACCCTCACCGAGACGTCGTGGCCCGACGGGTTCACGCCGGGGGTGCTGACCTGCGACGGCGTCTCCGATGCCGACGAGACCGAGGACGAATCGATCACGTTCATCGCACCAGAGGGTGACGGCGACAGCGGCACCATCGAGATCGTGTGCGAGATCACCAACACGGCAATCCCGTCGACGGTCGAGATCACCAAGACAGTCGAGGGTGTCGCGGACACCCTCGACTGGTCGTTCGACTTCACGATCAGCCCGGCACTGGATGGCCAGGACGCCACCCAGGCCGCGTCGGGCACCGGTGAGGGTTCCGATTCGGTCGAGTGGACCGACTTGGTTCCGGGCCAGGAGTACACGATCTCGGAGACGACCGAGGACGGATTCGTGGCCGGTGCGCTGTCATGCGTCGGCGTCGAGGACACCGACGGCAACCCTGACGACGCCAGCGTCACCTTCATCGCCCCGCTGGGCGGCGGTGAGGGCGTGGACTTCTCCTGCGCGATCACCAACACGGCGATTCCGTCGTCGGTGTTCGTGGCCAAGACGGTCGAGGGTGTGGCCGACGGCTTCGCGTGGTCGTTCGACTTCACGATCGCGCCGTTGCCGGACGGCGAGGCGGATGCGACCAAGGCGGCGTCGGGGAGCGGTGACGGGTCCGACTCCGTGGAGTGGGCCGGCCTGACGCCAGGTCAGACCTACACGATCACCGAGGCCACCGTCGATGGGTACGAGGTCGGTGAGGAGCTGTTCTGCCAGGGTCTGGACGATGCCGACCCGGATCCACGCGTGGTCGAGTTCGTGGCCCCGTTCGGAGATGACGCAGAGCCCTACGAGGTGCTGTGCCAGACCACCAACACGGCGATTCCGTCATCGGTGTTCGTGGCCAAGACGGTCGAGGGTGTGGCCGACGACTTCGACTGGTCGTTCAACTTCACGATCGCGCCGACGCCGGACGGCGAGACATCGCCGAAGGCCGCGTCCGGCACCGGTGAGGGTTCGGACTTCGTCGAGTGGGGCGATCTCGTCCCTGGCGAGACCTACACCATTGCGGAGGAGCCAGTTGCGGGGTTCGAACTCGACGGCGAGCTGACGTGCCAGGGTCTCGAGGACCTGGACGCCGATCCGGCTTCGGTCACCTTCGTGGCACCGCTGGGTGACGACCAGGTCCAGTACGAGGTGTTGTGCCAGGTCACGAATGCGGCCCTGTCCTCGGAGGTCGAGATCACCAAGACCGTCTCTGGGGTTGCCGACGACTTCGACTGGTCGTTCGACTTCGAGATCGCGCCTGTCCCCGACGGCGAGACCTCGCCCAAGAGCGCAGCCGGGACAGGCAACACGTCCGAGACCGTTGGCTGGGGCGACCTCGTCCCGGGTGAGAGCTACACGATCAGCGAGATCGAGCAGCCGGGCTACGACGCGCAGGCACTCATCTGTGAGGTCGAGGACACCGATGGCGACGACACCGACGCCAGCGTGACGTTCGTCGCACCGGTCGGCGGTGAAGGGGTCGAGGTCAACTGCTCCCTCCTCAACGAGGCCCAGGTCGGCGAGATCGCGGTCCTCAAGATCGTGTCCGGCGTGGCCGACGGCTTCGCGTGGGGTCCGTTCACCTTCGTCCTGACCCCTGACGACGGGTCCGACCCGGTCGAGGTGCAGGTCGACAGTGACAACCCCGAGGCCACGTTCATGGACCTCGTGCCGGGCGTGGGCTACACGCTCGAGGAGATCAACGTGCCGGACGGCTACGACGCCGGCGACCTGACCTGCACTGTCACCCATGCCGATGGCAGCAGTGAGGATGCGGCGCTGCCGTACACGATCCTGCCGGGTGACGAGGTGGAGTGCGACATCGAGAACGTGGCACGTCCGTCGCAGGTCAACGTGGTCAAGGAGGTCATGGGTGTCGCCGACGACTTCGACTGGTCGTTCGACTTCGCCATCACGCCCGTGCCCGATGGCGAGACGTCACCACAGTCCGCCACTGGCTCAGGCGAGGACACGGCGATGGTCAGCTGGGACGGATTGATCCCCGGCGAGACCTACACGATCACCGAGACCACGGTCGACGGCTACGACGCCGGTGACCTGACCTGCGAGTTCGCGGGGGAGCCCTTCGGCGAGACAGACGGCGCCTCGGTGACCTTCGAGGCACCGCTGGACATTGACGAAGAGGCTCCCGAGATCGTGTGCGGGATCACCAACACCGCGGTCCCGTCCGAGGTGGACGTGACCAAGACGGTCGAGGGCGTCGCTGACGGCTTCGCGTGGGACTTCGAGTTCACGATCAGCCCGGACGCGGTGCCGGCTGGTTCGCAGATGGCGTCTGGCATGGGCGAGGGTTCGGACACGGTGACGTGGACCGACCTGGTGCCGGGTGAGTCCTACACGATCTCTGAGACGACCCAGGCTGGGTTCGAGGCTCCCACACTTGTGTGCGAGGGTGTCGAGGACACCGACGGCATGGACGACGCGTCCGTGACGTTCGTGGCACCGCTCGGGGGTGAGGGTGTCGAGGTCATCTGCTCGATCACCAACGTGGCGATCCCGTCCGAGGTCGAGGTGACCAAGACGGTCGAAGGTGTTGCAGACGACTTCGACTGGTCGTTCGACTTCACGATCGCGCCGACGCCTGTCGGGCAGGACGCCACACAGGCCGCGGACGGCACCGGCAACGGTGACGCCACCGTCGGCTGGACCGACCTCGTGCCGGGCCAGATCTACACCATCACCGAGACGACGGTCGACGGCTACACGGCCGGTCCATGGGCGTGCGAGTTCAATGGCGAACCGTTCGGCAACAGCAACGGTGAGGCGGTGACCTTCATGGCGCCGTTGGGTGGTGAGGGTGTCGAGATCACGTGTGACATCACCAACACGGCCATCCCGTCCGAGGTCGAGGTGACCAAGACGGTCGAGGGTGTTGCCGACGACTGGGACTGGTCGTTCGACTTCATGATCTCGCCGACGCCCGATGG
>Ga0102946_1000522_pt1 | contig 13350 bp, 15 predicted proteins | sample SalPon2A_A_D1_MG_FD_78209 | JGI IMG/M metagenome (GOLD analysis project Ga0102946, IMG submission 78209) | Soil microbial communities from South San Francisco under conditions of wetland restoration - Salt Pond MetaG R2A_A_D1_MG | ecosystem: Environmental > Terrestrial > Soil > Wetlands | place... | reverse complement strand
CCTTCACCGCCTTGCGGATCACCTCCTCGGGGCGGCGGTCGAGCATCTCGGCCAGGCTGCGGGACTTGATCCCGCCCGGGTAGCCGCTGTGGCGCCAGTAGCGCTTCTGCTCCATCTTTTTCCCGGTCACCCGGATCTTCTCGGCGTTGACGACGACGACGAAGTCGCCGGTGTCGACGTGCGGCGTGTACTCGGGCTTGCGCTTGCCGCGCAGGGCGTCGGCGATCCGGGTCGCGAGGCGGCCCAGGGTCTGGCCCTCGGCATCGACGATCAGCCAGTCTCGCTGGCGCTCATTGGCGGTGGCAACGTAGGTCTTCATCAGAGAAAAGCCGCGGGGAGGCCCCAGCGGCCCCGGGATGATAGCCGCCGCGCGGAGTTTGCGCGGACGCCGTGCGGACTGCCGGGGCGGGCTCTATACTGCCGCGCCATCGACAGCCTAATCCCGGCCGCCCAGCGGGCGGGAGCGGAGGAACCGCAGGGACTCTTGCAGGTCCCAGGGGCGAATCGGACGAAGATCGGTCCGTAGCGCATCTCTTTCAGCGCGAGCCCGACAGCTAACTCCGCAGGCGAAGGAAAGAGAGGGTTGGTGGAACGCAGCGGCACCGGCGCCAGGCACCGGCTTGGCGGACTGATAGCGATCATCGCGATAGCGGCCTTTTCGGCCTGCTTTGCCGCGCCTGCCATGGCCGCGACCGGCGGCGCGCCGACGCCCAGCGGCAGCGCCCCGCCGCCGCCGAGCCGCAGCGGCGCACCCGATCCGGCGCCGACGGCCGGCACCCTGCGCCTTCTCTCGGCCAAGACCTGGCCGCGCAAGAGCTTCTACTACGGCGTCCGCAGCCCGCGCCTGCGCTACGAGATCGACAGCGACATGCCCACCAACGACTTGCGCGTCGACGTCGTCGACGCGGCCGGCGTCGTGGTCAAGAGCTTCTTCCGCAACGACGTCGCGCCGGCGAGCCCCGACAGCGTCCGCTGGGACGGCATCGGCCGTGGCGGCAAGCCGGCGCCGAACGGCCGCTACTCGTTCCGGATCGTGCCGCAGACCGGCGGCCGCCTCGCCAGGAAGGCCTTTCAGCGGTCGGTGCGGGCCCTGCGCCGTAGCGCCCGCCGTGCCGCCTCGTCGGCCGCGAAGCAACAGCTCAGCCTTAGCTTCCAGCTCTACGACTACGCCTTCCCGGTCCTCGGACCGCACAACTACGGCCAGGGCGGCGCCCGCTTCGGCGCCGGACGCTCCGGCCACTCGCACCAGGGCCATGACGTGATGGCGAGGTGCGGCACGCCGCTCGTCGCCGCCCGCGGCGGCCGCGTGCGCTACTCGGGCTTCCAGGGCGCCGCCGGCAACTACGTCGTCATCGACGGCAAGGGCACCGGCTACGACACCGCCTACATGCACCTGCTCCGGCCCTCGCCACTGAGGGCCGGGATGACGGTCCGCACCGGCCAGCCAATCGGCGTCGTCGGCAGCACCGGCTCCTCGACCGCCTGTCACCTGCACTTCGAGCTCTGGACCGCGCCCGGCTGGTACGAGGGCGGCAGCCCGATCGACCCGCTCGGGCTGCTGAAGAGGTGGGACCGCTACAGCTGAGTATCCTGCGCGGCCGGTCATGCCCGAGGTCGCGATACCGCTATCCCTGCTCGCTGTAGTCGCGATCGTCGCCGGCGGCGCGACGGCGCTGCGGCTGCACCACTCGCTGCCCACGGTGATCGCTCTCAGCGGCGGCATCGTCGTCGCCGTCGCCCTGCTCGAGGTGCTGCCGGAGGCGATCGAGAGCGTCGGCGACGCCGACGATGTCGTGCCGTTCGTCGCGCTCGGCTTCCTCGGCTTCTTCCTGCTCGAGCGGGTGCTGGTGCTGCACCATCGGGACGACCCCGAGGAGGCGCGCTCACACGGCCGGGTCGGCGTGCTCGGCGCCGCCGGGCTCTCCCTGCACACCTTCACCGACGGCGTCGGCATCGGCCTCGCCTTCAACGTCAACACCGAGACCGGTCTGCTCGTCCTGCTCGCGGTCGTCGGCCACGGCTTCGCCGACGGGCTCAACACGGTCAGCTTCGTGCTCAGCCAGTCCGGCGACGCCTCGCGGGCGAAGCGCTGGCTGCGAATCGACGCGTTGGCGCCGCTGATCGGCGCCGCGGTCGGCTCGCTGATCTCGGTCTCCGAGGTCACCCTGGGCTACTTCCTCGCGGTCTACGCCGGCTTCTTCCTCTACATGGGCGCCACCGACCTGCTGCCCGCCGCCCACGATCACGAGCACGACGGCGAGGGCTCATGGCTGCGGGTCGCGCTGACGATCGCCGGCTTCGTAGCGATCTACCTGATCACCCTGGCGGGCCACCCAGGCTAGGGCGAGCGCCACCGGCACCGTCGCCGGCAACGTGTCGAACGCGAAGAACAGCAAGTCAAACCCAAGGGCAAGCACCGCCACCAACCCCGCCCCAACCCACTGCCGATGGGCCGAAAACGGTCGCCCGGCGACCGGATCCGGCCCGTCGGCGGGTGTGGCCAGGAGGCAGCCGGCGGTGGCGGCGACGAAGGCGTCGCCGAAGCCCATCCGGGCGCTGCCGATCTCGAGCACCTGCAGGCGCGGCAGGCCGGCCGGGGCGGCGGCGTTGAGCACGCCGCTCGGGCCCTGCAGCAGCTCGGCGGCGATCAGCACAGCGTCGATCGCCGCCATCGCGTAGATGCCGATCCGCAGCCAGCGCGCCGGGACGACGCAGACCAGCAACCAGCCGAGCGCGACGCAGGCGAGGCCGGAGAGCAGCATCGCGGCGGCCTCCGCGATCAGGGAGCCGTCGAGTGCCCAGGCGAGCGCGAACAGGGGCGCCGCGAGCCAGGCCCAGGCCGGCGTCGAGCCGTGCACCAGCCAGCCGAGCGCGAACGCGGCTAGTGGCGGCACCGCGAGGAGGGCCAGCCAGGTCAGCGCCGACGCGGAGTCCGGCGCCGCCTCGATCCCGAACACCACGACGACGATCGACCCGGCCGGGACCAGCGCCCACCAGGGGCTGCGCGGCATCCACCCGAACGGCGGCCGGTACCGCGGCAGCGCCACCAGCGCCGCCTGGAACAGGCTCAGCGCCGCTATCGAGACTGCGAAGGGCGACCTACTCCCACTCGATGGTGGCTGGAGGCTTGGAAGAGATATCGAGCGCCACCCGGTTCACGTCCTTGATCTCGTTGATGATCCGGCTGGAGACGCGCTCCAGCAGGTCGTAGGGCAGGCGCGCCCAGTCAGCGGTCATCGCGTCATCGGAGGTGACCGCGCGAATCACGATCGGGTAGGCGTAGGTGCGCCCGTCGCCCTGCACGCCGACCGAGCGCACGACCGGCAGCACGCAGAAGGACTGCCAGAGTTGGCGGTAGAGCTCAGCCGCGCGGATCTCCTCCTGCAGGATCGCGTCAGCGGAGCGCAGGATGTCGAGCCGCTCCTTGGTCACCTCACCGCCGACGATGCGGATCCCCAGGCCCGGCCCGGGGAAGGGCTGGCGCCAGACCATGCGCTCGGGCAGGCCGAGCTCGGCGCCGACCGCGCGCACCTCGTCCTTGAACAGCATCCGCAGAGGCTCGACCAGCTCGAACTCGAGGTCCTCGGGCAGGCCGCCGACGTTGTGGTGGGACTTGATCGTGTCGGCGGCGTCGCTGCCGCCCGACTCGATCACGTCGGAGTAGAGCGTGCCCTGGACGAGGTAGGCGGCGTCCTCGAGCTTTGCCGCCTCCTCCTCGAAGACGCGGATGAACTCGCCGCCGATGATCTTGCGCTTGCGCTCGGGGTCGTCGACCCCGGCGAGCTTGTCGAGGAAGCGCTGCTCGGCCTCGACGTGGACCAGGGGGATGCCGAACTGCTCGAAGGCGGCGACGACCTGCTCGGCCTCGTTCAGCCGCATCAGGCCGTGGTCGACGAAGACGCAGGTCAGCTGCTCGCCGATCGCCCTGTGGACCAGCAGCGCCGCGACCGAGGAGTCGACGCCGCCGGAGAGGCCGCAGATCACCCTTCCCTCGCCGACCTGGGCGCGGATCGCCTCGACCTGCTCGGCGATCACCGACTCGGCCGACCACTGCTCCTCGCAACCGGCGATCTCGCGCAGGAAGCGGGTCAGGACCTCGGTCCCGTAGGGCGTGTGGACGACCTCGGGGTGGAACTGGATGCCGTAGAGGCCGCGGTCGGGCGCCTCGCAGGCGGCGACCGGCGAGGCCGGCGTGGCGGCCAGCGCCTCGAAGCCCGGTGGCGGCTCGAAGACCGCGTCGCGGTGGCTCATCCAGCAGGTCTGCTCCTCCGGCAGCCCGCCGAGCAACCGCCCGCCGCTGTTGCGCAGCGTCAGCTCCGCCCGCCCGAACTCCCCCGACTCGGCCCCTTCGACCTTCCCCCCCAGCTCCTTGACCATCGCCTGCATCCCGTAACAGATGCCCAGCAGTGGGATCCCCAGATCGAGCAGATCGGTGGGAAACGCGGGAGCGTCGGGCTCATACACCGACGCCGGCCCCCCGGACAAGACCAGGGCCTTCGGTTCGCGCTCCCGGATCTTCTCCACGGCCGCACTCGCCGGCAACAGCTCGGAGAACACCCCACATTCGCGGATCCGCCTCGCTATGAGCTGCGAGTACTGGCCCCCGAAATCGAGGACGAGCACCTCCTCGGAGGACTGGGCCGACGCCGCGATGGCGCCGGCCTCAGTCGTCGGCGACTCCAACACCAGCCGACACCGCGGCGCGGCCGTTCGAGCCCATCCCGACGGCCTGCTCGGTCTGCAGCTTCTTGCCCTCGCTCATCAGCGCCGGCGCAACCATCACCTCGGCCCGCTGGAAGGAGCGGATGTCCTCGTAGCCCGTCGTCGCCATCGAGGTTTTCAGCGCCCCCATCAGGTTGAAGGTGCCGTCGTTCTCCTGGGCGGGGCCGAGCAGGATCTCCTCCATCGTCCCGTCCTGCTTGGTCGAGACGCGGGTGCCGCGCGGCAGCGAGGGATGGAACGTCGCCATCCCCCAGTGGAAGCCGCGACCGGGCGCCTCCTTGGCGCGGGCCAGCGGCGAGCCGACCATCACCGAGTCGGCGCCGACGGCGATCGCCTTGGAGACATCGCCGCCGGTGCGCATGCCGCCATCGGCGATCACGTTGACGTACTCGCCGGTCTCGAGCATGTGCTGCGAGCGGGCGGCGGCGACGTCGGCGATCGCGGTCGCCTGCGGCACGCCGATGCCGAGCACGCCGCGGGTCGTGCAGGCGGCGCCGGGGCCGACCCCGACGAGCACGCCGACGGCGCCGGTCCGCATCAGGTGCAGGCCGGTCGAGTAGGAGGCGCAGCCACCGACCACCGTCGGCACCGGCACTTCGGAGATGAACTCCTTCAGGTTGAGCGGCTCGACCGTGGTCGAGACATGTTCGGCCGAGATCACCGTGCCCTGGATGACGAGGATGTCGATCCCCGCCTCGACCGCGATCTCGTAGTGCTCGCGCACCTTCTGCGGGGTCAGCGAGCCGCAGGCGACCGCGCCGCGCTCCTTGATCTCGGCAATCCGCTGCCCGACCAGCTCGGGCTTGACCGGCTGCGTGTAGATCTCCTGCATCAGCCGGGTCGCCTCGTGCTTGGGCGCAGCGGCGACCTTCTCCAGCTGCTCCTCGGCGTTCTCGAAGCGGGTCCAGACCCCCTCCAGGTTGAGCACGCCGAGCCCGCCAAGCTGGTTGACGAGAACAGCCGTGTCGGGGCTGACCACGCCGTCCATGGCGGAAGCGACCAGGGGCAGCTCGAAGCGGTAGGGACCGAGGTCCCAGCTGATGTCTATGTCGTCGGGATCGCGGGTGCGACGCGACGGAACGATCGCGATGTCATCGAATCCGTAGGCGCGCCGTCCCTTCTTGCCTCGACCGATATCGATCTCCAAATCGATCCTCCAGGGGAAGTGGTGGCGTTGAACAGCCAGCCTACACTTCCGCGTGGACCTCCAGATCGCGGACCTCGACCTCGTCGAGCAGTCGCTCGACCCGGCGGAGGTCGACGGTGCCGGCGCCGAAGTGCTGCGTCGACTCGGCGCCGCAGGCCACGCCGTAGGCGAGACAGTCCGCAGGCTCACGCCCGTCGTAGAGCGCCGCCGCGTAGCCGGCGAGGAAGGCGTCTCCCGAGCCCACGCTCGAGACCGGCTCCAGCGGCCTGGTGCGGACCTCGAGCGCGCGCCGTCCTGACCCCTCTCCGACGACGGCGACGCAGCCGTCGGGCCGCGTGATCGCCGCTTCGCCGGCGCCGAGGCGGACCAGCTCCGAGAGCCCGTGGACAAAGTCGTCGCGGTCACCGAACTCCTGGCCGACCAGCTCCTCGGCCTCGCGCTCGTTGGGGGTGACGACCGAGGCGCCGGCGCGCAGCCCGGCCAGCATCGGCTCGCCCTCGGCGTCGAGGATCGTGGTCACGCCGCGCTCGCGCAGGTCCTCGATCAGGCGCGCGTAGAGGTCGGCGCCCGCGCCGGGGGGCAGCGTGCCCGCGATCACGCAGAGCTTTGCCCCGTCGGCGAGGTAGCGCAGGCGCTCGACCAGGCGCTCGACCTCCTCCGGGCTGACCGCGGGGCCACGCTCGTTGATCTCGGTCTGCTCGCCCGAGGTCGGGTCGACGACCGACATGTTGATCCGGGTCTCACCGGCGATCCAGGTGAAGTCGGTGAGGATCGCCTCGCTGCGCAGCTGCTCGAGCACGCGGTTGCCGGTCGGCCCCCCGGCGAAGCCGACGGCGATCACCGGTCGGCCCAGCAGGCGCAGGGCGCGAGCGACGTTGATCCCCTTGCCGCCGGCCACGGTGCGGCTCTCGACCGCGCGATGGCGACGACCGAGGCGGAAGTTGGGTACCGCCACCGTGCGGTCGATCGCGGCGTTGAGCGTTACGGTGAGAATCATCGCCTTCGGCGCCTCCTGGAGAGGACTGCTGCGATCAGTATCGCGAAAAGGGCCAAGCCGAGCCAGAGCGCGTTGTCGGCGACGAAGCTGCGCAGGCGCTCGAGCGTCGTCGCCTCGGGCACCGCGCGGGCGGCCCGCAGCGGCACCGAGGCGACCCGGCGGTCGTCGACGAAGACCGTGGCGCGGCCGAGCCGGGCGCCGCGGCGCAGGGGGCCCTCGACCTCGGCCGGCGCCTGGACGCGGAGGCGCAGCCGCTGGCCGCGCCGCACGCCGACGGCGACGGTGCGCCTGGCGCGCAGCGCCAGCTCGCCGCCCGAGTAGCGGATCGAGGGCCGGGCGAGCGCCTGCCCGGCGCGGATCGGGATCCGCTTGCGGTACTGCGAGAAGCCGTATTCGAGCAGGCGGGCGGTCTCGGCGTCGCGTTCGCTCTCGGTCGCGGCGCCGAGCACGGCGGAGATCAGCTCGACCCCATTGCGCCGACCGGAGCCGACGAGCACGTAGTCGGCGTCGAAGGTGTGGCCGGTCTTGACCCCGGTCGCCCAGGGCACGGCGAGCAGGAAGTCGTTGATCGTCTCGATCTCCCGCTGCGGCCGCAGGCTGCGCAGAGCGGCGCTGCGCGAAGCGGCGATCTTGGCGAAGGCGGGATCGCGCAGCAGCCGCCGGGTCAGCGCGGTCAGATCGAGCGCGCTCGAGTAGTTGCCCGCCTGGTCGAGCCCGATCGGGTTGGCGTAGTGGGTGTCGGGCAGCCCGAGAGCCGCCGCCCGCTGGTTCATCTGCCGCACGAAGGCCGCCTGCGAACCGGAGACCGCCAGCGCCAGGTCATAGGCGGCGTCGTTGCCGCTGCGCAGGATCAGCCCGTAGAGCAGATCGCGCACGCTGATCCGCTCGCCGGCCGGGACTTCGAGCAGCGACTCCCCCGGAATCGCCGGGTACGGAGCGACCGGGACCCGCTTGCCCAGCGGCAGCTCCTGCATCGCCACGTACGCCGTCATCAACTTCGTCGTGCTGGCGATCGGCAGCCGCCGCTCACCGGCATGTGAGGCCAATACTTCCCCAGAGCGGGCATCTATCAACGCCCACGCGCGTGCCTGGAGCCGCGGGGACGCTTCTCCCGCGGGTGGCACTGTAGGGGGGACCCTCCCTGAGGAAGCTTTAGCTACCGGAAGGGAGGGTGGGTCCCCTGCAGTGACAGGACCCGCGGTCGCAACGCCCACAACCAACAGGCCGAGGACTACCCGTCGGATGCGGCTCACCGCAGCTTCAGCTTTTCGCCGGCGATCAGGATCTGCGGGTCGACCCCGGGGTTGAGCCGTTCGATGCGCCCGACCGGGACGCCGGTCTTGCCCGAGATCGCGTTCAGCGTGTCGCCGGTCTGCACTTCGTAGGTCTTCGGCGTCCGCTTGCTCTCCCCGCCCTGCTTCGCATTTCCGGCGGAGCCGGAGCCATTGCCGGAGGAGCGGGTGCCGTTATCGCCGCCGCCGAGCGTCGTCGCGATCAAGACGACCACGACGACGAAGCCGCAGAGGACCGCGGCGGCGGCGAGAAATCTGGCGGGTGCTCTGGAGCTCAGCCCTTGACCTTGGACTTCAGCGCCGAGCCGGCGGAAAAGTGGGGGACCTTGCCGCCCGGGATCGTGATCCTTTCGTCGGTGCGCGGGTTGACGCCCTGGCGCGGTCCGCGCTCAGCGACGTGGAATTTGCCGAAGCCGGTGAAGCTGACCTCACCGCCGCCGCTCAGCGTGTCGGTGATCGCATCGAGCACAGCGTCGACCGCGTCGCTCGCGGCTTTCTTGCTGCCCATGCGCTCGTCAGCTGCCAGTTGGTCCAGAAATTCAGCCTTGGTCACGTCGTTGCTCCTCCGTCGGGTCGTTCAGGTCGGGCGGCAATCTAACAGCGGATTCGGCGTAATGGCACGCCTGGGGCGGAATCCGCCGCTAGGACCCGCTGACGCTGAGCTCGCCGATCAGCAGCGGCGGGGCGCTGACCGAGCCGCCGAAGGGCACCCAGCGGGCCTCCGAGCCGGCCGCGCGCACCGCGCGCAGCATCGAGACCAGGTCGCTCGCGATCGTGAACTCGCGCAGCGGCTCGGCCGCCGCGCCGCCCCGGATCGCCCGCCCCGAGGCGCCGACCGAGAACACCCCGGTGACCGGGTTGACGCCGGAGTGCAGGCCGGCGACGTCGGTTACGAGGACGCCGTCGCCGGCGGCGCCGAGCAGCTCCTCGAGGCCCTTCTCGCCGGTCGCGACGACCAGGTTCGAGGCCGAGACCGCGGGCGGCGAGCGGTAGCCCGAGCGCCCGGCGTTGCCGGTCGAGGCGGCCTTGCCGCGACGTGCGGTGTAGGCGTCGTAGAGGAAGCTGCGCAGGCGGCCGCCCTCGATCAGCGCCGTGCACCGGCGTGGCGTGCCCTCGGCGTCGAAGGGGGCGGAGTCGAAGCCGGCCGGGTCGAGGCCGTCGTCGTGGAGGACGAAGGCCTCGCCGGCGACCTCGTCGCCGAGCCGCTCGGCCAGCGGCGAGCGGCCGCGCTGCACCGAGTCGGCGCCGAGCGCCTTGCCCAGCAGGCCGACGAAGCTGGCGGCGACGGTCGGGTCGAGCACGACCGGGCAGCTGCGTGAGGGTGGCTTCGAGGAACCGATCATCTCGGTCGCGCGCGCGGCGCCCTCGCGGCCGATCGCCTCGGGGTCGAGTGCCGCTGGGCCGCGAGCGAGGCCAAAGCCGAGGCCGGTCTCGCGGCCGGCGTCGCCCTGGGCCAGGGCCTGCAGGTAGGCGTAGCAACTGGTCGTCTCGTACTCGCCCCCGGCGACCCCGGAGGCGGCGATCGCGACCCGCTCGGCGGCGTCGAAGTAGACCGCCTGCTCGACCGCGACGACGCGCTCGTCGGCCGCGAGCGCGCTGCGCTCGACCGCCAGCGCCAGCTCGGCGATCCGGGCCGGCGACCACTCGCCCTGGGAGGGGTCGCTCAAGCCGACCGGCGTCGGCGGCACTCCGGAGTCCTCGCCGGGAGCGGCGAACTCATCCTCGTCGGCGACCCGCGCCGCCTCGACGGCGCGCTCGGCGATCGCCGCGACGCCCGCCGCCGAGAGCTCGGTGCCGAAGCCGTATCCGACCCGGCCGCCGATCCAGACCCGCAGGCCGAGCCCGCGCTGGGTCGCCGCGGTCAGGCTCTCGATCTCGCCGCCGTGAACGCGGACCTCACGGGTCTCCGCCTCGCCCACATAGGCCTCGGCCCCCTCGGCACCGGCGCCGCCGGCGTGTTCGACCGCGGCAGCGGCGTGCTCGGCGAGCGCGCTCAAGCCTCGGTCCCCCCCACCGTCATCGCGGCGATGCGGATGTGGCCCTGGCCGGTGCCGACCGGGACTTTCTGGCCGCCCTTGCCGCAGATCCCCGTCTTCATCCAGAAGTCGTCGCCGATCGCGTCGATCGCGGCCAGCGCCTGCAGGCAGTTGCCGACCAGAGTCGCGCCGCGGCACGGCCGGGTCACCCTGCCGCCCTCGATCAGATAGCCCTCGTTGACGCCGAAGACGAAGTCGCCGGTCGCCGGGTCGACTTGGCCGCCGGCGAAGGAGACGGCGTAGAAGCCCTTCTCGACCTCGGCGATGATCGCCTCGGGCTCGGCCTCGCCGGGAGCGATGTAGGTGTTGGTCATGCGCGGGATCGGCAGCTGGCGGAAGCTCTCGCGGCGGCCGTTGCCGGTGCGGGCGACGCCTTCGCGCTCTGCGCTGCGGCGGTCGTGGAGGAAGCCGGTCAGGCGGCCGTCCTCGATCACCAGCGTCTTCTGCGTCGGCGTGCCCTCGTCGTCGATCGCGTCACTGCCCCACTCGCCGGGCAGGCGGCCGTCGTCGTAGGCGGTGAGCAGGGGCTGGGCGACCGCCTCGCCGAGCTTGCCGGCGTAGACGCTGGCGCCCTTCTGCACGTGGTCGGCCTCGAGCCCGTGCCCGGTCATCTCGTGGAAGAGGACGCCGCCGAAGCCGCCGCCGACGACGACCGGCATCGTCCCGGTCGGCGCCGGCCCGGCCTCGAGCAGGGTCAGCGCCTTGCCTGCGGCCTGCTCGGCGATCGCCGCCGGGTCGCCGTCGAAGAGCTCGAAGCCCTGGTGGCCGCCGAGCGTCTCGGCTCCGGTCTCGACCCGGCCCTCGCGGCGGGCGACCGCCTGGGCGCCGATCCGCACCCGGGTGCGGTCGTCGCCGCTGAGCAGCCCTTCGGAGTTGGCGACCGCGACCTCGCGCCGCGCCTCGCCGTAGGAGGCGCTCACCTGGGCGATCTCGGCGCCGGCGGCGCGGGAGCGCTCGTCGAGCTCACGCAGAAGCTCGGCCTTGCGCGCGGCCGGCACCTCGCCCGGGGGGCGCTCGACCGGCAGCGGAGCGGGCGCCTCGGCATGCAGCGGCCGCGGTTCGGCGCGCTCGGCGCGCAGCGCCGCAGCCGCCTCGCCGGCAGCGCGCTCGAGGTCGGCGGGGTCGAGCCCGTCGACGTGGGCGAAGTAGGTCGTGCCACCGCTCAGCACGCGCACGCCGGCGCCCTCCTCGGCGCCGGACTGGACGCCCTCTATCCGCGACTCGTCGATCGCCAGGGTCAGCCCGCTGCGCCGTTCGGCGAACAGCTCAGCGAACTCGCCGCCGTTGGCGAGCGCGCGGGCGAGGACGCGCTCGGCGACCCCCTGCTCGAACAGGCCGTCGCCGGCGCTCACGACTTCGGTCGCTTCCCGGCAAGCTCGATCAGGCGGCCGGCGGCGACGAACAGCTCCCCCCCGGCGCGCGAGTCGGTCGCATGGTCCTCGGCCCTGCCACCCTCGTAGTAGAGACGGGCGAAGGGGCGGCGCGAGGCGCGGCGGCGGCGCATGTAGGCGGCGGCCTCGTCGGCGTAGCCGGAGACGCGGTCGAGCAGCACCCGGTGTGGCTTGGGAGGGGTCATGACGCCTCCCCGGCGAGGTCGCGCAGCAGCGCCCGCAGGTCGAAGAAGGTGAGCGAGGCGAGGGCGAAGCGCTCGGTCACGGCGACCGCCGCCAGGCCGGCGTGGCGCAGGGCGAAGACCTCGCCCTGCTCGGTGCCCAGGTGGATCTGCTCGACGGCCTCGCCGCCGGCCAGGTCGGCGCTCGCGAACAGGGTCGCGATGTCCTCGTCCCACCGTCCGGCGTCGCCGCTGGCGGCGAGCACGGCGCCGTCGGGGCCGACGATCGCGGCGCCGCGCAGGTCGGCCGACATCTCGGTCAGATAGGCGAGCGCGCCCTCGGCCGCCTGCTCGGAAACCACCCCGCTCGTGTCACCGTCGGCCATCTCGGCCAAAATACCGACCTGTGTCCCTGGCCCGAGCCTCCTGGATAACCGTCGTCGCGATCTGTGCGGTCGCCGCGATCCTCTTCGCGCTCAGCGGTTACACCGGCTACACGGTCACCGTGATCGCCGTCGGCCTCGCCGCAGCGGTCAACCTGCTGCCCAGCCCATAGACCGGCTTAACCGGCTCGGAAGGGGCCGTCGTCGCGCTCGGGGTCGCGGAAGGAAGTCTCGGGCTCGACGTGAATCAGGACCTCGGCGCGGCGGATGCCGGCCTCGATCTCGCCGCGCATCACGTGCGCCAATTCGTGGGCGCGCTCGAGGCTGGTCCCCGAGCGGTACTGGACGTGCAGGTCGATGTAGCGGCGGCTGCCCGCCCGGCGGGCGCGCAGCTTGTGGTAGCCGGCGACCTCGGGGGTGCGGGCGGCGGCGATCGCCGCCTCGATCCGGTCCATCTCCTCGTCGGGCAAAACCTCGTCTACCAGTACGCCGGAGGAGCGGCGGATGATCCGGATCCCCGCCCCGACGATCGCCGCCGCGACCACCAGGGCGGTGATCGAGTCGAAGGCGACGACGCCGGTGACCTCGACCAGGCCGAGCCCGACGAGCACCCCGGCCGAGGTCAGCGCGTCGGTGCGCAGGTGGGCGGCGTCCCCTTCCAGCGCCGGCGAGTCGTGCTCCCTCGCCTGGCGGTAGAGCACGCTCGAGACGACCAGGTTGGCGATCACCGAGAAGCCCATCACGGCGATGCCGACGCCGAGCCGGTCGATCCCGGCCCCGTCGACCAGCCGGTGGGTCGCCTCGTAGACGATGATCCCGGCGCCGACCAGGATCAGCATCCCCTCGATCGCCGCCGCGAGGCTCTCGACCTTCTCGTGGCCGTAGGGGTGGTCCTCGTCGGCCGGCTCGCTGGCTTTGCGCACCGAGACGAAGGCGACGACCGAGGCGACGAGGTCGATCAGCGAGTGGACGGCCTCGGTGATGATCGCGATCGATCCGGTGATCGCCCCGGCGGCGAGCTTGATCGCGATCAGGAACGAGTTCGACGCGATCGAGAGCCCCGCCGCGCCGCTTTTGGTCCTGATCATCGGCCCGCCCGCGCGGCGCCCTGGCGAAGGTGGCGCGCCAGCAGCCGCGCGGCGCGGCCGCGGTGGCTGATCTCGTTCTTCTCTGCCTGGCCGAGCTCCGAGTAGGTGCGACTGTCGTCCGGCCCGGTGGCGT
>Ga0102946_1000521_pt1 | contig 13393 bp, 8 predicted proteins | sample SalPon2A_A_D1_MG_FD_78209 | JGI IMG/M metagenome (GOLD analysis project Ga0102946, IMG submission 78209) | Soil microbial communities from South San Francisco under conditions of wetland restoration - Salt Pond MetaG R2A_A_D1_MG | ecosystem: Environmental > Terrestrial > Soil > Wetlands | place... | reverse complement strand
GTTGAACAACAGGAGCAACAGCATCAACACGGCGCCCACCGACATCGCGCGGACGGCGCCCTGGCGGAAGTCGCGCAGCACCTGGGTACTGGATTCACGCAAATCGGTCCACTGCGCGCCAGGCATGGCCGCCCCCAGGTGTGCTGGCAGAGCTGCCGTATCCGGGTTGACCAGGAACGTCAATGCCGCCCAGCCGTCGTCCAGCTTCAGCAGGTGTGAATCGAGCCACGAGCCCAGCGGCGTGCCGGCATAGCTGTGGTCGGTCAGCAAGGGCAGGTCGCGACTGTCCTGTGCGAGCTGAAGGAAAGGATCGAACGCGTCGGCCCGGAAAGGCAAACCCTCTCCGGCTGTCCTCAACGCGGCCAGCAGCACTTCCCGCGGCGGAATGCCCTGCTGACGCGCCAATTGGGTTTCACGGCTGGGCAGTAATTGGGTAACGGACTGCCAATTTGCCAGCAAATCCTGGTCTCTGGCCTCTCGCAGGACCTTGTCGAGCTGTTCACTGCGCAGCAGCAGGGACTCCAGGTCATCGTCCAGCAACACGACCTGGTAGCGCATATCGGCGCCTCCGGTCGCGCCGCGCAGGCGGTTGTCCGCCGCCAGGCGGTCGTGCGACAACGGGCTCAGGCTTTCCAGCGAATCTTCCCAGAACGGGGTTGGCGCAAAATGCTGGATCAGCGCGACGGCCGCGATCAACACGACGATCGCCGGCGCAAAAATCAATGTGGAAGTGGCCTGCGCTTGCGGCTCACTGGTCGCCGAATCAGAGCGATCAGGCAGCAAGTGTGGCAGCCAGAATCGGGTCACCGCAACCGCCGCGACCAGTCCGCTGGCGGTGAACAAACCCAGTTGCGCCAGGCCGTTGGAGCCGGCCAGCGTGATCGCAGCGTAAGCGAGCAGGGTGCTGGCCGCCCCGATGCGCAGGGTGGGCCAGATCAGCGCCATAGACTGGCGTGGCGCCGTGCCGCGTGCATGACTGAAGAGGTGCAATGGGAAATCGATGGCGATGCCCAGCAGGGTGAAGCCAAAGGCCAGCGTGATGCCGTGCACCTGGTCGAAAACCAGCGCCACCGTGGCCAGGCCGGTCAGGAAGCCCAGGCCCAGCGGCAGCCCCCCCAGCAACAACAGCAGCGGACTGCGGTAGGCGATGAACAGCACCAGCAGCAGGGCCGACACGGCCAGGCTGCTGCGCCACTGCGCCTCGGCCCGGATGGTCTGTTGCAACTCGACGCCAAAAGCGCCAACACCGGTGACTTCCAGTCCAGTCACCTGGCCGGGCTTAAGCTGTTCGACTGCCTCGCGGATGGTGGTTACAGCCTGCTGCTGCGCGATAATATCTGTTGCCGGCGCCCTGGTCTCGGCCATCAACACGGCTTCTCCGTCGGCGCTGAACCACGCATCACCCGCCAGCTCGCCCGGCGCCAGGTTCTCCAGTATGTCCAGCATCGACAGGTAGGGATCGGTCGCGATCAGGCCAACCAGTTCGCTGCCGCTGCCGAACGCGAGGTCCTTTAACCGGTCTTCCAGTGCATGGCGCAGACCGGCCGCGCTGAAATCCGGATCACTCAGCAGGAAGCGGTACTTTGAGACCGTTGCGGGCGCAGCCGACAGGTCCTCCGGCAGTTCGCCGTTCTGCACTTGCAGGAACATCGGCTGATTCTGCAGAGCGGCTTTCACGTGGCTGCTCGCCTCTTCCAGCGCCGATTGATCCTCACCCCGGAGTCCGATCAGGATCAGCCGTGAGCCGGGACCGCTGCTGAGCTGTTGCAGCAGCACCTGCTGGGCCGTATCGGAGCCGTGCGGAAAGAACAGGCCCAGATCGAAACTGAGCTGCAACCGGAACAGCAGCACCCCCGTGGCAAGCGCGGCCAACAGCAGCCAGGGCAGGGACACGACCAGGATTCTCCTTCGGGGCGTGTTCACGGTTCGGGTTCAGGTGGCAGGATTTCCAGGCGCTGCCAGTCGCCGTTGTCCATCTGGAACAGGATGCTGTCGACGGTTTCGCCATTGCCCTTGACGGTCATGCTGTCGAGGTGCCGGGCCAGCCGCCGGGACCTCGGAACCAGCTGCAATTGCCAGTTATCGGCCGTACCGGTCAGCTCGGTGTCGAAATGCTCGGCCAGCGCATCGGCCTGGCCGGACAGGATGGACTCGATGCTCTGGAGCATGACCAGCATGGGCTTGCGATTTTTCAGCGAGAGCCGGCGTTTCTTGCCGTCGCGCGAAATCTCCACCTGGTCGCCGTCAACTTCCATGGACTCGTGGAAGGGCGTTTCGACGACCTTGACCAGGTGTCCGGGTTCCGGATATTCGAGATATCCGGTCAGAACCAGGGGGTCCTGCAGCAAGGGGTTAAAACGTTCTTCCCTGAAAGCCGTACGGCTTGGTGGTTCGACCCGGATCTGGTCCATCACCTCGCCGAGTTCCAGCGCGAATACGGCGCCCGGTGACAGGAGCATGGACGCCAGGAGCAGCGTTTTGACAACACCCCGTCCGCGACGGAGCACGCCCGGCCACCGGGTCTTCACGATGGCGCCCCGGCGCCCGGCTTGACCTTTTGATACAGATCGAGCAACGCTTTTCGGGTTAATTTGCCGCTGGCCGACCGCGGCAACTCATCGACCTTGACGATGGGCCGTGGCAGAAACACGGGATCCACCTGGCGCTTCAGGGCCTCTCGGATGTCCGCTGGCGCGAGGTCCGGCGCCACGACCATGGCAGCCAGCCGTTTGTGTTCATCGGTCGGGAAGAACATGACGCCATCGGTCACACCCGGAACTTGCTCCAGGCGCCGGTTGAGGTCGACCAGCGATCCGCGTTTTCCGGCAATATTGACCAGGTCCTGGTGTCGGCCGAGCCACCGAAATTGCTGGTCAGCTGTTTTTTCCACCATGTCCTGGAGACGAACTTCTCCGGGCAAGTGGTCAGCGGAGATGGTCGCCTGCCCGCTGCTGACGTCGAGACGGAAGGCGTCCGCCAGGGTCCACTCTTCCTCGCGCGTTCTGAAACGCGAAGCAATGATGCCCGATTCGGTGCAACCGAACACTTCGAGAAGCTCGCCGCCGAACAGGCTTTCAATCGCCCCCGCGAGTGAAAGCGACAGCGGCGCGGTGGCGCAGAGCACGCGCTTCACCGGTTCGAAATCGAGGCCCGAGCCGGCGATGGCCGCGAGGTGGACTGGCGTCGAAACGAGAACCCGGGGTGCAGGAATGTTCTGCAGCGCTTCCTTTACATCCTGTGGATAGAACGGCGCCTGGTGAGCGATCGCTGTCTCGGAAAACAGGGGCAGCAGCACCGAGTTTTCCATCCCCCACATATGCTGAGGCGGCACGGTGCTGACCATGTTGACCGGACCCTCGAGATTGCGCAGCATCATCGCCACGTTGCTCAGCGTGCCCTCACGCAGGGTGTTCCAATACTTGAGGTTCGGACTGGGCAGGCCGGTGGAGCCCGAAGTGAATGCAATCGCGGTCAATTGCGAGTCCGGAATCGGGGGCAAACCCAAATCGCCGGAATCGGCTACAGCCGGGTCCGCAAGACAGTCCCTGATATCCAGTCCGCCGCTTCCTCCCGGACCCAGCAGGTAGCTGTCGGGGTAATCCAGCCTGATGTCATCCAGGGTTTTTTGCAGGCGGTTGGGCGGCATCAGCGTGCATTGCCCGGCCAGGGTTGAGGCGCAAAATCCCAGCAGGTAATCCACCGGATTGGCATAGAGGTTCAAGACAAAGCGGCGGTCAGGCAGCTTTGTCGCAACGTGGTCTGCGGCCCGGGCGAATTGCGCCACCGTAAGCGGACCGGTTCGGGTCCAGGCGATAAACTGGTCCGGTGTCCGGTTGACGAGATTTGAGTTTGCGTGCATTGCGGGCCTTACCACAGCGGCATTAATGGCGCCGCGGGCGGTTCAGGCCCGGGCCATGCTGGAATGGGTTTGAATGAACTGGTTCAGGCTCCGCAGCGTGCGAAATGTTTCCTTCATGTGCTCGTCTTCGGACTTGAGCTGGACCCCGTACTTCTGTGAAATCGCCAGGGCAATTTCCAGCGCATCAATCGAATCCAGACCGAGTCCGTCACCGAACAGCAACGCTTCCGGGTCGATGTCCCCGGCCTCAACGTCTTCGAGATTGAGTGAATCGACAATCAACCGGGCCAATTCGGATTCCTGTTTGGTCTGTGAACTCATTTTGTTACCATCCCCCAAAATAAAAATATTATGTTAGTTTGTAGCACCGGTAGAAGCTCGTTCCGAGTGCCATACGTAGAAACTGATGAGTGCAAATATAACAGATGTGCTGGTGATTGGTGGGGGTCCTGGTGGCACGACGGCCGGGACTTTCCTGCGACAGAGAGGTTACTCGGTCACGCTGCTGGAAAAAGACAGCCATCCCCGCTTTCACATCGGTGAGTCACTGCTTCCGATGAACCTTCCCATCCTGGAGCGAATGGGCGTGCTGGAGCAGGTCAAGGCCATCGGCGTCACCAAGTATGGGGCCGATTTCACTGAGACCAGTTCAGGTGCTGAGTGCCGGACTTTCCGCTTTGGTGAAGCGCTCGGGAACAGCCCGGATCATGCATTCGAAGTGAGAAGATCAGATTTTGACCGGGTTCTGTTCGAACACTGCAGGGCGAGGGGAGTCGATGCGATCGAGGGGATGCGGGTGGTGAGTGCCGAAATTCTCGACAATGGCCATCACCGCGTGACCGCATTGGACGCGGACAACGTGGAGCACAATTGGGAAGCACGATTTCTGGTCGATGCCTCCGGACGGGATACCTTTCTGTCCAGCGCAAGAAAGTGGAAAAAGCGCAATCCCCGCCATGCGAGCGCCGCCGTATTTGCTCATTTCAGAGGGGTGCAACGCCGGCCTGGCTCGGATCAGGGCAATATCAGTCTATACTGGTTTAACCACGGCTGGATCTGGTTGATTCCACTCGAGGACGACGTGATGAGCATCGGAGCCGTGTGCAAGCCCGAGTTCCTGAAAAGCCGCAAAGAACCGCTGGAGGAATTCCTGCTGCAAACACTCAATTCAGTTCCCGAAGTGCGCGAGCGAATGGGGTCCGCCGAGCAGTTGTTACCGGTGCAGGCAACCGGCAATTACTCCTACCTCTCCCGCCGGTTACATGGCCCGGGCTTCGTGATGGTGGGCGATGCCTACGCGTTTATCGATCCGGTGTTTTCCAGTGGCGTTTACCTGGCCATGAACAGCGCCGAGATGGCCTGTCATCCGATCGATGCCTGGCTGGCTGGCGACCGCCTGGCTTACCGGCGTCGGATGCGGCGCTACGAGCGCAGGATCAATCGCGGCATCTCGTCCTTTTCCTGGTTTATTTACCGCTTCACGACGCCCGGCATGCGACTGCTGATGAGCCAGCCAAAGAATGTCCTGAAAGTCGTTCAGGCCGTGATTTCCATGCTGGCCGGTGACGTATTTGACAATCGCGAGGTACGGCGGCGGCTCTGGGTGTTCAAGTCGTTCTACTCGGTCGCCACGTTCGTGGCCTGGACGCGACGCCATCGCGGCTCCGCGGCGGGTTAGCCACATGCGGGGCACTGAAATGGCAGTTATTGATGGTGGGACAGGACACAGTATGGATACGATTTTCGGACCGTTGAGGATTACGCAGGGCGGTCGCACCGCCAAGAGACTGCCCGGCCATCACCTTTTGCTGGGTTTCGGCTTTGGCACGAGTCCGGGCCCTGACCAGCATCCGCAGATTGCCCACCTGGGTCTGGCGCCGGTCAATGGCCCTGCTTGCGTGGAGCGCTGGTGGTACGACGGCGAAGTCAGCTACCGGGTCGAGGACGGTATACGCATCGCCGAGTGCGAAGACTACACCGCTATGGTCGCCCAGGTGGACGAAGATCATCCGGCCGGGATCAGCCGACTGACACAGGACGTCTACACCCGGCTGCTGAAGGCCTTCGGCACGGCCCGCCATCGGCATATTGTGCGAATCTGGAACTACTTTCCTGAAATCAACCACGGCGAAGGCGACGAAGAACGTTACAGGCAATTCTCGATTGGCCGGGCCGAAGCCTATGACCGCCTGGGCCTGACCGACGAACGTTCGCCACCCGGCACAGCGATAGGCACAGATGACGGTGATCCGCTTTCCGTCATTGCGCTGGCCTCCAGCCTGCCGTTCAGCCTGGTCGAGAACCCGAGGCAGCTCAGCGCCTGGAGCTATCCCGATCACTACGGGCCCAGAAGTCCGCGGTTCAGCCGAGGCGGGATGCTGGAAGCAGACGGTGGACGTCTGTTCCTCGCTTCCGGTACGGCTGCCATCGTCGGTCATACCTCAACCGGTACACACGATGTGGTGGAACAGTCCAGGGAAACGTTGCGTAACCTGGATTCTTTACTGGCGAATGCCGGCGTAGACGCCGGAATTCACGGTATCAAAGCAGCCCGCGTGTACGTCAGGAATTGTAGCGATTTACCGGCGATTCGTGCGGCCGTGGAGGCTGAACTCGGCGCTGCCGCCCCGGCCCCGGTCTACCTGCAGGGCAGCATCTGCCGTCGAGAACTTCTGCTCGAAATCGACGGTGTCATCTCGGGCTGAATACATTTCAATAATGAAGTGAACAGGAGGGACATCCGATGACGACAACGAGAAGAGGATTTATTCAGGCCAGCGCCGCCGCTGTGAGCGCCCTGGGGCTAGGCGGTCTGAATGTCGCTGCCGCGGCCACGCCGATGGCCGCCAGACCGGCCAAATCCCTGAGCATTCTGATCCTCGGTGGTACGGGTTTTATCGGCCCCCACATGGTGCAGACCGCGCTGGACCGCGGTCACCAGGTGACCATTTTCAATCGCGGAAAGTCCAATCCGGGGCTGTTTCCCGGGGTGGAAGAGTTGATTGGCGATCGTGACGGTGACCTGGAATCGCTGCAAGGGCGCGACTGGGACGCGGTCATCGACAACACCGGTTATGTCCCCCGGCACGTGCGGGACTCCGCCGACCTGCTCAAGGGCCATGTCGGTCGTTACCTGTTCACCTCCACCGGGTCCGTGTACGCACTCAACCAGGAACGTGTTGACGAGGACTCCAGGCTGCTGGATGTTCCCGAGCCGGACAGCGAGGATGTGAGTAAGTACTATGGCGAACTAAAAGTCCTGTGTGAGCAGGCAGTCCAGGAGCGTTACGGCGAAGCCGCAACCATCGTTCGGCCGCACATCGTGGCCGGCCCCGGTGACAAGACAGACCGCTATACCTACTGGCCGGTCCGGATCGACCACGGGGGTGAAATAATCTGTCCTGGTGATCCATTGAATCCGGTGCAGTACATCGACGTGCGGGATCTTTCCGAATTCTGCCTGCACCTGGTGGAGCAGGACACGCCGGGCGTATTCAATGGCGCAGGTCCCTGCTATTCAGAGCTGAGCATGCAGGAATTCATCTACGCGGTGCGGGGCGTGACGTCCAGCAAGGTCGGCTTCACCTGGATCAACGAAACCTTCCTGGCGGAACACGGGATCGAGTTATTCGGCTTTCCGTTGTGGATCTCGGTGAATTCGGATTACAGCGGTCTCACCCGCGTCAGCATCGAACGCTCGGTGCAGAACGGGCTCACGTTGCGCCCGTTGGCGGTAACGGCTCGGGACACGCTGGAGTGGTTCAAGGCGCAACCACAGGATCGGCAGGACAAGCTCAACCTGAATCTCGAACGTGACCAGGCGGTGCTGAAAGCCTGGCATGCGAAAACCTGAACCCAATTCGACAGTCAAAAAAAACAGGTTGTTGAGGTGTGCCGCAATGCGGAATTTGATGCCGCATATTGACCGCACATCCGTTCGTAGGTACTCTTTCGGTGACTATCACCCGAAGATGGTGCGTATTCGAAATTCTTACAGCAAAAGGCCAGCGGGAAAAACCATCGGATTCAGGGTGTGAAAGAAACGGCGCGTGGAGATCCTTACTTTGAAAAGCAGGAAACCGGTTCGACGCGACAAGCCGTGTAGTATATAAAACGAGAATCAACGCAATCGCTAAAACTCAAATGGTATAACGTGTGGAGAATTGCCATGATTAGAACAAATATTGATAGCACACCACCAGACAAGCTCCAGAAATTTCCGGCTCACTGCCAGGGCGTATTCCTTGCTTCCCTCGTCCTGTCGCTGGCCTGGTTCTCACCTGTCATGGCGCAGGATCAGGAACAGCCTGAAAGAGCCAGGGGCGTATCCTCGTCACTGATGGAGGAGATCACGGTGACGGCGCGTAAGCGCGAGGAGCCGCTTCAGCAGGTCCCGATTTCCATTTCCGCCTATAACAGTGATCAGCTCGAGGCCCTCAAGGTGCGCGACCTGAAAAACCTGACCGTCGCCATGCCCAACGTGGCCATGGACGATATCGGTACCACGCGCGGTGTCGCCAACTTTTCCATTCGCGGCCTGGGCATCAATTCATCGATTCCGGGTATTGACCCGACCGTGGGCGTGTTCATTGACGGTGTTTATCTCGGCGCCAATGGCGGCACGGTTCTTGACATGTTCGACATTGAAAGCATCGAAGTACTGCGTGGCCCGCAGGGTACGCTGTTCGGTCGCAATGTCACCGGTGGCGCGGTTCTGATCAACACCAAGCGCCCTTCGGAAGAACTTGAAGTGTCACTGCGTGGTGCGGTGGAAGCCAACCCGAACGGGGATGGCGGTTGGAACAATTACGTGATGGGCAGCATTTCCGGGTCGTTGGGTGAAACCTTTGGCGCGCGGGTCAGCTTGTATCACAACGAGGATCATGGCTGGTTCACCAACCTTTACGACGGTTCGGATTTCGGTAAGGCCCGGACCACCATCTTCCGGCCGGTGATCACCTGGGACCCGACGGAAAACCTTTCACTGCAACTCCGATGGGAGCACATGGAGACCAGCGGTGATGGCCCTCCGTCCCAGACCCATACCAACGGTAGTGGCGTAGATGGATTCTTTGCGAATTTCGAACGAGACAGTTTTGATTTCTCGATCGATGAACCCGGATTCCTCGATCTGGACATGGATTTCGTCACTTTCCAGCTGGATTGGGACGTGGCGTTTGGCGATGGCACCATCACCAACATTTTTGGCTGGCGCGACTACCTTTCGAACACCTATGCAGACATTGACGCGCAACCCGTCTGGCTGTTCCATTCCGGGTCGATCACTCACTACAGCCAGTACAGCAATGAGCTGCGTTACAACGGAACCTTCGGCAACGCCAACGTAACGGCGGGCGTGTACTGGTTCAAGAACGAGACCGACTACTCCGAGTTTCGCGATTTGCTGGGTATAGCGACCGGAAACGTGGCGCCCGCCCTGACTCAGAATGGCGGCGGCATCCTGGGGCTGGAAACGCTGGCCGGATTTTTTGCGATTGACTATGTTCTGAATGACTCCTGGGCGCTCAACGCCGGTATCCGTTACACCGACGAAAAGAAGGACGCCCAAATTGCCACCCTGACGCGCAACGTCAACAATCCCTGCCTGGTTTACTACGGACAGTGCAACTATGACTTCGTCGATGATGATTCCTGGACTGCATGGTCGGGCAAATTGGGAACGACCTACAGTATCAACGACGACATGCGCATGTATTTGTCCTGGTCGCGTGGCCACCGTTCCGGCGGGTACAACCTGCGTAACACGGCCATCGATACGGTCAATTTCGGGCCGGGTCCGTTCGACCAGGAAACGGTCGACAGCATCGAGCTTGGATTCAAGACCGAACTGGGTGGTCGCGGTTATTTGAACGCAGCGGTTTTCTACACGACGATCAAGGACATGCAGCGCGAGGTCAACCTGGCCGATCCGTTCGCCGGTGTTGTCCAGGTGATCAAGAACACGGCTGACGCCGATATCCTCGGTTTTGAAATAGAAGGCACCTTCGCGGTCGGCGACAACACCGCCATACTGGCTTCGGTCGGTTACGCAAACCCCGAGTACAGCGAGGTGCTGTTCGATCTGAACAACGACGGCGTCATCAACCAGGCGGACAAGGATCTCGAATTGCCGCGCGCGGCCCCGTGGACCTGGTCCATCGGCGCGACCCACGACTGGTTTCTCGACGGGGGCAGCGCGATATCGCTCCGTGCCAATTACGCCTATCGTGACAAGGCCTATTACACGGACAATAATCTCGGCTATTTCCTGAAACAGGACATCCTGCAATTTGGCATAGACTACGCCCTGGCCGACCGGACATGGATTTTCTCGCTGTATGGACGGAACCTTCTGGACTCGGTCAACCATGGCGGTGACACGCAGTTGCCGGTTGTCATTGGCCCGGTCCCCACCGGTGGAACCTTCTCGCCACTGACCAAGGGTCGGGTGATCGGTTTCGAAGTCAATTACAACTTTCACTAAGTCGCCTGCAACCGGGCCCATGAATTCCGTTTCATGGGCCCGTCTTGTTTTCTGCGTTTCTTGATCTGAGGGCGCCCATCCCCCATTCCAGTCAGGGTACTATCCCTGTTCTCGACCACCTGTGTTGTGTCTGAATAAAGCTGCTATGCCCGTTTGAATGGCATAATCGGACACGCCAAAAACAAACGGCAGGTATTTTTTGATTCGGTTCGCGAACGGGGATGAATGACATGAACAGAACGAAGGGCACTAAAAGCTGCGGTGAAACAACCGATGCCCAAACCACATTGACTCGAATCATCAAGTATTGGGGTGAAGGCAGGGTGTTCGAAACCTCGACCACTTCCCTGATGGACAATGAATTCAAAGCCGCCGTTTCCCGCGCTTTCAATGGCATGTCGCCGATTGAAATCAGCCTGGCCTACCTGGACTGGCTGAGCCACCTGGCCATCAGTCCGGGCAAACAGCTGCAATTGGCCCAGGACCTGGTTCTCAAGGCCACGAAACTGGGCTTGTATAACATCAGCGTCCTGTTCCGCAAAGACATGGACGGGCCAGCCTCCGGTCTGGAACGCCGGGTCAGCAGTGAAAACTGGAAGCGCTGGCCGTTCAACGTCCTGGCGCAAGCCCACCAGACTTCCAAGGACTGGTGGGCCGAGGCGGGTAAAGACGTGGCCGGCGTTAGTGAAAGCCACCAGGAGTTGGTGAACTTCATTACCAGCCAGGTGCTCGACTTGATGTCGCCGGCGAACTATCCGCTGACCAACCCGGACGTGATTAAGGTCACGCTGGACCAGAAGGGCGCCAACCTGGCTCGAGGGATCCGGTTTTTCGTGCAGGATACGGCCCGCAAAATCACCAATTCACCGCCCTCCAGGCCGCCTGGATTCCAGGTCGGCAAAGATGTGGGGATTACGCCGGGCAAGGTCGTGTACCGGAATGAATTGATGGAGTTGATCCAGTATTCACCCGTTACCGAAAAGGTTGGCGCCGAACCCGTGCTGTTTTGCCCTGCCTGGATCATGAAGTTCTACATTCTCGACTTGTCGCCCAAAAACTCCATGGTCAAGTACCTGGTGGAGCAAGGCAAAACCGTTTTCATGATCTCCTGGAAGAATCCGGGTGAAAAAGACCGCGAAGTCGGTTTTGAAGATTACCTGGAAAAAGGCCTGCATGCCGCCGTGGATGCGGTGGAGGCGATCGTACCCAGGCGGAAGATCCACGCGGTCGGCTATTGCATCGGCGGCACTCTGCTGTTGGTTGGCGCCGCACAAATGGCCCGCGACGGGGATGATCGGTTGCGGACAGTTTCCCTTTTTGCGGCCCAGGGCGACTTTTCAGAAGCGGGTGAGATGCTCCGTTTCATCAGCGCCAGCCAGTTGGAGTTCGTCGATAAGTACATGTGGAAAAAGGGCATGTTGAGCAGCGAAAACATGGGCGGAACCTTCGGAGCCCTGCGCGCCAGCGACCTGATCTACGGCAGCGCGGTGGATCGCTACCTGCTGGGGAATGACCTTCCCCCAAATGACCTGATGGCCTGGAATTCAGACGGCACCCGAATGCCGTATCGCATGCACACCGATTACCTGCACAAGCTGTTCCTGCGCAATGAACTGGCACAGAACGAATTCGTGGTCGGCGACCGGCCGGTCGCCCTGCAGGACATCTCGGTCCCCATGTTCGTTCTGGGCACCGAAACCGACCATGTCGCTCCCTGGAGGTCGGTCTACAAACTCCACCGGCTGACCCAGGATGAGCTGACGTTCCTGCTAACCAGCGGCGGCCACAATGCCGGCGTGATCAGCGGGGCCGTGCACCCCTATCGGCGCTACCGGATCCACACCCGTCAACCGGGTGATAAATACACCGATCCTGACACCTGGCTGGCGACCGTACCGGTGAACCCGAATTCCTGGTGGCCGGCCTGGAGTGCGTGGCTGGATGATCGAATGAGCAGTAGCGTCAAGCCGCCGCGAATGGGGGCGCCGAACAAGGGCTACAAACCCATCGAGGACGCCCCCGGGAAGTATGTGTTCGGCTGATTTCATTCACGGCGGGGAACCCCAGTAGGTTACAAATTAAACGTAATTGTGAGGTGACCAAACCTTGATGAACATCATTGCCGGAGGGGTGCTTTGTCGCCAGAATCTCCGGGTAACGGATCATCCGGAGAATGAAAATGGGTAACAAGCAAGCGGACCTGGCCGGTCCTGGCATCAGCACCTACGAGGAAGTGGCGAAGATACTTCCGCAGGATTACGAATCACTCCTCAGCCCCAAAGAAACCATGCAGGCCCTGTTCGGGGTGAAGGACTATATCGAGAAACATCTGTGTGAAGAGCTGAACCTGATGATGGTGCAGGTGCCGCTGATCGTGGATAAAAACAGCGGCGTCAATGACATGCTGGATCGGGACGGGTCGCGCACGCCGGTCGAGTTTCCCTGCGGGCTGGGGTTGCCCGAGCGCATGCAGGCGCAGGTGGTGCAGGCGGCGACCAAGTGGAAAAGAATGGCGCTGAAAACCTTTGGGTGTGATATCGGTGAAGGCATCTGCACGGATATGAAAGCCATTCGCAAAGACTACTTCCTGGATCATGACCACAGCGCTTACGTCGATCAGTGGGACTGGGAAAAAGCGATCACGGCGGACCAGCGCAACCTGGATTTCCTGACCGACACCGTGAGACGTATCTGGAAAGTGATCAAGGGCGCCGAAGACTATGCGCTGGACCTGTTTCCACAACTGAAGGATCCGAGATATCCCAGCCTGCCCGACGAACTGACCTTCATCCACGCCGAGGACATCCTGGAAATGTATCCGGACCTGCCGCGCAAGGAACGCGAGACGCGGTTGATCCAGGAATACCCGGCGGTCTTTATCTATGGCATCGGCTGGCCGCTGGCCGACGGCTTTCCGCACGAACTGCGGGCCGCCGATTACGATGACTGGGTCACGCCGACGGAATCGAAGGAAGGCAAACCGATGCATGGACTGAATGGTGATATCCTGGTCTGGAACCCTGTCACCCGGCGGCGCCACGAACTGACCT
>Ga0102946_1000520_pt1 | contig 13394 bp, 11 predicted proteins | sample SalPon2A_A_D1_MG_FD_78209 | JGI IMG/M metagenome (GOLD analysis project Ga0102946, IMG submission 78209) | Soil microbial communities from South San Francisco under conditions of wetland restoration - Salt Pond MetaG R2A_A_D1_MG | ecosystem: Environmental > Terrestrial > Soil > Wetlands | place... | reverse complement strand
CGTCGGCTCGATCTCGTGCATCTCGAATCCGTCGCGGACGGCGTCGAGGGTCTTCAGGCCCTCGCCGGTGATGTAGACGACGACGCGGTCGGCGCTGCCCAGCTCCCCCGCCTCGGCCAGTTTGGCCAGCGTGGCCGCGGTCACGCCGCCGGCGGTCTCGGTGAAGACGCCCGTGGTCTCGGCGAGCAGCCGGATGCCGGCGCGGATCTCGTCGTCGGTGACCGCGCTGATCGTCCCTTCGGTGCGGCGCGCGAGATCGAGCGCGTAGGGGCCGTCGGCGGGCGTGCCGATCGCGAGGCTCTTGGCGATCGTGTCGGGCTTGACCGGGCGGCAGACCTCGTCGCCCGCCTCGAAGGCGTTGGCGACAGGGCCGCATCCGGTCGCCTGAGCGCCGTGGAAGGTCGGCAGCTCACCCTCGATCAGGCCCAGATCGAGCCATTCGGTGAAGCCGCGCCCGATCTTCGTGAACAGCGACCCGGAGGCGATCGGCGAGACGACCGCGTCCGGGAGCTCCCACCCGAGCTGCTCGGCGGTCTCATACGCGAGCGTCTTCGAGCCCTCCGCGTAGTAGGGCCGGATGTTGACGTTGACGAAGGCCCAGCCGCGCTCCTGCGCGAGCTCGGTGCAGAGCCGGTTGACGTCGTCGTAGTTGCCATCGACACCGACGAGCTCGGTCCCGTAGACGCCGGTGGCGAGCAGCTTCTGTTCCTCGAGGTCGGCGGGGACGAACACGTAGGAGTCGAGGCCGGCGGCCGCCGCATGAGCCGCGACCGCGTTGGCGAGGTTCCCGGTCGAGGCGCAGGCGACGGTGTCGAAGCCAAGCTCGATGGCCTTGGCCAGCGCGACGGCGACGACCCGGTCCTTGAAGCTGTGGGTCGGGTTGGCGGCGTCGTTCTTGACCCAGACCTCACCGATGCCGAGCCGCTCCGCGAGCCGGTCGGCCCGGAGCAAGGGCGTCAGACCGGGCTGTAGGGCGTCCGCGGGCCGGTCGCTGAACGGCAGGAAGTCCGAGTACCGCCAGATGCTGTCGGGCCCGGCCTGGATCTTGCGCTTGACCTCGGCCGCGTCGAGCCCACCGAGGTCGTAGGCGACCTCCAGGGGGCCGAAGCACTGGTCGCAGACGAAGAGCGCCTCCAGGGGGTAGTCGCTTCCGCATTCCTTGCATTTGAGGCCAGTGGCCGGCATCTGATCGTTCTCCTTCGGGTTTCGTTCGACTTACGAAAAAGACCTCTGCCTGTGTGAGCAGAGGTCCCGAATGAGAGCCTCGCTCACATCTTTCAGGTCATCGTCCTGATGGAATTGGCACCTTTCCTCGGGACTGGGTCCGTTGGATGGTTGCCGGGGTTTCTAAGGGCCATTTCCCTCCACCCCTCGCGATGTGGCGGTCTTTATGTGGCCCGCAATATACCAGCCGGACGCGGCGACACAAGCAATGGCCGTCCTGGCCTCGCGTAACCTAGTCGGCGAAGATGGAAGCGCAAGACGGAATGAGCCGCCCCGATGCCGAACCTCCCGAAGCCGAGAATCCGCCGCTCCGGCCGCCCGCGCGAGCTCTCCCCCGCGCCGACTGATTCGAAGCCGGCCGCACCCGACGTCGAGATCCTCGACGGTCCCGGCCTCCGCTGGGTCAACATCGAGCGCCCCACCCGCCTCGAGTGGGAGTGGCTGCAGCAGAACTTCGACTTCCACGCGCTCGACCTCGAGGACGTCCTGAGCCGCAACCAGCGGCCGAAGATCGACTCCTACCCCGACTACCTCTTCATCGTCCTCCACTTTCCGGTCTACGACTCCAAGGTCGGACGCCTCAACAGCGGCGAGCTCGACATCTTCGTCGGCCCCGACTTCGTGGTCACGATCCCCAATCACCCGCTGCAGCCGGTCGAGTACCTGTTCGAGCGCTGCCGCTCCGACGAGGACCTGCGGGAGAAGCTGTTCACCAGGGGGCCGGGCTACCTGCTGTACCGGGTCGTCGACGACAGCTTCGACTACTGCTTCCCGATGCTGCGCAAGATCGGCAACAAGCTCGACGTCATCGAGGACGACATCTTCGTCGAGGGCCTGTCCAGCGAGGTCGTGCGTGACATCTCCGAGGCCAAGCAGGAGATCATCAACTTCCGGAAGGTGATCCGCCCCCAGCGCCCCGTCCTCCGGGACCTCGAGAACGTCAAGAAGCGCTTCCTCGCTCCCGAGCTCGACCTCGAGATCTACTTCGACGACATCGTCGACGCCCACGAGCGGATCTGGGACATGCTCGAGAACTACAAGGAGGTCGTCGAAGCGCTCGAGGAGACCAACGAGTCCGTCCTCAACCACCGCGTCAACGAGATCCTCCGCGTCCTGACCGCGATCAGCGTGATCGTCCTTCCCCTGACCCTGATCGCGAGCATCTGGGGGATGAACGTAGGGGTCCCGGGCGAGGGCGACTCGGGCGACTTCTTCGTGGTGATCGGGGTCATGGTCATGATCCTGGTCGGAATGCTGGGCTACTTCCGCCGCCGCGGCTGGCTGTAGCCGAGTCGCGAGGTACCGCTCGGCGTCTTTGAGGGCCGATTCTGGCCGCAGCTCCTCGCCGGTCTGGCGCTGGGCGTCCCCGAGGCGTTGCCAGGCGGAGGTTTCGGGACTGCCTACCCCCAGCAACCCCTACCCCACCCCAGGGATTGTCGGGGGTGATCCCCAATTGAAAGGTCGCGCCCCCGGCCTCATCTTGGCTGTGGGCCGCCGGACGGAGCGGCCGCCAGACCGAACTAGGGAGATCCAGGATGAACGACAGGAACGGACTTGCCGCTCGAGCCGCACGCTGGAGCGCCCGCCACAGGGCGCTGGCGATCGGGGGCTGGGTGGCCTTTGTGATCGCCGCGACCATGATCGGCGGCTCGACCGGCATGCAGACGCTGAGCGAGGCGGACTACGGAATCGGGGAGTCGGGCGAGGCAAACAGAGCGCTCGACGAGGGGTTCGGGACCACCTACTCGGAAACCGTCCTGATCCAGTCCGAGGGCCTCGAGGCCGCCGACCCGGAGTTCCGGCAGATGGTCGCCCAGGTGCAGCGCAGGCTGCAGCGGACCGCGTCCGTGACGGCAGTCGAGAGCCCCTACCGCGACGGTGGCGCGGGCATCTCACCCGACGGAACCAGTGCCCTCGTGGGATTCGAGCTCGACGACGGCGGCGATCCCGACTCGGCCGTCGATGAGCTCGTCGAGCCCTCGCTTGCCACGGTCGCCGCCCTCGACGGGGCCGCGCCGCAGTTCCGGATCGAGCAGTTCGGCGACGGCAGCGTCGAGGTCGCGGTCTCGGAGTCGTTCGAGGAGGACTTCCGGCGCGCCGAGCTCACCTCGCTGCCGATCACGCTGATCATCCTCGTCCTCGCCTTCGGCGCCCTGGTCGCGGCCTTCGTGCCGCTGCTGCTGGCCGCGACGGCCGTCGCGGGGACGATCGGGCTGCTGGCGCCACTCAGCCAGATCTGGGCCGTCGACGAGAGCATCGGCTCCGTCGTGCTCCTGATCGGACTGGCGGTCGGCGTCGACTACTCGATGTTCTATCTGCGCCGGGAGCGGGAGGAGCGCGCCCGCGGTCTGAGTTCGGAGGCCGCGCTCGAAGCTGCCGCCGCGACCTCGGGGCGCGCCGTCCTGATCTCCGGCGCGACAGTGATGCTGGCTATGTCGGGCATGTACCTCGCTGGCGAGTCGACCTTCCAGTCGTTCGCCACCGGGACGATCCTGGTCGTGGCTGTGGCCGTGATCGGCTCGCTCACGGTCCTGCCCGCCGTACTCTCGAAGCTCGGCGACCGGGTCAACAAGGGCCGGATCCCGTTCCTCCGGCGCCCCGAGGAGCGCGCCTCGCGCGAGCCCCGGGCATGGGGCGCCGTCGTGGACGCCGTAATGCGGCGGCCGAAGCTCTACGGCGGCGCTGCCGCCGCGGTGCTGATCGTGATGACGATCCCGGCGCTGGGGCTGAAAATGGAGGTGCCCGGCATCGACGGGCTCCCGAAGGACCTCCCCGAGATCCAGACCTACGAGCGGATCCAACAGCAGTTCCCGGGCGACCAGATCCCGGCGACGGTCGCGGTCGAGGGCAGCGGCGCCGAGACCGCGGAGGTCGAGGCCGCCGTGCGCGAGCTGACCGCCGAGACCGGCGCGGGCAGGCTCTTCCCGGGTCCCGCCTCCGTCCAGTCCTCCCGCGACGGTCAAGTGGTCAGGATCGATGTCCCGATCGCCGGCGACGGCACCGACGAGCGCAGCCGGCGCGCCGTAGCCGAGCTCCGGGAGACGATCATCCCGGCGACCGTCGGCGCTGTGAGCGGCGCTGAGGCGAACGTCACCGGTCTCACGGCGGGCAACGTCGACTTCAATGACGGCATGGCCGGCCGGGTGCCGCTGGTCGTCGCCTTCGTGCTCGCGATGGCGTTCGTCCTGTTGCTGGTCACGTTCCGCTCGATCGTGATCCCGATCAAGGCGATCGTGCTCAACCTCCTGTCGGTCGGCGCGGCCTACGGCCTCGTCGTCTGGATCTTCCAGGAGGGACACCTCGAGAGCCTGCTCGGGTTCGAGTCGAGCGGCGCGGTCGCCTCGTGGCTGCCGATGTTCCTGTTCGTGGTCCTGTTCGGACTCTCGATGGACTACCACGTGTTCATCCTGAGCAGGGTCCGCGAGGCCTGGGCGTCGGGCATGAGCACCGAGCGCGCTGTCGCGAGCGCGATCAAGAGCACCGCCGGAGTCGTCAGCGCGGCGGCGCTGGTGATGGTCGCGGTGTTCTCGATCTTCGCCACGCTCTCGATGCTCGAGATGAAGCAGTTCGGCGTCGGCCTCGGAGCCGCGATCCTGATCGACGCGACGATCGTCCGCGCGTTCCTCCTGCCGGCCTCGATGAAGCTGCTCGGCGATTGGAACTGGTACCTGCCGAGCTGGCTCGAGTGGCTGCCGGAGCGGCGCGCCCCCGGCGAGCTGCCGCCCGACCCCGAGCTCGAGGCCACGGCGTAGCATCGGGGGTGATGGCGACATCCCCGCCGATCCCGCGCGTACTGAGCACCAACGTCGCCGAGATGCGGCTGATCGTGCTCGGGGGCCAGCCGACCAAGACCGGGATCTACAAGCACCCGGTCGAGGGCCCGCAGCTCGTCCACGATCACCAGTTGGGCGACGATCGCCAGGGCGACTACAGCGTCCACGGGGGCGAGCACAAGGCGGTCTACGCCTACTCCCGGCAGGACTACGAGTGGTGGGAGTCCGAGCTCGGCCGGGAGCTCGAGCCCGGGACCTTCGGGGACAACCTCACGGTCGTCGGCATCGACGCGAGCGAGGCGCTGGTCGGAGAGCGCTGGCGGATCGGCACGACGCTGCTCGAGATCTCCGAGCCCCGCGTCCCCTGCAGCAAGCTCGCCTACCGGATGGAGGACCCGAAGTTCGTCAAGCGCTTCGCCCGGGCGCTGCGGCCAGGCGCCTACCTGCGAATCATCGAGGAGGGCGAGCTCGAGGCCGGCCAGGAGATCGAGGTCGTCGAGCGCCCCGGACACGACGTGAGCATGCGGATGATCTCCCGCGCCTTCTTCGGAGAGCGCGAGCTGATCGACCGGATCCTCACCGCGGAGCGGCTCTCAGGTCAGTGGCGCGCCGACCTCACTCGGCGTCGCGGCGGTTCTTGATCGCGACCGCGACCAGGTAGAGCGCCAGCAGGACTCCGGCCTGGATAGCGAGCATGGCGCCGGGCCCGACGACGCCCGCCGCGAGCAGGCCGATCGGGCCGAGCAGGATCACCAGCCCGATCAGGGTCGCAAGGATGAGGGCGCGGGTGGTCTCGCTCATGCGAGACGAGACTAGCCGCGCGCCGTCGTTCTAGCCCTCGGAGGCCGGATCCGGGATCGGGCCGAGCTGCACCATCATCCCCATCTGGTCCATCACGCCCCAGTGCTCGGCGATCCGGCCGTCCTCGAGGCGGAACATGTCCATCACCTCTGAGCGAAAGCTCTTCCCACTGGCCGGAACGCCCATCCACTCCCCCTCCTGGGTGCCGCTGAACGCCGCGTGGGCGACTACCCGGTCACCCTCGGCGACCATGCTGATCACATCGGCGCTGAGATCGGGGAAGGCCTCGCGGAACATTCCGAACATCGCCCGGATCCCCTCGCGACCCGCCGGCATCTCCGCCGGCATCTCCTCGTTCTCGACCACGCCCTCGACGACCACCTCGTCAAGAGCCGCATCGCTGCCCTGGCTGACGAACTCGTCGTACAGGCGCTGGACTACTTCCTTGTTCTGATCCGACATCTGCTCCGCTCCTCCTCGCCCCTCTGGACTTGCGGGCCGAGCCTATACGGGCGCGCCTAGGTGCGCTCGGTGGCGCCGACCTCGGGCGCCTCCCGGTGCTGGCCCTTGGCGAGCCGCGAGGGCCACCAGATCCGGCTGCCGATGTCGAAGGTCAGCGCCGGGACCAGCACTGAGCGCACGACGAACGTGTCGAGCAGCACCCCGAAGGCAACCGTGAAGCCGAGCTGGGTGAGGAACACGAGCGGCAGCACGGCGAGCACGGAGAAGGTGCCCGCGAGCACGATCCCGGCCGAGGTGATCACCCCGCCGGTGACGGCGAGACCGCGCAGCATCCCCTCCCGGGTCCCGTGCGTGAGCGTCTCCTCGCGCACCCGGGCCATCAGGAAGATGTTGTAGTCGATCCCGAGCGCCACCAGGAACACGAACGCGAACAGCGGCAGGCCGGGATCGACGCCGGGGAACCCGAAGGCCACGTCCGAGACGACGATTCCGACGCCGAGCGCGGCGAAGAAGCTGACGACCACCGTGCCGATCAGCAGGAGCGGCGCCGCGAGCGCCCGCAGCAGCAGGATCAGGATCAGTGAGACGACGATCAGGACGAGCGGGACGATCAGCTTCAGGTCGCGCTCGGTGGCGACGCGGATGTCGCGCTCGGTGGCGGTCGCGCCGCCCACCAGCACCTCCTCGCCCCCCGCCTGCCGCGCCGTGTCCCGGATCTCCGGGATCAGGTCGAAGGACTCGGTCGAGTAGGCGTCGTCGACCAGCACCGCGTTGAGCAGCACTCCCTCAGGGCCGCTGATCGGCTCCCCGTCGGAGCCGACGGCCGGATCAACCGACGCGACGCCGTCGATGTCGGCCACCGCGGACTGCACGGATTCCACCTGCTCCGGGTCGCTGACCACGATCTCGGTCGGAGCGTTGGCCCCGCCCGGGAACGACTTGGCGATCAGCTCCTGACCCTGGACGGCTTCGACATCGTCGCGGAAGCCGTTCGAGGAAGTCAGCCCGTCGTCGTAGGCGAGCGTGCCGGCGGCCATCACCAGCAGCACGAGGAAGGCCCCGACCCACACGCGCCGAGGACGAACGGCGATCCGGTCACCGAGCCGGCGCCACGGTCCGTGGGTGGCGTCGGTGCCCTCGTCGCCGACGTGCGGGACGCGCGGCCAGAAGACCCAGCGCGGCAGGATCACCAGCATTGCGGGCAGCAGGGTGAGCATCGAGAGCATCGCCGTGGCGATCCCGATCGCTCCGATCGGGCCGAGGCTGGCGGTCGAGTTGAGATCGGCGAGGCTCAGGCAGAGCAGCGCAGCGATCACCGTCCCACCACTGGCGAGGATCGCCGGACCGGCGGTCCGGAGCGCTACGCGCATCGAGGCCTCTCGATTCTGCTGACGCCGCAGCTCCTCTCGATATCTCGAGATCAAGAGCAGGGCGTAGTCGGTTCCCGCGCCGAGCACGAGCACGGAAAGGATCGAGGACGACTGCCCGTTGACGGTCACGCCGGCCTCGGTCACGCCGAAGCCGATCGCCCGCGTGGCGACCTCGGCGAACACGACCGCGATCAGCGGGATCCACAGCAGGATCGGCGAGCGGTAGATCAGGATCAGCAGGACGATGACCAGGCCGAGAGCCGCGAACAGCAGCGTGCCGTTGATCGATTCGAAGACCTCGATCGCGTCGGCGCCGTAGCCTGCGCCACCGGTGACGGCGACCTGGAGCTCGCCGGAGGCCTCGTAGTTGTCGGTGCTGACCAGATCGCGGACATCGCTGACCGGGTCGATGATGTCCTCCGCCTCGCCGGTGGCGGTGATGCTGGAGAAGACCAGAACGGCGGATGCGTCCTGCGGGATCTTCCCATCGCGGCCAATCGGCCCGGTGTCGCTCGTGCCGGCGACGAAGGGCTCGGAGAAGCCCTCCACCTCCGGGCTGTTGAGCGTGGCGAGATCCTGGCCGAGCTGCCTGCGGTCCGCCGCGGTCAGCCCGCCGTCGCGGCTGTAGGCGATCACGAGGCCGGCCTGCTCGCCGTCGGTCAGCTTCTCGGTCTTCTCCAGGGCGAGCGTGGACTCAGCGTCGCCGGGCAGGTAGGAGGAGGACTCGTTGTTCTCGGCCTCGGTGAACTTGCCGGGGAGGTTGGCCGCGCCGATGCCGACGATCGCGATCAGCCAGATCGCGACGATCGCGAATCGAGCCTTGCGGCCGGCGGGGAAGGTGATGAAGCGCTTCATGGCGGCGCAGAGTACCATATGTCTCAGTAGGTGAGATACTCAGCAAATGAGCTTTTGTGACGACCGTCACACGCCGACGCAGACGAGAGGATGACCCGATGAGCGAGCAGCAGCCGAGCGCCGAGGAGGTCGTCTTCGCGCTGAGGACGTTCGAGCTCGAGCGCGACCGCTTCGACGACGCGGTCGCGCGTGGACAGGGCATCAGCCGCACCGACCTGCAGGCCCTGGATCATCTCCACATCAACGACGGCCTCACCCCCGGGCAGCTTGCGGACCGCATGATGCTGACCTCGGGAGCGATCACCGCGCTCGCCGACCGGCTCGAGGAGCTGGGCTGGCTGACGAGGGAGGCCCACCCGAGCGACCGCCGCTCGACGGTACTGAGGCTCACCGAGCGAGCGCACGCGACCGCCGACCGGATCTTCGATCCATTCGCCGCCGAGATCACCGACGCTGCCGCCGGGCTGTCGCCCGCCGAGCGGGAGGCCTGCCGGCGATTCCTCGCACAGGCCGCCGCGCTCGCGGACCGCCACGCGGAGCGCATCGCCCAGCAGGCCTCGCTCGGCGGCTGAGTGAGACCCGGACTCCCCGTCGCCGACGCCAATAGGATCCCCCGCAGATGGCCAACCACAGGATCTGGGCGCCGTGGCGCCTTCGCTACGTGAAGCACGCCAAAGACCAAGACGAGTGCATTTTCTGCGCCAAGCCTGAGGCCGGCGACGATCGCGAGAACCTGATCGTCCACCGCGGGGAACACTGCTTCGTGATCCTCAACCTCTTCCCCTACACCAACGGGCACCTGATGGTGGCCCCCTACGAGCACATCGGGGCCCTGCAGGAGATCGCCCCCGAAGTCACTGCGGAGATGATGGCGCTCGCTCAGCGGGCGATGAACGTCCTCGAGGGCGTCTACGAGCCGGAGGGCTTCAACGTCGGAATCAACCAGGGACGGGTCGCCGGCGCCGGAGTCGAGGGTCATATTCATCTTCACGTCGTGCCGCGGTGGGCGGGCGACAACAACTACATGCCGGTCGTGGCCGACACCCGGGTCATGCCGCAGTCCCTGCAAGAGAGCTACGACGCCTTAAGAGGAGGCTTTATCACCGATGAGTGACGCGACCAATGGCGGACCCGGTTCCGTCCAGGAGAGCATCTTCAAGGCCTACGACGTCCGGGGTCTCTACAGCGAGCAGATGGACGCGACGACCAACCACCTGCTGGGCCGCGCCTTCGCGCGCGTGCTCGCCGACCTGCGGGGAAAGCGGCCCGCCGAGCTGACCGTCGGCGTCGGGCGCGACATGCGGCTGCAGGCGCCCGAGATGGCCGGCGCGGTCCGAGACGGGCTCATCGCCGAGGGCGTCGCGGTCGTCGACGTCGGCATGGTCGGCACGGAGATGCTCTACCTCACCGTCGGCGCCCACGAGCTCGACGGCGGCGCGATGGTCACCGCCTCCCACAACCCGAAGGCCTACACGGGGGTCAAGCTGGTCCGCGAGGGCGCGCTGGCGCTCTCCGGCGACACCGGGATCACCGCGATCCGCGACCTGATCCTCGCCGGGCTGGGCGAAGCTCCGGGCGGCGGCAGCGTCAGCGAGCTCGACATCTTTCCTGAGTTCCGGGCACGGGCCATGGGCTTCGTCGACGCCTCGGCGATCAAGCCGATGAAGGTCGTGGTGGACGGCGGGAACGGGATGGCGGGTCAGATGGTCGGGCCGCTGCTCGACGACCTGCCGATCGAGCTGATCTCCACCTACTGGGAGCCCGACGGGAACTTCCCCGACCACGAGCCGAACCCGCTGCTGCCCGAGAATCGCGAGTTCATCATCAACCGGGTCAAGGAGGAGGGCGCGGACCTGGGAATCGCCTGGGACGGCGATGCCGACCGCTGCTTCTTTATCGACGACCGCGGCGAGTTCGTCGACGGCGACTTCCTCACCGCGCTGCTCGCGAAGCTGGTCCTCAGCAAGGAGCCGGGTGCCGACATCCTCTACGACGTGCGCGCCTCGCGGGCCGTGCCGGACACCGTCTCCGAGCACGGGGGCACCCCGCACATGGGCCGGGTCGGGCACGCGTTCATGAAGCGGCTGATGCGCGAGCGGGGCGGTGCCTTCGCGGGCGAGGTCTCGGGCCACTACTACTTTCGCGAGTTCTACAACGCCGACACCGGCACGATCCCCGCGCTGCTGGTCCTGGAGCTGCTCTCCAGGGAGGGGCGCAAGCTCTCGGAGCTGGTCGGGGACCTGCGGTCGAAGTACTTCATCAGCGGCGAGATCAACTCGGAGGTGGCCGACCAGGACGGAAAGATGGCCGAGATCGCGGCGGCTCATCCCGACGCCGAGATCTCCTGGCTCGACGGCGTCTCGGTCGACTATGAGGACTGGCATTTCAATGTCCGGCCCTCCAACACCGAGCCGCTGCTCCGCCTCAATCTCGAGTCGCTCGTCTCGCGCGAGGACATGGAGGCCAAGCGCGATGAGATGCTCGGCTTCATCCGCTCCTAGTGGCCTGAGCTTGGACCCGGCCCCGCAGAATCCGGCCCCAGGGCCGAGTGGCCACGGCCGCTCCGACGCCGGGGCGGACGGTGAGCTCGACCCGGAGCTCGCCTGGGAGCGAATCGGAGACGCAGACATCCGCATGCTGCGGATTCCGACCCCATTTGCGGTCGGCCGCGTCAACACGTACCTGATCGAGGACGATCCGCTGACCCTGGTCGACAGCGGACCGAACTCCGGCAAGGCGCTCGACGAGCTGGAGCGGCAGCTCGGGGCCGTCGGCCGGCGGATCGAGGAGATCGAGCTGATCGTGGTCACGCACCAGCACATCGACCACATGGGTCTGGTCGACATCGTCGCCAAGCGCTCCGGCGCCGAGGTGGCGGCGATCGAGATGCTCGCCCCGTTCCTCGCCGAGTACTCCCGTGAGGCCGAGCTCGATGACGAGTTCGCAGCCGGGCTGATGCTGCTGCACGGGATCCCCGAGGACATGGTGATCGCGCTGAGGGCCGTGTCGCACAGCTTCCGGGCGTGGGGAAGCCGCGCGGACGTGACCCGCACGCTGCGCGACGGCGATACGCTGGAGCTCGCCGGCCGCAAGCTGGAGGTCCAGCTGCGCCCCGGACACAGCCCGACCGACACGCTGTTCTGGGACGAGGAGCGCAGGCTCCTGCTCGGCGGCGACCACCTGCTCGGGCGGATCTCCTCCAATCCGCTGCTCGCCCGGCCGCTGGACGGCACCGAGCAGCGGCCGCGCGCGTTGCTCACATACCTGGAAAGCCTGCGCCGGACCCGCGAGCTCCCGGCCGAGATCGTTCTCCCTGGCCACGGGGACCCGGTCACCGGACACGCCGCGTTGATCGACTCACGGGTGGCGATGCACGAGCGGCGCGCGGCCAAGCTGCTCGAGCTGATCCGCTCCGAGCCGCTCAGCGCCTACCAGCTCGCCCACAGCCTCTGGGGAAACGTAGCGGTCACCCAGGCCTTCCTGACTCTCAGCGAGGTCGTCGGCCACATGGACCTCCTGGTCGAACGCGGCGAGGCGCGCGAGGTGCGGGACGGCGACATCGTTCGCTACTCCGCGGCCTGAGCGATTCGTCCACGTCTCGGGCCCGCGGGTAACCGCGGGAGCGCCGAGGTTTAGGATCGAGCGGTGAGCGCAGCAGCCAGACCCGATGCCCCCGAGCGCCCGACCGCCGCCTCTGACGCGGACGATGCCCTGGGCGAGCGCCCGGCTAAGAAGCGGATGCTGATCATCGTCAACCCGTACGCGACGACGGTCTCGGACAGGCTCAAGAACCTCGTCGTCTACGCGCTGCAGGGGCGGTACGAGGTGGAGGCGGTGACCACCGAGGCGCAGAATCACGCGACCGAGATCGGCCGGGAGGCGATCGACGGCAGCTACGACCTGGTCGTCGCCTTCGGCGGCGACGGCACCCTCAACGAGGTCGCCAACGGTCTCGCCGGCACCGACATCCCGGTCTCCGTGCTGCCCGGCGGCTCGACCAACGTCGTCGCCCGCTCGCTCGGCATCCCCAACGATGTCGTCGACGCGACCGAGCACCTGCTCGCCGCGGCCGACCGCTTCGAGCCGATGAAGGTGGATCTGGGCATCGCCAACGGCCGTCACTTCGTCTTCGCGTGCGGCGCCGGCCTCGACGCGACCGCGGCCGAACGGGTCGACTCCAAGCCCCGCCTGAAGGCCCGCATGGGGCCGTACTTCTACACCTACGCCGCCGTCCGCGGCTTTTACGCGCGCTATCTGCGGAACCCGGTCGAGATCCGCGCCGAGACCGCGGCCGGGAACGCGGAGGGCGTGACCGCCATCTGTCAGAACTCCGATCCCTTCACCTACTTCCGCAACACCGAGGTGCGGATCTGCGAGGACGTCGCCTTCGACTCCAGAACCCTCTCGCTCGGAATCCTGCGCCGGGCGCGGCAGCGGGACGTCCCCGGGATCGCGGCGCGCGTGCTGAAGCCGGCCTGGAGCGCAACCAGCCACCGCCAGATCGACCACTTCGCCGGAATCACCGAGGCCCGCATCGAGTCGCTCTCTCGGGACGAGGACGGCGGCTGGCGGAAGTTCCCGGTCCAGGTCGACGGGGACTTCATCGGGGAGCACGGCGAGCTCGACCTGAAGCTCGACCCCGGCGCGCTCACCGTGATCGCCTGAGGCGCCCGCGCGACCCCGCCAATGGACGCTGACGCTGACTGCATCTTCTGCGCAATCGCCACCGGATCTGCCGACGCCGAGGTCGTCTACGCCGACGACTCCCACATCGCCTTCCTCGACTCGCGCCCGCTCTTTCACGGCCACACGCTCCTGATCCCACGGGAGCATCACGAAACCCTCGCCGACCTTCCCGAGGAGGAGACGGGCGAGTTGTTCGTGCTCGCCCGCAGGCTCTCGGTAGTCG
>Ga0102946_1000519_pt1 | contig 13395 bp, 14 predicted proteins | sample SalPon2A_A_D1_MG_FD_78209 | JGI IMG/M metagenome (GOLD analysis project Ga0102946, IMG submission 78209) | Soil microbial communities from South San Francisco under conditions of wetland restoration - Salt Pond MetaG R2A_A_D1_MG | ecosystem: Environmental > Terrestrial > Soil > Wetlands | place... | reverse complement strand
CTGAAGTCCCGAAAAATCTTGCGTCAAATTGCCGGTATCCTTGTAATCCTGATCGGGCTCGCCGCATTGATGCCATTTCGCACCGGTGCCAGCGACCACGAACATCACGCGACGAATGCCAACCAAAGACCAACGGAGATCCAATTGCCATGTTGACCCGCCGAACCTATCTGAAGAACCTCGCCCTGTTGAGTGCTGCCTGCGCGATGCCTGTTGAGTTACTGCGTGCGTTCGAGACCAGCGAACTGATTACTCGCGCAATACCGGGGAGCGGCGAGAAGCTGCCGGTCGTTGGCCTGGGCAGCTCAGCGACATTCCGCCAGGTTGCACAAAGTGAAGACATCAGCGCGTTGCGGAATGTGCTCGCAACGATGTTCGACAATGGCGGCACCGTGTTTGATACGGCGCCAAGCTACGGCGCCTCCGAGGCTGTTGCCGGCCAGATCGTGCAGGATTCGGGAAAAACGGATGCGGTGTTCTGGGCAACCAAGGTCAATGTCGCAGGTCGCGGCGGCGGCAAGGCTGATCCCCAGCGTGCCCGCGAGCAACTGGCGCAATCTTTCCGGCACATCGGCAAGGATCCGATTGATCTGATCCAGGTCCACAACCTGGCAGACCTCGAAACGCAAATGCCGATCATCGAGGAAATGAAGGCAGACGGACGCATTCGCTATATCGGCACGACCTCAACCCGCACCAGCAATTACCCTTTGCTCGAAAAAGCGATGCGCGACTATCCGCTGGACTTTATCGGCGTCGACTACGCTATCGACAATCGCATCTCAGCCGAATCCGTATTGCCGCTCGCCGAGGAGCTTGGCATTGCGACACTGATCTACGTGCCGTTCGGCCGCAGTCGGCTGTTCTCGCGAGTCAGCGGCATCGAGCTTCCGGGTTGGGCAGCGGAACTGGGCATGGACAGCTGGGCCCGGTTCTTCCTGAAGTACGTGATCTCGCATCCCGCTGTAACCTGCGTAACGCCGGCCACCAGCAAACCGCGCAATATGCTGGACAATATCGGTGCCGCTTACGGCGAGTTACCGGACGCGGCAACACGCGGGCGAATGGAGCAGCTGATCGACGGTTTGCCGGGCGGCTAGGAAGCCTGCTCGACCATTTCAGCTGCCAGGCGCTCGCGCAGTTTCTGCGCAGCGGCCTCGCTGTAATCCCTGCATGCCTGCGGATCGATGAACGCCTCGCGGCCCTGCTCGTACTTGCGTTGCAGGGCAAAAACGAAAGGGTGTGTACCCAGCAGAATGTCGCAATCGAGGTTTGCGATGGTATTGGCGCTACGCACGATTTGATCGCCCAAACCTTCGCTAAAACGATAGGTGTCGACAGACACCGGCCCGATGCTGTCTGCATAAACCACGTTCAGGCATCGGCTTTTTTCGCAGGCCTGCCAGGTCCAGCTCATGCCGCCGGGTGTGTGGCCGGGCGTGAAAACACCAAGGACCTGGCTATTGCCGAACGCATGCGTTTCCCGGTCGTGCACCGCTGACACATTGCGGCTGGCGGGAAACGAGCGATGCGTTTGAGGCTGATCATACTGCGGGTCGTCCGGCAGCAAGTCACCGCGGCGCAGGGCCTCTGCGGCCGGCGCACTCGCCAGGACCCGGGCGCCCGTATAGCGCTGAATGGCGTTCACGCCGCCCACATGGTCATAGTGCGCATGCGAGACCAGGATCAGGCTGATCTGTTTCGGATCGAAACCCAGCGCGCGAACATTCGCCAGTATCGGCGCCGCGGATTGCGGCAGCCCACCGTCTATCAGCACGAGCTCGGAACCACCATCGATCAATACCGCGGATACTCCTGCCATCCCCACGTAATAAGTATTGCCGAAAATATGGAACGGCTGCTGCGTCTGATTCCACTCGGCGCAGGAACGACAGTCACTCGGAGGATCCGCCAGGAAGCCAGTACCGGTCGACGGCTTGTCTCCCGTCGCACAGCCGACGGCGACAAACGCAGCGAATAGCCCCGTCAGCGAACGCAACACTAGGGTTGCCCGAGTCGCTCTGCGTGAAATCGTAAATGGTCTTCGATAAAAGTAGCAATAAAGTAGTAGCCGTGGTCGTATCCGGCATGGCGACGCAGATCGAGGTTGAGACCGCTTTCCGCACAAGCCGCTTCGAGTAATTCGGGCTTGAGCTGATCCTGCAGCCAGACATCGTCAAGCCCCTGATCAACGAGAATCCTGTCATAGTGGCTCGGATCACCAACGTTACGTGCCACTTCGGCCGCATCGTGGTTGAGCCAAGTGGCACTGTCCGCACCGAGGAAGTGCGTTAAAGCCTTTTGCCCCCATGGACTGTGCAGCGTTGTACATATCGGTGCAAAGGCAGACAGCGACCTGAACAGTTGCGGATTGCGCAAGCCAATCGTCAGCGCTCCGTGGCCGCCCATCGAATGGCCGGTTAACCCGTGGCGCTTTGCGTCGCCCGGAAAATTATCAAACACAGCGGACTGCAATTCCGTCGTAATGTAGTCGTACATTTTGTAATGCCGGGACCAGGGTTCTTCGGTGGCATTGACGTAAAAGCCAGCACCCTGGCCAAAATCATAGGCGCCTTCCACGTCATCGGGCACGCCTTCGCCGCGCGGACTCGTATCCGGCGAGACCAGCATGACACCCAACTCTGCAGCAACTCGTTGAGCGCCGCTTTTCACCATGAAGTTTTCTTCGGTGCAGGTGAGGCCGGACAAAAAAGTCAGTACAGGCACCTTGCCGCTGTCCGCCTGGGGCGGCAGGTACACGGCAAACTGCATAGTGCAATCGTTTACGTCGGAGTGGTGGCGGTAGAAACCGATCTTGCCGCCAAAGCAGCCGGTTTCACTGAGTGTTTCGATGTTCATGCCAGGCATTATGCCCGCCGATCAGACTTTCTGAAATACAAGCGTGCCGTTCGTGCCGCCGAAGCCGAAGCTGTTGGTCATCGCGGTATTGATACCGGCGTTGTCAATGCACGTCGTGACGAGTGGCATACCCTCTGCCGCAGGATCGAGCTCGTTAACGTTAATGGAGGGGGCAATAAAGTCGTGCTCGAGCATCAACAGGCAATGAATCGCCTCGTGCACACCGGTTGCCCCCAGCGAGTGGCCGCACATCGATTTGGAGGAGCCAAACCGCGGTACGTCGTCGCCAAATACAGCGCGCATGCCTTCGAGCTCCTTGACGTCACCGACCGGCGTGCTGGTGCCATGCGTATTGATATAGTCGATGGGCGCATCGACAGTAGCTTTCGCCATTTCCATGCAGCGCTGCGCTCCTTCACCTGATGGCGCAACCATGTCAAAGCCGTCCGACGTCGAGCCAAACCCGACGACTTCACCATAGATCTTGGCGCCACGTGCCCTGGCATGCTCCAGTTCTTCCAGTACGACCATGCCGCCGCCGCCGGCGATGACAAAACCGTCCCGGGTCGCGTCGTAGGGCCGCGAAGCGGTCGCTGGCGCGTCATTGTATTTGGAGGATAAGGCACCCATTGCGTCGAACAGGCAGGCCAGCGACCAGTGCAATTCTTCACCACCGCCGGCGAAGATGATGTCCTGCTTGCCAAACTGGATTTGCTCGGTACCGACGCCGATGCAATGTGCGCTCGTGGCGCAGGCAGAGGTGAGCGAATAGTTGAGACCCTTGATCTTGAAAGGCGTCGCCAGGCACGCCGAAATCGAGCTGCTCATCGTCTTTGTGACTGAATAGGGTCCGATTTTCCGCACGCCCCGACTGCGCAACACATCGGCTGCCCGCACGATCTCCTCGCTGGACGCACCGCCCGAAGAGGCAATCAGGCCGGTTCTGACATTCGAAATATCCTGGTCTTCGAGTCCCGCATCATCGATAGCCTGCTGCATGGAGATATACGAATACGCGGCTGAATCGCCCATGAAGCGTTTGACCTTGCGATCGATATGCTCGGACAGGTCGATGTCGCAAGTGCCAGATACCTGGCTGCGCAAACCCATCTCTGCAAATGACTCGTTGGCAACAATGCCTGAACGGCCGTTCTTCAAGGAGTCCAGAATTTCCGCCTGATTGTTTCCAATACAGGAAACGGCCCCGAGGCCAGTAACGACAACACGCCGCATGCTTCTTCCTAGAAATTGTCTGTTGAAGTGAACAGACCCACACGCAGGTCTTCTGCCGTGTAGATCTCTCGGCCATCGACCGACATGGAGCCGTCGGCGATCGCCATATTGAGTTTACGCGAAATCACGCGCTTGATATCCAGTTGGAAGGTCACCAGTTTTGCGGTCGGCAGAACCTGCCCGAAGAACTTCACCTTGCCGACGCCCAGTGCACGCCCACGGCCTTCCAGTCCCAGCCAGACGAGGTAGAACCCGACCAGCTGCCACATCGCGTCAAGCCCGAGGCAGCCGGGCATCACCGGGTCACCCTCGAAATGGCATTCGAAGAACCACAGGTCCGGGCGAATATCGAGCTCCGCCTTGATCTCACCTTTGCCGTACTTGCCGCCTTCCTCCGTAATCAAGGGGATGCGGTCGGTCATCAACATGGGCGGTTTGGGTAGCTTGCCGTTGGTTGGGCCGAATATGTCGCCCATGGCGCACTGCATCAGCTCATCGTAGTCGTATGAATTCTGCCGTTCGGCGGTCATGTCTGCACTCAGGGGCTCAGCTTTCGCGTTAGAAATACTCATAGGTCTAACGGATTGTACAGATCACTCGCCCCTGAGGCTTTCGAAACCGCGCCAATCGACTCAGCTTTCTCCGTTGAATGCGGTGGCCCCGGTTTCCGCGCTGCTAACCTGCTGGCGCAGCACACCGAACAATTCGCGGCCGACGCCGAAGTGCCCACCAGAGAGATCGACTTCCCTGCCCGGCCTGCTCGTAATGTCATCCGCAGCGGCAACTCGCAGGCGGCCATTCACCGCATCGATCTCAATGCTGTCGCCGTCCTGAATTTTACCAATCGGGCCGCCGGCGTGAGCCTCCGGACAGACCTGGATTGCCGCCAGCACCTTGCCCGAAGCGCCCGACATGCGCCCGTCAGTCAGGAGCGCCACGCGGTGGCCCTGGTTTTGCAACACACCGAGGTACGGTGTCAGTTTGTGCAGTTCCGGCATCCCATTGGCGCGCGGCCCCTGGTAGGCCAGAACCGCAACAAAGTCAGTATGCAGCTCGCCTGCATTGAACGCTTCAGTAAATTCATCCTGAGAATGAAAAACACGAGCGGGCGCCTTGATTGAATAATACTGCTCGTCAACCGCCGAGACCTTGACGATAGCGCGGCCGAGATCGCCCTTGACAACGCGCAAACCGCCTTCACTGTCGAACGGACGCGCCGCCGGCCGCAGCACGTCCTCGTTCAGTGATTCGTCAGGTACGGCTTGCCAACCCAGCTGACCATCGCCCAGGCTCGGTTCCTTGCAGAAAGTCTGCAGACCCTCGCCGAGAATCGTATTGACGTCGTCGTGCAGGAGACCCGCCTGCAGCAGTTCCCGCAACATGAAGCCCAGACCGCCTGCCGCGTGAAAATGATTGACGTCGGCGAGGCCATTTGGATAGACGCGCGCAAGGAGTGGCACAACTGCCGAGAGCTCGTCGAAATCGTCCCAGTCAATCCTGATGCCAGCTGCAGCTGCGACAGCTACCAGGTGCAGCGTATGATTGGTTGAGCCGCCCGTGGCGAGCAGCCCAACAATCGCATTGACAATGGCTTTCTCGTTGACGATTTCCCCGATCGGCATATAGTTGTCCGTGAGCGCCGTCGCGCGCAGTACGGTGCGCACCGCTTCCGCCGTCAGCTCATCGCGCATTTTTGTCCCCGGATTGACGAAGGAGCCACCCGGCAACTGCAAACCCATGAATTCGAGCAGCATCTGGTTGCTGTTGGCGGTGCCGTAAAACGTGCAGGTTCCGGGCGAGTGATAAGAGGCCGCCTCCGCTTCCAGTAATTCATCGCGACCTATCTTGCCGGCAGCGTATTCCTCGCGCACTCGGGCCTTTTCCTTGTTCGGCAATCCCGAGACCATCGGCCCGGCAGGCACGAATACGGTCGGCAAGTGGCCGAAGGCCAGAGCGCCGATGAGCAGGCCCGGGACAATCTTGTCACAGACGCCCAGGCACAATGCCGCGTCGAACATGTCATGCGACAGTGCGATACCCGTTGACATCGCAATGACATCGCGACTGAACAGGGACAGGTCCATACCGTCCTGCCCCTGGGTAACACCATCGCACATCGCCGGCACGCCGCCGGCGAACTGCGCCACGGCACCCTGCTCCGCCGCGGCCTGCTTCAGCCGCCGGGGGTAATCCTCGAATGGCTGGTGGGCACTGAGCATGTCATTGTAGGCGGAGACAATGCCGATATTGGCAACGGCCGTCGTCGCCAGCGCATCCTTTTCCTGTTTTCGGCTCGCTGCCATGCCATGCGCCAGGTTACTGCACGACAAACCGGTTCGCGCTGGCCCCTGGTTGCCGGCAGCGTGCACCCTGGCCAGGTAAGCACCGCGGCTTTTCTGGCTGCGCTTCTCGATTCTTGTCGTAACTCGATTGATAGTCTTGTTCATATTCCGGTCCCTCAGGGAGCCCAATACACATGCACCGGTACCTGCTGTTGCCTGAGCAACGCAGCGACCGGGTAATTTTGAGCCTGGTTTTTCGCCTGTTCGTAAACTTCGCGTTTGGCTTCGCCAAAAAACAGCAACAACAGGCTATTGCACTGCTTGAGCGCGGCAAGGGTCATGCTGATCCGGGGGTGCGGACTCGCCTCCGTGACAACCGGCAAGTACCACTCGGCGGTCTCCGGATCGAGACCCTGCGCCAGGTTGTCGGCGTCGGGAAACAATGACGCAATGTGGCCGTCACCACCCATGCCGAGCAATGCCGCCGCAATAGGTTTTGGCAACGTCGGTGCAACATCGTTCAGCTGCCGGCACCGCTCGGTCATCGTTGTCTGGCGCTCATAGACAGGTAGCAGATGAGCAGCGGCCGCATGCTTCACCAGGAGGTTTTCGCGCAGCATTCTCTCGTTGCTGTCCGCATGGTTTGATTCAACCCAGCGTTCGTCGCTGATCAATAATCGGACCCGTTCCCAGTCGAGCTCTAGCGCCGCAAGTTCAGCATAACAGCGCAGCGGGGAAGAGCCGCCGGTAACAATCAGCGATGCTGTTTCGCAATCTGCAAGCTGCGTAGCCAGGCTTTCGGCCAGGTGCCGTGCCGCAGAGATCGAAGCTGCATCGCGGGTATCAAAGAAATGTTCGTGCAAGTGATCAGTCATCGTTGTGCCAGTTGCGTCCGTCCCTGTCCAATAACATCGACGCGGCTGTTGGGCCCCAGGTACCAGCGACGTAACTCTCGACTTTTTGCCGCGACGACTGCCAGGCCTCGATAATGCTGTCGACGTATTCCCAGGCCGCATCGACCTCGTCGCGGCGCATGAATAGTGCGGGGTTGCCGCGCAGCACTTCCATCAGCAGGCGTTCGTAAGCGTCCGGATAACGCAGCCCGAAGGTCTCTTCGAAACTCAGGTCCAGCGATACCGGCCGCAAGTCGAAACCGCCCGGTCCGGGCTCTTTGGCCATCACTGAGAGCTTCACGCCCTCGTCTGGCTGCAAGCGGATCGTCAGCCGATTCGGTAATACGTTGAATTGCTGCTCAGGAAATATTGAGTGCGGCACGTCCTGAAACTGTACAACGATTTCCGACAGCTTGTGTTTGAGTCGCTTGCCCGTTCGAACATAAAACGGCACATTCGACCAGCGCCAGTTGTTGATTTCGAGTTTCAGCGCCACAAACGTTTCGGTGTCGCTCTCTTCCTTGCCAAGTTCTTCTGCATAACCCGGAACCGTTTTGCCGTCCACGGCACCCGCGGTGTAGCGGCCGCGAATGGTATTGGTCTTCGCCCCATCGGCGTCGATCGGTCGCAGAGCACGCAATACCTTGATTTTTTCGTCGCGAACCGCATCGTGATGCAGGCTCGACGGCGGCTCCATTGCTGTCAGGCACACCAGCTGTAGCAAGTGATTTTGTACCATGTCGCGCAGCGCGCCGACATTATCGTAGAACTCGATCCTGCCACCGACGCCAAGTTCTTCGGCAACCGTGATCTGCACATGATCGATCGCGCCACGCCGCCACAAAGGCTCAAATAGCGAATTGCCGAATCTGAGCGCCAACAGGTTTTGTACCGTTTCCTTACCGAGATAATGATCGATGCGATAGATCTGGTTTTCGGCAAAGCAGGCACCAACCCGATCATTGATGGTCGAAGCCGACTCCAGATCGCGGCCCAGAGGCTTTTCGAGGACGATGCGACTGTGCTCGGTGATCAGTGCATTGATTCTGAGCCCTTCGGCGATCGCGCCGAACAGTCCCGGCGCGGTCGCGAGATACGCCACCCGAACCCGGTCTTCATAGCCGGTGAGCAACTCGACCAGGTCACCCCAGGCATCGGGAGTCGTCGCATCTGCATCGACGTAGTGAATGCGCCTGGCCAGCGCTTGCCACTGCTCCTGATCGAACTCCCCCTCGGCAAGGTTTTCCCTGAGTGCAGCTTCAACGGTGCCGAGGTATTCATCGTGGCTCAATGGGCTGCGGCCAACCGCAATGATGCGGCTGTCGTCGACAAACTGCTGGTCGCGATCGCGGTGATACAGCGCCGGCAGCAACTTGCGCATCGCAAGATCGCCAGTACCGCCGAAAATAATCAGGTCGAAACATTCGACCGGGATGAGTTTGGCCATAATTCTATGTCCGGAGATTATCGAAATTTTACTACATTTTGACTAAAAATCTTCTATTTACTAGAAAAACTACAATTATTTCTGTACTTTTACTACATGTTGGCCGAAATTGAGCGTCGTGTCGAGACCCTGAGCCGCGCCGAGGAACGCGTGGCCCGCTGGGTTTTGCAGCACCCGCGCGAGGCATCCAGCGCAACCCTGGCCGAAGTAGCCGCCCAGTGCGGAACCAGCGAACCCACGGTCATCCGCTTTTGCCGGCGCCTGGGAACCCGCGGCTTCCGGGAGTTCAGCCGTCGACTGACTGAAACCATCAGTCAGCCGGCCAGCAACATCCATCGCGATGTCGATGCTGACGACAGTACACCGGATGCCGTCAGCAAGGTACTGGATGCGTCGATCCGGGCGCTGATCGAGACGCGCCAGGCGTTGTCCGGCATGCCGGTTGAGCAAACCGTTACCGCGATCAGTCGCGCACGGCAGTTCGTGCTGCTGGGCCTTGGTGCTTCCGGACACGTGGCCAGCGACGCTTGCCACAAGTTTTTTCGCCTGGGTATTCCCTGCACTGCGGTCGTCGACTCGCCAACGATTGTGCAACATGCATCCATCGCACAAGCGCGTGACGTATTTCTGTTCATTTCACAAACCGGCCAGTCACCCGATGTCGTACAGGCCGCCAGCCTCGCTCGCGGCAGCGGCGCCACCGTCATTGCGATGACGGATCCCGCCTCCCAACTGGCCAAAAGTGCCGAGCTATTGTTCGCCTGCGATGCGCAGGTAGATGCCAACGTGTATACACCGACGACATCGCGCCTGGCGCACCTGGCGCTGATGGACGCCCTGCAGGTCGCGCTGGCAATTACGCTTGGCGACAAAGCCGTGGAGCGGCTTAATCGCTGCAAGGAAGCGCTGGAAGGTCAGACCTTGTCGTAGTCCAGCGTGACCTTTTCGCTGACCGGGTGCGACTGGCAGGCCAGCACGAAGCCTTTCTCGACTTCCCAGGGTTCCAGGCCGAAATTCGCGTCCATAGTCACCTCGCCGTCGCGGACATGGCAGCGGCAGGTTGCACAGACTCCGCCTTTGCACGAGTAAGGTAGCTCGATGCCATGATCCGCCGCCGCATCGACGATATTGGCGTCATCACGCTCCATGGCGAAGACTTTTCTGTGCCCGTCCATGACGACGGTAATCTCCGCATGATCCGCGGTCTTCGCCTGAACTGCCGGTGTAGCTCCGGCCGCCTTGCGCGGCACACCGAAGCGTTCAAAATGCACGTGCTCCTTCTGCATGCCGAGTTCGATCAATGCGGCCGTTACGTCCTGGATCATCGTGTCCGGACCGCAGACGAAACAATCGGTTGTGTGCAACCCGGCGCCGAAATGACGGTACAACTCCCGAACCTTGTCCCCGTCGAGGCGACCGGCCATTGGCGCGAACTCCTGCTCCTCTCGGCTAAAAACGAAGTTCAGTTGCAGGCGTTCCATGTACTGGTTCTTGAGCGCATAAAGGTCGTCGATAAACATCGTCGTTCCCTGCGTTCGATTGCCGTAGAACAAGATAAATCGGCTCTTTGGCTCGGTGACAAGAATCGACTTGATCATCGACAGGATGGGAGTGATGCCGCTGCCCGCGGCAAAGCCCACATAGTCTTTCGCGTTTTCAGGATCCAGCTCAACCTGAAACTGGCCGGTAGGCGGCATGGCAAGTATCTGGTCACCCACCTTGAGGGCCTTGGCCGCATGCTCGGAAAACAGCCCGCCCGGCTGCACGCGAATACCGATTTCCAGCGGGTCACCCTGCGCGGAGCAGATGCTGTAGGTACGCCGCAGTTTCCTGCCGTCCAATTCGATTTCAAACGGCAGGTGTTGCCCGGGATTAAACCGGTATTCGTCGGCGAGTTCGTCCGGTACAGCGAGCGATACACGTATCGAGTCGCGCGTGTCCGGTCGGATCCGGGTGATCGTCAATGGATGAAATTTGCGCATCTATATGCACTTGAAATATTCGAACGGCTCGAGACAAGCCGTGCATTTATACGACGCTTTGCAAGCGGTGGACCCGAACTCGCTGACCAGCTGTGTATCGGCCGAGGCGCAGCGTGGACACTGGACCGTCTTCTCGCCGTGCAACAGCGCGCGTTTACCGGCGCTTTTTTCGGGCGGTGCGATGCCGTATTCGCGCAACTTTTCGCGCCCTTCAGCCGAGATCCAGTCGGTTGTCCAGGGCGGGGACAGTACCCGGTCAATCGACACGCGCTCGACGCCGTGTTCGTGCAACGCGTCGATCACACTTTTCTCTATGACCTCGGTCGCCGGGCAGCCCGTATAGGTCGGCGTCAATGCCACGGTAACCCCGTCGTTGACCGCAACATCGCGAACGATCCCGAGATCGGTAATTGTGAGAACCGGAATTTCCGGGTCAGGCACCTCGCTCAACCATTGCATGACCTGGTCGCGGCTGAGAACTGACATTACCAGGTCGCACCCGGATGTGAACGCTGCAGATGCTGCATTTCCGCCAACAGGAAGCCGAAGTGCTCACTGTGCTGGCCTTGTTTTCCGCCGCTGGCCATCCAGCCATCTTCCGGCATGGTCAAGGTTGCCTCACGCAGCACCGCTGCAACATTCTTTTGCCACTCGTCCTGCAGAGCAACCAGGTCCGGCCCCGCGTAATTTGCCGTGAACTCACGATCTATTTCATCAGCGGCAAACAACTCGCCGGTGAATCGCCACAGATCGTCGATCGACTGCTGCATCCTGGCATGGCTTTGGGCCGTGCCATCGCCCAGCCTGATCAGCCATTGAGCAACGTGTCGCAGGTGATAACGAACTTCCTTGACGGCGCGTGCGGCGATCTCGGCAACCCCTGTATGACTACACTGCTCCAGCGCCTCGAGTTGCAGCAGGTAAAACGATTCAAACAGGAAATCGCGCGCAATCGTGTCACCGAAATGCCCGTTGGGTTGTTCCAGTAGTAACAGATTCTGATACTCGTGATCGCTGCGCAGGAATGCAAAATCATCCTCACCCCGCCCGTCGCCCTCTATCTCGCCGGCGAGTGAATACAGCAGCCGCGCCTGGCCAAGATAGTCCAGGGCAAAATTGGCATTCGCCAATTCCTCTTCCAACTCCGGGCCCAGCGTGACGGTTTCGATCTTACGTTGGCTCAATACCAGAGCGTTGTCGCCAAGGCGCGTCACGTAGGCCAGCAATGCGGTATCGGTGCTCACAGGTTATCGACACCATCGGGTATCTTGTAGAAAGTCGGGTGCCGGTAAATCTTGTCTTCGGCCGGCTCAAAAAACGCTGCGGTCTCCTTCGGATCCGACGCAATAATTTCGCTGGAACGAACTACCCACAAGCTGACGCCCTCGGACCGACGCGTGTACGTGTCACGCGCGTGATCAAGCGCCATCTGGTCGTCGGCTGCATGGACACTGCCCGCATGCCGGTGACTCAAACCCGCTTTGCTGCGGATGAACACTTCGTACAATGGCCATTCTTTGTCTGACATGCTGTTCCTCAGATTCCCGAACGGGGTCAGAGCCCGCTCGTCGCGGACGCTGACCCCATTTTGTTTATGCAGCCTTTCGTGCTGCCTGTTTCTCGGCATACGCACGCGCCGCTTCCCGCACCCATGCCCCGTCGTCGTGGGCTTTGCGGCGCCGCGCCAGGCGTTGCTTGTTACACGGACCGTTACCGGCGATGACCTGACTGAATTCATTCCAGTCGATCTCGCCAAACGTGTAATGCCCGGATGCCTCGTCAAACTCGAGGTCGTCGTCCGGCACTTTGAGCCCGAGAAACTCGGCCTGCGGCACCGTTACGTCGATGAACTTCTGCCGCAGCTCGTCGTTGGAGAATCGTTTGATTTTCCATGCCATCGACTGGGCCGAATGCCTGGATGCCGAATCGTTCGGACCGAACATCATGATCGACGGCCACCACCACCGATTCAGCGCGTCCTGCGCCATGGCTTGTTGCTCCGGCGTACCTCGGGACAGTTCGTACATGATGTCGAAGCCCTGTCGCTGGTGAAAACTTTCTTCCTTGCAGACCCGGACCATGGCCCGTGCATAGGGCCCGTAAGAACACCGGCACAAAGGAATCTGGTTCATGATGGCGGCTCCATCGACCAGCCAGCCGATCGCCCCGATATCCGCCCAGCTCAGGGTCGGATAGTTGAAAATACTGCTGTACTTGGCTTTCCCGCTTAGCAGGTCGCCCACCATTTCATCACGGGAAGTACCCAGGGTTTCGCCAGCGCTGTACAAGTACAACCCATGCCCGGCCTCGTCCTGAACTTTCGCCAGCAGGATGGCCTTGCGCTTCAGAGTCGGCGCGCGGGTCAGCCAGTTCCCCTCGGGTTGCATGCCGATGATTTCGGAATGCGCGTGCTGTGAAATCTGGCGCACCAGCGTCCGCCGGTACGCTTCTGGCATCCAGTCTTTCGCTTCAATTTTTTCTTCGGCATCAACTCGCGCCTGAAATGCCGCGAGCTGCTCCGCGGATTCGACCGGTTTGCGATCGTCGCCTTGCTGCCCTTTCTGGTCAAGGCCCTGCGTATACATAGTCAGATCTCCATTACGCGCTGCATCAATGTGTCACATTTTTTTGGCTTATTCAAGGATTTTTGTATCGCTTTGTTCAACCTCCAGCAGGCGCTCGCCGCGACTCACTGAACG
>Ga0102946_1000518_pt1 | contig 13398 bp, 13 predicted proteins | sample SalPon2A_A_D1_MG_FD_78209 | JGI IMG/M metagenome (GOLD analysis project Ga0102946, IMG submission 78209) | Soil microbial communities from South San Francisco under conditions of wetland restoration - Salt Pond MetaG R2A_A_D1_MG | ecosystem: Environmental > Terrestrial > Soil > Wetlands | place... | reverse complement strand
GCGTCCGAGGGGCAGATCGTCGCTCCAGCCGCGCGCGCTCGTAGCAGCCTCAGGATGGTCGCCTCGAGCTGGAGGTCGGTGGCGTCCACCCCATGCCGACGGCAGGCGGAGGAGCAGTAGCGGACCTCTTCCCAGTCCCTCGCCCACTTCTTGCGCCACTGGATCTGACGCCCACACGAGGCGCAGGTCTTCTCCGGCGCGGCCTCGCCGGGTGCGCCGGTGCGTCCCATCAGCCGCGAAGGAATGCGCGATGTCGGGTCATCTCGCCACCACCGCTGGGGCGGACAGCCCATAGCGCTGTCGGATCCGGGCCAGCTCCGCCTCGTAGGCAGGCAGCATCGGAGCGGCTCGCCCGTGGTGGGTCCAGGTGTAGATCGTCGCCGGGTCGAACGAGCCGGCCGAACACAGTCGACACGCCCCGACACGCCTCGGCCGTCGGTGTCGGCGCACGGTATGACCGGCGGGGCACCGCCCCAGCCACGGGCCCTGCGCCCCCTCGGGGACGTCGTCCGTGCGGCGACCGTCGCAGCCGATGGCCACCGCCCGCGCCCGCCACACCTCGTCGTGGCCGTGTTCGGCACCGACGAGCGCGTGTGCGATCTCGTGCAGCATGGTGTTGCGGACCTCCTCGACGTCGCCGATCGCGGTCAGGTGCCGGCTGAGCCCGATCTGGCGACGATGGGGGCGACACACGCCGAACCGGGCCCGCGCGTGGTCCAGCACGATCGTCCAGTCGTCCAGCCCGTGCTCATGCAGCAGATGCCGCCCCAACCTGATCGCCTCTGCCTGGTCCATGACCCCATCATGGACCGCGCCACCGACGCTCCCCCAGATGGTGCGGCCGTGCTCCACCCGTCATCTCAGGAATCTGCAGGCCTCGCGGCCCCGCCACACGCTGAAGTCCCGGGAGCCGAGAGCTTTGCGCTCAGGCGCTGGGAGGCCCTGGGCTGGGCTCGGCTTCGGAGTCGGGGGAGTGAGCGGGGTTGGGGCCAGGCCCGCGCTCCGGCTCGGAGTCGGAGTCGGAGTCGGAGTCAGGCCCCGGCCCACGCTGCGGCTGACCCTCGGACTCCGGCCCGCTGGGGTCGGGTCCTGGTCCGTGCCCCGGGGTCTCGGGGTCGGCGACGGATTCGCCGTGGCCCGGTTCAGGGGTGGCGTCGGGCGAGCTGTCGGTCTGCATGGCTCGACACTACTCCTGCCGGCACTGACCCCGTGCCAGGCAACGAATCAGTCCGACACCGTGATCGGCGGCGGCGCAGCAGGCGCGACAAGGGGCGGGATGCCCGTGTGCACCCCGCCCCTGGTCTGTGTGTGCTCTTGCGACTAGATAGCCGCCTCGAGACCCTTGCTCTTCAGGATCTCGCGCTGGTTGGGGTTCACCGAAGGCCGGAACGGCACCTCGACGACCTCAGCGCGGACGGGCACGCCGGGGGTGTCGGCGTACACGTCGGGCAGGTGCACCCACAGCTCGGTGCCGATCTCGGTCGAGTCGACCGGCACGAAACCCATCGCGATGTTGGTGTCCAGCTCGGGGGAGAACCACGGAGAGGTGACGTAGCCGGTCGGCTCCGCGTCCTCGCCGGTCGAGATGAGCCAGTGGTCCGGGGCGTAGTCGGTGATCGGCTGGCCGCCCAGCTTCATCCCGACCATCTTGTGGGTGAAGGGAATCTCACCGGCCTCGATCCGGGACCGAGCCTCCTCCAAGGCGTACTTGCCGATGTAGTGGGCCTCCTTGGCCTTGGGGACCTGGTAGGCGAGGTTGGTCTGGAACGGGAGGGTCTCCACGTCCAGGTCCTGGCCCCACGACAGGATGCCGGCGGCGATGCGACGGTGGTGGGCCGGAGCGACCACCATCAGGTTGTGCGCCTTGCCCGCCTCGAGCACCGCGTTCCACATCTTCTCCGCGTGCAGCGTCGCGTCGTAGAGGTAGATCTCGTAGCCCTTCTCACCGGTGAACCCGGTCTGGGAGATGATGACGTCGCAGCCGTCGATGGTGGAGGCAAGAAGACCGTAGGTGGGGATCTCCGAGACCGCCGGGCCGAACAGGTCGTTCATGAGGGCCTCGGACTTCGGGCCCTGCACCTGCACCGGGGAGACGTCGATCTCCTTGATGGTGACGTCGAAGCGCATGCCGACGTTCACACCCTGCAGCCACAGCAGCAGGTCGCTGTCGGAGATGCTGAACCAGAACTCGTCCTCGGCGATGCGCAGCAGCACCGGGTCGTTGAGGATGCCGCCGGCCTCGTTGCAGAGGATGACGTACTTCGCCTTCATCGGCTCGATGCGGGTGGCGTCGCGGGTGATGACGTAGTTCGTGAAGGCCTCAGCGTCCGGGCCCTTCACCTGGATCTGACGCTCGACGGCCACGTTCCACAGGGTCACGTGGTTCACGAGGGCGTCGTACTCGACCATCATGCCGCCGTCCTCGGGACGGACGTAGCCCCGCGGGTGGTACATGCGGTTGTAGACCTGGGCGCGCCAGCAACCGGCCTCCTGGGAAAGCTGCCAGTAGGGCGACTTACGGACGCGAGTGTCGATCAGCATCTCGACCGGCGTGGGGCCGGACTGACGGAGGTTGACGGGTACCGAGCGGCCGCTCTGGTCAACCGACGGAACGTTGTGAGACATAAGGGTCAAGCCTTTCAAGCGGGTCACATGATGGAACTCGTGTCCATATAGTGAGTATGCGACTCTCCCCTCCCACGACGCAAGCGACGCCCGGCGTGTCGCAGAACGGCGTGTCGCGACACCCCACTCCGCGGTGGGAAAAGGTCTACAAGCAACGTCGAGACGATGGTCTGCCCCGACCCCGACAGAGTGAGTAGGGCGGGAGACCACTGAGCCCAGGAGCAGCGTCTGCTGACCTCACCCGTCGGCTGGGCTCGGATCAGTGCCCTGTTTGCCGTACTGCAAGGCGAGGAGTCCCTCGGAGGAGAGGTCGGTGAACAGCCGCGCCGCCGCGTTCTCGTAGATGTCTCCCATCCGGCGGTCCCAGTGGGGCACCAGGGCCGGCGGGCGGCCGGGGTTCTGCGTCATCTCGCCGAAGACGATGCCGTGGTCGGTCTCGTAGAAGTCGATCCGCTGGAGCGGGCGCCGGATCGCCCGGGAGAGCCGACCGCTGACCTCGGCGATGGTCGCGAAGTCGTGGGGCCGAGAGATGGTCTCGTTGCGCTCGATCATGGCTCGCGTGTTGAACAGCTCCGTCCCGTCCGGCAGGAAGGCACGAGCATTCCGGTGCATCGACTTGGACCGTGACCAGTCCTCGGCCCGCACCTCGAGGTAGGCCGGCTCACCGTAGAAACAGAACACCTTGATGTCGTCCGGCAAGCCCGTTCCCTGTCGACCGACGAGGAACTCCTCGGCGAAGTACACCGATTTCGGGTGGTGCTTCTTCCACAGCTTTTCGACGACCTCCTCGGCGGTGGTCGTCGCGTTCGCGATGTAGTCGTAGAACCGGTGACGACGACGCTCGAGGGGGAACACGCTGACGCCCCCGCCTCCACGGCTGCTCTTCATGACGAAGCGGTCGGGAAGGCTGCCCCAGTCGATGAGGTCGGGCGTGGCCCAGGTCCCGAGTGAGGCGGGGATCTGCACGCCGTGCTCCTGGGCGAAGGCGCGCGCCGCCGTCTTTGAGTACAAGTCGAGAATCGGCTCGCGCAGCCTGGTGGGGCGGTGGATCCCCCTGGTGTTGTGCCGGCGGTGCATCCGAGCGGACACGACGTACGAGGCGATCCCTGGGTCGGTCTCCTGCTCCTCCGGTCCGGCCGCGAACGGTGCCTGCCGCTCCACCGGAGTACGCAGCTCGGCACGAAGGACCTCGAGCTGCGCCTTCAGCAGGTCGACGTCTGCGCGCCGGGCCTGCAGCTTGCGCTGCACTCGCCCCAGTCGACGACGCGCCGAGCTCACCGAACGCCCAGCAGCCCGGCCCACGTCTGCGTCGCCCTCAGGGTCGGGGTCGGGGTGCGGGCTCGCGGCGTTCGCGCTCACTGCTGCTCCTGGTAGGAGAAGACTCCCCCGGGCACGCGGTTGGCCAGCCCTCCGGCACGGTAGGGCTGGGCAAGGAAGCGGGAGTAGGCGTAGTCGAAGACCGACCCCAGCCGTTGGTCCCACTCGGGAGTCAGCACAGGCAGGCGGTCGGGGTCCACGTCGATGCGCTCCATCGCGGCGGAGCCGTCGACCACGGCGAAGGTGATCTGGACGTAGGGACGAGGAATGTGGCGGGACAGCCTCGCCGACCACTGCACCACCTCGTCGAACGCCTCGGGGCGCGGCAGGTCGGGCGCGTACGTCGCCGCGGGGCGAATGTCACCAGGGTCCTCACCGTTCGCGTCGAAATGCCGCACTCCGTCTGCGTCGCGGACCTCGACGAGACCGACCTTGCCCTTGAAGGCGTGCACCGCGACGCGCGCCGCGTCCCGCGTCGAGCCGTAGGGCAGGTCCGAGGCCACCGGCACACCATGGCTCCGCGCGAACCGAGCCGCCCCCTCCGGGTTGCCAGGTCCGATCTCCGCGCCCACGCCGTCGAGGCCGGCCTGCGGATCCGGAGCCCGCCGGTAAACCCGTTGCATCATCCGCTGGGCGGCCACGAAGCTCGCCGTGCCGTTGGTCTTCTCCACCTTCATCAGCGGCCAGAACTGTTCGCCGTGAACGGCGCCCAGCGCCCGCTGGGCCTCGAGCCGCTCCGCCCGCAGCCGGTCACGCTCGAGGGTGAGGGCCTCGAGCAGAGCCTTCGCGTCACGCCGTGCCCGCCGCAGCTGGCGCGCCTCGACAGGGGTCTCACGACGCGACGTGACCACCTCGGGTGTGCCTAGGCCGACCTCCGTCGGCTGGCTCTCTGCCGCGGCCCTGTCCACGAAGCGAGAGACCGCGGTGTGCACGAGGCCCTGAGCCCGTCGGCGCATCCCCCTGGCTACCTGGAGCGCTCGCCCCGACACCCGGGACGCCGCCCGTCTACCTCTCATGCCCACCTCCGCCTGGCAGTGCCGTCGAGGCACCGTCTCTCATCGCCGGAGCCGCCGACGAAACGGCACGAAACCCTACCAACCCCGACACTCCGGGCGGGCGAGCCGCAACAGTCCGGAGCGAGGGGATGGCGCACCTCGAGTCAGGGGAGGCCATGAGCTGCCAGCGCGGAGGAGATCAGCGCACGAGTCGCTTCAGCGCGAGCCAGGCCACCGGCGCGTAGACCGCGACCACCGGAGCACGAGCGTGCAGCCGCAGCGACGTCACCGAGCCACCGGCGGCACGGTCGGCTGGCCCGCGCTTCCTTCGGGGCCGGGCCGCAGTCTGGGGTGAGGCACGAACACGGTGCTCCAGACGCATCACCGCCACCGTGAGTCCTGCCACCTCCGGGCGCACCGTCCACGACCAGGTCCGCCGGGACTCGTCCACCGCTTCGACGCGGAACGGCACACTCACGCGCCACGGGCCGCGCACCCGCCCCGCCGTGAGCGCCCGCAGGCGAGGATGTGGGTAGTCGACCCCTCTGACCTGCGGCGACCAGGCCGGCCATCGGCCGGGCTCCGCATACCGCTGCCACACCACGTCGGGGCTGGCGGGCCCCCGGGTGCGCAGGGTCAGCCGAGCCACCCGAGCACCCGGTTGACGGCCTCCTCCGCGCTGCCCACCGTGGGTGGCGCGCCGTCGTACGGCAGGTCCCAGCCGTCCACCGCGACCAGCGGCACCCCGGCGCGCGTGGCCAGTGCCACCTCGCTCAACGTGCCCCAGCTGCCCCCGACACACACCACCGCGTCACAGCTGCGCACCACCAGCGCGTTGCGCATCTCCCCCACACCCGTCGGGATGGCCACGACCACATGCTCGTTGGCCTCGGCTCGCGACAAGCCAGGGAGTAACCCCACCGTCAGCCCGCCGCGCTGTCGGGCACCCCGCGAGGCTGCCTCCATCACACCGCCCAGGCCTCCGGTCACCAATACCGCTCCGGCTTCGGCGATCAGCTCCCCCACCTGCTCGGCCACGGCTGCCTGTGCCGAGGTGGGGCGGCTGGGGCCCACCACACCGACGTGGTGCTGGTGCGAGCTCACCGCCGCACCATCCCGTAGGTATGACTGAGCTGCAGGTTCAGCACCAGCCGCTGCTCGGCGACCTGGACCTCGCGGAACTTCTCCCACGTGTCGTGCTCGCCGGCCAGGTTGCGGTACAGGTCGACCAGCTCGTCCGCGGCGACATCGTGTGGGTCGCCCGCCACATCGCCCAGCGTTGCCTCGCCTTCCGCCACGAGATACGCCCAGAAGTCGTCGCGGCTGACGTGAAGCGACACTCGCGGATCACGGCGAGCGTTGCGGGTCTTGGCACGGTCGGCGGTGACCGAGACGCGCGCTCGACCCGTGTCCGCGTCGTAGTGGTACAGCACGTTGGAAAGCTGGGGACGGCCGTCCCGCTTCAGGGTGACCAGCACCGCTTTGGTGTGAGCGGCCAGGAACTCGTGATGCCGGCCGGGGATCTGTGCCTGCCTCTCGTCCATGACCCGATCAACGCTCGCTGGGCTCGGCGTAGTCCGTCACCCGCTCGCGCAGTCGCCGCAGGCGGGTGCGCAAGGCGGGGCGCCGGTCGGCGTTGCCGGCGAGGGCCACATAGCGCTCCGTATAGATGTGGAGCAGGGCGTCGTCCAGACGACGCACCGCCCCCGGCGGGTAGCGGTAGTCCATGCCCTCGTTGACCGCCGCCGTGTCCGCCGTGGCCATCAGGGTTCCGAGCTCGTCCAGGGAGGTGATGCCCAGCTCCAGGAGCAGACCCGAGATCCACGCGTAGTGCTCGGTGCGCGACCAGCCGGCGTCGCTGAACCGTCCGGCGAGGAACGAGGCGAGGTCTTGGGCACTGATGCGAGGGTCCCGTTCGTCGCTCTGAGAGCGTTGCCCGGTCATCGACTCCTGAAGCCGGTCCCGGATGGTGGCGAACTCGCGGTCGGCCAGCTCCAGCAACCCGGCGGCGAGGGTGAACCGGCGGTCCAGGTCGGGAGCCTGTTCGGCGGGCACGGTGCCCTTGTAGCGGATGTCGTGCTCGTACTCGGCCCATGCGTGCTGCAGCACCGTGCGGACCTGCACCGAGGCCCGGTGCCCGCGTAGCTGCTCGTGCTCGCCGTGGGCCGGGACCTCGACCAGCAGATGACGACTGGAGTAGCCGAATCGGCCCTCCTGCGCGGTCTCTCGACCCATGTCGCGGTCCTCCAGCATGGTGAACGAGTCCGCCAGCAGGTCGGCGACCGCAGCGACGTCGCTGTGCACGAAGGTGATCACCCGAACGCCGATCTGGTCGGTGATCTCCAGCAGCGGGTCGGAGAACACCGCTCGGCCGCTTTCGCGTCGGTGTGCTTTGACAGCGAACGAGGTCACGCTCTTCGTGCGACCGGTGACGCTGAGGTAGTTGATGCCGGCGTCGTCGAGGAGGGCCGTGACCAGGTCCACGGACGCGTCGGTGGCCGCGCACAGCGCGGGACGCCGGCGTTCGTACTCGCGGGTGGCGGCGTGGGCGACTGAGTCGCCGCGCAGGTGCGGCCGGGTGGGTGACTCCAGCCCGGGCTGTAAGGCTGGAGTCACGATGTACCCCGTGGCCAGATCTCCGTAGACCGTGGTCGCGGTCGGGTGAGCAGCGGAGAACATCCCCACGTACGCGCAGACGACCGCGTCCACCTGGTCCTCGACCTCGCGCAGCTGGCTCTTGCGCTGGGCGTGCTCGACCTTCTCCAGGAGGGTCCGCCAGCCGGGGTCATCGCGGACCCATAGTGGCGGGTCGGCCGTCTCCAAGGTCTCCACCAGCCGCATCAGCTGCAGCAGCGCGTCGCGTAGGTCGGTGACGGTGCGGCCCGAGCGCTGCTTGTACTTCAACGTCCGCTCCAGGCCGAACAGCACCACGGTCGCGGGGTGCGGGTATACCTCGACCGCCCTCCGCTCCGAGGTGGAGTGCGGGTCGATGTCCAGCTCCATCGCGGCCGCCAGCCGGGCCCCCCGCGGCTCGCCCGCGAACTCGGGCTTCCCGGTGTTCGACGGGTGGGCGCCCGCCTCATACCGGGCGAAATCGGCATTGAGGTCCTTCTCGGCCTGTCGCGAGCCGGTCGCGTTCACGACGACCAACGGCGCATCGATAGCCACGAGGCACGGCCCACGCGTGTAGGGCGAGACCGTCTCGAGGATCGAGGCGTCGTCCGTGCACGCACTCACCCGCACCAGATGGCCGTCGGCGTCGACGACCGCGACCCCGGTGGGCTTCCTCCCTCCCCAGGCGAGGTCCAGACCGATGTCGTACATGGTGCTCCGCGAGGGAGGTGCCGCGTGGCTCAGTGCTCGGCGCCCGCGCGCGGCACTCGGCATACCCACGCGGCGGGGCGCAAGGTCCAGGTACGGGAGTGGTAGCGGGGGCCCAGGTCGCCATCGACGTTGACCACGAAGTCTTTCTCGGGGTCGACCGAGGCGATGGTGACCTCTGTGCCCTGGTAGACCGTGACGTCGTCGCGCTCGGCATGGGTCCCGCGGCGCAGGTCGGCGGCGAACCCGGCGCGGTCGCGCACCCGGATACCCGTGGCGACCACGACATCGACCTTGCGGTCGGTATGCGAGGCGTCGGGCGCCACGGTGGTGCCCCCACCTACGGACGAGCCGAGGGCGAGGCTGACCAGCAGCGCATCTTCGTCCTTGTCGAGGACCTCCTCGCCGTCCACATGCACGACGACCTCCCAGCCGCGCGTGCTGACCCCGGCCGTCAGGGCTCCCGCGGCGTAACCGGCCGCGCCGATCGCGTCCTTGAACCCCTCGGCATGGCTCGTCGCGACCGCGGCCACCCCGATATGAGCCACGTTGACGATGACCCCGCCGTCCTCGTCCTCGAGCAGGTCTGCCTCCATCGGCTGACCCTCCACGGCGATGCGGGCGGCGTCCACGAGGTCCAGCGGAAGCTCCATACCCCGGGCGAAGTCGTTGCCGGTGCCCATGGGAACGAGGCCGATGGCGCCCAACTCGTCGAGGAGGCCGTGCTCGGACGCAGTCTGCAGCACCCAGTGCAGCGAGCCGTCACCGCCCATCACCACGATGTCCCGACCCTGTGCCGAGCGAAGCGCCCTCTCCATGCCTTCCTCGCCGTCGGGCACGACCACGTCGGTCTCGGCCAACGAAGCGAGAGTACTGAGCACTCGGTCGACGTCCTCATCCTCTGCCGATCCCGCCGCGGCGTTCGCGATCACCAGCACGGAAGTCGACGAAACGTCGGGGTCCGACGACGAGCCGTCGGGCGCCGTCGACGACTCGGTCTGGGAAGTCGAAGTCATGGCCGCAGTCTGCCAGGTAGCCCCGCCCCTCCTGGGGCCTCGTCCACCGGCGCCAGCGCCGGCCCGACGACGCGCGGGGAGTCCGTGCCGGCATCGTCTCGGCAGGACGGAGGCGCGCCCACCCATCGGCAGGTCGGAGGGTCCGCCGGCGGACCAGTGCTTCACGTGGTGGGCCGGAAGACCGACTGCCGAAGCGTGCGGTGCTCGATCTCGACCGAGCACACATGCTGGCTCGCACAGGAGGCAGAAGGCTAGGCGAAGGTCCGGCGCGAGATGTTCACCGTGCCGCACTCGGTCAGGGGGATCGGCACCGTCGGGTCGAGCGCGTCGACCAGCTCCCAACCAGCCGCTGCGAGCGTGAGCCCGACGGGGTGCACGGTCCGAGGGTCTGGGCCGCGGGACCGGATGCGCACCACGCCGCGACGACGCACGGCCTCGGCCAGTGCCGGCACTCGCTCGTCCTCGCTCACCTCGGCGGAAAGGATGCGGAACTGCGAGGCCGCTCGCTGCGCGATGTGGCGACTCGAGTCGGGCAGCGACTCGAGCAGCTTCGTCCTCGCTCGTGCGGCCGAGGCGGCCAGTCCGAGGGCACCGAGCTCCGGGGCCCGCCGCCCGAGAAGGACGCCCAGTGCCTCAGCCTCGTCGGACGCCAGCCCGGTGAGGCGAGTCCGGTAGTTGAACCCGAGCTCGATCCCACCGCCGCGGCCGGCCCGCACCACCATGGGCAGACCCGCCTCGGAGAGCGCCTCGACGTCACGCAACACCGTGCGCCTGCTGACCTCGAGCTCGGCGGCGAGCTCGCCGCTCGTCATCCGGCCACGGTTCTGGACCAGCAGCAGCATGAGCAGCAGACGCGAGGCGCGCATCCCCTCCTCCTCAGATCCGGGGTGTCACCTGGGTCGCAAAGATGACAGAAGATGTCACCTTATGGCTGCTACGGTCCGCGGCGGAAGAGGTGATCGCATGAAGCACTACGAGGTGCGCCGCCAGATCGCAGCCCCACCGGAGGACGTCTGGGCGGTCCTCACCGACCCCGACCGGCTGACCCGGGCCGGCACCGGGATCACCCGTCTCGAGGGCCGTATCGAGCCGGGCAGCACGTTCACGCTGTGGTCCGAAGCCGTTCCCGACCGCGGCTTCCCCACGCGTGTCACCGAGATGAAGCGACCCCACCGGATGGTGTGGCAGGGCGGCATGCCCTCCGGCCTGTTCCGCGGGGTGCGGACCTTCACCCTCACACCCGGCAACGCGCCGGACGGCGGTACAGACTTCGCGATGCGGGAGGAGTTCACCGGGTTGTTGCTCCCGCTCGTCTGGCGGAGCATGCCCGACCTGCAGCCTTCGTTCGAGACGTTCGCGGACGGTCTCGCCCGTGCCACGGAGAGCGCTCCGTGAGCCAGGTGACGTACGGCGACGGCACGGTTGAAGACCCGTGGTTGCTACAGACACCGGCTCAGTCCTCGACCTACTCCGCCTGGCGCGACGAGACCGCTGACCCGGCGGCGTTGGTCGTTCAGGTCGGCAGGACGCGGCTGTCGTACCGGCTCCGGGCCCTCGACGACCTGCACGCGATGCTGGCCGAACACGGTGGCTGGATGACGCTCGGCAACGCCGACGAGGGCAAGCCGGTCAAGGACGGCACCGTCGAGGCGTGGGCCCGCGACCCCAGCAACCCGGTTGGTGGCTACTACGGACTCCGGCCGGGGTATCGCGGACGCTTCGCCAACTACGTCACCCCCGTCCTCGAACTGCTGGGGCGGGCTGAGCTGGAGCACCAACCGCGGAACAACCGGGTACGCGCGCTCCCCGTGCCCGCCTAGCTCACGAAGTCACGCTGCCTGATCAACCAGAGGCAGAGCCCACTGGCGACGAAGGCCGTGAGCGCAGCGATGAGAGTGATCTGGTTGAGCGCGTCGACGAACCCCACGGTGGCCACCCGCTCGAGCTGGTCTCGGAACGCCTCCGGCGCCATCTCCACGACGCGGTCGATCTGACCTCCGGTGACCGCGGCCGCGATGGCGTCCGACTGGCTTGCCGCGGGAGTACCTCGGAGCTGCGCGGCGATGTCGGAGGACACCACCCGGCTGAAGATGGACCCCAGGGCCGCGATTCCCGTGGCGATGCCGACCTGGCGAAAGGTCGAGTTCACTCCGGACGCCATCCCGGAGCGCTCCACGCGCACGACGCCCACCGCCGTCGAGGCGAGCGGCACGTTGATCATGCCGATGGCCACTCCGCTGACCAACAGCCCGGGGATGATGACGGTCCACGAGCTGTTCGCGTCAATGAGCAGCAGAAGAGACAGTCCGCAGCCGAGCAGGAAGAACCCCGGCGCGATGAGCCACTTCGTGGGCACCTTGGCGGTGAGACGACCGGCGATGGTGGCCGCGATGAACGAGGCCCCGGACAGGAACAGCAGCCGCAGCCCGGCGCCGATCGCCGAGTAGCCGAGCACGTTCTGCAGATAGATCACCAGGTAGGCCAGCAACGAGAAGATCGAGGACGACACCGCGAACGCCGCGACCAGGCCCCCGACGAAAGTCGGCTTGCGCAGCAACGTGAGGTCGAACATCGGCTCGGCCTCCCGGAGCTGGCTGAGCACGAAGGCGACCAAGAGCGCCGCGGCGCCCAGCAGGCATCCCAGGATCAGCGGGTCGCCCCACCCCCGCAGTCCGGCGTCGATGAGCCCGAACACCAACAGCGCGAGGGCGGCGCTGAAGGTCATGAAGCCGAGCCAGTCCGGACGGCCCGCCTGCGGGTCTTTCGACTCGCCGACCTTGAGCCACGCGATCAGCACGGCACCGACACAGATGGGCAGGTTCACCCAGAAGATCCATCGCCACGACAGACCCGTCGTGAGCACGCCACCGAGCACGGGCCCTACCGCGACCGCGACCCCGGTGACGGCGCCGAAGGCCCCGAAGGCGATCCCCCGCTCCCGCCCCGAGTACGTGGCGGCCAGCAGCGCCAAGGCGGTGGCGAACATCGCCGCCCCACCGATGCCCTGCGCGCCTCGGGCCAGGGTGAGCGTCAGGATGGTGGGGGCCAGCCCGCACAGCAGGGAGCCGAGCCCGAACGTGATGATGCCCACCACGAAGACCCGCTTGCGGCCGTACAGGTCGGCCAGCGAGCCGGCGGTGAGCAGCAGCGCTGCCAGCACGAGGGCGTAGGCGTCGATCACCCACTGCAGGTCCGACAGCGAGGCGTCGAGATCCCGTTGGATGTCGGGCAGCGCGACGTTGACGATGGTGATGTCCAGCAGCAGCATGAACACCCCGGTACATACCGCGACCAACGTCCACCACCGAGCGGCCATCCTCGCCTTTCCTTCGCCATCGACCTGCCGATCCCTTCGACCTGCCGACCGCTGAGCGTACGTGTGCGCGTGCCGGCATCGGTACCCCGGGTTCACAGGCCGGCCCGCCGAGATCGACACGACGAGCGCCCTTCGCCTCCCCCACCGGGGCGCGAGCCGATTACGGTGTGACGGACACCCCAAAGGAGGTGCCCGTGAGCCCGTCATCATCTTCCGGCGAACCGGTGCTGGTCGTCGACGACGTCGTCCGCCGCTTCGGCTCGTTCACCGCCGTCGACGGCGTCTCCTTCCGAATCTCCGCCGGAGAGACCTACGGGCTCCTCGGCCCCAACGGCGCGGGCAAGACCACGACCATCTCCATGGTCGCCGGCCTCATTCCCTCCACCAGCGGCTCGGTCACCGTCGCCGGGCACGCCGTGGCGCCGGACGCGGTGGAGCCCAAGCGGCACATCGGCCTGGTCCCGCAGGACCTGGCGATCTACCCCGAGCTGTCGGCGCGGGAGAACCTCATGTTCTTCGGTCGACTTCAAGGCATCGGTGGCGCCGAGCTGAAGACCCGCGTGGCCGAGGTGCTGGAGCTCATCGGCCTGTCGGACCGTGCCAAGGAGGCCACCAAGCAGTTCTCCGGCGGGATGAAGCGCCGGCTCAACATCGGCGTGGGCCTGTTGCACCGGCCGACGCTGTTGATCCTCGACGAGCCGACAGTCGGGGTGGACCCGCAGTCGCGCAACTCCATCCTGGAGTCGGTGGAAGCCCTGTCCACCGAAGGCATGGCCGTGCTCTACACCACGCACTACATGGAGGAGGC
>Ga0102946_1000517_pt1 | contig 13430 bp, 8 predicted proteins | sample SalPon2A_A_D1_MG_FD_78209 | JGI IMG/M metagenome (GOLD analysis project Ga0102946, IMG submission 78209) | Soil microbial communities from South San Francisco under conditions of wetland restoration - Salt Pond MetaG R2A_A_D1_MG | ecosystem: Environmental > Terrestrial > Soil > Wetlands | place... | reverse complement strand
CGAACCACGGCTCTCTGGCCCGGGCGTACGAGGTGACGTCGAGATGTCGCTGCTGCAGCTCGTCCTTCAGTGCCGCGTACTCAGCTCGCGCCTCGACCGATGCCTTCATCCAGTCGCGGAACAGCAGCGCCCGCCGTGCGGCGGGACTGCCCCGGGGCCGGACGTGGAGGTGGACGACCTGGCCCGGGTCGGTGCCGAGCACCATGGCTGTGCGCCACTGTGCAGCGGCGTCGTGGCCATGCCCCTCGTCCCACCACGGACACGGTTCGAGCACCCACCCGCCCGCATCCAGCCGCGCGCGGGTAGCCGGCTCGTGCAGGCACCCCACGTCCGCTACGACCATCTGCAGGTCGATGACGTCCGTGGCCGGCATCCCCTCGATAGCCGTGCTCCCGATGTGCGCGATGTCGGCCTCGGGTGCATCCACGCCCCAGGCATGCTGCAGCCTTGCGATGAGCCGTGCGGCCCGGGCGGGCCAGTGCGGGTCAGCCGGGACGAGGGTGAGGTGCTCCGGCTGCCGGGATGGCGTGCGCAACCGTACGTTGCGCTCGTAGGGGACCAGCCGCTCGTCCCACAGTCGGTCCACCTGCTCGGTCAGGCTCTCTTCCGTGGCGGTGTTGTCCAGCCACACGTCGGCAGCGCGCCGGCGGGCCGCGTCCCCGGCCTGGCTGCGGATGCGCGAGCGAGCTGACTCGGGGCTCATGCCGCGCTCCGCGGTGAGTCTTCGTCGTCGCTCCTGTTCGGGCGCGTGGACGACGACCACGAGATGGTAGGCCGGACCCATCCGTTTCTCGACCAGCAGCGGCACGTCGTGGACCACGACGTCATCGGGACCGGCCATCGCGACGAGATCGGCCGTGCGCCGCTCGATCAGGGGGTGGGTGATGGCCTCCAGGTCGGCCCGCGCCGATTCGTCGGCGAAGACCACCTCCCCCAGGGCCGGGCGGTCCAGCGCGCCGTCACTGTCGATGACGGCCGAGCCGAAGCGGTCGCGCACCCGGGCCAGGCCCGGCGTGCCGGGCGCCAGCACCTCCCGGGCCACCCGGTCCGAGTCGACGACGAAGGCGCCGCGGGCGGCGAGGCGGCTGGCGACCGTGGACTTCCCGGAGCCGATACCCCCGGACAGACCGACGCGCAGCATCCGACAAGCCTAGGAGCCCGAGCCCTGGACGCGGTCCATCGCCGCGTAGATGCGCTGCGGCGAGACCGGGCCGGCGGCCCCCAGGCGAGGGGCGAACAACGAGACACGCAGCTCTTCGACCTGCCACCGCAGGTCCACGACATCCGCGTCCTCGAGCCGCCACCGCGGAAGCTGGGCCAGCAGGTCCGCGTACTCCTGCTGCACCACGTGCACCTGCTCCATCCGCTCCGCGTCCCGGTGCGAGGGCCGGGCACCCCTGTCCAGCCGCTCGGACATGGCCTGCAGGTAGACGGCGAGTCGGGGCAGGCGCGCCTCCCCCATCTCGGTCACGAAGCCGGGGTGGACCAGTGCGGCGTGCTGCTCGCGCAGGTCGGTGACCATCGCGGAGTCGGGGGCACCGTCCAACCGGCTCTCGACCGAGCGCGCCAGCGGCAGCGCCTGGACAAGGTGGCGGACCATCCCTCGAAGCCGCGGGAGCAGATGCGCACGCATCTCCCGCGCGCTGTCCTCGAACGCCTCGGCCGTGCGCACTGGGCGTCCGGGTGACCCGCGCTGCGTCAGGATGGAGTCGGCGACCGCCTGGGCCGCGTCCTCGATGAGGGCGGCCACCGAGATCGACGCTGCGGTCCCCAGGGCCAGCTTGTCGGTGTTGCTCAGCTGGCCCAGCAGCCGCTTCGACGGCGCTGGGGTGCCCAGCAGCAGCAGGCGCCGGACCCCCCGATGGGTGGCCCGGTCCGCCTCGGGAGCGCGGGGCAGCACGACGAGGTCGACGGCGCTGCCGGTGTCCAGCAGAGCGGGGTAGCCCCGCAGAACCTGGCCCTCGACCACACCGTCGAACGTCTGGGGAAGGGTTCCCAGGTCCCACGAGGTGATTCCTCGGCGCTCGATCGGAGCGGCGGCGAGCTCCACTCGCGAACGCACCACTGCTTCCAGCTCGGACTGCAGGGCTGCCAGGTCCTTGTCCTCGGCCACCACCTCGACCTCGCGCTGCGCACGACGGCCTGGCCCGCTCCCCACCGAGCGCTCGACGACGAACGTCGGCCTCAGGTGGCCCGGAACCCGGGACCAGGTGAAGTCCTCCTCCCGCACGACGGCGGGCCCGGCCCGGGTGAGGACGCGAGCCAGGGCGCGCGTGATCGGCTCCCGTGGGCCGTCACGGTCGGCGGCGGGCAGGCCCATGGGTCCCAGCTCCCGCAGTGCCGTTCGCGCATGGTCAGCGGCGGGCACGAACTGGCGGCGCACCTGCTTGGGAAGCGAGCGCAGCAGCGCTATGACCAGCTCCTCGCGGAAGCCGGGCACCGACCACCCGAACGGCTCGGGCCGGAGGCGGTTCAGCACCTCGACCGGCACGTGCACGCTGACCCCGTCACGCGAGGACCCGGGCTCGAAGCGGTAGCTCAGCTCGAGGTTCAGGTCACCGGCCTGGAACTGGCCCGGGAAGTCCTCGAGACCGGGAGAGTGCCCGGCCAGCAGATCCTGTGTGGTCAGGTGCAACAGCTGCGGGGTCTGGCGGCGGGCCTCCTTCCACCAGCGGTCGAAGTGCGCCCCGGAGACCACATGCGCCGGGACCCGCTCGTCGTAGAAGCGCAGCATCTCGTCCTCGCCGGCGACGAGCCCCCTCCGGCGAGTCTTCTCCTCGACCTGGGAGACCTGCTGGGTCAAGGCCTCGTTGGCGTCCAGGAACTCGTGCCGGGCGTCCCAGTCCCCCTCCACGAGCGCATGTCGCAAGAACAGCTGGCGGGCCTGGTCCGGGTCGATGCTGCCGAGCGCGACGCTGCGGCCCGCCACCAGTGGCACCCCGTAGAGCGTGACCCGCTCGCTGGCCACAGCACCGGCTCGCCGACGCGACCACCGCGGCTCCGCGTAGGAGCGCTTCACCAGGTGCGCGGCTGCCTTCTCGATCCACGCCGGGTCGGTGGCGGCGTTGACCCGGGCCCACAGACGTGTGGTCTCGACCAGCTCGGCCGTCATCACCCACTCGGGGTTGCGGCGGTGCAGCACCGAGCCGGGCTGGATCGCGAACCGGGTGCCCCGGGGGCCGGTGTAGTCGCGCTTGCTCCGGTCGTACAGTCCGAAGAGGGAGAGCAGGCCCGGGACCAGTGACTGGTGCACTCGGTCGGCCGAGGCTGTGGAGCGGTTCACCGTCAGCCCGGCCGAGGTGACCGCTCGGCGCAGCTGGCGATGCAGGTCCTGCCATTCACGTACCCGCAGGTAGTGCAGATACTCCCGGCGGCACATCCGCCGGAAGGCGCTGCCGGACAGATCTTTCTGCTGCCGTGCGAGGTAGCGCCAGAGGTTGAGCATGGTGAGGAAGTCGCTGCCCTCGGCGACGAACCGCGCGTGCGCCTGGTCGGCCTGGGCCCGCGACTCGCTCGGGCGCTCCCTCGGGTCCTGCAGCGAGAGCGCGGAGACGATGACCAGCATCTCGCGGAGCGCACCGTTGCGGTCGGCCTCGATCACCATGCGCGCCAGGCGGGGGTCGAGGGGCAGGCGAGCAATCGTGCGCCCGTCCGGGGTCAACCGTCCGTGACGCTCGCCGGTGGTGGTCGGCTTGTCGATCGCGTGGAGCTCGTGCAGCAGGCTGACCCCCTCGGCCACCTGGCGCCGGTCGGGCGGGTCCAGGAACGGGAAGTCCTCCACGCGGCCGAGCCCGAGATCGGTCATGGTCAGCACGACGCTGGCCAGGTTGGTCCGCAGGATCTCGGGGTCGGTGAACTCCGGGCGGGCCACGTAGTCCTCCTCGGAGTACAGGCGGACGGCGATGCCGTCCGCCAGACGACCGCACCGGCCAGAGCGCTGCCGCGCGCTGGCCCGGGAGATGGGCTCGATGGGAAGCCGTTGCACCCCGCGCCGACCGCTGTACCGCGAGATGCGCGCGGTACCGGTGTCGACCACGTAGCGGATGCCGGGCACGGTGAGGGAGGTCTCGGCGACGTTGGTGGAGACCACGATCCGGCGGCCGGAATGGGCGGAGAAGACGCGGTGCTGCTCGGCTGCGGACAGCCGGCCGTACAGCGGCAGCACCTCGGTGTCGTGCAGGCCGAGGGCTTCGATTCCCTCGCAGGCATCGCGGATCTCCCGCTCCCCGGAGCAGAACACGAGGATGTCCTGCGGCCCACCGTCCGACGAGCGTGGATGGGTCCACAGCTCCTCGACCGCCTCGCAGATGCCGGTCACCTGGTCCACCACGTCCTGCCCGGCGGCGCCGTCCGGACCCGGCTCCGCTTCCCGGACCAGGGGGCGGTAGAGGGTCTCCACCGCGAAGCTGCGACCCGAGACCTCCACCACCGGCGCCGGTCGACCGTCGGGACCGCTGAAGTGCCGCGCGAAACGCTCCACATCGATGGTGGCCGACGTGATGATGACCTTCAGGTCGGGCCGCCGGGGCAGGAGCTGCTTGAGGTAGCCGAGGATGAAGTCGATGTTGAGGCTGCGCTCGTGGGCCTCGTCGATGATGAGGGTGTCGTAGCGACGCAGCTGACGATCGTGCCGCAGCTCGGAGAGCAGGATGCCGTCGGTCATCACCTTCACGGCCGTGTCGGGGCCGGTGGTGTCGGTGAAGCGGACCTGGTAGGCGACCGTGCCGCCCAGGTCGGTGCCCAGTTCCGCGCTGATCCGCTCGGCCACGGCCCGGGCCGCGATGCGCCTCGGCTGGGTATGCCCGATGAGTCGGCTCGAGCCTCGCCCGAGCTCCAGGCACATCTTCGGCAGCTGAGTGGTCTTCCCGGAGCCGGTCTCGCCGGCGACGATGACCACCTGGTGGCCACTGATCGCGGCGAGCAGCTCGGCCTTGGCTTCGACCACCGGGAGGGCGTCCGGGTAGCCGAGCGTCAGGGCGGTGCCGCACACGTCGCTCGGCGCGCTCATGGCCACCTCCTCGTTCCCGTCCGCGCTCGGCCCAGGAGCCGGCCGACGGCTCACCGAGCCTAGGCCACGGTCTGACCCCGGTCGGGCTCAGGCGGCCTCCCACGTCCGCGGTAGGTCATCGGTCCCGGTGGTCGTGACCAGATGAGCGCTGACGAGCCGGACCCCGGTGTCTCGGCAGACCTCGATCAAATCCTGGTGCACCGCACGGTCCGCATCACTCACTGCGCTGCCCGGGTGAACGACGCCCAGCACTACGCCGCCTCCGGGAGGGACCGGCGCGTACCTGCTCACCAGCCCGGCCAGCATCGAGTGCCGCTCGAGCCGGGGCAGCGGGCCAGGGACGAAGAACGGCTGCGCCAGGCTGAAGTCACGGCGCAGGGCCAGCACACACAGACCACCCTGGTGCCGCGCGACGTCGCTCACGCACAGGTCGAGCACGTCACGCGCCAGTCGAGGGTCGGTCAGCGGTCGTCGCGGCCAGTCGGCCGGTAGGTCGCGAAAGCTCATGGGCCCCAGCCTGCCGGACCAGGGTCGGTCCGGCCCCGGGCTGTCCACAGGCCTACCCGGAGAGCAGCTGGGTCACCGCATGGAGCACCAACCCGACCAGCGCGCCGACGAGAGTTCCGTTGATGCGGATGAACTGCAGGTCTCGCCCTACGTGCAGCTCGATGCGACGGGCGGCCAGCTGCCCGTCCCAACGGCGGATGGTGGCCGTGATCACGCCGGTGACCTCGGGGCCGTACTGCTCGACCAGCGCCATCACCGCGTCCGCGGCCCAGGCGTCCAGGCGGTGCCGCAGCGCGTCGTCGTCCGCCAGCCGTCCTCCCAGATCCGCCAGCTCGCTCGCCAGCCGCGTGCGCAGCGGCCCGGGAGCATCGTGCAGCGCCTCCGTGAGCGAGAGCTGCACGGTTGTCCACAGACCGAGCGCGGTGTCGGCGAGCTGCGGGTGCTGCACGAGACGACTCTTCACCGACTCGCAGGCTCGCATCGTCGACGGGTCGTGCTGCAGATCCTGCGCCAGCCCCGCCAGATAGTCGTCCAGGGTCTGCCGGGCCGGATGGCTGGGATCGTCCCGGACCTCACCGCTCCACCCCACCAGCTCGGCGTGCACCCGCCGCGCGACCCGGTCGTCGACCCAGCCAGGGGACCACCAGGGAGCCCGCGACCCGATGAGCCGCACGACGTCGTCCGGGTGGCTCTGCAACCATTCGTGGGCCTCATCGGCCACAAGGTCGACGAGGCCACGATGGGCGCCGTCCCGCACGACTCCTTCCAGCAGATGCCCCACCACGGGGGCCACCGGCTCCTGGTCGAGACGGGGCAGGACGGTTCCGGTCAGTACCGCTCGAGCGTCCTGCTCGGTGACACGCCCCAACGCGGTGGCCGCCCAGGGCGCTGCCTCGGCGACCACCCGCTCGCTGTGCTCCGGGTCGCGCAGCCAGCGACCGACCCGGGCAACCACGTCGAGGTCCAGATAGCGCTCGCGCAGTGTCTGCGGGCTGAGGAAATGCTCGGTGACGAACTGCTCCAGACCCGCCGCGAGCATGTCCTTCCGCCGCGGGACCAGTGCGGTGTGGGGGATCGGGATGCCGAGCGGGTGGCGGAAGAGCGCGGTGACCGCGAACCAGTCGGCGATCGCTCCGACCATGGCGGCTTCGGCACCGGCGTGAACGTAGCCCAGCCATCCGTCGTCCCGTCCCAGCGTCGCCATGAAGATCAGCGCCGCCAGCCCCAGCAGGCCGGTAGCCACCCGGCGCATCCTGCGCAGGTCGCGGCGACGGGCCGCGTCGCCGGGAGGGTCTGCGATCGGCGCGACGCCCGGGCTCGACGCGCTCACCAGTGTGAGCCGCCGGGTGCGCCGACGTCGGTCAGCTCGACGAGCTCGGCCTCGTCAGCAAAGCGACACAGGGCGTTGACCGCGCGCAGCTGCTCGGGCGAGCGCACCTCCGCCTCGAGCAAGGTCGGGCTGCCCACGACCACGGACATTGCCCGCGCCCTGCTGACGGCCACGTTGAGACGGTGGATGTCGTAGAGGAAGTCGACACCTCGGGGAGCGTCGGCAGCGCTGGAGGAGGCCAGGGTGTAGATCACGACCGGAGCCTGCCGGCCCTGGAACTTGTCCACCGTACCGACCCGTATCCCGTCGGGCACCGCCGCGGCCACCGCTGCGACGTGCGCGTTGTAGGGGGCCACCACCAGGATGTCCTCCACACCGATGGGCCGCTCCCGGCCTGTGGAGTCCGCCCACCGCCCCTGGAGCAGAGCTGCGGCGAGCCCGGCGACCACCTCTGCCTCGAGCGCGTTCTCGCTGCTGTACCCCTCCTGGGCAACCGGCCGCCAGCGCAGCCCCGACCCGCACAGGGATGCCGGCTCGACCCCGAGCACCTGCTGGCGCTCGAGGCCTGGGCCGGCCTGGAGCTGGTCGGCGTAGGACATCGTGGACACGAAAGCAGTGATGTCGGGGTGCATGCGCCAGGTCCGGTCCAGGAAGACGCCACGCCCCGGTGGCATGACCTCGGCGCCCTGCAGCATGTGCTCCAGCACGGAGACGCCGGCGCCGTAGGGGTGCACGCCGTTCGAAGGGGCCGCCAGCTGCTGCGGATCGCCCAAGAGCACCAGGGAGCGAGCCGCACCGGCCACCGCCAGCGCGTTGGCCAAGGAGAACTGGCCGGCCTCGTCGATGACGAGGACGTCGACGCTGGAGATCAGTCGCTCATGCGACCACAGCCATGCGGTCCCTCCGGCCAGCTGCGCCTCCCCGGTGGCCAGCGCCTCCTCGACCTCCCCGTTGTCATCCACGAGGCGGACGTGCTGGTCACGTTCCGCAGCGACCTGCACCTCCTCCGTGGGTGCCTTGCGCACCCCGGGACGACCGGTCTTGCGCATCAGCTCGGCGACGACGCTATGGGAGGGCGCGGTGACCCCGACCCGTAGCCCGGCGTCCAGCAGGTCCTGGATCAGCAGCTGGCCGGCGTACGTCTTGCCCGACCCTGGCGGGCCCTGCACCGCCAGCACCTGTCCCGACAGCTCGAGCCCCACGCGGCGCACCACATCGACCGGGCTCTCGCCCGGGGCGGGCTGGAGGTCACCCGGGACCCGGCGACGCAACAACGAGACGGCAGCCGTCCGCTCGTCTGCCAGCACCTGCTCACCGAGACGGCCGAGGGCGTCGCGCAGCACGCCGTTGCGGACATAGTCGTTGGTGACCAGCCCGGTTGCCGTCAGGGGTGACTTGGTCTTGCCCCGCTTGACCTCGACCCATCCCTCGTCGAGGTCGGCGGCCACGACCTCACCCACTCTCGCGCGCGTGACGACATCGTCGAGCTGACGGCCGACCCGAGCCTCCTGCGGAGGAAACCGGTAGCGCCAGACCAGTGAGCGAGCGACTTCTCCCGTCCGTTCCGGGCCGGTGACCCCGCCCAGGGCCGCCCGGTCCTCCACGAGCTCCTCGGGGCTCATCCAGGCGGTGCGGAAGTACTCCCACCACATCTGCTTGTCCTCCCGCCGGTGCCAACCCACGCAACCCGCCAGGAGAGGCTCACCGGCCTCGAGCAACCGTTCGGCCAGCGCGTTCTCCGCGGCGATGCGCTCGGAGTCCCGGGCCTGTTCGGGCTCCTTGCCGGAGGGCCGCGTGAGGGGCTCGGGCACGCTTGCCGCGAGCTCGTCCCGGCGATCCTCCAGCCAGCCGTGCAGGCCGAGCGTGCTGCGCACGTCGTCGTAGTTGTAGGCCGCGATGCGGTCCAGGATCTGCGGGTCTCCTGGCTGTGAGGACGCCCACCGCTCGTACTCCACCACCGACGACATGGCGTCATCGACACCGTCCTGGCTGGCAGGTCGCTCGCGGGACCAGTAGAAGGACTCGAGCTTCTTGAGCGAGTAGGAGCGCTTGGAGATCTGCAGCCCCTGCCGCACCACGGCGTACAGGTCGACGAACCGCTCCCCGCGCAACAGCAGGTCCAGCTCGGTCTCAGCCACGGCCTCCCTCGCCGTGAGCCGTTTCAACACCGCCTGCTCGTACGCGGCGTAGTGGTAGACGTGCATGCCGGGGAAGCGCTCCCACCGGCGGACCAGCCAGGTGAGCAGGTCGGCGACCATCCGCCGCTCGCCTGCGGCGTCATGGGCCCACCAGGTGTGGAAGCGCTCGTCGCGGTCGCACAACCCAGCCAGGTACTCCAGCCCCTGTCCTCCGGGCGCGAACGGGTCGCCTTCGAAGTCGAGGTAGACGTCGCCCTCGTCCGGCGGAGGAAGCAGCTGCAGCCCGGCGCCGGGCCCGGCGTCCAGCAGCTCGTAGGCGGGGGTGCCGGTGTGGCGTTCGTGCAGCTGCAGCTGCGCCTGACGGTGCACTCGGCCGCGGGTGGCCGCGCTCAACGAGGACTGCAGGGCCGGCGCCCCGGGCTCGACCTCGGCCAGAGCGGTGAGCGTGTCCACACCGGCGGCGAGCAACCGCTCGCGCTGCCCGCTGCGCAGGCCGGCCACCAGGCAGAGGTCGTCCTCGTCCTCCCACTGCGCGCTGCACCGGGGCTGCCAGCGGCATTGCGAGCAGTAGGCGGTCGGCACGGGCTCGGTGTCGACAGGGTCGGCGACGGCGGACTCCAGCCGCCGGCGCACCCGGGAGGCGTACGCCGAGACGTCGACCAAGCGCCACGGGTGCGTGACCCCGTCGCCGGCGACGACGGTCAGCTGCGCCGGGGGCACTCCCTGCAGCTCGGTCAGCCGCACCGCATAGGTGGCCATCTGCAGCAGGGCGGGCACCTTGAGCCGACGGGCGAGCTTGGTGTCGGCGATGTCGTAGGACCAGTCGCCCAGGGCACCGGGACGCTCGACGCGGAGCAGGAAGTCCGCGAAGCCCATCCAAGACCCGTCGAAGAGCGCCGCCTGGAAGACCACATCGGCCCCCGACCGCATCGCCTCCACGGTGAGCCCTTCACGCTCCTCGGGGCTCCCGTGGGACGCGTCGGGGATGTCGACCACCCGGCGGCCCTGGCTCAGGAGGAGCTCGCGATAGGCGCGCTCGTGCTCCAGACCCTTGTCGAAGATGAGCTGCAGCTGCGCGTCAACCCCGCCCTCGGGGGCCTGCAGCCGACGCTCTTGGGCGGCCAGGTCCAGCGTGGTGACGTGAGGGCAGGCGACGTGCTTGGTCAGGTCGGTCGCACTGAGGACCAGCCGTCCCTCACGGATCTGCACGGCGTCCCCTCAGCATGTCGACACTCTGGCATACGACACCGACACGCTCGCGGCCCGTAACATCGGGGGCGTGGGCAACGGGGAGACGGCGCTCCGCACGGCCACGGTCACCGCAGCGGCGACCGTGGGTGGGGTCGTGCTGGTCCACCTGTGGGATCCCAACGTCTCCGGAAGCTACGGGTTCTGCCCGCTGCGGGCCGCCACCGGCCTGCTGTGTCCCATGTGCGGTGGGTTACGCGCGGTGCATGCGCTCACCGACGGACAGTGGGACACGGCGTGGGGTCTGAACCCCGCGGTGGTGCTCCTGCTGCCGCTGGCGATCGGGGCCTGGGTGGTGTGGGTATGGCGGGCGCGGCAGGGCCGCAGCACGACCTTCCTGGAGCGGATGCCGGTCTTCGTGCCGGCAGTCGCTCTCCTCCTGCTGTTTGCAGCGATGCGCAACGTCGCTGCTTTCCAGCCCTACCTGGCGCGGCTGACCTGATGACCCTGCTGCATGCGCGTGCAGCCTCCGAGGCATACCGACGACGAAAGGCCTGAGCATGAGCACACCTCCCCCTCCCCCCGGAGGGAACGACGAGAACCCCTACACCTCCCAGCCCGGGCCGGGAAGCGAACCCGCCGGGCAGGGCTCCCCCGGCTACGGCTCGGGCGCGTACGGCAGCAGCGAGCCGGCTCCTCCCGCCTCTGGCTACGAGGCCGCCCCCGGCTACTACGGCGGCCAGATGCCCAGCGACGCCGAGAACAACCTCGGTGTCATCGCCCTGGTGACGGGCATCATCTCTCTGGTGGCCTGCGCACCGCTCGGCATCGTCGCTGTGATCTACGGCCGCAAGGCCCAGGCCGCAACCGCCGCAGGCCGGGCCAACAACGGCACCCTCGGCACGGTGGGGTTCTGGTTGGGCGCCGTCGCTTTGGCCCTGATGGTCCTGGGGATCATCTTCGTCGTCGTACTGCTGGTCTTCGGGCTCAGCGTCGGCGGCGTCAACGCCTGAGCAGATGACTACGGGGAGTCCAGACCTCCGTTGACGTTCAGCGTCTCGCCGACCACGTAGCTGGACTCCGGAGACGCGAGGAAGACATACGCCGGTGCCAGCTCGACGGGCATCCCGGCGCGGCCCAGCGGGGTCTCGAGACCGAACTCGGGGATCGCATCCTTGGGCTGCCCCGCGACGACCTGCAGCGGGGTCCAGACCGGTCCCGGCGCGACGGCGTTGACACGGATCCCCAGCGGCGCGCACTGCTTCGACAGGCCCTTGGTGAAGGTGTTCATGGCGGCCTTGGTCGTGGCGTAGTCCACCAGGTGAGCACTGGGACTGTAGGCCTGCACCGACGAGCTCTGGATGATCGCGGAGCCGGGCGGCAGGTGTGGCAGGGCCGCCTTGGTGATCCAGAACATCGCGTACACGTTGGTCTTCATCGCGGTGTCGAGTTGCTCGTCGTCGATGTCGGCGAGCTCGGGCTGGGTGATCTGGACGCCGGCGTTGTTGACCAGAATGTCCAGGCCGCCCAGGCCATCGACGGCCGCTTGCACCAGGTCGCGACAGAACTGGCGGTCACTGATGTCGCCGGGAACCGCCACGGCCGTGCGGTTCTCGGCCTCGATGAGCCGCACGATCTCCTGGGCGTCCTGCTCCTCCGAGGGAAGGTAGTTGATGGCGACATCGGCGCCCTCGCGCGCGAAAGCGATCGCCACCGCCCCTCCGATGCCCGAGTCGCCGCCGGTGATCAGGGCGCGCCGGCCCGCCAGCCGACCGGTTCCGCGGTAGGTCGTCTCACCCCGGTCGGCCTGAGGCGCCAGCTCGGCGTCCAGGCCCGGGGTGCCCTGGTCCTGCTTCGGCGGCTGCAGGGACGGGTGGCGGTCCACGGGGTTGTCGAAGGTCAGCTGGTCGGTTGCCATGTCGCCAGGCAACCACACCTGTCGCGGCTCGTTCCAGCCGGGGTCACTGGTGGCGGTGACGAGCCGAACCGGCCTACGGTGAGGCCATGAAACGCTGGGGTGCGGTGCTGTTCGTGGTGGGGGTCTTGCTGCTGGTGGTGGGTCTGGCGGCAGCGGTGTGGGGAGGCGTGCGGGCGTTCAGCTCGGTGACCTCCGCCGTCGAGTCGGCTTCGTCCATGCCCGGAGGGACCGGGACGATCACGCTGGAACGCGGCGAGCAGGCCACGGTCTACCAGGAGACCTCCTCGGTCGATCCCACCGCCGCGTGCCAGGTGACGGGTCCCGGGGGTGAACGGCTGAGGCTGACCCGCTCGACCGAGCTGAGCGGCTCGACGGGCGAGGGCAACTACGCCAACGTCGGCTCGTTCGAGGCCCCGAGGTCAGGCACCTACACGGTGACCTGTGCCGGGGGTGAGACGCTGCTCGGCCCCTCGCTCGACTTCACCGCGATCGGCGGGGGCACCCTGGGCGTGGTGCTGGGACTCGTGGGCGCGGGCTTGGGCTTCGTCCTGGTCATCGTGGGAGCAGTCCTGTGGTTCGTCGGGCGCTCTCGTGGCAACACTGCGACGACGACGCCCGCGGGCGGCTCCTACCCGCCGCCGGGGACTCCTCCGCCCCCACCACCCTCGAGCTGAGCCTTCGCGCTCACGTCTGCCCGTGGTCCGCGGCCCTCGTGCCCCCCGGCTCCTGCCGGTCCTCGGAGTTCTGGTGTTTCTCGCTGTGCTCGGTACCCACCGGGCCCTCCCGGTCGGAGAACGTCACCTCGACGTCCTGGCGCTCCTTGAAACGCGTGGACACCGCGGCCTCGCTGAAGGTGCGCTCGTCGGCCTCGGTCAGGTCGGTGTGCTCGGTGAACGGTGAGAGCAGGGAGCGGGGGTAGAGCTGTTTGGCCAGCACGACGTTGAGCTCGACGGCCAGGACCACGATGCTGGCGACCACGAGCAGCCAGCCCATCAGTCCCAGGACCAGCGCGAAGACCCCGTAGGTGTCGTTGGTCCGGTTCACCACCAGTCCGACGTAGGTGGCACCGAAGCTCTGCATGACCTGCCAGCCCACCGCCGCCAGGGCTGCGCCGGGGAGCACGTCGGACCAGCCGAGCGAGCGCGGAGTGGCGTGGCGCATTCCCAGGGCGAACAAGGCCCCGATCATGGCCAGGGACGCGGCCAGCAGAAGTAACGAGATCAGACCATGGACCTGCAGCCCGTAGGACTGCGCGCTGCTGCCCACCGCGGAGAGCACGGTGCTGCCGATCAAGGCGACGAACGCGATCCCGATCAGCACCGCACTGCGCAGCCGGGCCAT
>Ga0102946_1000516_pt1 | contig 13434 bp, 9 predicted proteins | sample SalPon2A_A_D1_MG_FD_78209 | JGI IMG/M metagenome (GOLD analysis project Ga0102946, IMG submission 78209) | Soil microbial communities from South San Francisco under conditions of wetland restoration - Salt Pond MetaG R2A_A_D1_MG | ecosystem: Environmental > Terrestrial > Soil > Wetlands | place... | reverse complement strand
GACATCAACATCCCCACCGCACCGCACATCATCGAGGCGATGAACCGCGCCATCGCGGACGGCAGGACGGGCTACTGCCCCGGCGCCGGGATCCCCGAGCTGCGTGCGGCCCTGGCCGACGACATCGGCTCCCGTCGCGACATGAGCATCGACCCCGCGCAGGTCGTGGTGATGACCGGTGGCAAGCCCGTGATCACCAAGTTCCTCCAAGCCGTCATGGACCCCGGCCGCAGCGTGCTCTATCCCAACCCAGGCTTCCCGATCTACGAGTCGCAGATCGAGTACCTCGGCGGTGAGCCGGCGCCCTACCGGTACGTTCCGGCCGAGCACGGCTTCGCCATCGACCTGGACCATCTGCGCTCCCAGATCACCGACGCCACGGTCGCGATCATCTACAACGACCTGCAGAACCCGATCTCGGCGGAGTCGACCGCGGCTGAACGCGAAGCGATCGCCCGGATCGCCATCGAGCACGACCTGTGGGTGCTCTCCGACGAGGCCTACTTCGAGATGCGCTACGAGGGCACCTCGCAGTCCATCGCTGCGCTGCCCGGGATGGCGGAGCGGACCGTCATCCTCTACACCTTCAGCAAGAAGTTCGCGATGACCGGCTCCCGCCTGGGCTGCGCCGTGGCCCCGCCCGAGGTCGCGACGGTGATGTCCACGATGAACACCAACGACGAGTCCTGCACCACGCACTACGTGCAGTGGGCGGGCATCACCGCGCTCGAAGGCACCCAGCAGCCGGTCGCCGACATGCTTGACACGCTGCGCGAACGGCGGGACATCGCCTGCGCGCTGGTCAACGACACCCCCGGGATGTCCGTGGCCGTGCCCCGGTCGACCTTCTACCTCTTCCCCGACGTCACCGAGGCTCTGCCACGGGTGGGGGCGTCCGACGTCAGCGAGTTCGCCGAGATGGCCTTGCACGAGACGGGCGTGAGCTTCTGCACCCGGCGTCACTTCGGCCGGCCGCAGCCGGGCGAGCAGCGTGACTACATCCGACTCGCCTACTCCGGCATCGACGGCGACCAGATCACCGAAGGCTTGACCAAGCTGCAGCACTGGGTGGCGTCGGCGTGAGCAAGGTGGTCGTCACCGGCCGGGTGCCCGAACCCGCCGTCGAGTCGCTCCGGGCCGAGCACGAGGTGTGGATGCACGAGGACATCACCCCGATCTCCCGCGAGGCGTTGCTGGAGGCGGTGGCCGGAGCGGACGCGATCCTTTCGCTGCTCACCGAGAAGATCGACGCCGAGGTGCTCGACGCCGCGGGCAGCCAGCTACAGATCCTCGCCAACGTCGCGGTGGGGTACAACAACGTCGACGTTCCGGCCTGTGCCGAGCGGGGCGTCGTGGTGACCAACACCCCGGGGGTGCTCACGGAGGCCACGGCAGACATCGCCTTCGGCCTCATCCTCATGACCACCCGGCGGCTCGGCGAAGGCGAGCGGGTCATCCGCAGCCAGACCCCGTGGGCGTGGGGGATGTTCTACCTGCTGGGGTCGGGGTTGCAGGGCAAGACCCTGGGCGTCATCGGCCTGGGTGGCATCGGCGTCGCGACGGCGCGACGGGCGCGGGCGTTCGGGATGCGCATCGCCTACGCTTCCCGCTCGGAGTGCCCAGCAGAGCTGGCCGAGGAGCTGCAGGCCACCCGGATGGACACCGACGAGCTGCTGGCTCATGCCGATGTCGTCTCCCTGCACTGCCCGTACAGCGAGGCGACCCATCACCTGATCGGGGCTGAGCAGCTCGCGCGGATGAAGGACACGGCGTACCTGGTCAACACCGCCCGCGGCCCCATCGTCGACGAGGCCGCGCTGGTGAAGGCACTACGCGACGGCCAGATCGCCGGAGCCGGGCTCGATGTGTTCGAGAAGGAGCCCGCCGTGCACGAGGGTCTGCTGGAGCTGGACAACGTCGCGCTCGTGCCGCACCTGGGCTCGGCCACGGTCGAGACCCGCACCGCCATGGCTCAGCTCGCCGCCGACAACGCCCTCGCCGTGCTGGGGGGTCGCGATCCTCTGACGCAGGTGCAACCCTAGACCCATCACGGTCAGCCTGGGGAAGGAGGCACGATGGCCCGCTTGCCCGGGACAGCGCGGCCCGTCCCCGTGCCACGGCTGCCGATGCAGGACGCCCGGCGCTTCGGCGCCCGGGTGCTGGACCGCCCGACGCTGCCGGCGACGGACCGCGAGCCGGCCACGCAGGCCACCGCCTACGTCGGGCACTGTCTGCTCGTCAGCGGACGGCCCCAAGGCAGGCGTCCCGAGGTGGTCCGGCGGCTTCGCACCAGTGCGACCGCCGGCGGGCTCCATCTCGCCCTCGACGAACGCCTCGACGAGGTCGCCGAGCGGCTCGCCCAGCTCCACCCCGTGGCACGCGACATCGTGGACCGGCTCTGGGTGAGCACCGTGCGCCTGGTCCCGGACGAGCCGAGCGTGGCGTCGACGGCTCGGCCGGTGGACGCGTGGCCGGTCCTGCGCAGCCTGCGCTCGGAAGGGCTGAGCGCCGCCGACGTGCGGCTGGACCACCCGACCTTCGCCTGTCCGGGCCCGGGTGGGGCACTGGCCGCCGGCGCCGCGGGTCGGCGACCGGTGTCGATGATCCTGCCCGATCCTGCGAGCACCAGCCGGCGGAACAGGCGGCGAGGCCGGCGACCGGTGGTGGTCGTCCCCGACACCGGGATCGGCTCGCACCCCTGGTTTCGCGAGGAGTCCGAGGTCACCAGCACGGTGGAGGTGGCAGGCGTGCGCCTCGGCCTGGGAGGGCCGATGGACGTGGGCCGCCCCGAGCCGCGCAACCCCCTGGACGGGACGGTGGCGGCCTACGCCGGCCACGGGACCTTCATCGCGGGCATCGTGCGCCAGCAGTGCCCACGAGCGCGGATCGAGGGCATTGCGGTCATGGACGACGACGGCGGCGTCAACGAACGCATGCTGCTCAACACGCTGGTCGCGCTGCTCGTACGCCAAGCGGTGGCGGTCACCACCGGTGCCGCTGCGGACATGATCGACGTCATCTCCTTGTCGTTGGGGTACTACCACGAGGAGCCCGGCGACGAGCAGACCGACCCCGTCCTGGCCGGTATTCTGCGAGAGCTCGGCGAGTGGGGGGTCATCGTCGTGGCCTCGGCCGGGAACGACGGGACCACCGCACCCTTCCACCCCGCCTCGTTCGCAGGGCAGGCGGTCGGTCTGCGCCCCGACGCCGTGCCGCTGCTCAGCGTGGGCGCGCTGAACCCGAACGGCACGGTCGCGCACTTCAGCAACGCGGGCACGTGGGTCAGCTGCGAGCGTCTCGGGGTGGAGGTGGTCAGCACCCTGCCGGTCACCCTGGAGGGCACCGACGAGCCGATCGAGCGCGGCGAGCACCGCGGCGAGGCGCGCAGCGCGCTCGACCCGGACGACTTCTCCGGCGGCTTCGGCACCTGGAGCGGGACATCGTTCGCCGCGCCGCTCCTGGCCGGTCAGCTGCTCGCCCACCTGGCCCGGAGCCGCAGCCTCGGCTCCGCCGACCGCGCCACGGCCGTCAGGCGAGGGTGGGCGGCCGTACGGCGAGAGGTCCCCGACCTGAGCTGACCACGTATCACCGCGCGGTGCTTCGGCTCTTCCACGGTAGGCACCGCAGCTGCGTACACGCGAGAAAGGCACGCTCATGCCCGATGAACCCGTGGGTGACCGACCCGAGTGGACACCCGTCCCGATCCTTCCCCCTGCCGTGGTCGAGCGCTTCACCGTACGGGTGCTCGACCCGGTCACCGCGGTTCCACTGGCCTCCGGCGCCGCGCCGCGTCCCACCGCCTACGTCGGCAATCGCATGCTGGTGCAGGGGCTCCCCGGCCAGGCGAGGCGGGAGCTGGTCGAGCGTGTCAACGACGTGCTCGCCGGCGAAGGGATCGAGCTCGTGGTCGACGGCTCCGACGACGAGGTCGGCCTGGCCCTGGGCGGCGATGACGAGGCGGCACGCGAACTGGTGCAGCGGCACTGGGTCACCTCGGGTCGCCTGGTGCGCACCAGCACCGCGCAGGCCGCCGACCCGGTGGACGCCTGGCCCGTGCTGCAACGCCTGCGCGCCGCAGGGATCACGGAGGAGCAGTTGGCGCTGGAGCACGTCCTGGTGGCGTGCCCCGACTGGGGCGGCACCGGGTACTGGGCGGGCACCGGGTACTGGGCCGGCACCGGGTACTGGGCCGGCACCGGGTACTGGGCCGGCACCGGGTACTGGGCGGGCACCGGTCGCAGCGAGTACGCCAGGCCCGGCGGCGGTGGTCGTGGGCCGGCGGCCCTCTCTCTGCCGGACCCAGCCCTGCGGGAGCCGAAACCGCGGCGCGCTCCGTTAGTCATCGTGCCCGACACCGGGCTGGGTAGGCACCACTGGTTTCCGGCCGGGGGCTCGGCGACGAGCGAGGTGCGCGTCAACGGGCAGCTGCTGGGACTGGACGGCGAGTTCGACGGCCCCCCGTCGGCCCCATCCAACCCGCTCGAAGGCTCGCTCGACCCCTACAGCGGACACGGGACCTTCATTGCCGGCCTGGTGCGCCAGCAGTGCCCGGCCGCCCGCATCGAGGCGGTGCCGGTCATGGACGGAGACGGCGTCGTGGGCGAGGTCCTGATGCGCAACACCCTGACGGCGCTGCTCGCGCGTCAGCAGTCGTCCCTGAACGCCGGGCGCCCCGCTGACCTCGCGGACGTGCTGTGCCTGTGCTCGGGCTACTACCCCGAGGACCCGGACGACCAGCTCATGACCAGCACGTTCCGCTCGCTGCTGCAGGACTTCGGCGCGCTCGGAGTGGCCGTCGTCGCTGCCGCCGGCAACGACTCCACGGTGGCCCCGTTCTTTCCGGCGGCCTTCGCCGCGCAGAGCACGGGCTTCGACGCCTCCGTCGTCCCCCTGGCCAGCGTCGGTGCCACCAACCCCAACCGGACGGCCATCGCATACTTCAGCAACGCCGGCCCCTGGGTGTCCACCTACCGTCTGGGCGCCAACCTGGTCAGCACCCTGCCCGAAGACCTCGACGGCGACCTGCAACCGTCGCTGCGGATGGACTACGAAGGCCAGGAGCGCGCCACGATCGACCCTGACGACTTCTCCGGGGGTTTCGGCACCTGGAGCGGGACATCGTTCGCCGCGCCGGTGTTGGCGGGCGCACTGGCACAGCGAATCCTGGACGACCCGCAGGTGAGCGAGCCCGGCCTCGAGCCTGCTCTCGAGCGAGGGTGGGCCGCGCTCAGCTCCGAGATTCCTGGCTGGAAGCGCTGACCCGAGCTCCACTGCCTCCGGTCGCCTCACCGAAGGGGAGCCCCATCGTCGGGCCGAGCCGCTCAGCGCCCGGGGCGACCAGGGTATGCCAGGCTGACGCCATGGCCGCGCCGCCCTGGTCCTCTCGGCAGGAGGGCACGCCACGCGGTCCTGCCGCGCCACCGCGTGCGGTAGCCCAGAAGGCGCAGCCCGACCTGGACCTGGGCGAGAAGCTGCTGGAGCGTGCGCGGCTGGCCGTCAACGATCTCAACATCGAGGCCGCGAAGGCCTCGTTGGCGCAAGGACGGCGGGCTTTGCTCGACGCCGACGCCCACGCCGACGCCGACGCCGGACCGGGCTGGGGGCGGGCTCGTCGTCTCGACCTCGGCCTGCGACTGACCTCAGCGTGGGTGCTCTTCGACGAGGTCTCGCTGACCGCGGCCACGGACCTGCTGAGACAGGTGCGCGAGGAGAGCGCGGCGGAGGGGCACGGAGACCTGGTGGCCCTGTGCGACATGCAGCTGGGCGCGCTCCGGGGCCGCTCCGGGGACCTCACCGGCGCGCTGGAGGCGCTGCGCCAGGCTGAGGAGAGCCGCGGGTCCCTGGCGACGGTGTCCCAGGTGAGACTGCTCATCAATCGGGGTGGTCTTCTGACCCACCTGGGGCAGCTGGAGGCGGCCGTGACCGACCTGGCAGAGGCCGCCTCGCTGGCCGTCGGCGCCGAGCTCCCGAGCCTGGCCTTCATGGCGGTGCACAACCACGGGTGCGCCCAGCACGCCCTGGGTGACTTGCCGGGGGCGCTGCGCCTGATGGAACAGGCGGACGCCATGGACGTCGAGGTGGACCGGGGGATCGCACGCCTGGACCGAGCCCGGGTGATGGTCGAAGCCGGGTTGGTCGATGAGGCACACGAGCTGCTGCTGGGAGCCGCGCAGGAGGTGCAGGCGCACGGCAGTCCACACGACCTAGGAGAGATCGAGCTCGACCTGGCGCGGTGCGAGATCGTGCTCGGCCAGGGCCGCAGCGCCGCGCTCAGGGCCGGGCAGGCCCGCCGCCGGTTCCTGCGTCGGGGTGAACAGGGGTGGCGCCGGATCGCCCAGGTCGTCGAGCTGGAGGCGGCCCGGGCCTATCCCGAAACGGCTTCCGCCCGTGACCGGCTGGGGGCGGCGCTCCAGCGCAGCGCGGAGCGCGCGGGAGACGTCGCGGTGCGTCAGCGTGCCGCTCTGGCGCGAGCCGAAGCCCTGGTCGAGTCGGGTCGGGCCGGCGAGGCACGACCCGTGCTGCAGGATGCTCGCGCGCTGACCCGCACGCCTCACCTCGCCCTGCGGCTGCGCACCCGATACGTCACCGCCCAACTGCACGCCCTGGAGGGCCGGACCTCGGCCGCGGTACGGACGTTGCGACGAGCGGCGGACGACCTGGGGGCCAGCGCCCGGCAGGCCGCCGGGCTCGACCTGCGTACGGCGCTGAGCCTTCATTCCGGGCCGTTGGTGGATCTGGACATGTCGCTGGCTCTGCGCAGCGGATCGCCAGCTCGTGTCCTGGCTCGAACCGAGGTCTGGCGGGACGTGGTGCGGACCATCCCTCCCGTGCGTACGGACCCGGACGCACGCCGGTCGGAGGTGATCGGGCGGTTGCGCCGGGCCCGGGAAGAGCTGCGTCAGGCACCGCCCGGTGAGCCGGACCGACGTGCCCAGCGTGACGTCCTCGCGGCCGAGCGCGCCGTGCGCGAGCTGGACTGGGTCACCGCCGCGGCGGCTGGCAACGGCGCCGAGCACGGGCCCATGTCCGCCCCGGCGATCCGGGACGCGGTCCGTTCCCGTGGGGTGAGCCTGCTGTCCACGCTGACGAACGAGAGCGAGGTGTATGCCGTCCTGGTCCGCCCGGACGGACACGCCTCTCTTCATCGGCTGGGAAGGCTGCATGCGATCACCGCCGACGTCCGGGCCACCCAGGCCGACCTCGCGGCGGACGCTCGGTTGCCCCGGGGCAACCCCCTGGGCTCGATGGTCCGCCGCTCGCTGCGTCAGCACCTCGACACGCTGGACCACACGCTCTTGGCACCGGTGCGAGCGGCAGGCCTGGAAGCGACGCCACTCGTGGTGGTGCCCACGCCCCTGTTGATGCCGCTTCCGTGGGGGATGCTGCCCAGCCGGCTGGCCCGAGCCACCACGGTCGCACGATCAGCGACGCTGTGGGCGCGGCGGCACACCCACCTGCCCCGAGCCCCCGAGGTGACTGCGGTCGCCGGACCCGACGTGCCCCTGGCCGACCGGGAGGTCGCTTCCGTGGTGCGGGCGTGGGGCGTGGGGCGGGCGGTCCCGGCGCAGGAGTCCACCGCGCAGGTCGTGGTCTCGGCTCTGCGCGACCGCGACGTGGTGCACCTGGCCGCCCACGGTGAGCACCACAGCCAGAACCCGCTGTTCTCCAGTCTCCGCCTGTCCGACGGGCCCGTCTTCGCTCACGAGATGGAGGGCCACCGGCTGCGTGCTACCCACGTGGTGCTCTCCGCCTGCGACGCCGGCCGGGTGAGTGTGCGGCGGGGGGAGGAACCGTTGGGGATGACGGCGAGCGTGCTCGCGTTGGGTGTGCCGAGCGTGGTCGCCGCCGGTAGCCCGGTCCCGGACGCCGTGGCCCACCCGGTCATGTCCGACTACCACGCTCGGCTTGCCGCCGGGGTGGACGCCGCGACGGCATTGGCGCAGGCGAGCGCCGAGGGCGACCTGTTGGCGCGTTCATTCACTTCCTACGGGTCGTCATGGGTCAGCCGTGAATAGCATGGTCGGCCAATACGCGAGGAAGCGGCCCGGCTATTCCACTCTGCGCAGAAGCACCGCGGTGAACTGCTGGATCTTTCCCCACGGCGTTTCGTGATCCTCCCCGGCGGTGGAGACGAGCTCGAAGCCCGGAAACTCGGCCGCCAGCTCCTCATGCGTGTACCGCACGATCGGCAGGCCACTACAGGTCAGGGGTCCGTCCGGCCCGAACGTCGCCACCACCGCCCAGCCCTTCGGGGCCAGGGCGTAGCGCAGGCTGGCCAGGTAGTCCTCGCGCTCGTCCGGCTCGGTCAGGAAGTGGTAGACGGCACGGTCGTGCCAGAGGGCGTAGCGCCGGTTGCGCCGCATCTCCAGCACGTCCTCGATGTCCAGCACCACCTCGGACCCGGCCGGGCCCAGCCGGTCGCGGACCACCTGTAACGCGCTGGCAGACAGGTCAACTGCGGTCAGGTCGGTGTAGCCGAGCTCGAGCAGATGATCCACCAGTGTGGACCAGCCGGCGCCGACGTCGATGATGGCCCGGTCGCGCGGGACCTCGGTCTCGTCGACCAGACCCAGCGAGAGGCCCGGCACCGACTGCCACCACGAGACGCCGTCCACGTCGTTGCCCGCGTGCACGTTCTCCCAGAACTCCAGCCTCGCGGCCGCGTCCTCGGGGCGGTCGGTGGCGGTATTGCTCATCTCGCTCGCTCCTGAAAATGAACCGTCATAGTTTTGTCATCGCGTGGCGCGGAGTTCTTCATTTCGCCTCGCCTACACTTTCACAATGACGACTTCGGCGGCACCCTCAGTTCCCGAAGGCCTCGGCGACGTAGCCCGCTTGGTCGACGGTGGTGAGATGGACTGCGGCAGCGGCCTGCTTCTGCTGATCACCCGCGCCATGCGCCGGCTCTCCGAAGGTGAGCTGCTCGGAATCCGCAGCGCGGAGCACAGCGTGACGATCGACCTCCCGGTCTGGGCCGACCTGGTGGGGCATCAGCTGGACGCCGAGGTCGCCGAGTCCGAGAGCGGCCCGTGGTGGTTCGCCGTGCGCAAGAGCGCCAAGGTCTCCACCGTGTTCAGCCTCGGGGAGCGGACGCCGGTGGGGCACCGGCTGTGGGCCTACACCAACTTCAACTGCAACCTCGCCTGCGTCTACTGCTGCGCTGAGTCCTCCCCCAAGGCGGCGGCCCGGCACCTGGACCCGGAGGTGGCGCGGGAGGCGTTCGCCGAGTTCGCCGACTCCGGCGGCAAGGAGCTGTTCCTGACCGGTGGCGAGCCGTTCATGCACCCTCAGCTCGACGAGCTCGTCCGTGCCGGCGAAGGCCTGGAGCGCACGATCCTGACCAACGCCATGATCTTCGGCCGGGGCCGCCGCCGGCAGATGCTCGAGGAGATGGACCGCTCGGTCATCCTCCAGGTCAGCCTGGACTCGGCGACCGCCGATCTGCACGACGCCCAGCGCGGAGCCGGCTCCTGGGCCAAGGCGATGGTCGGGATCGGCCAGGCCCACGAGCTCGGGTTCCGGGTGCGGATCGCCGCCACCCTGTTCGACGAGGACCCCACGGCCGTGGGAGAGCTCCACTCGGCTCTGGACGAGATCGGGATCGACAAGCAGGACCGCGTCATCCGGCCGGTCGCGGCCGAGGGTTTCGCCGACGCCGGGGTGCACGTCTCCATCGACAACCTGGAGCCGGAGCCGACCATCACCGCCGACGGCGCCTGGTGGCACCCGGTCGCGGTCACCAACCCTCATATGCGGATCCACGACGCGCCGTTGCCGTTGTCCGAGGTCTTCGGGGTGGTCCGCGACACCTTGGAGGTCCAGGACGCGGCCTCCCGCACCGGACGCGAGGTGTTCCGCTGTGCCTAGCCCTGCTTCCGCGGTGGGCTGGTTCCTCGCACCCGCTACCGACGACGCCCCCCGGTACCACGCCGTCGGGGCCACGATCCTGCGAATCACCGTGGGCCTCATGTGGCTGTACAACGTGGCCTGGAAGAGGCCTCCCGACTTCGGCGAGGACTCAGGCAGCGGGTTGTACGGGTTCACCGAGCTCGCCGTGGAGCACCCCGTGTTCCCGCCGTACAGCTGGGTGGTCGAGCACATCGTCCTGCCGTTCATCCAGCCCTTCGGGTGGGGGGTTCTGGTCGTCGAGACGGCGCTGGCGGTGCTGCTGCTCACCGGCACGTACGTACGGCTCGCCGCCCTTCTCGGCATCGCGCAGTCCCTGGCCATCGGCCTGTCCGTCGCCTACGCACCGGAGGAGTGGCCTTGGGCCTACTGGCTCATGATCGCCGCGCACATCGCTCTGCTGGTGAGCTCGTCCGGCCGGGTCCTGGCGGTGGACGCGGTCCGCGCGCGGCTCAGCGACGGGCGTGTGCTCGCCACCGTGTGGGCGGGTGCGGCGCTGCTGACCGGGGTGCTGGTCGTCATCGGGTCGTTCGCCGACCCGCTGGCGGCCAGGGGGTACGCCTTCGGGTCGTCCGACCCGTCGGTGAGCCTCGGACGGTACAACGTGCTCGGCGGAGTCATCCTGCTCGTGCTCGCGGTCCTGCTCCTGCTCGCCGCGCGCACGACCTCGGGCGCGCTGGGAACCGTAGCCGTGGTGCTGGGCGTTCTCGCCGGCCTGTCGCTGCACGCACAGCTCGGGTTCACCGACCCGCTGCTCGGCGGCAACGCCACCGCGGCGGCCATGTACTTCTCTCTCGCGCTCGTCGCGGCATACGTCTCGGTCCTCCCGAGCCGAGGGCGCGAGGCGGAGAAGGTCTCAGCCTGACCCGCATACCCGACCCCATCAAGGAGACACGATGAATGCGCCCCGCCCTCGGACCTCCCTGCCCCGGCGATCCTTTCTGATCGGCTCGTCCGGGCTGGTCTTCCTCGCCGCCTGCGGGAGTGACGACAGCTCGGGCAGCTCGGGCAGCTCGGGTGAGGAGGACTCCTCGGGCTCCGACGGGAGCGGGCAGGCCGATGGGCCGATGCCCATCTCCGCCATCCCGGACCAGGACCCGGAGATGCTCAACCGGCTCTACCCCAAGGTCGCCACCCGGATCAGCGAGGCGACCGGAGTCGAGGTCGAGTACCAGCCGGTGACCGACTACACCGCCGTGGTCCGGGCCTTCGAGGTCGGCGATGTCTACCTCGCCTGGATGGGCGGGCTGACCGGGGTTCAGGCCGCCTCCCGGGTCGACGGTGCCCAGGCCATCGCGCAGCGCGACATCGACCCCGAGTTCCACAGCCTCTTCATCGCCAACACGTCCTCGGGGCTCGAGCCCTTCGAGGACGTCGAAGGCCTGCAGGCTCTGGAGGGCCATACGCTCACCTTCGGCAGTGAGACCTCGACCTCGGGACGACTGATGCCGCAGTACTTCATGCAGCAGGGCGGCTTCGACCAGGCGGACCTGAAGGGGGAGCCGGGCTTCTCGGGATCCCACGACGCCACCATCGAGGCGGTCGCCTCGGGCAGCTTCGAGGTCGGCGCCCTCAACGAGCAGGTCTGGAAGGCCACGGAGGAGGCCGGCGAGGTCGACCTGAGCGACGTGGTGGTGCTCTTCCGCACCCCCGCCTACTACGACTACCACTGGCTGGCTCGTCCCGACCTCGACGAGCAGTTCGGCGAGGGCACCACCCAGCAGGTGACCGACCTGCTGCTCGGGCTGGACCCCTCCAACGAGGAGGACAAGCAGATCCTCGACCTCTTCGGGGCGGAGTCCTTCATCGAGACCGAGAACTCGAACTACGACCGGATCAAGGAAGTCGCCGAAGAACAAGGCCTGTTGGCGTGAGCCCAGCGCCACCGGTCGTCCGGCTCGTCGGAGCGGGCCGGCGGTTCGGCGGGCACCGTGCCCTCGCCGACGTCGACCTCACCGTGCGGCAAGGCGAACGGGTGGCGGTGCTGGGCCCCAGTGGCGCGGGCAAGAGCACACTGCTGGCGTTGCTGAACGGAGCGTGGCCCGCCACCTCGGGGGTCGTGGAGGTGCTCGGCGAGGATCTCGGCGCGCTGAGCCACGGCCGACGCCGGCTGGTGCAGCGCAGGATCGGCCTGGTCTCCCAGCGCCTCGACCTCATCGACCAGGTGCGAGTGCTGCACAACGTCAACGCGGGGCGGCTGGGCCGCTGGCCCACCTGGCGCGCGCTGATGTCGTTGACCCTGGCGCGCCCGGACGCCGAGGTACGCGATGCCCTGGAGCGGGTGGGGCTGGGCTGGGCGGCCTCGGAACGCACCGAGCGACTGTCCGGTGGGGAACGCCAGCGGGTGGCCATCGCCCGCCTGCTCGTCCAACAGCCCGAGCTCGTGCTGGCCGACGAGCCCGTCTCCAGCCTGGACCCCGGCCGGGCCGAGGAGATCCTCGGCCTGCTGCGGGTGGCCTCGGCCGGGTCCGCTCTCGTGTTGAGCCTGCATCAGCCCGAGCTGGCCCAGGAGCACTGCACGCGGGCCATCGGTCTGCTCGGGGGCGAGATCGTCTTCGACCTTCCGGTCGACCAGCTGGACCCGGCACGGCTGACGGCGCTCTACGCACTGAGCTGACCGCGCCCCGATGACCCAGCAGCTGGAGCGCGACACCGCCTCGGCCGAGCAACGCCGGACCCACGCGCCGCCGGCCCGCGTGTCGGTGGCCACCGTGCGCCGGCGCCGGGTCGTCGCCCTGCTTCTGGTCATCGTGCCGCTGGTGTGGGCCACGCAGCGGGCTGTCAGGGGCGGCACCGGGCTCATCAACGTCAACGGCCTCCGCTTGCTGGACGACCTCATGGCCAGGGCGCTGGCCCCCTCGCTGGACCCCGGCTTCCTTCGCGTGGTCTGGGACGGGGCCGTGATCACGGTGGCCTTCGCCGCGGTGGGCACGCTCGGGGCCCTGGTGGTCGGCTCCGTCGGAGGGCTGGTGCTCAGCGACGTCGCCTGGGGTCACCGCCCTCCGGCCTGGCTGCGGCTCCTGCGCCTGGTGCTGCGCGGCATCCTGGTCGCGGCGCGCTCCATCCACGAGCTGGTCTGGGCGCTGCTGCTGGTGAGCGTGCTCGGGCTGGACCCGCTGGTCGGCGTGCTGGCGATCGCCATCCCCTTCGGTGCCCAGACCGCCAAGGTGTTCGGCGAGACCCTCGACAACGTCCCCGCCGGGCCGCTGCAGGCGCTTCGCAACTCGGGCGCGCGGCCGCTCCCCGCGATGGCCTATGCGCTGCTGCCCGGGGCCACGCCGTTGCTGCTGTCGTACTCCTTCTACCGCTTCGAGTGCGCCATCCGCTCGGCGGTCCTGCTCGGCGTGGTGGGCGTGGGAGGTCTCGGGCAGGAGCTCGTCGTCAGCCTGCAGTCCCGCAACTGGGACGAGGTGTGGACCCTGGTCTTCGCGGTGCTGCTGCTCTCGGCGGTCGTCGACCTGTGGAGCACCAAGCTGCGTACCGACATGGCCAATGTGAACTGCACCGAGATCTCGGTGGCCGAACAGG
>Ga0102946_1000515_pt1 | contig 13453 bp, 9 predicted proteins | sample SalPon2A_A_D1_MG_FD_78209 | JGI IMG/M metagenome (GOLD analysis project Ga0102946, IMG submission 78209) | Soil microbial communities from South San Francisco under conditions of wetland restoration - Salt Pond MetaG R2A_A_D1_MG | ecosystem: Environmental > Terrestrial > Soil > Wetlands | place... | reverse complement strand
CGTCTCCTCTTTATTGTGGTCTGACCTTGGCAATCGTTACGTCTGGGTGGTTTTGCTGGTAACCCTGGGTTTTGGGCTGATCGGCTGGCTGGATGACTACCGCAAACTGATGCTCAAGGATTCCCGTGGCCTGCCGGCGCGCTGGAAGTACCTGCTTCAATCAATTTTCGGTACCGTGGCCGCGGTCTTTCTATTCATGACGGCTGACGTCCCTGCCTCCACTGAACTGATCATTCCATTCTTCAAGGGGGTGGTGATTCCACTTGGCGTGGTTTACATCTTTACCACTTACCTGATGATCGTGGGGTTTTCCAACGCAGTCAATCTCACTGATGGCCTGGATGGCCTGGCCATCATGCCTTCCGTTTTCGTGGCGTCGGCGCTTGGAATCTTTGCCTATGTCGCCGGCAACCTGGTGTTTTCAGACTATCTCGGTGTGCCTTCTATTCCAGGGGCAGGTGAACTGGCGATTTTCTGTGGTGCGCTGGCCGGTGCAGGCCTCGGATTCCTGTGGTTTAACACCTATCCGGCCCAGATATTCATGGGCGATATTGGGGCGTTGGCAGTGGGAGCAGCGCTGGGAACCATTGCCGTGATCGTTCGCCAGGAGCTGGTTTTTATCGTGATGGCGGGTGTCTTTGTCATGGAAACCGTTTCGGTAATCCTGCAGGTGGTTTCCTTCAAGCTCACCGGAAAACGCATTTTTCGGATGGCGCCCATCCATCATCATTTTGAACTCAAGGGCTGGCCCGAACCACGCGTCATCGTGAGGTTCTGGATCATTTCCGTGATTTTGGTCCTGGCAGGTCTTGCGACCCTGAAGCTGAGATGAAGAATTCACTGATCAATCCCGGCACCAGTGTCCAGGCACGACCAGCAGGGTCGGCTCCGGTCAGGATTTCTCCGGACTACTGGATTCTCGTCCCGGCACTTTTGCTCGTTTGCTCGGGGCTCGTCATGGTGGGCTCAGCCTCGGTTGCAGTGGCCGAGGGGCACGGCGTCAACGCCTGGTATTACCTGGCCCGGCATGCTGTGTTCATTGCAGTCGGCATCACCATTGCGCTCTCACTCAGAATTATTCCAATTTCATTTCTTGAGCGCATCAGTCGTCCGATGATGCTTCTTGCGCTACTGGCCCTGCTGCTGGTGCTGGTTCCCGGCCTTGGGCATACGGTCAACGGCAGCACGCGCTGGATCAGGCTGGGGTTTTTTAACTTCCAGGTGATTGAAGCGGTCAAGATCATGGTGATCATTTATCTTGCCGGCTACCTGGCGCGTAAAACAGAGCTGGTCAGATCAAGGTTTTTCGACACGCTCAAGCCCCTGATCCTGGCGGCAGGCCTCTCGGTAATCCTGCTGTTACAGCCTGACATGGGAAGCGCAGCAATCATCACTGCCATTATTTTTGGAATGGTGTGGCTGGCTGGCGCGGCCTGGCGTCACATTTTTATCCTGGGTGCGTTAACCCTACCTGCTTTCGGGTGGGCAGCGATGGAGCCCTATCGTCTGCGTCGCATCGTGAGTTTTATGGACCCCTGGGCAGACCCCTATAACAGCGGATTCCAGTTGACCCAGGCACTGATTGCCGTTGGCCGTGGTGAATGGTTCGGTGTCGGACTGGGGGCGAGCATCCAGAAATTGTTTTACCTGCCAGAGGCCCATACCGATTTCATTTTTGCAGTTCTGGCCGAGGAGTTTGGATTCTTCGGGGTCCTGTTTGTCCTTGGCATGTTCGTTTTGCTGGTCACGCGGATCATGATCGTTGGCCTGATGGCCCATCGCCGTGGTAAGAATTTTGCAGGATTCCTGGCCTATGGCGTGGGTTTGTGGATCGGGCTGCAGGCAATGGTCAGCATTGGCGTTAATCTTGGCGTGCTTCCCACCAAGGGTCTTACATTACCGCTCATCAGTTCAGGCGGTTCCAGTGTCATCATGATCATTTTTGCAATCGCCATTGTGCTTCGAATCAAGTATGAACTGGATCGGGAAGGCCAGATTGCAGTTGCCGGCAAGCCTCGCGCAAGGGGGCATGCCTGATGTCAAAAAACAATGACGGTGTTCTGATCATGGCTGGTGGAACCGGCGGTCATATCTTTCCGGGGCTGGCGGTTGCAGATGCATTGCAAGGCATGGATACACCGGTGCGCTGGTTGGGTGCCAGCGGAGGCATGGAATGCACGCGTGTGCCATCCAGCGGGATTTCACTGGACACTGTTGATATCAGCGGTTTGCGTGGAAAAGGATTACTTCCCTGGATTACAGCACCCTTCAAAATCCTTCGGGCAGTACTGCAGGCGATGGCCATCCTGGGCAGGCATCGTCCTGCCTGTGCCATCAGTTTTGGTGGCTATGCAGCAGGCCCAGGGGGTCTGGCCGCCCGGCTCAGGGGCATTCCATTGCTGGTGCATGAGCAAAATCGTGTGCCGGGGATGACCAACAAATTTCTTGCTCGCATTGCAAAAAAAGTGCTGCAGGCGTTTCCGGGTTCCTGGCCTCCTGATTCAAAAATAACCAGGAAACTGGTCACATGCGGCAACCCGGTAAGAAAAGATGTGGTCGAACTTGCTTCGCCCCAGGAACGGATGGGCAATCGCGTGGGTCCGATTCGGATCCTGGTGACGGGAGGCAGCCAGGGAGCGAATGCACTGAACCGCATTGTGCCCCAGGCGCTTGCTTTGTTGCCGGATAACGAGAAGCCACTGGTTCGACATCAGACAGGTTCTCGTGACCTGGATGAAACCATGCGGGTCTATGATGAGTTGGGAATCGAGGCAAAAGTCAGTGCCTTTATCGAGGACATTGCCGGGGCATATGGCTGGGCTGACCTGATCGTTTGCAGGTCCGGCGCTCTCACGGTTTCTGAAGTGGCCGCGGCCGGGCTTGGGTCCATCCTGGTTCCGTTTCCCTTCGCGGTGGATGACCACCAGACAAAAAATGCGGAATTTCTGGTTGAGGCCGGCGCCGCCAGGCTGATGCCTGAGGCAGACCTTGACGCGACTTCGCTTTCCTCCGAGTTACGCGCTGTCATCCGGAATCGACAGGATCTGATCGACATGGCGGTTTCAGCCCGCTCGGTTGCTGTTCCGGATTCAGCCAAACGCGTGGCCAGCCTGTGCCTGGAGTTGGCAAATTGATCAATCAGCCGGCCATTCCCGTGATGAAAGACCAGGGCGCAGTCCGCGGCACCCACCTGGCGCCTATGCGGCGCATCAGGAGGGTCCATTTTGTCGGTATTGGCGGTGCGGGTATGAGTGGCATCGCCGAGGTCCTGGCCAACCAGGGATTTGAAGTGACCGGTTCTGACCTGGTGCAAAGTCGAACCACCCGTCACCTGGAAAAGCTGGGCGCCAGGGTCTTCACCGAACATAGTTCAGAACAGGTCGAAGGTGCCGATGTTCTTGTCGTGTCCAACGCCATCCAGGAAGAAAATCCGGAGGTGGTCGCCGCGCGTGGCTTGCGAATACCCGTTGTACCAAGAGCAGAGATGCTTGCAGAGTTGATGCGGTTTCGTCGCGGTATTGCCGTTGCCGGCACGCATGGTAAAACAACCACGACCAGCCTGACTGCAAGCCTGCTGGCGGAAGCTGGTGTAGACCCGACATTTGTGATTGGTGGGCTGCTCAATGCCTGGGGAAGCAACGCACGTTTGGGTACGGGCGAATACCTGGTGGCCGAAGCAGATGAAAGCGACGGTTCGTTTTTGCTTCTGCAACCGGTGGTTGCCCTGGTCACCAACATCGACCGGGATCACCTCGAGGCCTATGACGGCAGCTTCGAAGGATTACGCAAAGCCTTCCTTGAATTCCTGCACCACCTGCCGTTTTACGGCACCGCAATTCTCTGCATCGATGACCCGCATTGCCGGGAACTGGCCGAACAGAGTACCCGCGCAACCGTTTCCTATGGCCTTTCAGCTGATGCAGATGTGCGTGCCACAGACATCACCCAGCAGGGTCGTTTGATGTCTTTCAACTTGCATTTGCCAGGTTCGGATGAGGCGTTGGCCGTGATTCTGAATCTGCCCGGTGAACACAACGTCCTCAACGCACTGGGTGCTATCGCAGTGGTTTGGGAGCTGGGCTTTGATGTTTCAAAGGTGATCAACAGCCTGTCAGAATTTGAAGGCATCGGACGCCGGTTTGCCGAGGTTGGCAACTTTGAGGTGCCCGGAGGCGAGGTGATGATTGTCGAGGACTATGGCCACCATCCCTCGGAGATCGCCGCAACCATCGATGCGGCACGCAGTGGCTGGCCTGACAGTCGCATCGTCGTGGTTTTTCAACCGCATCGATATACCCGAACCCGTGACCTCTTCGATGATTTCAGTGACGTGTTGTCGCGCGCGGACAAACTTGTGATCACAGATGTCTATTCTGCCGGTGAGGAACTGATCGAGGGCTTTGATGCGCCGGCACTTTGTCACTCGATTCGTACCCGGGGAAAAGTTGATCCGGTGCTGGTTCACGATGTTGAACAGCTTCCGAAAGAATTACAGAACATGCTGGAGGCAGGTGACCTCGTCCTGATGATGGGGGCCGGAAGCATTGGTCATGTAGCGCAGTCGATTCGTGAAAACGGGCTGGAGGTGAGGTCATCATGAGCTTCCATCCGACCTCTGCGAACGATCATATTCCACCCTTGCTGGTTAATGAGCCAGCCGGGTTCGGGCGTGTCGCGCTGGCAGTGGGTGGTGATAGTGCCGAACGTGAAGTCTCACTGGACGGGGGACGGTCGGTGGGTGCAGCAATGGACCGCCTGGGTATCGATTACAAAATTTACGATGGAGGTGCAGCGCTGATTGATGGCGTTCGTGAGGGACACGTGGACCGGGTCTTCAACCTTATTCATGGCCCCGGGGGCGAGGACGGTTCACTGCAGGGTGCCCTGCAATTACTTGATGTGCCGGTTACTGGCTCTGACCTTCCATCTTCAGCGCTGACCATGGACAAGGTTTACTCAAAATGGATCTGGGAAGGGGCCGGCATTTCAACACCGCCATTCGAGATTTTCACGCCGGAACAGAATGACTTCGAACGGGCAGCCTCAAAATTCGGCTTTCCCTTGTTTGTGAAGCCGTCCGAACTGGGTTCCAGCATCGGAATTTCACGCGTTGAGTGTGAAGAGGAGCTTGAAGCCGCGGTTGCTTTGGCCCGGCAGTATGGCGATATCGTCATCATGGAGCCAGAGGTGGCTGGAAGTGAATATTTCTGCGCTGTTCTTGGGCGTATGACCTTACCAATCATCAGGATCGAGACGCCCAGGGCTTTTTACGATTACGAGGCCAAGTATGAGTCTGATGAGACGCGGTATCACTGTCCCTGCGGTCTTGATTCAGAAATCGAAATCCGGCTGAGAGAAAAAGCCCTCGAGGCATTCGACGTGTTGGGTGCAAGCGGCTGGGGCAGGGTTGATTTTCTGCTGGATTCTGATGGCACTGCATGGTTTCTGGAGGTGAATACCATTCCAGGCATGACTGATCACAGCCTGGTACCGCAGGAAGCTGCGCAGGTCGGTATCGACTTTGATGAGTTGGTCTGGCGAATCCTGGAGACCAGCCTGTGAACGGCAACCGACCCACCACAGGTTTTGTCATGATCATCCTGCTTTTGATGCTGGCGTTGGGCGTCAGTGCCTGGATCAGCCTGGGTATTACCACACGGGATCGCTGGCCAATCCGTTGGCTGGAGGTCCAGGGTCGGTTTGATCGTGTCAGCGCTGAACAGCTTCGGGCATCGCTGGCGCCGCTGACAAAAACAAGCTTTTTTACACTCGACCTGGATGCACTCAAAACCAGTGCTTCGAGGAATCCCTGGGTATCAGGAGTAAGAGTTGAGAAGAGGTGGCCCGACACAGTTCTGGTCACGATCGAGGAGTTTCGTCCCATTGCTCACTGGAATGATGACGAACTGGTGTCTGACAAGGGAGAGACTTTCCAGGTTCCCGAAGCAGAGGGATTACAAGGGCTTCCCTGGCTGGAAGGTGAGGATCAGAGGTTTGATGAAATTCTGATGCGCTGGAATGAGTACAACCTCGCGCTTGCAACACATGGACTGGAGATTTCACGGCTTAAACAGGATAAGCGAGGAAGCTGGGAAATGACCCTGGATAACGGAACAACCATACAAATCGGCCGCGACGCGACAGAGGCGCGCCTGGCGCGCCTGCTGGACAGCTGGCCGGTTTTGCTGAATGGCCAGGAAGTACCGCCAAGATCTGTGGATCTTCGCTATACGAACGGGATTGCGGTGAATTGGTATCAGCCAGGCGAGCCGGAAACCAGCCAGGAACAATCGACGGAAAGCTGAAGAATGGCAAAAAAAGCAGAAAATTCACTGGTGGTCGGGCTTGATATCGGCACATCCAAGATTGTCGCAATCGTCGGCGAAATCCAGGCTGATGGCTCGGTTGAAGTGATCGGTCTTGGCTCCCATGACTCGCATGGCATCAAGCGAGGCGTGGTGGTTGACATGGCCTCAACCGAGCACGCCATTCAAAGGGCAGTTGAGGAAGCTGAGCTGATGGCGGGTTGCGAAATTCACTCCGTGTTTTGTGGTATCTCGGGCAATCACATCAACAGCCTCAACTCTGACGGAACGGTGGCGATCAAGGATAAGGAAGTCTCCGAGGGGGACGTTGAACGCGTTCTTGAAGCAGCACGTGCGGTTCCCATTGCGGCAGACCAGAAAATTCTCCATGCATTACCACAGGAATTCATGATTGATAACCAGGATGGCATCCGGCAGCCAGTCGGCATGGCCGGTGTTCGTCTTGAAGCCCATGTGCATGTCGTAACCGCTGCCCTGAGCGCGACACAAAACATATCAAAATGCCTTGCCCGCTGTGGGCTGACAGTCGATGAGCTGATTATGCAGCCACTCGCTGCCAGCCATGCTGTATTGACAGAAGATGAAAAGCACCTGGGTGTATGCCTGGTCGATATTGGTGCGGGCACCACTGATATAGCGGTATTCACAGATGGGGCCATACGTCATACCGCCTGCATTCCGATTGCGGGCGACCAGGTAACAAACGACATCGCGGTTGCACTGCGTACGCCTACCCAGCATGCCGAGGACATCAAGATTCGATTTGCCTGCGCGTTGGAACAACTCGCGCGCAATGACGAAACCATCCAGGTCCCCAGTGTTGGCGACCGCACTTCGAGGCGCCTGGCGAGACAGACACTGGCCCAGGTTGTCGAGGCCCGATACCGGGAATTGTTTTCCCTGGTGCAGTCAGAACTGCGTCGCAGTGGGCTTGAGAACATGGTCGCGGCGGGCCTGGTCATGACGGGTGGCGCCTCGAAAATTGAAGGTGCCGAGGAACTGGCAGAGGAGTTGTTTCATATGCCTGTGCGGCTGGCCACGCCGCAGTATGTTTCCGGATTATCAGAAGTGGTCTCAAACGCGATTCACGCCACCGGCGTGGGATTGCTGTTGTACGGCAGCCGGGCAGATTCCCGCCGGGCAATGATTGCCGGGGTGGCTGGAGACTCGGTGGTTGACAGGGTCAAGAGTTGGTTCAGGGGCGAGTTTTGAATGTGAATACAGAAATGTTCTTTTGTCCACATGCGGTGTTCTCAGTCCGCTCAAATGCTCATGTACCGGGAAGTACACTGCGCGTTTCGCGGACTTCGGGCCTTGCCTGTGAACAAAATTTCAATCCCTGTAATCACATTTCTACTTTTTAACAAAGGGCATTTAAGCCCTGAAATGGCGAGCGAAGCGAGAGGAGAAGGAAGATGTTTGAACTGATGGAAAACTTCACACCCACCGCGAAGATCAAGGTGATAGGTGTTGGAGGCGGCGGTGGTAATGCCGTTGCACAAATGATTGATGCCAAGATCGAAGGCGTCGATTTCATAGCAGCAAATACCGATGCTCAGGCCTTAAGGCAGTTCAAGGGCAAGACCATCCTGCAGATCGGGTCGAGTGTGACCAAGGGTCTGGGGGCGGGGGCGAATCCCGAGGTTGGCCGACAGGCAGCATTGGAGGATCGTGACCACATCATGGAAATGTTGTCTGGTGCTGACATGGTCTTTATTACTGCTGGAATGGGTGGCGGTACGGGCACGGGTGCAACACCTGTGATCGCGCAGGCGGCCAAGGAGCTTGGCATTCTCACCGTTGCTGTGGTGACCAAGCCGTTCGGATTCGAGGCCGCCAGGCGCATGGCAGTGGCCGAGAAAGGTATTGAGGAACTCGGCGCGCATGTTGATTCCCTGATTACCATACCGAATACGCGGCTGGCTGATGTGCTCGGGGGTGAAACCCTGCTTTTGAATGCCTTCAAGGCTGCCAATGACGTGCTTCAGGGCGCTGTCCAGGGAATTGCTGAACTGATTACACGACCTGGTCTCATCAACGTTGATTTTGCCGATGTCCGTACTGTTATGTCAGAAATGGGCATGGCCATGATGGGCGCGGGTCAGTCATCTGGTGATGATCGTGCCATTCTTGCGGCACAGGCAGCCATTGGCAGCCCACTCCTTGAAGATATAAATCTTTCAGGGGCGTGTGGCATCCTGGTCAATATCACCGCCGGTACCAACCTGACAATGCGTGAATTTGAAGAGGTGGGTAGCACCGTGTCTGATCTCGCATCTGACGATGCAACGGTTGTGATGGGCACAGTGATTGATGCGGATATGGGCGATGACCTGCGTGTCACAGTGGTGGCCACCGGCCTGGGCGAAGCCATTCGTCGCCGTGATGACATAGAGAAGCCAATGCGCCTGATTCGTGATGGCACAACGGGACAACCGGTGAATGCGTCCGGCGAAGGAGAGGAATCAAGTGAAGACTCACCTTCAAAGGAAGAAAACCCGGATCTGTTCAAGCGCCAGCACGACATTGACTACCTCGATATTCCGTCGTTCCTGAGAACGCAGGCGGATTAGGGTGTTGGCGCTGTAGAAGAGGTGTTGTTGTATTTTTGCTTCCCTGCTTGCGGTAGAGACGCAAGGCGGCTTCGCAAAAATCCAATTTTCCCGAAGGCTTCTGCATTGTTGATACGAAATGATTGGTACTTGAAATGAACCTCGCTATCGCCGCGACGTGGGTCCCGGATATCCTGGGCAATTACAGGGTAATTGCCCAGGATTCCGGGATGACGGGGTTTCCTGGGAGATGACCGCCAGGGACACAACATGGGTTCTCGCAATTTCCGAGCACCACAAGAAAATTGTCCAGGATTCCGGGATGACGTTAATTGGAAATGTTCGGGCCAGATATGCAAACGCTCAGAAGATTTTGTGACCAGGAAGTTACTGTTGGGTTAAAATGTTGTTAAATTACAACATATGTTGCGAAAAGCACCTATTATGACTGTCAACAGCGGCATGACTGTGCTAATATCGCGCTCGAATCAGGGGCTTGCGGAGATTCTATAATGATAAGCCAGCGCACCCTCAAAAACGTCATCCGCGCCACGGGCGTGGGAATCCATACCGGTGAAAAGGTGTTCATGACGCTGCGACCAGCGGCTGTGAATACGGGCATTATTTTCCGTCGGACGGATCTTGACCCGGTTATTGAGGTGCCTGCCAGGGCGACCCTGGTTGGCGACACCAGCATGAACACCACGCTCGAGAGCGATGGGGTCAGGGTTTCTACTGTGGAACACCTGATGTCTGCTCTTGCCGGGCTGGGCATTGATAATGCCTATATTGACGTCAGCAATGTGGAAGTTCCCATCATGGACGGCAGTGCCGGTCCATTCGTATTCCTTGTTCAGTCAGCCGGAATTGAAGAGCAGTCTGCACCCAAGAAATTTATCAGGGTCACAGAGCCAATAGAAGTTAAACAGGACGACAAGTGGGCCAGGCTTGAACCGCATGATGGGTTCAGGGTGTCATTCAAGATTGATTTCGATCATCCCGTTTTCAGCTCACAGCGCTCTTTCGCATCGGTTGATTTTTCGACCACTTCCTTCCTCAAGGAGATCGCAAGAGCCCGGACGTTTGGCTTTATGCGCGACATCGAGATGCTCAGGGGCAGAAACCTGATTCTCGGTGGCAGCATGGACAATGCGGTTGTGCTGGATGATTACCGGGTGCTGAACGAGGACGGTCTTCGTTATGAAGATGAATTCGTCAAGCACAAGGTCCTGGATGCCATTGGAGATTTGTATCTGCTGGGTTACCCGTTGATTGGCGCTTTTTCTGGCTACAAGTCAGGTCATGAACTTAACAATGCATTGATACTTGAATTGCTCAAACAGCCCCAAAAATGGGAAGAAGTGACTTTTGAGGACAGTGCAGAGGCACCCGTTTCGTTTACGCATCCCGCTCACGTGATGTAGTCGGCGGTTGCTGAACTGATTCAGAAGCCGCGACCCCTGGGTTCAATACTGACTTTCACTTCAATTTTGTTGATGCCTTCAAGCCCGGCCGTTTCAAGTTCATCGAGAAGCTGGCCGGTCTGAAGTTTGAGCCGCGTGGCATAGCCGGGCGAAGTGCAGGTAAAAATCATTTTTCCATCGCGAACATTGGCCACCTGGCAGTGCTTTGCAAGATCTTTGTCCAACAAGCCGGAAACCCTTTGATTAAGCTGGTTTAATGCCTTTGCTCGTTGCAGAATCTTTCCGAAACTGGTGTCGGAACCTGACATGAGCTGAGTGACACTCACTGGTGCATTTTTGGGTTGTTTTTGATCTTTCACCAACACAGGCTACTCCAGATGTGATGTTATGTGCCATAAACCCCTTGGAATTGCCGTTTTCGGCTTGCAAGAACATGGATCAGACCCCAAATAATTCTGCACGTGCCAAAGTCGACCGTGGCTGAGCGCGCGCCTGTCAGAATTTGAGCCAAATAAACTCATGCTTAATAAAATAATCACCAAAGTTGTGGGGAGCCGTAATGACCGGCTCGTGAAGAAGCTGGGCAAGAACGTTCAGCAGATCAATGAGCTGGAGCCTGCAATGCAGGCGCTTTCCGACGAACAGCTGATTGAAAAGACCGCAGAGCTGAAACAGCAGCATGCCGAGGGCAAGTCACTGGATGACCTGATGCCTGAGGCCTTTGCGCTGGTGCGAGAGGCCTCGGTTCGCAACCTGGGCATGCGTCATTTTGATGTTCAGCTGGTGGGCGGCATGGTGTTGCACAGCGGCAAAATTGCGGAAATGAAAACCGGTGAGGGTAAAACCCTGGTGGCCACGCTACCGGTGTACCTCAATGCGCTGACTGGTAACGGTGTCCACGTGGTCACGGTTAATGACTACCTGGCCAGTCGAGATGCCGAGTGGATGAAGCCGGTATACGAAGCACTGGGGATGACCGTGGGCGTCGTGGTTCCCGGTATGACTCCGGAAGACAAGCGTGCCGCCTACGAATGCGATGTTATTTACGCAACAAACAATGAGCTCGGTTTTGACTACCTTCGCGACAACATGGCTTTTTCCAGCGAGCAGAAAGCTCAGAAAAAGTTGTCTTTCGCGATCGTCGATGAAGTGGATTCCATCCTGATTGACGAGGCCCGGACTCCATTGATTATCTCAGGGCCCGCGGACGAAACGCCACAGTTATACGTTCGCATCAACCAGTTTATTCCTCACCTTTCTCCTGCAGAAGAGATCCCGGATACAGACGGCGAAGTCGGAGAGGGTGATTTCACCATTGATGAGAAACAAAAGCAGGTCTACCTCACTGAAGATGGCATGGCGCATGTTGAGGAGTTGATGACCAAGTCAGGCCTGCTCAAGGAAGACGAGAGTCTTTATGACGCGCACAACCTGAACCTGGTGCACCATCTGAATGCTGGTTTGCGTGCACATCACCTGTTCCACAAGGATGTTGATTACATTGTCAGGGATGGCGAAGTGGTCATCGTTGATGAATTTACCGGTCGTACACTGGCTGGTCGCCGTTGGTCAGAAGGTTTGCACCAGGCAATCGAAGCCAAGGAAAATGTCCCGATTCAGCGCGAAAATCAGACACTGGCGTCGATTACATTCCAGAACTATTTCCGCCTCTACGACAAGCTGGCTGGTATGACGGGTACGGCAGATACCGAGGCCTACGAATTCCAGTCAATTTACGGGCTTGAAGTGGTTGTGATCCCGACGCACAAGCCCATGATCCGTGCTGACCATGATGACCTGGTATTCCTCAAGTCTGAAGCCAAGTACCAGGCGATGATCGAGGACATCAAGGACTGTGTGGCACGTGGACAGCCGGTGCTTGTCGGAACGACCTCCATTGAAACATCCGAGTTGCTGGCCAGCTTACTCAAGAAGGCCCGGATTGAGCATGAAGTGCTCAATGCCAAGCAGCATGAGCGCGAGGCTCATATTGTTGCGCAGGCAGGCCAACCTTCAGCAGTAACCATTGCCACCAACATGGCAGGACGAGGTACGGATATCGTGCTGGGTGGAAGCCTGGATGCTGAATTGGCTGAACTTGGAGATAATATTTCTGAATCTCATAAAGCCCAGGTGATCGAGGAGTGGCAAAAACGTCACGACAAGGTGGTTGACGCTGGTGGCTTGCATATTATTGGCACCGAGCGCCACGAATCCCGCCGTATTGATAACCAGCTCCGTGGTCGATCAGGTCGACAGGGCGATCCTGGATCATCCCGGTTTTACCTGTCGCTCGAAGACAGCCTGATGCGTATCTTTGCATCAGACCGGATGTCCGGAATGATGCAGCGTTTCGGTATGAAGGACGACGAGGCCATCGAGGCCGGCATGCTCAACCGGGCAATCGAGAACGCGCAGCGTAAAGTGGAAGCACATAACTTTGATGTGCGTAAGCACCTGCTTGACTACGACAACGTTGCCAATGACCAGCGAAGGGTGATCTACCAGCAGCGTAACGAGTTGATGTCAGCGGATGAAATCGGGGACACCATTGCGCAGATGCGTGATGACACTTTTGATGAAGTGATCAGCCAGTTCATACCGCCTGGCAGCATTGATGAACAGTGGGATGCGAAAGGGCTTGAGACAGCACTGGAAGGTGAGTTTGGTGTTGAAGTGCCCATCCAGAAGTGGATCGCAGAAGAAGACGACATCAACGAAGAGATGATCCGTGAGCGGGCCGTTGAGACCATTGAGGCGCATTTTGAAGAGAAGGAAGAACTGACCGGACCCGAGGTGATGCGTCACTTCGAAAAGGCGTTGATGCTGAATGTGCTTGATCAGCAATGGAAAGAGCATCTGGCCCGGATGGATTATCTTCGCCAGGGCATCGGCTTGAGGGGTTATGCCCAGAAGCAGCCGATGCAGGAATATAAACGTGAGTCATTCGAAATGTTCACTGACCTGCTTGATGGAATCAAGCACGAGGTCATCCGTGTGCTGGCAAGAGTGAAAGTCAGGGCTGAGGAAGATGTTGAAGCCATTGACGAGCAGCGACGCCGGAAGTCGCCCATGCAGTTCAGGCATGAGGACGCTCAGTCGGCGACCCGTCCTGAGCCAGGTACTGCCTCGCAGGGTGCTGCGGTTGGTG
>Ga0102946_1000514_pt1 | contig 13462 bp, 10 predicted proteins | sample SalPon2A_A_D1_MG_FD_78209 | JGI IMG/M metagenome (GOLD analysis project Ga0102946, IMG submission 78209) | Soil microbial communities from South San Francisco under conditions of wetland restoration - Salt Pond MetaG R2A_A_D1_MG | ecosystem: Environmental > Terrestrial > Soil > Wetlands | place... | reverse complement strand
GGGATACGTTCACATTTCCACTCAGAAAGGTTCCGACCGCGCATGGTCGCAATGGTGGAATCGAAGCAGAAAAACCTGTGCAACCGTGGTCACTTACGATGGCCGCTATGACAGCATTACTGACAGTCCGGCATTCGACTGCAACCAGAACAGCAGTTCCGGTGATGATGACAAAGACAACAATACAGCGGCCGCTGTGGTAGGAATCGCTGCGGTTTTGGGCGCCATCGCCCTGGCGCACAAATCGCATGATCACGATGATAATCAGCACTACGACGATCAAAACCAAGAGTCCGAGGTTGACCGCGGTTATCGTGACGGCAAGTACAACCACTCATACGATAATTATGAGCGCTCCGATGCCTACCAGGATGGATACAACGAAGGCGTAAAGGATCGGGAGCATGAAACATCCTACCGGCATCATTCAGGTCGTTACGACCCCGGCTATGAACAGCATGAACCCTATGAAGACCTGGTAGGTGAGCGTGCGTCCAGCGCCGACAGCGGATTAGAGAATCGAGGTTTCCGTAATGTGGATTCCTTCAAGACTGGAAATACGGCCTACAGCATTTGGTATAACTACCAGACACGGCAATGCCTGCAAATGGCGGTTGCGGATGGGAAAGCAGACAGCATAGTGGATATTCATTCCCACCCTTCCTGTCACTAAAGTTTGACTGCACTTCGGCCCCTTTGATTTCTCAATGGGGCCGAAGTGCCTGTTATTAACTGTCTAAAAATTCAGCGGCAACGGACTCTGAAAGAAGAAACTGAGTCATTCCCTACCCGTGTGCGCCCTAGTTCGGGTTCATTTTCATAGAGTTCGACGGAACGGCCACGGTACTCCGTGTCTGCGTACAATGTTACATGACAACCCCTTGGAACCTGTATTGAGGACAACTCATCATTTCCAATAGTCGTTCCCTTCATAACCGGAACGTCGTTATAAAAGGTTTCACTGCGACCTCGGTAGTCATAGTCGCGATAAAGCGTAACGCCCCTGTTATTTCCACCGCCATGACCGCCCCCATGGCCTCGCCGGCAATCTACTTCAATTGAAGACACCGAGTCATTGCCAACCCGCGTCCCCCCAAGATTTGATTGGTCGTGAGTCAATTCCATCGAACGGCCGCGAAAATTGGTATCCCGATAAAGCGTCACTTCGCAATTGTTTGGCACGCGAATGGACGACAGGGAATCATTACGGATCTCAGTATGGCGCATATCGGCTATATCACCGGAAACAACCTCGCTTCGTCCCTTGTAATCGTAATCGCGGAACAAAACCACAACACCGTCATGGCTGGGTCGGCTGTAATCGCTGTTCCAACCACTATTCCCGTGTGAACCGCTCATTCGGCTCACTTCTTCGACACGACCATCACTGGAAGAAAGGCAGCGCCAGCGGTCACCATCCGCGTCAACAATTACTTCGGTGGCGGCCTGAGAAAACGAGGAATTGACAACGTAAAGATCTACATTTCTATCATACTCGCGGTGCACTGCATTCAGACATGCCCTTTCCGCCTGCGGGTTGCTGGCTGCAAAACTTTCCATGGGACTAACGGTCAGCATTGCTGTTGCGACTGCATAAAGCAGGTAATGAGCATGATATTTCACTTGCACTCTCCTTTTGCCCTGATTAAAGAATTTGAAAGTATAGAATATTGGTCATTACAGATAAAATTGGCTTTATTCGAATAATTACCAAACCCCGGTATTCCCTTTTTCCGAGACTGACCCAATGAAAAATCATTTGCTCGACAGCCAATTCCTTCGCCGCTCAATGGTTCGGCTGCTGTATGCGCTGATGCTATCCGTTTACGCAGTGCAGACTGTGGCACAGGACCGTGCTGAAACTGCTGGCGTTGAGGCGCAACAGTCGCCCACTGAAGCACCCTGGGATGTTCCCATCGATGTGCTGAAACTCCAAATCAAACATCTCCCGGCCGATGAACTGTCCAAGGAAGCCAGTCGCTGGCAATCCATTTTGCGGCGTACAGTCCGCCAGTTAAACCAGGAAAACATCAAGGTCTGGTACGAGAACAAAGAACTGGCGGAAGCACAGGCCAGTTCTGAAGAGGCGCCGGATTCGGTAAAGCAAGCAGCAGAAAAAAAAATAGAAGAGGAATCTGAGCGCAAGGAGGAAGTGCTTGATGACGTAGCCAAACTTCGTGAGCGGCGAGTCAAGGTCATAGACCGCCTGAACGTGGTGCTGGACGAACTTAGCGCCAAGCTGGGTAAAACGGCTGAAGGCAAGGAGCAGGATGAGGTGGTACAGCACCGCCTCTACGTGACCGCCGTGAAAGGCCTGGCCATTGATGTGGCGGATACACAATCTACGCGCAAGACCATCATCTCATGGTTTAAATCATCTGAACGCGGCTTGAGAATGGCGAAGAATGTTGGCAAGTTCATTGGCATCCTGGCGGGGTTCTGGCTATTGGGAATCGTGCTGGGCCGGTTGATCAGCAAGGCTATGGCCCTGAGCAACACGGCTTCACAGATACTCAGGCAGTTTGTTGCCGTTTCGGTTCGCCGCGTGACCTGGATTGTCGGTTTCCTGCTGGGCCTTGCCGCCATGGAGGTAAATATCACTCCCGTTGTTGCGGTCATCGGTGCGGCGGGTTTCGTTATTGCTTTTGCCTTGCAAAACACCCTGAGCAATTTTGCCAGCGGCCTGATGATCATGCTCTACAAACCTTTTGACATTGGCGACCTGATAGAAACGTCAGAAGTATTCGGCAAGGTGAAGTCAATGACCCTGGTGACAACCAATGTAATGTCACCCGACAACAAGCTGCTTGTCGTACCTAATAATGAACTGTGGAGCAAAGTCATAACCAACTACACAGACAGCAGCGAACGCAGGATTGACCTGATTTTTGGTATCGGATACGACGACGATATCGCTACTGCCGAACATGCCCTCGCCGAAGTGGTCAAGGCACACCCCAAGGTGCTTGAGCAACCGGAAACAGTTATCCGGGTGGCGGAACTGGCGGATTCTTCGGTTAATCTGATTTGCCGGCCCTGGGTAAAAACCGAAGACTATTGGCCGGTCCATTGGGACCTGACCCGCGCAGTGAAAGAGCGATTTGACGCGGAAGGCATTTCCATTCCTTTCCCGCAACAGGATGTGCACCATTATCATGCAACACCACCGGACAACGGATCCACCAAATGAACGCTGACAAATTGTGCTGTTTGTGGCTGGCTCTCATATGCCCGCAACTGGCTGCCGAGTCACTGGTCCTCGTTTCCGATTTGAACGGGCGTTATGGAAGCACCACGTACGACAGCCGGGTGAGCGAGGCCATTTACACTATCGTTGAATTACAACCTGAACTGGTGATCAGTACGGGCGACATGGTTGCTGGCCAGAAACAGCCTGATCTGGACAGTGAAGGCCTTGACCTGATGTGGGCAGGGTTCAATCGCGTGGTAACTGACCCCCTGAGGCAAGCTGGTATCCCTTTCACGGTTGCGGTTGGAAATCACGATGGATCAGCATTTCCGGCATTCGCCCTGGAAAGGGAGCATTTTGAGAAGCAGTGGCGATCGCGTGTTCCGGAATTGGACATCCTGCCGGGCAGCGAATGGCCGCGGCGATATGCTGCGCGCATGGACGGTCTGTTTCTTCTTGCCTTTGATGGCACATTGCCCGGTAAACTGCCGGAGGAAGAACGCCAGTTTGTGGAGCGCATGTTACAGAGCTATTCCCACAAAGCAACGGCGACCATCGTTTTTTCCCACCTGCCGATGTGGCCGTTTACCAAGGGGCGCGAACAGGACACACTGGATGATCCTGAATTCCTCTCCTTGCTGCATGAGAACGGAGTTGATGTCTATGCCAGCGGCCATCATCACGCGTTTTATGCGGGTATTGATGATGCCGGCATGGTGCATTTGAGTGTTGGCGCGCTGGGAGGAAATGCACGGGCTTTCAGCGGTGGGAACAAGCGGCAGCCCTTCAGCTATGCCATTGTAAACATAGCCGACGGAATGGTCAGCATTTCATCTCGCGCAGCGCCAGAATTTCGGCAAGAGGTGCCTCCTGCCAACTTACCTGAAACAATGGTGGGTCCGCTCGGCAAGTTGCAGCGGTATGAAACGCCAGTTCCGCTTCGCCCCTGATATCGCCGGGCAAGCAGCTCATAACTCCTCTTCGAACAATTCCCCGATTGACTCCCTGAATTCGTAAATCACTTCATCCGGGTCGGCAAACTCCGCAGCGCGTTCTGCCGTCACCTCCTCACTGTACGCAAGATCACTGTTCAGGAACGTTTCTCTCAACTGCGCTGACAACACCTTTTGCTGGAACACCAGGGCGGACTCGCTATTGAGTTTCTCGCTGCGCGGGTCAAGGTTGTATGAACCTACGAGGCTGATCCGTTCATCCACCACGGCGTACTTGGAATGCATGGTGCCCTGGCTGGCTTCAACTTCACCGGGTGATTTTCCTACCCACTCCCAGATACGCATTCCCGCTTTTTCATTTTCACAACTTATTACTTCTGGCGTGCCATTAACGGCGAGCAGGTCTTTGTAATGCCCACGCCCCACCATGCTGATCTCTGGCAGGTCGTTGGTCTCCGGGCTGTTTGAGATCAGCCCGATGGAAACACATCGCCTCGCTGCATCTTTTAGCGCAGCTGAAATGGAGGGCGTGGGTACAAAGTAGGCATTGGCAATCAGCACCTCGTTCTGAGCACGTTCAATCAACTTGATATACGCCTGCTGAATGTAGGATTCCGCGAAACGCGGACGGTTCTGGAAAAAACGGCAAATCGCCGGGCGAAAGTCCAGTCCGGGCTCTCGGAACTCAAGCGCATTCACTCGCTCAACGAGGCCATCATCGACGGTGTAATTCACCGGCACCTTGCCGGTCTTATCAAGAATTTTGCGGGTGTTTTTCCAATACAGATTGGTATTGAATATTCCTTTCGCTTCCTTGATACCGACAAAATAATCAAAATTGCGATCAAAGGCCGCGATCAGGTCACCCAGAATTTCCCCGTTTACGGCGACGTCCTGGTCACGCCAGTAACTCTCAGGGTGGCTGGGATCAACCCGGAAGTACTCGTTTCCAATGTTCAAGCCACCTGTAATGGCAATACCGTGATCGGTTTCACCATCGATAATCCACATCTTTTCGTGGAATCGTTGATCCGGTTGCTTTGAGTCGGCATGGGGCACCAGATCAGGTATGGGCAATTCGTTCAGCCACTGCAGCCCAAGTGCCTCATAACCCTCAACTTCGATGCCATTTTGCTTTAAGTCAAAGTAAAGCCACTGAGTCTGCAAGCCCAGGTTTGAGAACGCATCGACGATAATGCGCACATCCAGCCCCTCTGCCTTTTTCTCTTTGAGCACTTCTGCAATTCGCAGTCCCGACTCGTCCCCGTTGAAAATCAGGGCCTGGATGCGTACCGATGTCGTGGCCTGCTTCAGCGCTTTCAATCGCATGGCAAACGAATCTTCCCCACCTCCGAGCACCGCCACTTCACACTCTGCGGCGCTGCGCACCGGAAACAGGCCGGTCAATCCTATGTCTTCGTAGGGGCTGCCGATAAATTCTGCGTCCGGCTCCAACACCGAGGTGGCTGCTACTTCTTCGACGAACTCATCGACATCCAGATCGGTATAAGCCACCGTGGCTTTGGGATCCGTGGCACAAGCCGCTACCAGGCCGGCACAACAGTAAAACAACACTGCCCTGGCATTTGGCAAGGCACAGTGCCAGGCGACGCCATGAACACATGAGGATATTGCAGAATCCGACCAGAATTTTACTTTACTGCGCATTGGCTCTTATCATACCGCTAACCAAGTTCCTTTATTTGGTCAGCATGGACGAACACGTAACGGATGCTATTTCATTCCGATCCAAAGCTTCTAAAATTCTTCCGAGTGAAGCCGCATAGCCTGTTTCGCCTGGCGACAATAGTCGCCACGATTTCCATGTTGAGTGCTTGCGCCACGCACACCACCACGCCGGAACCTGCGGAAGTTGAAGAACTCGTCATTCAGACCCAGTCCATTGAAGACGTGTCAGTGTCCGTGGGCATATTAACCGGAGACCAGGCCATAGCGCAGTTCGGGGCCGACTTGAGCGATGAAGACCTTCAGGCTGTCTGGTTGAGAATTGACAATCAATCCGACCAGAAATTGTGGCTACTGGTCGCGGCACTAGACCCGCATTATTACTCTGCCGATGAGGCGGCTTTCCTGTTCCGGGATGAGACGAATGACGAGGAATTGGATGAGTTGCGCCAGAGATTCCGTAACCTCTCCATACGTTACCTCCTGCCCGCCAATGACGTAAATGAAGGCTTCCTCCTGGTTCCGCTGGCTGAAGGTGGGCGCTACGTTAATGTTCAATTGGCAGGGTATGAGCGACTGTTGAAATTCGGTTTTGCCGTGCCTCTTCCCGATGGGGATTTCGATTACGAACGCCTTCATCCAGAGGAAATATATGCAGGACAGGAACTCCCCGACCTGGAGATCGATCAATTTCGCGAATGGCTTGAAGCCTTACCTTGTTGCACCGCCGACTCGGACGGCGACGAAGGAGGTGACCCGTTGAACCTGGCCATCATTGGAGAACCTGACGACCTGCTGACCGCATTGTCAAGAAGTGGATGGTCATTCACTCATCGCATCACTCTGCGCACCATTCAACGCGTAATCGGGTCTGCAATATCAGGGAACGAGTACCCGGTTGCACCGGTCAGCGCGCTTTACACATTCGATCGAAAACAGGATATTGCCCTCCAGCGTGCACGAACCACGATTGCCCAGCGCAATCACATGAGATTGTGGCTGGCCCCCGTCACTGTGCTTGGAAAGTCTGTTTGGGTCGGCCAGGTGAGCCGGGATATCGGTGTGAAATTCACCAGCAAATCCGCAACCCTGACCACCCATGTGATTGACCCGGCAGTTGACGAAGCACGCGAATATGTACTGCAGAGTTTGTTGACCCACAGTGCAGTAGCACGGTTCGGTTTCGTGCGGGCGATGGAACCAAGCACCAGCGAAGATCCGAATACAAATCTCATGGACGACCCTTACTTTACAGAAGGCTTGCGCCTCGTTGTGTTATTGGCCGACGAACCCGTTTCGCCGGAACGCGCACGAAATCTTCACTGGGAGGAAGCCGAGGGGCCTATCGCGCCGGTGCAAACTATCGTACCGACAACCGAGAACTGACTTATTTTTTCGACAGATCTTCTTCTACAAACCGCATCACGGCCTCTGCAATCGCCTGACGGGGAAAATCATTGCGGTTGACCGCTGCATCACCGATGAACTCGTGCTTTTCCGAAAGTGGGGCCACGACCGCCATGTGATCCGCGTTCAGGTAGCCGAGTAGTGTGCTGCCAGGAATCACCTGGTCGTAAAACATCAATTTGCTGTCGTTCCTCGGGTCTATTCGGCTCAGTTTGTTGTAACTGAACTTGAATACCGATGAAACTTGCCCGGGCAGGGGGTAAGCCACCAGTGAATAGTAATTAATTTCCCCGGGTAAGCGATTGTCCAGCAGCCAGGCCTGCCTCACTTCCGGTTTCAGGCTTTCAATCGCCAGACCGTCGCCTTCCTTGCATCCGGAGTTCAACAATCGCCGTAGAAGCCTCACCTCGCCGTGGGAGACGTCGTAAGCCAGCGGCGATCCACCGATCGCGCCGGCCAGGCTGACCACGGCGGCGATGTATTGACGGATTTCAGGGTAGGACACAATGGCGGTCAGGGCATCGGGCGCCCCTTTTGAATGAGCTATCAGTACTATGCTGGCAGGCTCAATTTCATCAACCCGCTCCATGATGGAATCGCGAATTTGCTTTGCGTTGTTGTTGGTACCGGATAACCCATCGATTTTCAGCGTAAAGCTGCTGTATCCAAAAGGCCCAAGGTCATTGGCAAAACGATCTTGTTCGTCAATCCAGTTGCCCAGGCAATCCCACCCGATGCCGGGAACGAAGCCGATCTTCAAATGCCTCTTTGAAGGATTAAGGTCCACCGGTTCCCCCGTCCCTTCGGGTTCGTCCCCGATCCGGACCAGCGCATCGTCACAGTCACGATAATGGGGCTGATCCTTGCCGTGGGTTTCCAGCACGGCACAGGCAATTTCCCTGAAGCGTCCTCTTTTATCAATTACGGCCTGCTGACCCGCAGGCAGCAGTGCCAAAGGGGCTGATTCATTGGGAAACGGCATCAGCGGTTTGCCCGCACACGCTGAAATACAAAAGCATATTCCGCACAATATCGTGAGACGGCTGTGCCTTGTCATCAGGGAGAAGCTGTGGATTCAGTTTCGGGATACTGACGCCGGTTCAGCCTCCAGAGCGCCCAGGCCAACCCCAGCCAGAGGACGATGAAGCACAGGTTGAGCATGGCAAAACCCCGCGCACCCAGAGCAAACCAGGACACACCTGCGAACACAACCAGGGCCGCAGCCAGGTCACCCAGCCGCACAAAGAAGCTGTCCACAGCTTGCTTGGCCTTGTATTTCTCTTCGCGGGTGGTGGGTAACCAGAGCAACTGCTTGGCTGTGTTCATGATTGAGTAGTCGGTAGAGTTTTCCGCTGTCTTGGCCCAACGTACGATGAACAGCGTCGCCCCGAGGGCAACAAACCCGTAGGCGCCAAGTGCGATGATGGGCAGGGCAAAGAGTACGCCGGCCAGTCCGAACCGCTTGACGATTCTCGAGGCCACAAAGGCCTGCAGCAGCACGGCGATTATGTTTACCCAGAAAAAATAACTGGCGTAGAAAGCACCGATGTATGCATTCACGTCAAAGTTGTCCTGCTCCCTGGCAAGTTCTGCAGCATGGTCTACCACCAGCGTACTCAGGATAAACTCACCCACCGTGTTAACGATGTTGAGAACAATCAGCAACAGCGCAATCAGCAGGATGTACCGGTTCGAGAACACCAGTGCGAACGCGTTCGTTTTCCCAAGCGGAGACTCGACTTTCCCGTTTTCTTCTGCGTTACCAGTCCTGCCCGCATTGCGATTCACCAACAGGTAAATCCCCAGCGTCAGCAGCAAGAGCCCGGCGGACAGGTACAGCATCAGATGGGAACTGACATGTGCCTCGAACAGACGTTCAGAAACCCAGGCGCCTACCGGGCTGCCTGCCGTGGCGCCCAGGGCGATCACTGGAAAGAGCCGGTCACCCGCGCTCTTTGTGTAAATGTCATTTGCGTAAGACCAGAACTGGGCGATGATCGACAAGCTGAAAACACCCACCCAGATATAAAAAGCCACCCCAATAAACGGTGCATCATTGTGAACCGCGACCGCAAAGATCAAAACGTTTGCGGCGAAAAACAGGGTGACACCGACGATCAGCTTCATTCGGGAAACTCGCGAGGCGAACCACCCGTAAGCAGGTACGAATATCATTAATACAAGCGCCTGACCCGCCGAGGCGAAGGTCTTTACTTCAGCTGTGCTGATAATTCCGAGGGCTTTAAGAAATTCGGGTATTTCAGCATTCAGTATGAGAGGTTCCCGCACCGTTTTTATAATGTAATACGCGACCAGGATAAGGAAGATATTGAACAGCATCAGAAACGCGCGGCCACCTTCGCCGGCGTGCACATCAGAAAACAGGTTCAGCAAGCGGTCTGCAACGGTGGGCCTGTGCCTTACGAGGTCTTCAGCACGGTTGTTCATCCTGTTTCCTTTGCTTGAACCAATTTTCGGAAGCATGCCCGGACGCAAATTTTCGCAAAAGCAACCGGGGACTTGATGGAATTAGCAAAAGAGCGCCAAGTGGCGCTCTTTTGCCGGGAATAGCCGTTTATCCGACTATTCGATTATGACTCAAGTTACGCTCTCAGTTTCGGCTTCTGAATACTGCCGATACCCCGCCCAACAGGATGAGCAAAGTTCCGAGAACAGCGAGCCAATTGGTCTGACTTGCCGTCTTGGGTAACATGGCTGGTGCAGGCTCTGGTGCCGGCGCTGGATCAGCCGCTGGAGCGGGTGCTGCTGGCGCCGCAGCCGGAGCTGCCGCTACCTGGGACGGAACCTTGAAATAGTCCTCATCCAGCACATAGACGTTCACTTCCTGACCCGGTTGGAGCTTGGAAATTTCCACATCCTGCCCGTCGATCTCAGCGGTCATACCGCGAGGTGGATACGTGCGCTCCGCCGTGCTCCACACGCCGTTTTCTTTCTGGTAGCGAACCAATGTGGACGAAGCAGAATGGCGCACAATTTTTGCGCGCATCTTCGCGTACCAGGCACCGTTACGCTCAACTACTTCAAGGCAGTGCTCCGCGATATGTGGGGAACCAGCCAATACGTCCTGATCCCACACCACGTTGCTGCAAGTTGGTGTTTGCGCACTGGCGGAAATCGAAAAGCTCATACCTGCTGCCAACGCCAAACCTGACAAGATCATCGTCTTTTTCATATTGCCCTCATTCATTTCATTGCAAGAAAACTCTGGACACTGGCCCTGACAATGTATCGCCTGGGTGCGTCTCCAACGAAGTAAAACGGATAGCAGGTAACCAGCGTCAGGGATTGATCATCCGTTGGCGCCAGTACTGATACATCCGAAGGATCAACAACTGTGATCGAATCTACTCTGTAAACGGAAGCCCCTCGCTTGGTCAACAATTCGATTTCATCACCCTCGCGAATATCCTTAAGTCCGCGAAAAAAACCATCCCTGTGTCCGGCCAGCCCGAGATTTCCTGGTTCATCAATCCCGGCAGTGCCAATAATCCTGCCAATGCCCCTGTCGAGTATCAATTCATCCGTGCCGTTGTAGACAGGCACTTCAATGTCCAGGCTGCTTATTTTCAGAACCGCCAGCGGCGCTGAATCTACCAATAGCTTGCTTTGTTCGTACTGGCTGATGCGTTTTTCTGACCACAGGGTCTGGTCGGGCTGAGGCTCTGGTGTCAACGCCTGACCGCCATCCTGCGCCATCGATTTAACAGCAACCTCGATTGCGAGATCTCCCTTAAATGAAGCAACCGCATCGGCTCGCGCCTGTTCCTGCTCGCCGCGTACAGTAAAAAAGATGCCCAGCAGCAGCACGCCCAGAAGAATAAGGGCGTTGTCCATAGTTTGCTTCCAAGGAAATTTTTTCATGCGCATGCGGTTAGAATCTATAAGGAGCAAGACATCAAGCCGATCAAAGTTCGAACAAAGAGTATAAACCAAGAATGTTTTATTTTGCGAAATACGCAGCGTTTTCTCCAGTATCAAATTCGCGGTACGATTAACTGCCGGCCAACTTCGGTCTGCGCTATTATCCGTCCCATCGGGAGAACAGATATGACAGATTTTGCAAGCATCTTTGTTGGAGGCCTCATGGGCCTGGTAATTGAGTCCGCCGGTTGAGATGATGAATTCCAGAACTCTTTGTGTGAGTGGAATGGCACTCGCGTTGGCATGCGGTTCTCTTGAAGCAGCGCCGGTTAAAGGTGAGTCTACCGACTTTCCAGTTCAAGACGGTCTCGTGGAACAGTGCATCCGCATTACGCCATTCCCTGGCGCTGCTTATTCAAAACAGGATCTCGAAAAGGAAAAGTTTTATTGCGGACTGGATGTTAACAAGCTGGCCCTGTGCCCGAAGCTTTGGAGCACCAGTCCCGCAACCATTCTCTACGAAATTGATGAAACCGTTTACCAGGGAGATTACGCGCAGTTTGAATCCCAACATTGTGACGAGGGCACTCATACCAGGAAAGCCGCACTGAGCGAACCGGCGGTCTATAAAATATCGGTGAACGGCAAAAGCACCAGTGCAACTTTTGCACCTGCTTCCTGGGTCTATTACCACTTTTCCCGGTATTTCCAGACCAGCGTAAGAGTGCCTGTCGCCGTGTATCGAAGTATGGATGCCGAATCACACAACCAACGCGTCGTTAAGCCGGCGCTCAAGATCGTTGCCGGACGACACGGCCTGGGTATGCTCACGGCCGGTTGGAAGTTTGTGAATGAAGTTGAAACGGGCCAGCTCACGGGAACCTCGGCCAACGAAGTGCTGACGGACGACGGGCGACAGATCTTTGGTGTATTCCTGACCAGCAAGGGCGACCGCTATGGCCCCGAAGTCAACGGCACACGCGAATCAGGCTGGGGCTCTGGCCAGAACAACGATTTCCAGCAAACCGCTCCTTTCCTGGCTTTGCGAAGTGAGTTGCAAATAGAGGAGGCCGCCAAATCTGCTATCCACGAAGCCCGCCGAAACCCGAAGATGGCCAAGGCGCTGCCTGCTGATACGTCCATTGAACAGGTGGTGTTCTGGATGCAGGACGTTTTGGAAATCACGCTGCTCGATTTCATCCTCGGCCAGCAGGACCGGATCGGCAATATCGATTACAACTGGCACTGGTACTGGATTGAAGATGGCACATTACAATCAAGGCCGGCCTTGGGCAAAGAAACTCCTGAAGACATCTCGGGTTTCAAGCCCTCGCGCCTGAAGCAATCTGCCATCAATGATAACGACGCCGGGGTGAGGACCAGTTACGCCGACTTCGCCGCCAAGACCCACATGCTGGAAGGGCTGCGGCACTACGATCCCGCACTCTATCGTCGCCTCGGGCAACTGGCAGCTGATTTCATGGATGAAGGGCCTGCCTTTCGTTGGTTGACCGGGGACGCAGGCTTGAGCGACAAAGAAGCCCGGGCCATCTCGCGTCGCACCATTGAAGCATTCGACTTGTTGCAATCTGACTGCGAGAACGGAAACCTGCAACTTGACTTGGTGCCAGCAGAATTTTTAATGTCGCCAGGTATCGATATGGCTCGCGATACGGCAAGCACAGGGGTGAGCTGCGAGGTAATCAAGCACTGACCAGGCTTTCAACCCGACGGATGCGATAGAGTTTATCCAGGCTCAGGCAAAGCGGGGGCGGATCCATCGCGCCGCGCCTGGTAATGGGGTGACATGATTTCAACACCTGCCTCTGTAAACGCGTTCATAATATTGGCGTGCAGATCTGAATAAGTTCGCTGCTTCAGGCTCGGCTCATGCGTGGTGGCATTGAGTTCATATTCCACGTAGAAATCATCCAGTGCAGTTTGCAGCACATAGGGAGCAGGTTCACTCTCGATGTGCTCAGTGACCTCGGCCGCTTTCTTCAACAACTCATGCACTTTGACCCAGGGAATGTCATACCCGATTGTGATTTTAGTGTGCAGAGTAAGTCCGGCCTGCTTGGCCTGCGCGCTGAAGTTGATGATGTGATTACTCAGCACCGATGCATTGGGGATGGAGACTTCAACATTCTTGGGTGTGCGTATCCGGGTAACAAACGTGCTTCGTTCGATCACATCCCCTTCCGTATTGGAAATTTTTACGCGGTCACCAATCTTGAAGGCGCGTGTGTACGTGATAACAATGCCGGCCACCACGTTGGCCACGGCGGACGTCGAACCCAGTGATAACAACACACCGAGAAAAATTGACACGCCCTGGAATGCC
>Ga0102946_1000513_pt1 | contig 13481 bp, 20 predicted proteins | sample SalPon2A_A_D1_MG_FD_78209 | JGI IMG/M metagenome (GOLD analysis project Ga0102946, IMG submission 78209) | Soil microbial communities from South San Francisco under conditions of wetland restoration - Salt Pond MetaG R2A_A_D1_MG | ecosystem: Environmental > Terrestrial > Soil > Wetlands | place... | reverse complement strand
TTACCGTTTGCCTTATCGGCGACAAAGGGAAATCCCAGACCGGCAAAGTTGGACCCGCCGCCGTGGCACCCGATGACCACATCAGGATAATCCCCGACCATTTCCATCTGCTCTTTTGCCTCCAGGCCAATCACCGACTGATGCAGGCAGACATGGTTGAGCACGCTCCCCAAGCAGTAGCGGGTGTCTTCATGGGTGGCCGCATCTTCCACCGCTTCGCTGATGGCGATCCCGAGCGAGCCGTTGCTGTCAGGGTGCTCCGCCAGAATCGCCCGACCGGCGTTGGTCTGATTTGAAGGGGACGGCAGGACGTCGGCGCCCCAGAGCTGCATCATACTCTTGCGATATGGTTTCTGCGAAAAAGAGACCTTAACCATGTAGACGGTGCAATCAAGACCGAACATCTGGCAGGCCAGAGCAATAGAAGAGCCCCACTGCCCTGCACCGGTTTCACTGGCGATCCGCCTGGTTCCGGCCAGCTTGTTGTAATAGGCCTGCGGGATGGCGGTATTCGGCTTGTGGCTGCCGGCAGGTGAAACACCTTCATATTTGTAGTAAATTTTGGCTGGTGTCCCGAGAGCCTTTTCCAGACGGTGCGCCCGGAACATTGGTGACGGACGCCATTGAGCCAGAATCTGACGAACTTCTTCGGGGATATCAATCCAGCGCTCCGAGGAGACTTCCTGCTCAATCAACCCCATCGGGAAAAGGGGCAAAAGATCATCAGGGGTAACGGGCTGCAAAGTTCCGGGATGGATGACCGGGGCCATCGCACCCGGCATATCGGGGATAATATTGTACCACTGCCTGGGAATGCGGTCCTCTGGCAGGATAATCTTTGTTTGCATCGTCTTTCTCCCTTTACTCCCGCTGATTATAGCAAGCTATGGAGTTTGGTTTCGATATCTTGTTCACGCATCAGACTTTCGCCAATCAGAAACGCCCCGGCACCTGCAGCCTGCAATCGTTCAATGTCCGCCCGGTCATGGATACCACTTTCAGCGACTGCCATCTGATGCGCAGGAATCCGACCAGCCAGATGCTCGGTGATCGCCAGATCAGTGACGAAGTTTTTCAGGTTGCGATTATTGATGCCGATCAAATCGACCGGAATTTTCAGAGCGCGCTCCAGTTCATATTCGTCATGAACTTCCAGAAGGGTATCAAGCTCCAGCTCAGTAGCAAGCGTTGCCAGTTCCGTCAACTGGTCATCGTCAAGGGCCGCAGCAATAAGCAGGATCGCATCCGCCCCGGCTGCCCGTGATTGATAAAGCTGATACGGATCGATAATAAAATCCTTGCGCAGCAGCGGCAGCTCCACCGTCTGTCTGATTTGCTGCAGATAACCGAGAGAGCCGTAAAAATATTGTTCATCCGTCAAGACCGAAAGACAGGCGGCTCCCCCAGCCTGATAACTGCGGGCAATCGCCACCGGATCGAAATCAGCCCGGATCACCCCCTTGGAAGGAGAACCTTTCTTCACCTCGGCAATAATTGCCGTACCGGCCAAAGAACGACTCCGCAGGGTCTCGGCAAAGCCACGGGTCGCTTCACAGGCACCTAGCTGAACCTTTAATTCATCCAGAGGCAGCAATACTTGTTCGGCGGCTATCTCCTCAACCTTGGTCTCCAGTATTCGATCCAGAATCATTCGTTTGTCATCCTGACCAGAGCATCCAGTTTGGCGAAAGCATAACCCTCGTCAAGGACAGCCTGAATCTGATCCATCCCTTCAGTAAGGGAACTGGTCTGTCCGGCGGCGACCAGCGCATAGGCTCCGTTGAGGACCACCACGTCGCGCTTCGGCCCCTGTTCTCCGGCGAGTATTGAACGAACGATCTCAGCGTTACACTCAGCGTCGCCCCCCTGCAGATCAGAGAGTTGACAGCGCTGGAATCCAAACATCTCCGGCTCGACAGTTTGCAGTTCGATCGTTCCGTCTGAGATTTCCGCCACCAGGGTCGGTCCGGTCAGGGTTATTTCGTCCATCCCGTCACTGCCATGAACCACAAACCCGCGCTTGCAGCCGAGATCTGAGAGCACCTGAGCCAACGGCTCAACCAGTTCTTCGCGGAACACTCCGAGCACTTGTCGGTCAGCCCCGGCAGGATTGGTCAGCGGACCAAGAATATTAAAAATGGTGCGAATACCGATCTCTTTGCGTGGACCGATGGCAAACTTCATGGCACCGTGCAAGGCTGGCGCAAAAAGAAAGCCGACCCCGATTTTGTTCACACACTGCGCCACCTGCTCCGACGTCACGTCAAGGTTGACCCCGAGCTTCTCCAGAACATCGGCGCTGCCACAGGCCGAGGAGATACTGCGGTTGCCGTGCTTGGCGACCTTCACTCCGCAGGCCGCAACAGCCAGCGCCACGGTCGTCGAGATATTGAAGCTCCTGGTCCCGCTGCCGCCGGTACCACAGGTGTCGAGGATGGTCTCCCGGTCGATATTGATGTCGTCCCGGTCGATATCGACCACCGGCCCGACATCAATCGGGGTCGCTTTGGCTCGCATCACACGGGCGGCACCAACAATCTCGGAGACCGTCTCCCCCTTCATGCGTAACGCCGTGATAAAGGCGCCAATCTGGGCCGGAGTCGCGTCCCCGCCCATGATCTGGTCCATCACCATGACCATCTCTTTCTCAGACAAATCCTGCCGTTCAACGACCTTGGCAATTGCTTCTTTGATCATTACAAACCCCTAAAGCGATGAAAGCTCAAGAAAATTTTTCAGAAGAGACATCCCCTCAGTCGTCAGGATCGACTCGGGGTGAAACTGCATCCCCCAGATCGGCAACTCCCGGTGCTCAATCCCCATGATGACGTCACCATCAGTCCAGGCGGTCACCCGAAGACAGTCGGGCAGACTTTGTCGCTCGGCGATCAGGGAATGGTAACGGGTCGCCACAAAGGGGTTGGGAATCCCCCTGAAGATACCGCTGCCGTCATGCTCGATCATACTGGTTTTACCGTGCATCAACTCCCTGGCACGAACCACTTTACCGCCAAAGGCCGCAGTCATCGACTGGTGCCCCAGGCAGATGCCAAGTATCGGGACTTTACCTGCAAACTGCTGGATCGCGGCCACCGAAATTCCGGCTTCGTTCGGCGTACAGGGACCGGGAGAGATCACCAGATACTGAGGATCCATCTGCTCAATATCATCCAGCGTCAGCTTGTCATTACGGATGACTTCCACCTCTTGCCCCAACTCCATGAAGTACTGGACCAGATTGTAAGTGAAGGAGTCATAGTTATCGATCATCAGTAACATAATAGTTATTCCAGCCCGCGATTGGCCATTTCGATAGCTCTTTTGACGCCACGGGCCTTGTTCAGGGTTTCCTGGTATTCCATCTCGGGGTCACTATCGGCAACAATCCCCGCCCCGGCCTGCAGGTGGATTCTGTTCCCTTCGATCACCAGGGTGCGGATGGCGATAGCCAGGTCCATATTGCCGTTAAAAGAGAAATAACCGACCGCGCCACCATAGACTCCGCGACGGCTCGGCTCCAGCTCATCGATAATCTCCATGGCACGGATTTTCGGTGATCCGGAGAGGGTTCCCGCCGGGAAAGTCGCGCGGAAGACATCGAAAGAATCGAGGCCCGGTTTAAGCTGGCCGCGAACATTGGAGACAATATGCATCACGTGGGAATAACGCTCAACGACCATCAGCTCACTGACATCCACGCTGCCCGCCGTTGCCACCCGGCCAACGTCATTACGACCCAGATCGACCAGCATGATGTGCTCGGCACGCTCTTTCGGATCATTCAGCAACTGCTGCTCCAGCTGGAGATCCTCTTCGACGGTCGCGCCACGGGGCAGAGTCCCGGCAATCGGCCGAACATCAACCCGCTCGCCCTCTTTGCGCACCAGAACTTCCGGCGAAGCGCCGACCACCAGGGTCTCACCAAAACGGAGAAAAAACATATAGGGGGATGGATTAATGGTCCGTAAGGCCCGGTAGACATCAAAGGGATCAGCCTGCAGTTGGGCAGAAAAACGCTGGGAGATCACCACCTGAAAGATGTCGCCAGCGCGGATATATTCTTTACACCGTTCAACGGCGGCCTTGAAATTATCCCGACTAAAATTGGGTTGCAGCGATTGTTCGTCAGGCCTGGCAACAGTCGAAGAGGTAAGACCCAGTGGTTTTCTCAGCTGGGCGATCAGCTGGTCAATTCGCTGCTGCCCACGCTGATAGGCTTGAGCCGGGTCTTCACCCTGCTGCAGGTGAACATTACAAACCACCTTGATCTTCTGCCGCATATTGTCAAAAATCAACAACCCCTCGGTCAGCAGAAAGCTGGCATCCCAGGACTCATTTTCCCGTCGATTACTGTCCGGCAATTGCTCGATGAAGCGAACCATATCGTAGCCGAGATAACCGACCGCGCCACCGAAAAAACGGGGCAGCCCTTCGATATCTACCGGCTGATACTCGGCCATCAACTCGCGCAGCTTTATCAGTGGGTCCTCGATCTCACCACTGAACTCGACCTGCCCGTCAGCGACAACTTCGTAATAGGTGTCGCGACACCTGAAAACCCGCGCCGGTCCGCTGCCAAGAAACGAGTACCGCGCCCACTTCTCCCCACCCTCAATCGATTCGAGGAGAAAAGAGGTCTTGCCGTCATCGATCTTGCGAAAGGCAGAAACCGGGGTTTCCATGTCCGCCAGTATCTCACGATAGACAGGAATCAGATTGCCCTGTGTCGAGAGCTGGCAAAACTCGCTTTCTGTCGGAAAATACATGGGAAATCTTTCCAATGAAAAATAGAGTCTATTACCACCTTGCAAGCTTTAAAGTCAAGTTTGGTACGATTAAATCGGCCCTGGCGACAAGCGAACCGATCCGGGACTCTCCCCTGTCAGTAGCTTGGTCGACAAGCCGTGAACGTTCCGATTTTTTCGTCATTATTGTCTTGCCTTTCTGTCCATGAATCAAATAGATCCTGAGGTATCCCTGCAGATATCACTAATGGATGGTTCTTTGACGCTGTTCACTTTATACTTACTGTTCAAGATGGCAGAATGTTTGCTTTTTATCCTCCGGGACCTACCGGACACCGGGGATTTTTCACTAACTTGATTTCTGCTGACAGGTCATGACTATGAGCACCCTCAACAAAACAATCCGGATGTTTCTCGACAGTATCGGCCGCCGGGAAGACTATGAATTCTATCTCAACAAATTCAAAGCCGAACGCTCAGCCTGTTTCGCCCTGCTCTGCCCTGACCAGGAGAGTATCGAAGCGGGAGCCGAGGTGTTGGCGTTTGATCTGCTGTTCCTGTTGCGGCTGGAACTGGTCCCGGCGATCCTGCTCTGCGGCAAACAGGCCGAGCACCTGTGTAAACTGCTGGCCCGCGAAGCGATCTTTGTTTTTCATCCCATCGAGAATGGCGAGGCACAGGAGTTCATTCAGCGCGCCAGTCGGGCGGAGAAGATTCCGGTACTGGTCGCGCAGCATCTTGATCTTGAAACGGCGCTGCTTCAACTGGTACCCGAGGTTGCACAGCGTGTTCACCTGGTGCGCGCAGAGGGCGGACTGAAAAATACGGCCGGAGAGCTGTTGGCCAACGTCTACACCCAGGTGGAAAATTGCGATCCGGTGCACAAACAGGATCTCGATCTGTTGGCACTCGGCACGACGCTGATGGAAGAGCGACCCGGCATTCACCTGACTGTCACTTCGCCGCTCAACCTGCTGCAGGAGATCTTCACCGTCAAGGGAGCCGGGACGCTGTTTCGCAAGGGGAGTCATATCAAGCATGTTGCGGGGCTAGACGGCATCGACACCTCACGCCTGATCGCTCTGCTCGAAGCCAGCTTCGGCAAGAAACTTCAGAATTTGGCATTCATGGACGCTATCAGCGACAGCTATATCGAACAGAACTATCGAGGTGCGGTATTGATCGAGAACCACCCGGCCGGCCGCTATCTCTCCAAGTACGCCGTCGGCCGCGAAGCGCGCGGTGATGGCCTGGCGCTGGAACTCTGGCGCGAAGTCTGCGCCAACCAGTCCCCTCTGTTCTGGCGTTCCAACCGGAGCAACCCCTTCAACTCCTGGTACCGACAGCAGGCCGACGGCTATCACCTGGCCGGCAAATGGCAGATCTTCTGGCGCAATATTCCCACCGCCAGTATTTCCGAGGTCATTGAATACTGCTGCAGGCGTGATGAAGACTTCGTCGGGACACAGAGCAACTGAGCCCGGTCCGCATTAAGACTATTCACCGAGCGTATCGGTTCTGGCAGCCATGATGAAATCGTTGCGATGCAGGCCGCCGATCTTATGCGTCCACCACTGCACGCTCACCCGTCCCCATTCGGTGAGCAGCGCCGGGTGATGACCTTCCTGTTCGGCCAGCGTACCGACCCGATTAGCAAACTCAAGTGCGTCGACGAAATTGCGAAATTTGAACACCCGTTGCAGCCGCTCGATACCGTCAATGGTGACGATCTCCCAATCGGGAATCTCCTGGCGATAGAGGTTGATTTCCTCGGCCGTAACTTTTGCCGCCCCGCTGCGGCAGGGTTCACAGTGCTGTTTACTGATATTCTTCATTGAGGACCTCCGTCTGCTCATTGTATCACCGGGACGGGGGGAATTTGTAGAAGGGTGAGGATACTTGGTAATAGCATGGAGATGACATCCACATATTTTCATTTGTGAAAAGTGACTGATTTTCCCTAAGGCAATTCACGTGATAGTTTGCCTGCAACTCTTCCAGTACGTGAAGAGAGGCTTTATCCCCATAATCGCCAAAACGGCGGTCGCAACAACAAAGCCAAGCAACGTCCCCCAGATCACACCATAGACCGGGTAGAGCAGGGAAACAGTTAGAGCGTAGCCAATGACTGACCAGAGACCATACGGGAAATTGCCAAGTATGGTCCGCGCCGTCTCGGGACCGTGCTCCCGATGGAGCAGAAAAACCAACGGGTAAAGGGCCACGGGGAAGGCAGAGAAGAGACCGGCCCAGTCCGGACCGACGCTATCGGCAAACTCAGTGACCACCAGCACAAGTGCTGCGGTAAAAAACAATCGACCGGCAACCAGACGGGTTGACCAGCCACTGGCCTGAGTCGCCTGCGTCCCCTTCTGGCCGCGAAGCAGGATACAAAACAGGGTCGTGGCGATGATGGCTGTGATCAGGGCGGTCAGTCTGGTCGGATGCATCTGACTGACGATGAAGGCAGGTAGCAGGTAACCGGTTAATGCCAGTGCCGAAACCACAACGAGCGATGCGGTTCGCAGTGAGACCCGGTAGTAGGTGTAGGCAAAGCACTGCGACGCGAGCAGTCCGCAAAGATTGAATATTGCCGCGTCTGCGGCGAACTGAGCACCGTATTCCAGGCCGTAAAAATGTAGAATGATGGCGGTGCCGATTGGGTATCCGGAGAGAAGGCCAGCCAGCCTGACACTGATCTTTTCGGCAACAAATGAAAGGCCGAGAACCGCCAGCATGGTGATACAGATTTTGTAGAGCAGCAGTCCCGTCATGGTCGTCTCTCTAATCAGCTACAAACATCCTTGAAATTCAGCAAGACCTTGTAGCGGCTTGAAGGAGAAAAGTCAATCGGTCACGATTTTCAGAATTATACCAATGTCTGAGACATACTGCCTTTTCGGTAAACATCCTAATATCAGAGAACAATACCAGGTTAATACAGTAGCCTGGTCATGGAGCCAATCGCTCTATCACCCAGCTTCCAGATGTGTCGCGCCGATACCGCAGCCGGTCGTGAAGACGACTTTCACCTTCCTGCCAGAACTCCACCACTTCAGGAACAAGCCGATAGCCACCCCAATGCGGGGGCCGGGGGACGTTCCGGTCGGTGAATTCCAGGGTGATTTCAGCAAACCGCTTTTGCAGCATGGCGCGATCTTCGGCAACCTGACTTTGAGGCGAAGCATGCGCGCCGATTTGCTGGCCCCGGGGCTGACTGGCAAAGTACAGATCGGATTCACCGGGTTCCACCCGTTCGACTTGGCCTTCGACGCGCACCTGACGGGAGAGTGACGGCCAGCAGAAGACCAGCGCGGCAAACGGGTTTTCCTGCAGCTCTTGCGCTTTGCGGCTTTGGTAGTTGGTGAAGAAGACAAAGCCACGCTCATCGACCCCTTTAAGCAGTACGATGCGTGCCGAGGGTTTGCCCTGCCGAGTTGCGGTTGCCAGGGTCATCGCATTAGGCGATGAAATTTCAGTCTCTTCGGCCTCCCTGAACCAGCAGGCAAACTGCTTGAGAGGCTCAGGATTCATACTGTCGCACAAAAGCGGGAGTTTCTGTCTGGCGTGCATAAGATCAAATGCCTTTTATCAATAAATGTATGAGCGATTTATCCAGGACAGCCCCAAAGACGATGAGTCCCATAAAGATGTAGAGGCTCAGATCAGGTTTCATGTCGACCAGAGAATTGAAGGTGTGTTGGAATCTTCCAGGGAGGATTTGCCGGCCGAAAGAGACGGGTAACAGTACGTTTTCCCCTGATTGCAATCTTTGAATGCATGTTTCCCTCCCTCGCAAAATATCAAAAGCAGCCACGAAACTGGCATATTCACGGGGGTTTCTACTGCTTCAACGGACCGAGTTAAATGGGCTGGAGCTGGTCCTTTTCAAGTGTGTAGAAACCTTTCGAACCACCAACGTATCAACCCGCCCGCTTGAGCATTTGGTTAGCCTCTACTCGTAGTGCGTCCACATGCGCAGTACCTTCACGGTACGAAGATCCTCGAGAACCTGATAGACCAGCCGATGCTTGATGTTGATGCGACGCGAATACGCACCCGCCAGGTCGCCAACGAGCTCTTCGTATGGTGGTGGATTTTGAAAGGGATTCTCCGCAAGAATGTCATGTAATTGCTGCGCTTGCGGCTTCAATCCAGAAGTGGAAAGCTTCTTTGCATCTTTCTGGGCATGTTTGGTGTAGACCAGTTTCCAACTCACCAATCCAATTCCCCATCGCACTCTTCGACAGGTGTCTTCGTGCCATCGATGATCGATTCCTGCATGCCGGGAACAGAGTGCAGATAGAGTGTCTCTTGTACAGCACGCCAATCATCCTCGGCAATCAGGACCGCGCTGTTGCGCTTGCCGGTGATCTGGATGGGCTCGTGCGATTCGGATACGTCGTCGAGTAGTTTGTAGAGAAGCTTTCTGGCTTCAGTTGCTGTGATGGTCGTCATTGACACCTCCTTTTGCGTACGTAAAATCGTACGCTACTTGCAGGGCGTTGTCAACCAGGTCTGTTGTGTGGGCTAGCGATAGAGATAAGCGGCGGATCAACGACCTTCGAGTACCCCGAACCGTACAAAAAGATTGCGCATGTCCCAAGCGGCCGCTTGATTGCACTGTTAAAGCACTTCTGTTAGTATGTACCGAATTCCCGTACATGAAAGGAGGTTTGGGTATGGACACTGTAAGTGTTAACAAATTTCGCGACCATTTAAAAAACTTTGTAGAACGGGTTGCTCATGAGCACCTCCCCCTGAAGGTGACCCGCCGAAATGGTGAAGACTTTGTGGTCATCAGCGCAGAGGACTGGGAACGGGAGCAAGAAACCCTTTATGTTCTACAAAATTCCAGTCTTATGAAACAAATAGCCGAATCAGCTCGGACCCATAACGAGCGTTCTGGTTACACACCAACGGAGCGGGAAACAAATGAGATCCTTGGTGTTTGAGGGTAACACTTGGGCTACCTACGAAGAACTCAGAACGAAAGATAAACGTATTCATAAGACCCTATGCACCACTTTGAAAGAAATGCTAAGAGGTGACCCCACTACCGGAACGGGGAAGCCTGAAGCCCTTCGCCACAACCTTTCCGGCTTTTGGTCACGCAGACTAAGTCAAAAAGACCGAGTTATATATAAATTTGACGACAGCTACATTTACATATTCGCAATTGGTGGACATTACGATCAATTCTGAGCCCAACGAGGCCGTAGAAAAACCTCACGAGAGAGCGCCCTACCGACCTGACAGTGTTTTTGCTTTTGAGCGATGATCTGTCACCAGTGCCATTCCCCAGCGATTGTTATCGCTCTGTCTACAGAAACAGTTTTTGGGCGTCTATTTCCAGCTTTTTAACTTTTTTCTCCCCTTAAATCATCGCTGAACGTCTCTTCGATCTCTCTATAAGGCCATAAAGCCGAAAAGACATTATCGCCAGTTCGGACACTATAATTTCCCGCAAGCAGGGAGGAGTGTATTCAAAATGAGAAAGATCGGTTTGACTATTAGCCTAAATACATTTTGTGGTTATGTGCTGCTTATCTTCTCTTCAAATATTTCATATGACAGGCGAACTGCTTCATTAATTTGGGAAAATGACGCTGTGAAAGTCTTAAAATCAAATGGCTCATTTGATGACTTCAATGCATTTATGGTTTTATTTGTGACCATTTTTTTCTTCGGGTCATCGATACTTTCATTTTCAAGTATTGAATATTTCGCATAAATGATAGTAGACAGCGCTGCAGCACAAACCCTGATAGTTTCAATATCTTGGGAATCATCATTTAATAAGTTGATGAGTTCAAGGTATCGATTACGAATGTCTTTAATGCTTGGATTAATCATTTTTCCATTTCCCGCTCATAACAGTTCATGATAACCGGCGGCGACGCAAACTTGCGTGTAGCACCGAGTTATTCGAATATTTGCAGAGCTATTTTCCGTCCGCTTTGATCTTATTGCTATGATTGACTTGCGACAATTGATGCAATACGCTACAATTGATGCAGGTTGAACGTAAAGGAGATTGATTATGTCTACAGCCAGTGTACGACTTGACCAAGAATTAGTTGAGAAAGCCGCCATTATGGCAAAAGCATTAAATCGTACAATGCCAAAACAAATTGAGCATTGGGCTAAAATCGGTGAAATGATGGAAGATAACCCCGATTTGCCATATGAGTTTGTTAGGCAAGCTATCATCGCAAAAGCCGAAAAGGAAGCCGGTAAGCTCGAGGAGTATACCTTTGGCTAAAATTACCCGGGTCCTTCAAACGCAAACCTTTAAAAAAGCCGTCAAGAAGCTCCATCAGAACCAAAAGAAGGACCTGGATAAGGCTGTTAAGGAGCTTATTGAAGATCCCCTTTTGGGTGATCAGAAAAAAGGTAATCTGTCATTTCTGCGAGTTTACAAGTTTAAAATGAATAAACAGCTCACCCTTCTCGGTTACAGCTATCAAGACGGAACAGTCATTCTTGAATTAATGACTCTTGGTTCTCATGAAAATTTTTACCGAGATATCAAAAGCATTTACTGAGCCGAACGGATCATAACGGTTATTGTTAGTTGCCCTTCAGTGATTCTAGTGCTAACATTTGTGCACACACTAATTGCGGGAGCAACCTATGGATACTAGAATTCAATTTCGTGTTGACGATGAAACAAAACGCTTAGCCCAGCAAATGGCTGAAAGCCAAGGTCGCACCCTTAGCGACGCTTGCCGTGAACTAACTGAGCAACTTGCCGAGCAACAACGCAAGTCCTTGTCTCATGATACTTGGCTTACTGAACAAGTAAATCTTGCGTTCGACAAACTTGATTCCGGCAAGGCTGTGTTCGTCGACAATGACTCTGCAAAAACACAAATGGCTGAACGTAAAGCCAAGGTTCGCGATCGGGGTCGCCATTGATTTTTTGGGAAGAAGAATCCTTAAATGATCGTGAGAAAATTTTCGAGTTTCTTTATGTCTTCAACCCAGATGCTGCAGAAAAAACAGATGAAATCATTGAAGCTAAAGTTGAAAACTTAATTGAACAACCTTTAATGGGTGTTCAACGAGATGGAATTCGAGGCAGATTGCTCATTATTCCTGAAGTTTCAATGATCGTATCTTATTTTGTTGACGGATCCACGATTCGCATTCTGCGAGTTCTTCACCAAAAACAAAAGTTCCCTATTGAGTAGCTGAAATCATTTTTGCAACTAACGGCGATTATCAGCGGCGGCGCAGAAGCAAACAGCCAAGTAGACATTCTTCGAGGACCACCGCTATTTCCCCGTCCGCTGAATGATGGGGTTAGATTTCGTTTTCTTTTTCAACCATATGCCAAGGGCAAGTAGCTCGCCTATTGCTGCTCCTAAGGGGCCCAAGAAGTAGACTGCCAATGCCCCCTGCTCTACATCGGAATATACTACGAACACCCACAAAGCCCCGATAATAGACCCAGGAATGGAAAACCCGATCAACAGCCAAGTAAGCTCTCCTATTTGACTTTTAAAAATTAGCCTCTTTCTTTTTGACACAACATAGCAAACACCAATACACAGAATGAACGCGAGTAAAGGTGAGAACATCATTAGCAGAATCATTCTTTATTTCTCTTCTTGAAATCTAACGGTTCATGATAACCGGCGGCGATGCGAACTTGCGTGACCCACCGCAATTTGGTTTTTCTTTTCAATTTAGCGTAGACGTATTTTCCGTCCGGTTGTTAATTTGTTAGGTTTCATTACCACCCAACTGGAATTATGAAAAGAAACGTTCCGATTATGTACGATATTTTGCAAATTTGACGATTTATGATTTCGGGAAAAGATTCACCCGACCACGACTGAATTTTCCAGCCAATTTCATTTAAAGTAGCTCCAAGTATTATGACCGCGCCTGCAATTTGTAGTGCATTGTTTATGTTTTGTTGTGCGGGTCCGGCTACGAAATGGAGGTATTTTCCGAGCCCGAAATCAATAAAGAGTGAAATGACAATTGCTAGAACCGAACTGAATAATGCTTTTCTTAATTCGGTTGTTCTGTTCCGTTCCCTGTTCGTCATGTGGTCAATTTTTTCTTGTGGCAACACCTTTTCTGGATACGTTGCTCGCCACTGTTCATTTTGTTCAAATTCACGCTTCGCAGAATAATCGACCGCCATTTTCACGAACCGAGAAGGTGAAAATATTAGGTAGAAAACTGCGACTGTGGGCGAAAATTTCATTTCTGAAACCTAACGGTTCATGATAACCGGCGGCGACGCGAAGTTACGGCCACCACCACAATTTTAGATTTTGCTTTTTGGCTAAAAGCAGACGTATTTTCCGTCCGGTTCATTTCATTGTTAGGCATTTTTCTTTTTCAAAAACTGCCTCGTCTATTTCTAAATTTGTATTTTCTTTTATATGTATTAGGGCTGAAAGTGTTCTTACTGCAACGTCATGGCTAACTTCATTTTTGATTTCCCATCCTTGATTTTCATAAATTTCGTAAGCTCGAATCAAGAATGGATAAGCCTCTTCAAGTTGACCTATAGCGCATAATGATTGTCCGTAATATGAAAAGACTAATTCATTTTGAAAATCTTTATGTTTCAAGCATTTTTCAAAGTTGGATAATGCATTTTCAAAATTTTGTTCATTGAATTGCTGGGTCCCTTTTAGATACCTGGATAAGTTCGGGACATATGTAATTATTCTTGCAATCAAATTCATTTAATTCAGATGCCTAACGGTT
>Ga0102946_1000512_pt1 | contig 13486 bp, 14 predicted proteins | sample SalPon2A_A_D1_MG_FD_78209 | JGI IMG/M metagenome (GOLD analysis project Ga0102946, IMG submission 78209) | Soil microbial communities from South San Francisco under conditions of wetland restoration - Salt Pond MetaG R2A_A_D1_MG | ecosystem: Environmental > Terrestrial > Soil > Wetlands | place... | reverse complement strand
TGATCCAGCGCATCGCCAGTGCGCTCAATTTGAATATTCATTTCCACATGTTGTTTCTGGATGGAGTCTATGTTGATGCCATGCACGGGGGGGCTTACTGGAGCGCGATACCGGCAACATCTAGCTCACCCCGGAGGCCATGGAAGCCTCAGATGAAGACCCGTCAAATCAGTTATTGGGAAGCTCCATCGGTGTGGCGTAGTTACCCAACTCTTCGGCATATACTTACCGCATTGCCGTAGGACCACAGCAAGGTCGTAAGGTAATGACTTTACTTAGCCAGCGCGACAATTCGCGATTAATCAAGCAAAGTTCGGGCGTCATTTGATGTTCAGTACATATAGAATTGTGGCAATATAGCTTTAAAGTGAGGATGAAGACACTCACTGCTCCAGAAACGAGGGGAGGATGAAGACACCCACTGCTCCAGAAACATGGGTGTCTGGTTTTTCGTTTTGCTGTTTTTTCATTGTCCCGGCAGGCGTTTGCCTCTTAACTTCCTGTGTATTAATATTTAATACATACATGGAGGAAAGTTGATGGCCAGGAACACATCAGTCACATTGGGTCCACATTTTGACGCGTTTGTATCGGAAAAAATTTCCGAGGGCCGTTATCAAACGGTCAGCGAGGTTGTACGCGCCGGGTTGCGAAAGCTGGAACAAGATGAAACAAAGCTGCAAGCACTCAGAGAAAAACTCCAGGCTGGCGAGAACAGTCCGGTTGTCGAGAACTTCAATGGCAAACAATTACTGGCTGACCTTCACAAGAAACATGTTGAATGACCTCATCGTATTCAATCAGGGCACTGGCCAGGGCTGATCTGGAAGAGATCTGGATTTTTACCTTTGAGGAATGGGGTGTTGAGCAGGCAGACCAATACCTGGATGCGCTGTTCTCAAGATTTGAGTGGCTTTCTGAGCACCCATATACCGGCAAAAACCGTGAGGATATAAAAGCTGGTTATTACTGTTTTCCTGAAGGAATGCATTTGATTTTTTATACAATGACAACTTACGGTATAGATATTATTGGTATCCCACATCAAAACATGGATTTCATTGGTCATTTTTAAATTGGGCATCATAAAATTTCCAATGGCCGGATTCTCTATGAAATGTAAGCAATACTCGCGAATTGCTGTAGCGCTGTGTGTGAAGATTGCCCTGAAGCGGCTGGAGATGGCATCGTTGAAAGTGTAATTCAGGAAGTTGCGGGTGACCAATGAGCACCTCAAAAGATTGAGGTTGTGTAATTCCCATTGATGAGTGAAAGTGGATTCATGCCAGATTTTGAAGTGCAACTCAATAAACTGTTAACAGAAATCGCGAATCGTCTCACCGACCGTAATTGGCGGATGGTGACCGCTGAATCCTGCACGGGTGGTTATATCGCCAAATGTTGTACGGATGTGGCAGGCAGTTCAGCCTGGTTTGACCGGGCTTACGTGACTTACAGTTATCGTGCAAAGGAACAGATGCTGGGTGTGTCACACGATGACCTGGTCGCACATGGTGCGGTCAGCGACGAAATTGCCTGCCAGATGGCAACCGGGGCAAAACAGCATTCGGGTGCCGCCATCGTTGTATCCGCTACCGGTATTGCCGGTCCGGGTGGCGGTATGCCCGGCAAACCAGTGGGCCTGGTGCATTTTGGCTGGTGTATCGATGAGCATCCCGTGGAATGTGATTCAGCCATTTTCGAAGGCGACCGGAATTCGGTACGTCAAAAAACGGTATTGCATGCGCTTGAAGGAATTCTCTCCCGTATCTAGATACCGGCAGCCAGGTTTTGGAAGTTTTTTCAGATTATCGCAAATTGAGAATGGCTTAATGCAAACTATGGCCAATGATAAAGCTCCGGTAAAAAAGAGTGGCAACAAGCAAGTCATTTGTGACGGTTACATGGTGGATTTTCATTGATGATCGTAGGAAATTACCGCTCTGACCGAAACGGGGCTTAAGACGTCGACAGGCCTGTGTCATAATGTTTGTCATTGGCGGAAAACAGTAAATATTCAGAGGAGAGTAGCAGTTGGATAACAACAAGAAGCAAGCGCTGTCAGCAGCGCTATCCCAGATCGAAAAACAATTTGGCAAGGGTGCGATCATGCGTATGGGTGATGGCACTGCACATCGTGATGTTGAAGTGGTTTCCTCAGGTTCGCTGGCAATCGATGTTGCACTTGGCATCGGTGGTTTGCCACGCGGTCGTGTCGTTGAAATCTATGGTCCGGAGTCAAGCGGTAAGACAACCCTGACCCTGCAGGTGATTGCAGAGGCGCAAAAGGTTGGCGGAACAGCAGCATTCGTTGATGCAGAGCATGCACTTGATCCGCAGTACGCTGAAAACCTGGGTGTAAATGTTGAAGACCTGCTGGTTTCGCAGCCGGATACCGGTGAGCAGGCACTGGAAATTACCGATATGCTGGTGCGCTCCGGTGCGGTGGATATCGTGGTGGTTGATTCCGTCGCAGCGCTGACACCCAAGGCCGAAATTGAAGGCGAAATGGGCGACCGTCATGTCGGTCTGCAGGCCCGCCTGATGTCACAGGCTTTACGCAAACTGACAGCCAACATACAGCGTTCGAACTGCATGGTGATCTTCATTAACCAGATCCGTATGAAGATCGGCGTGATGTTTGGCAGCCCCGAAACTACGACAGGTGGTAATGCCTTGAAATTCTATTCATCAGTTCGCCTGGATATACGTCGTATTGGTGCGATCAAGAAAGGTGACGAGGTGATCGGTAACCAGACAAGGGTAAAAGTGGTCAAAAACAAGATGGCACCGCCCTTTAAACAGGCTGAATTCGAAATATTGTACGGCAAGGGTATCTCCAAGCTGGGTGAACTCATTGACCTTGGTGTTGCCAACGGTATCGTTGAAAAGGCGGGTGCCTGGTACAGCTATGAGAAAGACAGAATCGGCCAGGGCAAGGAAAATGCCCGGGCTTTCCTGGAAGAGCATTCTGAAATGGCAGAAGATATCGAAAGCCGCCTTCGTGCCCTGCTATTACCGAAGAAGGAGCCCAAGGCAGAACGTAAACCAACTGCTGATGCCTAGGGGAAAGTACCTTGCGTGGTAAGCCTGCGCGTGAACTAACAGAAGCAGAAGTCCATGAAATCGCGGTGCGTTACCTTACGCGCCGCGAATATGCCATTGAAGAACTCAGGCAGAAACTGATTCAACGGGGTGCCAAAACCGCTATCGCCGAAAAGATTGTTTCAGATTTGGCCGATGAAAACCTGGTTTCCGATCAGCGCTTTACCGAGATGTATGTCCGAACACGTATGCGCCGTTTATTCGGGCCACTGAAAATCCGTGGCGAGTTACGGGGGCTGGGTGTTTCCGATCACCTGATTGCCAACGAAATGCCCGCCCAGCAGGATTCGTGGTTCGATATTGCATCCCAATGGGCTGAGAAACGATGCCATGGTGAACTGGACTTTGCGGCACGTGCAAAGCTCCACCGCAGCCTGATGAACCGGGGTTTCACTTATGAGCAGGCAAATGTTGCCCTGGATCGTTTAAATTCAAGCGATTGATTCCTTCAACCGCGATGTTTCTGTAAACTTGCAAGCCCATTAGACGCTGGCTGCGTCATATAGCTTTAAGGCAGTAATATTTTGAAAACAACAGCTCAGATTCGCCAGGAGTTCCTGGATTTTTTTGCCGCAAGGCAACATGAAGTCGTCACCTCCAGTTCGCTGGTGCCGGCAGACGACCCGACCCTGCTTTTTACCAACGCAGGGATGGTTCAGTTTAAAGATGTATTCCTCGGTGCCGAGAAGCGCGCCAAACTGCGGGCGGCTACATCGCAAAAGTGTGTCCGTGCGGGTGGTAAGCACAATGACCTGGACCAGGTGGGTTACACGGCACGTCATCACACATTTTTCGAAATGCTGGGAAATTTCAGTTTTGGTGATTATTTCAAAAAAGACGCGATTCATTTTGCCTGGAGCTTGTTAACGGAGGATTACGGCCTGGAAAAGGACCGCCTGTGGGTAACGGTTTACCACACCGATGACGAGGCCTTTGAAATCTGGACAAAAGAAATAGGCCTTGCCGACGAACGCGTCATCCGTATTGGTGACAAACCGGGCGGGGAAGCTTACGAGAGCGACAATTTCTGGGCCATGGGTGACACCGGGCCTTGTGGTCCCTGTAGCGAGATTTTTTATGATCATGGTGCGGATTATGAAGGGGGCCTGCCCGGGTCTGAAGATGAAGACGGTGGCCGCTATGTCGAAATCTGGAACCTGGTCTTCATGCAATTTGACCGCTCTGCAGATGGTACGCTGCAGCAGTTGCCAAAACCCTGTGTTGATACCGGTATGGGGCTTGAACGACTGGCCGCCGTGTTACAGGGGGTTCACAGCAACTATGAAACGGACCTTTTCCAGGCCCTGATCAAGGCAGCGGCGAAACTGACCAATACCAGCGATTTATCCAACAAATCCCTTAACGTCATTGCAGATCATATACGTGCCTGTGCTTTCCTGATATCAGATGGCGTGCTGCCATCCAACGAGGGGCGTGGATATGTATTACGCCGTATCATCCGGCGCGCTGTGCGTCATGGGTTCAAGCTGGGTAAGAAAGAGCCGTTTTTTGCCGAAATGACGGCTACCCTGGTGGAGCAAATGGGTGCTGCTTACCCGTCACTTGAAAAACAACAGGCACATATCACCGCTACGCTGAAAGACGAGGAGCGTCGCTTTGCTACCACCCTGGACAAGGGCTTGGGTTTGCTACAGGACGTGATGGAAAATGCTGCGTCTTCAAATGGCAAAATTGACGGCAAAATCGCATTCACTCTTTACGACACCTATGGGTTTCCATTGGATTTGACCCAGGATATCGCCCGTGAAAACGAGCTTGAAGTTGATCTCGAGGGTTTTGAGGTGGAAATGGACAAGCAGCGTGCCCGTGGCCGCACTGCCGGCCAGTTCCAGCACAAGGACCAGATTTCAGCCGAGGCTGTCAAATCACTGCCGGCCACGCAGTTTATCGGTTATGACACGCTTTCGACTGACGAGGCCGTCGTGGCGGGCATTCTTGTCGGCGGTCAGTTGGCAGATGAGTTAGCAAGTGATGTATCTGCGGTCATCGTACTGGACCGGACACCCTTTTATGCAGAATCAGGCGGGCAGGTCGGTGACACCGGTGTTATCTGCGCCGGTGACGCAAAATTCAGGGTGGAAGATACGGTCAAGCTGGGTGGCACTTTCTTTGCGCATGTTGGCAGGCTGAGCGACGGGCAGTTAAAACCGGGTCAGCAGGTGTCGGCCACCGTTGATGCCGACAGACGTCAATCTATCGTTATTCATCACTCAGCGACCCATTTAATGCATCGCGCTTTAAGGGATATCCTGGGCAAACATGTTGAGCAAAAAGGCTCCCTGGTCGCACCGGACTATACACGTTTCGATTTTTCCCATCCCAGGCAGCTCAGCCTCGAAGAATTACAAGAAATTGAACGTCATGTGAATGATGCGATTCGGGTCAACCCCTTGTCGGTATCCGAGATCATGAGCTTTGATGATGCCCTGGAAACCGGCGCCATGGCCTTGTTCGGAGAGAAATACGGCGACAAGGTGAGGGTTTTGAAGTTTGGTGAATTATCTACCGAGCTTTGTGGTGGAACCCATGTGGACAGGGTCGGGGAGATTGGCCAGTTCAAGATCATATCTGAATCAGCCATTGGTTCGGGTGTGCGACGTATTATGGCCGTGGCAGGTGAGGCGGCGGTAGAGTATATTCAGCGTATGGAAGCCCAGTTGCAGTCCATCGCCCATGCACTGAAGGTGAGCCCAGAAGCCAGTCCGTCACGCCTGAAACAGGTTCAGGAACGTAACCACCAACTCGAAAAAGAGCTATCTGCACTGAAGTCCAGCCTGGCCAGTTCCGGCAGTGACAGTCTTTTAGAAAATGTCAATGAAGTCAATGGCATAAAGGTTCTTGCCGCACGTATGGATGACCTGGATGCAAGCGATTTGAGGGATAGCATTGATCACCTGAAAGACCGCCTCGGAAGTGCCGTTGTCGTGATATCCAGTGTGGATGGTGATAAAGTCAGGATTGCTGCTGGTGTAAGTAATGATTTGACTGCTCGGATAAAGGCTGGAAATCTGGTAAACTTTGTTGCAAACCAGTTAGGTGGCAAGGGAGGGGGACGTCCCGATTTTGCACAAGCAGGCGGAAATCGTCCGGATTTAGTGGATGATGCACTGTCCTCAGTTGTGGGCTGGGTGGGGGAAAAGACTTGAACTCATGGAACACGAAATGTTCTCAAGGGGTGTAGACTTACAATAAAAACAGGGATAAGGTGCTTTCTGAGGCCTGACACCAAGGGAAGGTACGCATGCTAATACTTACAAGACGAGTGGGGGAAAAGCTCGTAATTGGGGAGAACGTGACAATCACCGTACTAGGTGTAAAAGGTAACCAGATACGCATCGGTATTGACGCGCCACCCGAGATACAAGTGCATCGTGAAGAAATTTTTCAACGTATTCTCAAGGAGCGGGAAGAGTTGGACGGTACCAACGGAAATAAGTAATTTCACATTACATCTTTACCCGGAATCAACGAACCGGTATGCTTCGCATCCCGGTTTTTTTTGATTTTTAAAGACCGGTAAAAATCGCCAGATTAGGAGAGGTGGCCGAGCGGCTGACTAATTCGCCGGGAGCGAATTAGAACGTCAGAGCGAAGCGACGACGGCCCCGAAGGGGTGGAGGGCAGGAAGCCCGGAATAACGCGCTCCGAGGGGAGCGAAAACGACTAATAGTCGACAGCGTGATAAAGATTGGATTAGGAGAGGTGGCCGAGCGGCTGAAGGCGCTCCCCTGCTAAGGGAGTATGGGTCAAAAGCCCATCGAGGGTTCGAATCCCTCTCTCTCCGCCAGATACAAAAAAGCCCCGCATCGCGGGGTTTTTTTGTATCTGGCGGAGATAGCGGCAAGATTCAGAACCCGGTGCGCAGCACCAGGGTTCGATTACCGGGCAGGATAGCCCGGGAAGACGTCGACGAAGGAGACGCCCGCAGGGGCGTTGCGTGTCGGTGTACACGCTAAAGTGACATCGCGAAGCGATTCAATCAAATTGCCATGGATGGCCCGAGTCAATCCCTCTCGTAGCAAATACCGAAAGCCCCGCATCGCGGGGTTTTTTTGTATCTGGCGGAGAGAGAGGCAAGATTCAGAACCCGGTGCGTAGCACCAGGGTTCGATTACCGGGCAGGGACAGCCCGGTAAGACGTCGACGAAGGAGACGCCCGCAGGGGCGTTGCGTGTCGGTGTACACGCTAAAGTGACATCGCGAAGCGATTCAAGTGAATTGCCATGGATGGCCCGAGTCAATAAAATAAGTGGTGTAAGTTCCGATGCAGTCGCAGCTGCTATTTTTTTGACTGTTTACGTGACTTGACACCGAGATAGCCACCATGGTGCCGCTTGGCATACTCCTCGTTTGTAAAGCCAATATGCTCCATCATCAACACGATAAGCACGTCGCCAATGACGGTCATAACGGTGGTCGACGTGGTAGGTGAAAGCCCAAGAGGACACACCTCTTTCGGATTGCCCGTTTCGATACAGACATCTGCCGACTGGCCCAGGCGGGATTCCGGATTGCTCGTGATGACTACCACCGGAAGCTTTTCATAGAGGTTCAGAGCCAGATCCAGCAATTCCAGGATTTCCCTCGTTTTACCGGAGTTGGAAATCAAAAGCAGCACGTCGTTTGGTTGGATAACACCCAGGTCTCCGTGCTGCGCATCGGACGGGTGCAGGAATACGGATGGTGTGCCGGTTGAACTGAATGTCGTGGCAATGTTCTGGGCAATTTCACCGGCCTTGCCCATACCGCTCGAAACAAGTTTGCCGCCGCGCTGATGAACCTGACGATGGATTATCCTGATTGCTGATTCAAAGTTGTCAGTAACGGGAATGTTGGAAATGGCGCTGGCTTCACTCTGGAGAATCTCAGTTACTTTTTTCTTCATTCTTTCGGCAGGGTTCTGTTAAAAATCACAGTCTATCCTATCTGGTAATTAGTGTGGACTGTAATGACAAATATGTTGACGATGTAATTACCCTGATATTTTCCTGCCCGGTTCTCCTCGAGAAAAGTGATTTCAACAGCAAAACCAGCCAATACGCGATGCTGTAACAATTTTTGTATCTGACAAAGAGAGGTGTCATATGCAGAACCCGGTGCGCAGCACCAGGGTTCGATTGCCGGACACGACTACAGGGATGCAGGTTGTAGCGCATCAATGGCAGGCGCTTGAGGCGACGCAGGAGTAGTTGCTGAGGGCAGTCGCGGAAGAAGGTGCTGTAAGGGACTCCAGAACAGCGCGTGCAGTTACCAGGGTGTCTGTTCTCCATGCGAGGCAAAAAACCGACCGCTGTGATCAAGGGTCAGCCCTTCGAAAACCCCGGTGATGGTGCTGACAGAGTCTTCAACCAGTACCGGTGCCTCATCCCCGCCCATATCGGTTTTTACCCAACCCGGGCTGATGGAAATAACGGTAATATCACGTGATTCCAGCTTTGCTGCGAGGCGGCGCGTCAGCATATTGAGTGCTGCTTTGCTCATGGCATAGGCATCCATACCGTCTTCCGGATTTATATTCAGTTCCAGTGATCCCAGACCCGATGATATGTTGATGAGTTTTGAACCCGGTTTCATTAGTGGTACCAGTGCCTGTGCGACAAGGGCAGGACCGGTAACATTGACTGCAAGGCAAGTTGTGAATGCAGCGGAAGTCCATTGGCCGAGGTTCTCATCCATTAAAACCCCGGCGTTGTTGATGACTATGTCCAGTTCGAGACCGTTCAACTCCGGTGCCAGGTCCAATATGGACTGTTCACTGGCTACATCGAGTTTGACCAACACCAGGCGGTTGCCATGCTCTTTTTCCAGGGCTCGCAAATCTCCCGATTTTCCGGGTTCGCGGGAAGCGGCGACAACCTGCCAACCGGACTGCAGATAATGGCGCACTAAGCCCAGTCCGATACCCCGGTTAGAGCCTGTGATTAGTATGGTATTCATGGTTTGCCTCCATATGACTTCGGGTAGATTGAGATGTTGGGTGCCGGGGAAAAACGCTTAACCCCCGACACTTGCCTTCAAACCATGAGCCGCAAACTGGGCGATGACACGAGCCAGTTCAATTTCATTGGGCTCGGCCATCCCGTTGGGATCATATTCCTGTCCCAGCTTGTTAGATTTACCCTCGGCCAGGTTGTGATATGGCAGCAGACTGATTGCTTTTCGCGGGCCTGACAAAGCAGTTACAAAGACCGCCGTTTCTTCGATATTTTTTTCATCGCAGTTGACGCCTTTGATCAATGGAATACGTATCTGAATATCAGCACCGGTTTCTGCCAGGGCTTGCAGGTTTTGCAGAATCCGGCGGTTGCCAACACCTGTCCATTGCTTGTGTTTCTCCGGGTCCATTAATTTAAGATCGTAGAGAAACAGGTCGGTTCGCCTGGCGATTTCCAGGATCGTCCTGGTGCTTGCCAGTCCGGAGGTATCAACAGTGCGGTGGATTTGCATCCGGCCGCACGCATCGAGTATTTCGGTCAGGAATTCTGGGAAGAGCAGCGGTTCACCACCCGAGAATGTAACGCCGCCACCCGACTGGTCAAAAAACGGACGTTCCTTCTCAATTATTTTTAGTAAATCGTCGATTGATTCATAGTGTCCGGACATCTCTGTGGCCCTGGCCGGGCAGACCTCCGCGCATTGCCCGCACTGAAGGCAGATGCTGTTATCCGTGACAATGCCATCCGGAGTTAACTCGCAGGCCTCTATCGGACAAATACTGACGCACTCACCGCAGCCGATGCATTTTTTCCGCGTGTACATCCTTTGTACTTTCGCAGAGATACCCTCTGGGTTGTGACACCAGCGGCAGGAAAGCGGGCAGCCCTTCAAAAAAATGGTCACCCGGATACCCGGGCCGTCGTTGATGGCGTAACGCTTTACATCGAAAACAACGGCGCCCTGCCTGTCGGTTTCCACAGCAGCGGAATTAATGGTTTTACCGGGGTCGTCTCTCACGATGTTCAAAACGACTCGTTCTCCGTGCGTTCGATGACCTCCTGCTGCAAATCGGCATTCATGTCATTGAAGTAATCGCTGTAACCCGCCATCCGCACCAGTAAATCCTTGTAATCCTCCGGGCACTTCTGGGCCGCTTTAAGAGTGGCGGTATCAACGATATTGAACTGGATATGATGACCACCCAGGGTGAAGTAACTGCGAATCAGCTGCCCCAGTTTGGTGATGTCCTCGTCCCGTTTGAGCAGGCTGGGCAAAAACCGTTGATTGAGCAGGGTACCGCCGGACATGGTGTGGTCCAGCTTGGTTAACGAACGTATCACCATCGAAGGGCCATGCGTGTCCGCGCCGTGCGAGGGCGAGGTGCCGTCGGATATGGACTTGCCCGCCAGGCGGCCGTTGGGTGTGGCCCCCATGACCTTGCCAAAATAAATGTGGCAGGTGGTCGAAAGCATGTTCAGATGAAATTCTCCGCCCCTGACATTGGGCTTACCATCGATAGCCTCGAGCAGGTCGGCATAGACCTTCAGTGCAATATCATCGGCGTAGTCATCATCGTTGCCAAAGAATGGCGTCTTGTTCAGCACCGTCTGGCGCAGAAACTCCTCACCTTCAAAATTATTGGCGACCGCATCCAGGATTTTGTCCATGCTGAAACGCTGGTCTTCAAATACGTGCTTTTTGAGCACCGCGAGACTGTCCGTGGTGGTTCCGAGACCCGTGCACTGGATGTAGTTGGTGTTATAGCGCGGACCGCCGTTGTAGTAGTCCTTGCCCTTGCTGATGCAGTCCTCGATAACAACCGAAAGAAACGGTGCCGGGGCATACTTGGCAAACATGCGGTCGATGTAGTTACTGACCCGGACCTTGGTGTCGATGATGAAATCAAGCTGCCGCCTGAATGCATCGTATAGCTGTGCGTAGCTCGTAAATTCACGCGGGTTGCCGCTTTCTACCCCTGCGCGTTTGCCCGTTACCGGATCAATGCCGTTATTCAGTGTGATTTCGAGCACCTTGGGAACATTCAGGTAGCCTGTGAGCAGAAAGGCTTCTTTGCCAAAGGCGCCAACCTCGATACAGCCACTGCAACCGCCTTCGCGGGCATCCTGCAGCGACTTACCCTGTCGCAGCAGTTCTGTGACATACACATCCGGGTTGAAAACCGACGGGTAGCCGTGACCCTGGCGGATCACCTTGCAGGCCGCATTCAGGAAGCGATCGGGTGTTTTATTGCTGATATGAACCGAATTACCCGGTTGCAGTATGTGCAGCTCCTCTATGACCTCGAGCAGGATGTAGGAAACTTCACTGACACCGTCTTTGCCATCGGCCGTGATACCGCCGATATTGATATTGGTGAAATCGTTATAAGTGCCGCTTTCACGTGCCGTGATACCCACCTTGGGTGGTGCGGTGTGGTTGTTGACCTTGATCCAGAAGCAGCAGAGCAATTCCTTGGCCTGTTCACGGGTCAATGTGCCCGCCGCGATCTCCGCCTGGTAAAATGGCGCGAGGTGCTGGTCAAGGTGCCCCGGGTTCATCGCATCCCAGCCATTCAGCTCGGTGATGGTGCCGAGATGGACAAACCAGTACATCTGGATGGCCTCGTGGAAATTACGTGGTTTGTTGGCCGGCACCCGGCGGCAGACTTCAGCTATTTTCTCCAGCTCGGAAAGCCGTTGCGGGTCACGCTCGTCGGCGGCCAGTTTGTCCGCCAGTTCGGCGTGACGTTCGGCAAAAACAATAACCGCATCACAGGAAATCGCCATCGCGGTGAGTTGCTCAAAGCGATCGGTTGCTTCCGGGTCATTGAGGTAATCCAGCGCATCGATTTCCGCGCCGATCTGTCGCTTGTAGTCGAGCATCCCCTGCTTGTAAATCTGACCGTCCAGCGCCGTGTGACCGGCAGCACGTTGCTCCATGAACTCGGTAAACAGACCGGCCTGGTAGGCAGATAGCCACTCGTCGGGAACGTGATTGAAGATTCGTTCACGAATGGTTTTGCCCTGCCAGTAGGGAATTACCTCACGCGCGTAGGTTTCGATATCTTCTTCAGAGATCGTATAACGTTGCTGGTCACGGCTATTGAGGACTTCGAAATCCTCGATGCTGTGGCAGGTCAGCTCCGGAAAAGTCGGCACGACTTTGGGTGCCGGTCCACGCTCACCAACGATCAATTCGTCATCACCAAGAAAGAGGGTTTTCTTTTTACAGTGATTCAGAAAATTCAATGCCCGCAGTACAGGCATTGAATGTTTACCGAGGTTCTGTTGATAGAACGCCGTCTCGTGCAGCGCCCTTTCGATGCTGAGACTCGGTGTTGTCTCGACACTGACTTTTCGCAAACGCCGAATACGGTCGTTCATTCCAGGCCCGATCGTATTTGCCGTGGCTTCGGGGTAGAAATTACCCTCGCTGGCTGCTTTTCTCTGTGGTGTTTTGCTCTCGTTGGTGATTGTTTCCATCGTAGCCATTTCCTTGCGTCATGGCGCAAATAACAAGCTAATCCTTTTCCATAAACGGATATTCGAAAGATTCGGGTGCGTCAAAGGTTTCCTTGATCGTGCGCGTGGATACCCAGCGCAACAGGTTCAGGTAGGAACCGGCTTTATCATTGGTGCCCGAAGCCCTCGCGCCGCCAAACGGTTGCTGCCCGACAACCGCGCCGGTGGGTTTGTCATTGATATAGAAATTACCCGCAGAATTCTCCAGCTTGCTCATCGCCAGGCTGACAGCAGTGCGTTCGGTGGCGAAAATGGCGCCGGTGAGCGCGTACGGGGATGTCTGGTCGCAGATTTCCAGTGTCTCCTCATACGCATCATCGTCATAGACATAAATGGTCATGACCGGTCCAAAAATCTCTTCTTCCATTGTGCGGTAATTCGGGTCATCGGCCAGGATTACCGTGGGTTCGATAAAGTAGCCCTGGCTGTCATCGTAACCGCCGCCAATGATGACTTTGGCATCATCGGCATTTTTGGTGTACTCGATAAATTCAGTGATGGTCGCAAATGCATTTTTGTCGATCACGGCATTGAAGAAGTTCTCAAAGTCAGTGACCGGGCCCATCTTGATCTTGGCCATTTCGGTCTCCAGGCCCTTGTGTACTTCCGGCCACAATGATTTTGGAATATACCCGCGCGAGGCCGCCGAACATTTCTGTCCCTGGAATTCAAATGCACCGCGGATGATAGCCGTGACCACTTTTTTGACATTGGCGCTTGAGTGGGCAAAAACAAAGTCTTTACCACCGGTCTCACCGACAATACGCGGGTAAGACTTGTATTTGGCGATGTTGTTGCCGACCGTTTCCCACATCTGGTGGAAAACACCGGTTGAACCGGTAAAGTGGATACCGCCAAGATCACGGTGATCAAGACAGATTCTTCCCACCATGGAGCCCCGG
>Ga0102946_1000511_pt1 | contig 13494 bp, 12 predicted proteins | sample SalPon2A_A_D1_MG_FD_78209 | JGI IMG/M metagenome (GOLD analysis project Ga0102946, IMG submission 78209) | Soil microbial communities from South San Francisco under conditions of wetland restoration - Salt Pond MetaG R2A_A_D1_MG | ecosystem: Environmental > Terrestrial > Soil > Wetlands | place... | reverse complement strand
CGTAATCGTCGGCCGTTATCGCGCGCTGAATTTCTGTTCGAAACGCTTTGGGGGCAAACAGCTTCACCTCGGACATTGGTTCGGGGTCAATACCGCCTTTTGCTGCGATGGGGTTACGAACACCGATGATGCCACCGCTGATCGATCCACCACTCATTACCATATGGATGATACTTTCGGCACCGACATTACCGCTTTTGCCATTTCCAATACGATAGGCAGCAGCAAACTGGCTGCCTGCCTGTGGACGTTTGCCGGAGCGCCCATTTCCAAATCTAACCTCGGCGAGGCTATTTTCATCAACCTCTGCTACAAACAGATTGTCATCGGGGTTTGCAGCCAGCAGATCCCTGCTCTGCCGCCACCGATACCCGTTTCCATCCGGATGGGTCTCGGTCAGTCTGATATGCGCATGCGCCTGTCTTGGGTCCTGCGTACAGAATTCAGAAGCAGGCTGCATATGGGTCATTGACTGGCAGAAAGTCAGCGGTCCCTTGTCGAGCTTTGGCCTGAAGCGTGCCGCCTGTTGAATGACATCCGCTGGCATGCCTTCTGCCGTGCAGCACGTCAGCGTGTTGTCGACGGGAACCTCACCGAGGTCCTGATTCCGGCTTCGTCCATGATCCACCGCCATGATGTTTCCCCTGGCGACAGTAACGTTTTCGATTAAGCGGCATTTGGGCGCCGGACCAATAACAGAAATACACAAAGGGAATCGCAAGGCGTCAGCCTTCGACCATTCAATATGTACAACCGGTGTACGGGTAAGCGAATCAAAGCCCGCCTCAACCCGTGTCAGGCAGACGGCATGACGATGCCGGGGGTCAGCATCAGCAGAATCTCCGGTGCCGGGACCAATCACTTCTTCGAAGATTAATACATCACCGGGCTTTAACCTCAGACGCGGATGCCTGGCGACTGCTTTCTGTTCTACCGCAACGGATACTCCACTGTCATTCTGTTGCCTTTCACGGTCTTTCCCATGGTCATGCGCAGGCTCATCTGCGCAATCGTCAACGAGTTCACCATACAAATCTGCCCCGAGGGCGCCGGATTCGAGACAGCATTCCTGTTGTCCCCAACTGTAGAAGTGAATTTCGTTATGCGCCTGGTAGAGGTCAACGGGGCAGTGACGCATGGGTTCAAAGACTTCATAGCGGCTCAGGGCCGTGTTGTTGATATCCTTGACTTCAAGTGCAGGTTTGTAGGTTTGGCCGGGATCGAGAAAACGGGTCACAAAAAAGATCGACCGGGTATTAAGCGGTACGTGTCCATTGACTTCAAAATGGATCCAGGCGCGGGCATTACAGCCATCGTGCATTAAATAATCCACCAGCCTGGCATGCCGGCGCACCGAGGTTCGCAACCTGGCGGTATCAAGATAGGCGTCGGTGGCAACCGCATCCTGGTAATAGCTAAGATGGTCACCCACATATGCCAGGATTTCAACCAGTGTAATACCGATATCAGGCACATGCCGTTCCTTCCATTCCGGCATTACCAGTGCCAGTCTGTCCAGTAACAATTGCCGGAAACTGGCGAAGTCCCTGGCGAGGTAATTGATATCGGGTTCATCCCTTTCGGGTTCCGGGCAATCATCATTCTGCCGGCAATCGAGATCGCTGGGGCAGCCCACCTTGAAGCTGAACTCAAGACTGCTGTAGTAGGGATCAAGCTGGCCGGAGTTTCGTGATTTGCCGCTATCTCTGCCGGGGCCTACCGTGAGTGTGTAGGTGGAAAAATCACCCGGTTTATCAACACTGACCTCCATGTAATCGTCATACTCGAGTTGCCCGGAGCGGATGATTCTGACCTTGGTAACCTGGATATTCCGGATGCTCTGGCCACCGTGGATTCTGACCTGGTCAGCGGTAATATCGAGCGGGGTTTTGTCGATAAAATAGACGGTCAACAGCCGTTGATCCGGACTGACTTCCAGGTAATCCAGACCATTGAATGAAAGATTTCGCTGCACCAGTTCACGGCGCCGTTGTTTGCTGCACACCAGTGTGTTCATGAATCGGCACTCCTTTGCAGTGAAAGGTTCTGAATTTGCCGGGTGCGAAGAACCATGTACTCCAGTTCAACCCTCAAGGTGGCATCTTCGCTGGTAACCTCCAGGTTTCTTATTTCAATGACATCGCCGAGTGATTGTTGCAACCCCGCCTGGGCGGAAAATTGCAAGGTGGCGGCCAACTCAGGACTGTTAGGGGCAAAAACCATTTGTAAAAGCCCGCTGCCAAAATCAGGCCGGTTGACCCGTTCTCCTGCACTTGTCAGTAAAAACTGTTCAATCATGTCGCGGATATGATCGTCGTAATCCGTGCTGGCGGTATGACCCAGTTGATCGAAGTGAAATGGATAATCTATGTTCATCACGAAGCGCTCACTCTGGTTTGTGTAAGCAGAATGCTCAATGGTGTCCCCGTGGGGGTGCATACTGACTGGCTACTCTGGACGACAAGCGGTTGACCCATCGAAGTGACCCGCGTGGTTCCACTCAACCACGTTGCCGTCACACAGGGACCGTTGCCTGCATTGGGTGGAGGCATCGTGCAGCCTGCGATCGTATAGGGTGACGATATCATCACGCTTGGCTGACCGCTGACCGTCACCCGCGGGTTTGGGGTGACCGGCGTGGCCTGACCGGCGTGTGCGCACATTACCTGGGCACCCACATGTACTAGGAATCCTGGCATAAATACTCCATCAGGTTACAACCAGCGCGCCGTTGTTAATCGTCACGGTCGGGCCCGTCATGACCAGGCTCGCCCCCTTGCCATTCTGAATATAAATTCCGGTGTCGTTTACGATGATCGATGCCCCGGTGGCACTCTTGAGCATCAGACCGCCTGTAGGGCCCGGCAGATCACTGATCATGAAGGTGTTCTGCCCGGCGGTTTGCATAACGACGTTTGGAGAAACCGGTAAACCGGCATGCGCCAGGGGAGGAATATCGGATTGCGCACCCCAACGGCAACCCGACCAGATCGGAAAATCCGGATCACCCTGTTCGAACTCCACCCAGACACCCGCTCCAATAGGTGGCACCATGTATACACCCATTGGCGGACCGGTCGGGCCTGCCAATGGTGTGCACGGTTCCGCCCAGGTTGATGGCACAACACCCAGCACGGCCGGTACCATGCAGGTGATTCGCCCTCGCATTTCAGGATCAATATTCATCACCACAGTGCCACGGTATTTGCCGTAATATGATGAACCGGTAGTCATAATGCGACAGCCGGTGTGTTCGAGTTCAGTCCATCCCTGGACAGGGTGAAATTCTGTTTGTATTCACCCGCTTTGATGTTATGCGTAACACTGTCAACGTAATACATACCATCGTAAGCATGACTGGCACCCCGTACACCCACCAGCATACGTGACTTCAGCAGGCGTCCATAACGAAGCACATCAAGGCTGCCGTTACCGGATATAGCCGTCGTATTGTTCATCAGGAAACCCAGGATGTCGCGTGCGGCTTCGGTGGTTGATTTTTTCGCGGAGTTGCTCTCAAAATCAACACGCGCGGGTGGGGTAGGACGTGCGCCGAGGGGCGGTTTGAATGCATTTACGTTTGGTAACGGAACCGGGATGGGGATCTTTCTTGTGACCGGGTCCAGGATAAAGAAAACCCGAATCTTCTTTGCTTCTCCATCGAGCGAAAAACTCAATGATTCGACATTGGTATGGGCATCCATATTGACCGAAAGAGCCCCTTGTGGAACCGGCAGGCTGATATCCGGCCCGAAATACGCCGTGCTCTGTCCGGGCAGTGGTCCGGGCATGACATAGAACACATAGCCAAGCCGGGAAGCGAGAGCCTTGACATAGTCCAGGTCGGTCGTCGCGGTTTGGCTGTCAAAACCCTGGGTTGGTGACTTGACCACAGGTATGATCGGGGGAATAACCAGCGGAACGATACCGAGAAACGCATAACGACCCAGTATTGAATAAATTTTCGCTACATCGGGAAAAGCCGGATAAGGAATGGTGAGGGCCACCAACCCCATGGCAACGCTCAGATCCTGACCCTTGATACTCAAGGTAGACTGGCCCACCTCGTTGCTAGGCGCGAAGTCCTGTCGTGTGACCAGGCCATCCATGATCACATGCGGCAAACCTTTCAATGTAACAATGATGATCACGCGGGTGATGATCGGATCAAAATACCCGGCAGGCAGCATCGTATTGGTCAGTTCGGACTTTTTGTCCACCGCAAAAGTCAGCTCAAAGCCGGTGTTGTCCTTGCCGCTGTTAACCTGTATGCCTTGCAATGAATCAATCACGGGCTTCGGCGCCGGCACCGGAACACCGGGGCCGACCAGCAGGGTGAGATTAATTCCCTTAAGCATCGGGAAACCCCGGTATGCCTTCCGGCATTGTAATACGCAGGCTGCGTCCCACCGTTTGCGTGAGCGTGTCTGGAATCATCGCGCGGTTGGCATCACAGATGCGCCAGAATAGCTCCGGATCGTTCATGTACTGGGCAGTGATATTATCCAGACGCTCGCCTTGTGTCACCGTATGCTCCTGCAATAGCTGAAACTCCTGCGGCTGAGGAATAAAACGCCGCTCCAGATAGAGCACCTCGCTGCCATCCGGTCCTGTCAGCTTTAGCGTATTTAATCCGTGATACCGGCTCGTGGGTGGAAACACCACGCTTTTCATGACGCTCGATTGCACCAGGGTTTCAAGCGGTGAATTCATCCTATCCCTCCTATTCCCAGCCGGTTTAACTGTGCCTGTGTGTTTCGATCACGTAACTGTTCCTTGCGTGACAGATAAGTCATAAACAAACCACCTCCCTTGTGATCAAAACCCAGGTCATCAACACTTAGCACCCGCATACCGAGACTGACCCTGGCGCGCAGGGGATTAAGCTTTGGACTGAAGGCTTCTTCGGTAATACTCAGTTCGGTAATTCGCACCGGCAAAATACGCTCCTGGCTCCAGACAAACAGCGCCAGTGCAGATTCCATCGGTATGATTTCCAGGGTACCGATTGAGGCCAGGTCATTGTTACTGTTCAAGGCCCTGGTGCTGGGGTAGATCAGGGCTTCCAGCGTGGCCAGCTCCCTGTGTATGCCCAACTCCACGGTTTCCTCATTCGCCACTTCCAATAAATCGGTGGCATCAATTTCCGCGTCCAGCTTCAGTGTCTCTACGGCCGGGCCCTTGAGTCTCAACGCGGATGAGCGTGAGCCGCCACTGCCATCTGTTCCCTGGACTTCGAAATTACGTGTGAGCGATTCCGGGTTGTACTGCAACGGAATGACCTGCGTGACCAGGGAAGTTTGCGGATCGATTATCACGATGCCGCCCTTGGCCAGTTGTGGTGAACCCGGGAAACCTGTCATTGAATATTTTCCTTGTGCAGTATCATCAATTCGTGCCTTTTAGACGGAAAGTTCCAGTTTTAACGCCCAGCGATTCAACTTACCTTCGTCAGCACTGGCATGATCTGAAACCTTGAGTTGCCAGAGCCCACCACCCTGCTCTCCAAGCAACTGCGTTAGCGATGGTGTATTTTGTGGGCTGAAACTCCTGATAATATTGTCCGCAGAGCCTTCACCACGCTGATGCAGCATCACGCTGGTGTTTTCAGGCGAGATCAGTTCCACGCTCAGATCACCGATATAAGTGTGGGTAATATCCAGCTCCACCTCGACTTCTGTGATCAATCCGCTGCTTGCAACATTCAGTTGGCGGGTTACACCGCCACTCTGGTTGTCGGGAATGGTCAGTGCAGGTGTGTCTTCAACGCTTACCGCTGAATCTGCGGCACCTGATATGTCCAGTGACCATTGGTTTAACCGGCCGGTATCCACCGCCGCCAGGTCCTGTATGAACAACGACCAGGCTCCCTGCGTGGGTTCTCCTCTGAATACGTTCAAGCCGGGGGTAGTGCCGAGGTCATAACTGAGGTTCAAATCATTACTGCTTCCACCATTGCGGTTATGCAGGACCACGGCCGTTCCGGTCGGAGAAAATAGCGTGATCTTCAGATCCCCGATATAGCTATGACTGATATCCACGGCCACCCTGATGGATTCAAGGCTTAGCGGTTGATCACAGTTGATGTTTTCCAGAATTCCATTGGCATCGTTGTCCGGGATATCCGTACTTGGTGAGGAGCTACCCGAAAAACCGACACCTGGTGTACCTGGTAACTGGCTCAAGGCACTGGAAACAGCTGCCACCGCGTCCACACGTCCAAATCCAAACCATGGACTCCAACTGCCTTCGGGGTCGCCATTGTCAATGAATGATCCATCATCGTACGGCGCCACGGGTGAAATATCCCAGTTTGGATTCGGATCGTAAGAGGCCGGCCCGGTTCGGGCATAACCCTGCATATCCAGTCCCTTCGAAGCCGTCTGTTTGAGGACTTGAATGACCTCGCTGGCGCTCAGATCAGGGTTGGCAGAAATCACCAGGGCCGCAACCCCGGCAACCAGCGGTGTGGCGCTCGAAGTGCCGCCAAATGAATCGGTAATCTTTTGTGCAGCTCCAGTAGCCGTGGTTATCCCCAGCCCTTTAACAGTCACCCGCCCGTATGTATGACTGTTACTGCTTGGGGCGCAAAGCGATATGCCTGGGCCGTAATTCGAGTAGTGGCTTCGTTTTGCGGTACTTGCCAGTGCGGCTATATGCATGACTCCCGGTATATCTGCGAGGTTATGCCGGAAGTTTTTTGAACGCTTCACACCCACCCAACTCCAGCTGCCATTCGGATTCCGACGCCAGCCGTTGCTGTAAGGTACATTTGTGCCGGTGTTCAGGTTAATCGGGCAATTTTCATTACCAGCCGCCCACAAAAATACGATTCCCTTACCCCGCCGGCCACCGGTTTCAGACAGGGTCCTGATGCGATTGAGGACCGGCAGAGCCCATGTGCTGACAGGTGAACTTCCCCATGAATTTGACATGACATCAACCTTGTCGGCGATATACTCCAAAACTGTCAGTAACTTGGAATCGCTGATAAATAGCGATGGCCCCGACGATTCCCACTGAATTGGCAACAACCGGCAATCCGGTGCGGCTCCCACGGTCAATACCGAATTGGCATCCCCGGCGATGACACCTGCGCAGGACGTGCCGTGATTTGAACCCGGGTGATACATCTCAATCGGGTCAGCATCGACATCACCGGAACTGACAAGGCGAATGCCTCTCAGGTACGCCCAGCTTTGAAACTTGCTACCGGAGTCAAAATCCTGATGGTCCAACTTACAGCCATCATCCGTGACCGCCACTACGACATCCTGGTCTCCGAAACTATCCAGTGCAAACCAGGCATCTTCGCAAAGTGAACACGCCCTGGTGTCGTATTCCGGATCCAGCAGGGCCGTGTGTAAATGCCATTGGCGGACAAAAGCGGGATCGTTGGGAGTCTGTATCTGGTAGGTTGTCATCCGCTGATTGAGATCATGCTCCGCGTTTTCAACCAGGGACTCTTCTTCCATCAGTTTCACCACCAGCTTGACCGGGTTCATGTTGGTGTGATCGGTTAACTGAAACAGAAAATCCGTGTCACCATACTGAGCAGCTTTCAACAGGCCATAACGACCGGTGAACTCGTCCAACTGGTCGGTTGCCATGTCCTCCCTGAAACTGACGAATATCCGGTCTGTGATCAAAAATTCAGCTTCGGAATCAGCCTCGTAATAAGCATGATGTGTCACCGCCGACTCACGGCTGTGGCCCATCATGCTCTCCAGTTCGTCACTGCTTGTTTTTACCCGCGTAGAGGCTGAAGACACCTGTTCAGACGCGGTCACTCCAACGGACCTCACCCGCCCTGGTAACGACCGCACGACCATTTCGTCAGGGCTTTTGACCAACTCGACTTTTTCACCACCCCGGTAGGTATAAGTTTTTTCACCGTCCATATTCTCTGTCTCCTGATCCAGGTTCTGAATTTGCTGAAATTCAGCGTCCTTTTAGCTACTCTTTTGAATAAGTTTGTGTTCTATCGCCATTTCCGATGCCACGGCAAATGGCCCTGGCAATTTTTTGGCCGGCCAGAACCGGCCCGTCTGCATCCACCAGTGATACTGTCCCGCCATTCAGGTTGCGCTGGCTCGCCAGGGCGTGCCCGTCTGATGCAAGCCCCTGTTGTGCCAACCCGACAACCAGTTGTTGCCTGACTGCCTGGCCCAGTCGCTCTCTGCCATGAACGTCCAGATCCATGTCTTCAAGGATCAAACGTTCGATATGCAAACTGATTTTCACTTGACTGCCTCCAGTGTTTCCTGCCACTGAAATGCCGTTTCCTTCGCTGGCTTTTCCAGTTTCCTGAACTCTGTGAGGGTAGCGTCGAGTATCTGACGCATCGTGACTTCCGTATCCTCCCCGGCTGCCAGAAACGCGGCATTAACGGCAATATTGTGAATACTGCCGCCAGCGAGGTTGAAATTGGCCAGCCTCTTGTAATCGATATTCGGGCCGAGTGGTGTTTGTTCTGGAAAGACCCTGTGCCAGATTTCGTACCTGAGCCCACTGTCAGGAAACGGAAAATCGATGATAAAACTGAGCCTGCGGGTGAATGCCTTGTCCAACGCATTCTTCATATTTGTCGCAAGAATTGACAAGCCGTTAAACTGCTCCATTCGTTGCAACAGGTAATCTATCTGCGTGTTGGCATAGCGGTCGTGACTGTCTTTGACCTCACTGCGCTTTCCGAACAGGGCATCGGCCTCGTCGAAAAACAGAATGGCTCCACTGTCCTGGGCTGCATCAAATAGCTTGCGCAGATTTTTTTCAGTTTCACCAATGTATTTGCTGGTGACCGCCGACAGATCAATGGTATACAGGTCCAGTTTGCAGGCGTTGGCAATAACTTCGGCGGCCATTGTTTTACCCACCCCGCTTTCGCCGTGAAAAAGCGCGCTGATCCCCAGGCCCCTGTTCATTTTCTCGCGAAAGCCCCAGTCACCAAAAACACGCTTTCTATTGAATATCTGCTGGGCAATTTGCTGCAGCAGCGTGGTCTGTTGTTCCGGTAGAACAATATCTTTCCAGGTGGCCTTGGTATCGATCCTGCGGGCCAGTTTTTCCATACCCGACCGGGTCGCATGCCGGCAGTTCTGCCACAGGGCCGGGCTATGTCCATTTTCCTGGTACTGGTGGTCATCCTGAATCCAACCAGCAATACGTTGAATTTCTGACTGGCTGAATGAAAATTGCTCCGTAATCTGTGGCAGTTGTTTCTGAACCTCGTCACCGAGGGCTTCCGACCAAAGCAGGGATTGCTCATCTGCCGTTGGCTTTTGTACTTCAAATACCCTTGCCTGTGAGAGGAAGGTCTCATTTGCCGCATCCTCATCCATAAATACCGGGCAAGCGTTATCCTGGAAGAACCGTTGCGTGAACCTGGCCAACAGTTGTTTTTCGGATGGGTCAATCTCACCTGCATCAATAAACAGCGCCAGCGGCATCAACAGCGACTCCCTCTGCAACAGGCGTATGAACTGTTCCAGGTCATCCGGGTTTCCGGGCAATTGTCCTATCGGTAAGACATAGGCCTGCAAGCCGAGCGATGAACATACCCTGACTGCCACCTGGCGTTTGCTTTCGCTGTCGCTGCCCTGTAATCGCACCGGTCGCATTTGATCAGTGCCTGATGGGGCCCGCAGGTAGTTGACAATGCGTTGTGTAACCTTCTGATGAGATACCGGCAGCGATTGACCCGCGCTGGCATCGACGAGCGGATGAAGCATGGGTGTAATCCGGCTATCAAGGTAGTTCAGACCTTTTATGTAATTGAGTATACGTTCATCGGCCTTCAGTGCTGCCGAAGTCAGCGTAGTGGTACCCTGTTGAACGATTTCCAGGAGTCGCCAGAAACGTAACGGCCCTTGCGGTGAAAGGGCTGCCCAATCCGGTTCTTCAAACATGCTGAACGCCAGCGCGAAACTGGCGAAATCCTTTCTCATGTCATCCTGGACCAGGGCACAATAACCGGGAATCTGCGTATCCAGTTCCTGTGCAATGCACAATGCCAGAACCTGTTGTTCAAATTTGGACAACCCCAGGTTCCGCGCCAGCATCAACATTGCTGGCGGCGGTGATTCTTCTGACAATTCATTGATGCGTTCTTTTATCTGATCAATCTCACCCACTTCAGGTGCACTCAGACGCAAATGTGCCGTTGGCTTAGGGGGACGCACAGTTTTTGCGCGTTTAAACCATCCACGCCCTGAATCATTTTCCTGACCGTTCTGGACATTGACCCCGGATTGCTCGGGAATCATTTCACGCAAACTCAGCTTTAGCCACCTCATCAATTCAGACAGGTAGGCCTCGTTGTTCTTATCCCAGTTGGTGAGATCGTTCATGTGATTTCCAGCTTCTGGTTATCAGCAAATTTCGGCGTCACGCCGGAAAAATCGACCGGTATGCTATCCACGCCGTCTACCCGCAAACGCAGCACATAAGGCTCGGCGCGCGCAACGGGGTTAGCAATATCAAATCGCAACCGTGTCGCGGCATCGGGATCTGCCGGAATAATGAACGGCTGAACCGCGAGGGATTGATTGTTAAACAGCAGCTCGACCTGCTGGTCCAGTCTGACCTGGGGCTTGCAATCAATATCCAGGGTTGCAGTACCGTTTGACGCCACGATTGATGCCGGCTCCAGGGATACCATTTCCGGCGATACTGGCATCGGCAGCTCCTGGCTGGTCGAGGCCGGTGTATCCGGTAGTCTCACGACCAGTGAAACCCTGTAAAATCCGGCGGGCCATGTCGAGACAATTGCAGTGTCCGTTGCAGCGGGTATTTTCACCATTAATTCAGATTCTGAACGGTTCTCTTCGGGTTCCAGTTCTATTGCATCCGCCAAGCCGGGGTGTTTGAACCGGACCTTGATACCTTCACCGGATAGATGCTCACCCAGCAGGGTGACGGTATCACCCAGGTTTGCAGCCGGTTTTTGATTCGGAAAGCGGAATCCCGTAATCGAGGGTGCCGGTGATGGAACGATGGTCGCGCCGCGGTCATCTTCACCCCGTTTCAATACCGGTAGCGGCGTCTTGGCAGTCTTGCTGCTTTCAATCAGGACCACCGACACCTCATAGGCAACCGAAAGCCGGTAATCCGACTGGAAGCTGGTCCAGAGTTTGGACATATCATCCAGCGAGAGCGGCAAAGGTGTTATTTTGATTTTTTCGTACTGATCTGCCAGCCCGGCCTCGGGGTCCAGGCCACTGATCTGGCTACTGTTGAGTATGGCGTTGTCGTGTAAAACCAGCATCGCCTCTCCCAGGATTTCGTGAACTGAAAAATCTATGCTGTTGTCACCGTAAGCCGTGACAAGGTATCTCAACACCAACGCAAGGGGCGGAGGGCCGGGTTGACCGGGTTGCAATGAACCGGGCATCGGATCATTGCGAAACGCCGAATTTATCTCGGTGCCGTAAAGAAACAGGTTAACCTGGGCATTGCTACCGGTAACCACGCTGTTCGGTGACAGTGTGGTTACGTTGATTCCCGCATTGTCCAACAGGTGAAACAAGGCTGCGGTAACAGAAGCAATAGCAGATGATTGACTCATACAACACCCTTTTGCTGCCGGTTTTTAAGATACTCATCCAGGCTCATGACACCGGACGGCCTGGTCTTATTGGTTATGGCTGATGGTTTGGACTCGCGTACAGCCCTTACTTCGATACGGCCTATGCTTACATTTACCACGCGTTCCTGGTTTTCAGGGGTCTGTGTTTTACCCGTTACCAAGTTGTTTTGTAGTTGGTTGAGCCAATCGGGGATTGCCAGTTCACCCCGGTTCGGCGTGGATTTGTCTGCGGGTTCATTCACCGCGCTGTTCTGATTGGATGAATCGGGTGATGCGGTGACGGCCGGCGTATCAATCCCATCGTTTAAAACCACCCGGGATCGGGCTGTTTCCGATTCTGTATCCTTTTTGCTGGATTGCGGGCGCTGCAATACACCCTCCAGGTTTTTTTCGGGTTCCGCCGGGGAATTATGGCGTAATTGCGCCTGCATCCGCTCCAGGATCGCATTCACAGAGAGATCCGCCTCCAGGGTATCAGCGGTGTTGGGTACTGAATAATGAAGCGAATCACTCGCATGTTCGTCAACAGGTGAAATGACGGATTGTTGAGGACTCCGGGGGTCCACCTGTCCAGGTTTGGTCGTGTTTTGGTTCGGCGCGGCATCTGTAACTGCGGTTTTTTGCCGGTTCCAAGAACCGGGATCATGATCCTCCTGGCCACGAACGGAACCCTGTTCGGGAATGTGGAAAACTTCACCGGCCTCTTTTATGGCCGGGCTCGAATCCAGCTCAAAATGGGCACGCACCCTGGGTGTAACAGTTTCAGCCAGGCCCTGATGCCGCTCGACCAGGTTGGTGAAATAGTCTTTCATGAACACAATAACCCAAGGTAAAGCTGCCGGCGCACAGGGCTCAGGCGGAGAATTTCCTGCTCAGACCAGCAATAGGCCCGCGCCAGTGTATGCACAGTCTTGAGTGTCCTTTCAGCCCAGTCATTGATTTCTGTCCACAGGAAGCTGGCCACATCAAACAACACGGTCCAATTGTGCTGACAATGCGGGCAATCGAGTTCAAGGCGGACTTCAGCCTGCGGATCCAGCCTTTCTATACGAACACTCAATGCATCCAAAACATGCTGCGGTAATTCCTCAATATCGCTATCGACACCCTGGATCTTCAAACCGGTAACACAGCGTCTCAACAGGTGATGAACAGCTGGTTCGGTATTTCCAAGTGCGCCCAGGCTGGCTAAATCTGCACTGTTGGGTAAGCGGAACTCGAGATCGAAATTCTCCAGGTGCAATTGATGAACGTCACCATCAATCGACTCCGCAGGGGCAGGCACCCGAAGGTCTGATACCTGGTTCTTCCACTCCATGCGTTCCAGGCAAGCCGGACATACGGCCGTATTGATGAGCACGGGGCCAAACAGGTGTTCACGCAGAAGCATCAGGTAGTCATCGCGTTTGCCGATACTCAGACAGGCGATGTCATCCAATGACAGTTCGGGCAAAGCGGCACCCAGCATGATCAGCGTCCGGTGCAGCAAAGATTGATTCAATCCGCGCTCCCAGATTTCAAGAACATCCGCAGCGACGAGGTTCTTCATCCAGCATCACCCTTCGGGTTCAGTGAATTCAGGCTCCGCAGGTTCGGCAACCGCATAGTCGCGCTCCCAGCCCTCGTTTTCCAGCTTCAGGGTTTGGATTGCCACGGCATTGGCACTGGCATCCAGCTCGGGGACGGACTGGTATTCTGACACCCAGCAGCGATAGACCTTGTAGGCCAGCGCCAATTGGCCTGCCTCGTTGTAGACTTCAATGATGATGTCCTTTCGAAAATCTTTCAGCGACACCTCGGCACCCAGCCCTGACCCGAAGTTCCATACCTTGTTGGCCCATTTTTCAAACTCGGTATCATGGGTCACGCCACGCTCGAGTGTTATGGCTTCGTACTTTGACTGACCG
>Ga0102946_1000510_pt1 | contig 13520 bp, 12 predicted proteins | sample SalPon2A_A_D1_MG_FD_78209 | JGI IMG/M metagenome (GOLD analysis project Ga0102946, IMG submission 78209) | Soil microbial communities from South San Francisco under conditions of wetland restoration - Salt Pond MetaG R2A_A_D1_MG | ecosystem: Environmental > Terrestrial > Soil > Wetlands | place... | reverse complement strand
GACCCACTGGCAATCCAACTGATGATGACTCTCGCAATGATCAATACAAAATAGGTCAACAAAAGTGTGATCAATAGCTTCTGTATGGCAAATATAAACAGGAATTGGAATCCGTATTCCGATTGGACTATCAGGTTGATAAGAACAAGTTGCAGCAACTCCAGCAAAATCATGACTACCACCGAGGCGGTGTCCAGTTTTCCAACTGATGGTATCAGCCGGCGAGCGGGAACCAGAACCGGGTTGGTTATCTTTATCAGGAACTGGCTCAACGGGTTGTAAAAATCGGCCCTGACCCACTGTAGAAGAAGTCGCAGCAATATTGCTGTTACGTAAAGGTCTGTCAGCGTACCAATGAGGTAAATAAGCGCACCTGAACCGTTCATGATTGTGCCTCATCGTCTGCAAGCTGTTTTCCGCGCCGGGTTGCGGCCGTTATGGCCTTGTCAATCAATTCTTCGAAGTGTCCGGCATTTAGCTGCTCCATTGCCGCTTCGGTCGTTCCACCCGGCGTTGTGACCCGTTGCCTCAGCTCGGTGACATCCCGGTCACTCTTTACTGCCATGACACTTGCACCGTGCGCGGTATGCAGCGCGAGCTTGGCAGCCACATCCGGGGGCAGACCAAGTCGGGTGCCGGCATTGCGCAAAGACTCAACCAGGTAATAAAAATATGCCGGCCCACTACCTGAAACCGCGGTTACGACATCTAACAGGTTTTCCCTGTCCAGCCATACGACTTCACCAGCGGACTCCATCAGGTTTTGTGCCAGTTCGCGTTGGGCTAATGTGCAATTTACCCGTGCATACATACCGGTTATACCGAGACCAATCAAAGCGGGCGTGTTGGGCATGGTGCGAACAATAGGTGGGCTGGATTTCAGATGTGCAGCAATCTGGTTGGTGGGTATACCCGCAACAATGGATATGATCAGCTGTTGGTCAGTAACAATATCCCGTATATCGTCGAGTACCGATGGCAGTACCTGTGGTTTGATCGCCAGGACGATGGCATCCATTCCGGTAATGGCGCTTGATGCCTGTTGGTAGCAATGCACCGGCCATCGTTTTTTCAAATACTCCCTGGCGGCAGCTCCCGGATCGGCAACCTGCACACGGTCAATATTGTGACGTGATGCAAACAGGCTGCTGATCAGTGCAGTGGCCATGTTGCCACCACCAATAAAACCGATTCTCATTGTTTATCCCTGATAAAAGTTTGCATTATGCACGTTTTCCAAAAAGATCAGTTCCTATGCGTACCATGGTGCTGCCTTCGGCGATGGCGGTTTCCAGGTCGGAAGACATCCCCATAGACAGTGTGTCCAGGTCATAACCTTCGTTTCTGAGCGTTTCAAACAACACTCTTACCCTGCGAAAACTGTCGTGCTGTTGGTTCAAATCAGTTGTTACCATGGGTATGGCCATCAATCCTCTCAGCTTTATATTATCGAGACCGCTTGAATACGATGCCAATTGCAAAATATCTTCCGGGTCAACTCCCGCTTTCTGCGGTTCCCGATCGATATTGACCTGTAAACAAATATTGAGAGGCTCCAGGCCATCGGGCCGCTGTTGAGACAGGCGCGTCAGGATTTTCTTTCGATCCACGCTCTGGACCCAGTGAAAATGTTCCGCGATTGGACGGGTTTTATTGGACTGCATCGCGCCGATAAAATGCCATTGAATTGCGAGGTGGGCAAGTTCCTTTTGTTTTTGACGGGCTTCCTGCAATTGGTTTTCACCAAAGCGTTTAACCCCCAACTCATGCAAAGTGGACATTTTCTCTGAGGGGTGACGTTTACCCACCGCCAACAGGGAAACCTCTTCGGGCTTTCTGCCGGCAGCGATACAAGCGCTTTCAATTCTCTGCCGGACCAATTTTAGTCTGTTTATTGATTCATTCATGTTGCAGCGCGATAGTGCATTGTCTATTGTAAAGGTTGATATTATGCGAGCCAGGGAATTGGATTAAGCATTTTTCTAATAATGAGTCATAATAGTATTGTAACGCGACCAGTGTCCGTACAAGGAGGGGTTAAATGGATATTGCTGAACTTCTGGCATATGCCGTAAAAAATAAAGCTTCAGATCTTCACCTGTCATCTGCTTTACCACCAATGATCCGCGTGGATGGCGACCTTCGTCGTCTGAATCTACCTGCATTGGATAACCAGAGTCTGACCGAACTGCTATACAGCACGATGAGTGATCACCAGCGACGTGATTTTGAAGCCAACCTGGAGGTGGATTTTTCATACGCCGTACCAGGGTTGGCCCGGTTTCGTGTCAACTGTTTTCACCAGGACAGGGGCGTAGGTGGAGCATTTCGTACTATTCCTGCAGCGGTCTGGACCCTCGAAGACATCGGTGCACCACCGTCTTTCAAAGAGATTATCAATGTTCCAAGGGGACTCGTACTGGTTACAGGACCCACCGGCTCTGGTAAGTCAACAACCCTTGCCGCGATGATCGATCATCTCAATACCAGTCAGGCAGGCCATATCCTCACCATTGAGGATCCAATTGAATTTGTACACCAATCGAAAAAATGCCTGATCAATCAGCGTGAAATCCATCGTGATACACACGGCTTCAACCAGGCGCTGCGTTCAGCTCTTCGTGAAGATCCGGACATTATCCTGGTGGGCGAAATGCGTGATATTGAAACCATCCGCCTCGCATTGACTGCGGCGGAAACTGGCCACTTGGTTTTTGCCACCTTGCACACAAGTTCCGCAGCCAAGACGATTGACCGTATTATTGATGTATTCCCGGCGGGTGAAAAGTCGATGGTACGCTCAATGCTGTCGGAGTCTCTACGTGCGGTAATTGCACAAACGCTGATGAAACGAATTGGCGGTGGTCGAATTGCGGCACACGAAATCATGCTGGCCACTCCGGCTATCCGAAACCTGATACGTGAGGACAAGGTTGCGCAAATGTATTCCGCAATTCAGACTGGTCAGAATGTTGGTATGCATACACTCGATCAGTATCTTGAAGGACTGGTTGCCAGGGGTATTGTTGCCCGCCAGGAGGCGGCCAGAAAAGCAGTAGACCGCAAACTATTTATGTAAGCATACCTGCTTTGTCTTTTAGAAACTGATCAGAGATTCGATGTTGGAGGTGTTCAGATGAGTACAGTAGAAGGTTGGTTAAAAGAACTTCACCAGGAAAAGGGTTCCGACCTTTTTGTAACGGCGGACGCACCTCCGTGTATAAAGGTCAACGGCAAGATCCGGGCAATTTCAACCGAGATCCTGCTGCCGGATGAAGTCAGTGAGATCGTCAAAAGTATCATGACCAAAAAGCAAATCCGGGAATTCGATGAAACCCTGGAATGCCAGTTTGCGATTTCACTTGGCGAAGATGTGAGGTTTCGTGTCAGTGCCTTTTATCAGCAGGCACAGGTCGGCATGGTTTGCCGGCGTATTGAAACCAATATCCCTACGTTTGAAGAACTCGGGTTGCCTGAGTTGTTAACAGACCTCTCCCTCGCAAAGCGCGGAATTATCTTGTTTGTGGGCGCCACCGGTTCCGGTAAGTCAACATCGCTTGCTGCCATGGTGGGTTATCGTAACAAGAGGATGAGCGGACATATTATCTCGGTTGAAGATCCGATTGAATACGTGCATTTTCACGGCAAAAGCCTGATTACACAGCGCGAGGTAGGTATTGATACTGATTCATTCGAGGTAGCATTGCGCAACACACTGCGACAGGCACCGGATGTCATCATGATTGGCGAGGTGCGTACCCGCGAAACCATGGAATATGCGATCACGTTCGCAGAAACCGGTCACCTGGTTCTTTGCACCTTGCACGCCAATAATGCCAACCAGGCGCTGGATCGGATATTGCATTTCTTCCCGGAGGAAGCAAAAGAACAGGTGTTGCTGGATTTGTCTTTCAATATGAAGTCTATTATTGCTCAACAGTTAATTCCTTCTGCTGACCAGACAAGGCGTTGGGCAGCTGTTGAGATTCTGTTGGCAACACCACTGGTGCAGGAAAGAATTCGTAATGGTGAAATAACCGAACTGAAAAAAATCATGAAGGAATCGGCCCACCATGGCATGGTCACATTTGATCAGTGTCTGTACGGAATGTACAAAGAGGGCAAGATTACTTACGATGAGGCAATCAGGCATGCCGATTCAGCCAATGAAGTGCGTTTGGCTGTGAAGATGTCAGAAGGTGGTGATGCCGACTCACTCTCTGAAGGTCTTAGAGACGTCGAACTCCTGGATCTTTAGAGGAAAATGACAAGTTTGAAATATGGCTTAACGGAAAATTCCATTTTGGTTAACCAATTTTTAACAGACACAGGAATACACTTATCCGCCACTTGATGCTCCGGGCGAGAGCCTGGTCGCATTAAAGGACAGCTACTCCTGCTGTAAACACGTTAATGGGGCGTATCGGGCCCAGGTATGGTGGTAAAATCATCGGCCTGGGCCTTTTTAATTTCCCGCCATGAATGAAGGGTACTGAATGTGCGCATTTTAATTATTGAAGATAACCCGGATATCGCCGCCAATTTGGGCGATTATCTGGATGAGATTGGGCATACGGTGGACTTCGCCGGGGACGGTATTACCGGTTTACACCTGGCCATCGTTAATGACTTTGATGCCATCGTGCTTGATCTTGCTTTGCCGGGCATGGACGGCCTGGAAGTCTGTCGCAAACTGCGAACCGAAGCAGGTAAGAACACCCCGGTACTGATGTTAACCGCCAGGGACAGGCTTGAAGATAAACTGGCCGGTTTTGAAACCGGGGCGGATGATTATCTTGTCAAACCCTTCGAGTTACAGGAGGTTGAAGCCAGGCTGCGCGTTCTCACGACACGCGGTACCCGAAGAGCATCAAAAGAGATTCAGATCGGCGACCTGGTATTTAATGTAGACACCTTGACGGTCATCCGCATGGGTCATGAAATTGATCTGAATCCTATCGGTCTGAAACTATTACGCTGCCTGATGGATGCTTCACCCAACGTGGTGACCCGGGCGGAGTTGGAAAAAGAGGTTTGGGGCGAGGAGATGCCGGATAGCGACAGCTTGCGGGTCCATATTCACTCCCTGCGCTCTGCCATCGATAAACCTTTTGGCAGTAAAATGATTCAGACCCGGCACGGTATCGGCTACCGTTTATTGGAGTCAAATGCTGTATAGACGCAGGCTTCGCAGCCGCATCATATTTTCCTTTTTGCTTTTTGGCACCTTGCTTAGCGGTCTTTTTGCAATCAGTACGCTTGTTCTTCAAAGCAATCTTGAAGATGAGTTGATCGGGTCAACGCTAAAACAGGAACTGGACGACTACCTTGTGCAACTTCACAAGGATCCCACGCTTGTGGAGCCCTTTCATACCCGGATCCAGGGGTTTATTACCCGGCCGGGTGATCCAAACCACCGGGTGACCGCACAGATCAGGCAACTGGAGACCGGCGTACACGAGGTCGAAACGGCGGATGGTTACTTTAAAGCCGCGGTTCGCAAAGATGATGATCTATGGGCGTTTCTAATTTATGACATCACGGAAAACCAACGATTGACCAACCGGCTGATCTGGTCGTTGGTGGCGGCTGTCCTGGTGTTTTCCCTGCTCTCGCTGGCGCTGGGCCTCTGGTCTTCAAGCACGGTAATGAAACCCGTCAGTGACCTTGCAGAACGACTGAGTCATCTGGCTGAAGAGACGCCATCACCGAGCCTGGCCCAGTGGTTCCCCGATGATGAAGTCGGGCAATTGGCCGCAGCATTGGATGCCTACGCTGCAAGGGTTCATCACCTGATTGAGCGGGACAGGGAATTTAACGCGGATGTCAGCCATGAATTGAGAACACCGCTGGCAGTTATTTCCGGTGCGACAGAACTCCTGCTGGCACAAAAAGACCTGCCGGAAAAATCCAGGAGCCGGGTTTTACGTATTGCAAGGGCGGCCAGGCAATCAACGGATATTACGACTGCACTGCTGCACCTGGTGCGGGCGGAGCAGGGCACCAACCAGGACAGTGAAGCACATGATGTTCGTCACATCGTTGAAAAGTTAATTCATCTGCACGAACCTCTGCTTGATAAAAAACCACTGGAACTTAAAATAATCGGAGAGGATAAAGTCAGCGTCATTGCCCCTGAATCGGTCATCGCAGTAACAGTGGGCAACCTGATCAGTAACGCCATTCGTTATACACCTTCGGGTGAGGTGGTATGCACCATAGGCAGCGGTCGAATCCTGGTGGAAGATACCGGACCGGGTATCCCGGAAGAAGAGTTGTCAAGGGTGATGGACAGGCACTATCGGGGTGAGGGTGTTATGGGCAAGGGCTCGGGTCTGGGTTTGGCCATTGTTCAGCGTTTGTGTGAGCTGTACGGCTGGGCAATTCGATTTGAGAACAGAAAGTCAGGTGGTCTAAGAGCTGAAATGCGTTTTTTTGAATCCGACTAAGCTTATACCAAGACAGGTGAGAGGATTGAGTCATGGCGATTATTTCATGTCCTGATTGTAATAAAAACATATCCAGTCACTCCACGCTTTGCCCCTACTGCGGGTTTCAGCGGGGTGAGGTGGCTGAAGAGCAGTTGAAAGAGTTCCGGCGCCGTAAGCTAAGAGACCGTATCTATCATCTCAAGATGAGCAGCTACGCGGCCCTGCTGCTGTTAATTATTGCGGCGGGCTGGTTCCTGTTGGAGACATCCAACTTTCAGAAAATGTCATCTAATGGTCCCTATATCCTGTTTCTGACCGGGACGTTGTGCTATCTCGTCATTCGGGTATATCTATACAAATTCAAAGTAGCGTTAAGAAAACTCAGTTACTGAATCCGCATGACGGAAACTTTGTCTTTATGACCAACCACCGATAACTTCCATTTTTTCAAAAAACCTTTCTTGATTGTTACTGCCGGGTTTTCAACCGGTGGAATATGAAACGAATCGTTCTCGGTTTGTTGCCATATCATTCCGTTAGCCAATTTGAACAATGTGCCCTTTGTTTGCCAGCCATCAAATGTCCCGACAATGGTACTGTTGATGACATCATCTTCCGGTTCGCCTTTTGGCTGATTTGGAAAGCCCCGCAAATCTCCGGTGCCATACGGGTTGCCCGCGACTGCGGAACTGGAATCAGACCGCGCTACTGCATTTTCCAGCGTGGCTACCGAATGACGTCTGAGCCAGTCGTTCAACGCGCTGAGTTCAGTATCGGTCAATTTCCCCAAACCGGTTTCCTTGAATTCCTTACCAGACATCCGCTCTTCAAGCGTAGAGAACTCGTCGGCGGCATAAGCCGAAACCTGCAAAACAGAGGCCAGGATAATAAGCAGCAGAATTTTCATTTAACAGTCCCGAGGTTCTGGATCTTTATACTTGGAATCGCGTAAGTCAGACAAGAGGAGTCGCCTGAATAACGTGGGTTGACAGAAACAATATATCAGAGGTCTTGTTGATACCTGACATAGGGGATGCGACCGTACACGGCTTCGAATGGATCCTGTAAACCGGTTTCAGTTTTGCCATTGTCCCCGGCACCTGCACCAAGCACATTGGTCGTACCCAGGCTAAAGTTGGCATTCCAGGGTGCGCGCCACGTGAAGTGGACGTCAAAGGTAGTTGAGCTATCGAGCGCCTGGTTATTCAGGAACTGAACCTGTTCACGGTAATAGCCTTGCAAGCCGCCACTGAAGTTACCCTTGCTCCAGTCCAGGTTCATTTTTGCGCTATCAAACGGACTGGAAATGGTCCAGTTCTGAAGACCCGGGGCCAGGGTGGAGTCCGATTCATAGGAAGCGTCCATAACATGGGTTAATTGCAGACCCAGTCGAATATCGCCTGCGCTATCCATGGCAAAGCCGACCTGAAACTCGATATCAAGCCCGGATGCTTCACCACCCATAAAATTCAGTGGTTGTCCCGCGCTTAATCCCGGCAGGAACGGATTTCCGCTATCAGGTGTCATGAAGCCGGTTCCCAATGCTGAACCGTTCAGTGGCGTGTTGTAATTGACCACACCCTTCTGACCGAGACTTGCCTCACGCCGGAACATGCTGACAGCCGTATTGATGTTACCTTTACCATAACGTAAGCCAAGCGCTACCTGATCCTGTTGTAACACGTTGGCCTGGTTGATGAAGTAGCAATCGGAGGCGCGGAATGAGCCCTGGTCAAGCACCCCATTCTGGCAGTGGATACTGCCGAGGGGCTGAAATGAACTCTGGGAGCGTCCGGCGCCAAGACTGGATGTGATGTCGATGTTATCCGTTAATTGCATACTCAATGCGCTGTCGAGAAAAACGGAACCGACACCTGAAGATGGTCTGAATTGCCTGCTATTTACGTTCAGGGTGATAGGTTCTGTCAGTTGCAATTCAAGTTTGCGTGAATCTGATCCACCCAGATCGAACGCGAGATTGGCTGCCTGGCTTTCTTTTTGCAATGGCAGCAAAACCAGCGGCTGGCTTACTTGTTCATTCTGAGAAAGGCCGAACAGGGGTGAAGCCGGTTGAGTGATGGTATCTGCATTCGCATATAAAGGTGACAGGCACACGGCAACAGCCATCAGGCGGCTGAAATATCCGGTTGCAAGTTTCCTTTGTCGTATCACTGTTGTCCTCACCATTAATTCCAATTCGGGTAGCGCAAATTAATAGAGTCCCCATCGGTGAATAAGTTCTAATTAAATCATAGCAAATTTATCAACATTTTGCTTAAACAGATTGACCGGACTGCCTGATATACTAACCCTTTCACCGATTTGGAGTTAAACCCATGGTCAGTTTACAAACACCGGTGTGTGAATTTGGAAAAAAGGCTGTTGATTTCACTTTAACGGGCGTAGACCATCAGGAATGGACGCTAAAAAAGTGTGCCGGCGAGCGCGGCTTATTGATATTTTTTATCAGCAACCATTGTCCCTATGTAAAGGCAATACGTAAAAAACTGGTGCGTGATGCACTTGATTTGATAGCGCTTGGTATCAACAGTGTTGCCATCATGCCGAATGACACCATCGCATACCCTGAAGATTCTTTTGAAAATATGCTCCGGATATCAAACGAGTTTGAGTTTCCATTCCCCTACCTGCTGGATGAATCACAAGAGGTGGCCAGGGCTTATGGCGCAGTTTGCACACCTGATTTTTTTGGGTATAACGCCAGCCTGGAACTTCAATACCGTGGCCGTCTCGATGCTGCCGGGCCCAGGTCTGATGACGATAGTCAAACCCGGGAGTTGTATGAGGCGATGAAGCAGGTTGCCGAGACCGGGCGGGGCCCTGATAAGCAGGTTCCTTCGATGGGCTGTTCAATAAAATGGCGCCAATAGTCGATGGGGATTGGCCTGCAGATTGTGATTATTATTGCGGATGATATAGTCGAAACCGATTTTCATATGTTTTTGGGGTAGACTAAATAAATTTTTTTTGTTGGAGAGAGTGATGGGTCCCGTGTTAATGGTAGGTATTGATGGTAGCGAGTGTGGAAACAGGGCAGTTGATTATGCATTTGTCCAGGCTAAAAAATCCGCTGCCAAGTTATACGTGGTTTTCATTATCGAGTGGTCGCCATTTACCTTTTCGACAGCGTTGGAAAATGCCGAGCGTCATCAACGGCGGGAAGAAGAAATCCAGCGCGCACTGTCTGATGTTATTGAACCCGTCATTGACAGGTTGACGGCTGAAGGGCTTGATGTCGAAGGTGTTGTACGCCATGGGCACGTTGCCGATACACTCGCTGCACTGGCCAAATCAAAAGGCGTAGACAACCTGATTCTTGGCCGCCAGGGAACATCAAAACTCAAATCACATGTATTTGGTTCTGTGGGCAGCCGCTTGGTACAGAGCGCCGAGTGTCCCGTGACAGTAGTACCTTGATCCACCCATCCAACCGGAGATCGTTAATGTCAATATTAAGAGTGGGAATAACCACCCTCGTAAGCTTGTTTACCAGTTTTTCCGCATTTGCAGAAGCTGGGATAGATGAAAGAATCAATGTTGCAATTAAGCCTTTTGCAGATGCAGTTGCCGGTTTTGTTTTTTCCTCATTTCCCGTTGGCGGTGTACAGATACCATTTGTGCTGGTCTGGTTGATTACCGCAGCAGTCATTTTTACGTTTTACTTCAAATTCATCAATCTTCGTGCCTTCAAACATGGCTTTGAACTCGTCCGGGGTGACTACCATGACCCTGAAGCCGCTGGTGAAGTTACGCATTTCCAGGCACTGACTACCGCATTGTCGGGTACTGTCGGCCTGGGCAATATTGCCGGCGTGGCCGTAGCTGTGTCGCTGGGTGGGCCGGGAGCAACTTTTTGGATGATACTTGCCGGTTTCCTCGGGATGTCTTCAAAGTTTACCGAGTGCACATTGGGTGTGAAGTACCGCAATGAATTACCCAACGGTACGGTATCAGGTGGCCCGATGTACTACCTGACCAAGGGGCTTGCCGAAAAAGGCGCCGGATTTGCAAAATTAGGCAAGGTGCTGGCTGTTCTGTTCGCCATATTTTGTGTCGGTGGCTCTTTTGGCGGCGGCAACATGTTCCAGGCTAATCAGAGTTTTGCCCAACTGGTAAACGTAACCGGTGGTGATGCCAGTTGGATGAGTGATAAAGGCTGGCTGTTCGGTTTGATAGTCGCGGCACTGGTTGGCCTGGTTATCATGGGTGGTATCAAGGGAATCGCGCGGGTCACATCGAAAATAGTACCGTTTATGGCGATCATTTACGTCACTGCGGGTGTTGCGATCATCCTGATGAACTATTCTCTTATCCCTTCGGCCTTCGTCGCGATATTCGATGGCGCATTCACTGCCGAAGGTATATCGGGTGGTGTTATCGGTGTGCTTTTCCAGGGGTTCAAACGGGCTGCTTTTTCGAATGAAGCGGGTGTCGGCTCAGCGGCCATCGCGCATTCTGCTGTGCAGACCAATCGTCCGGTCACCGAGGGTTTCGTTGCCCTGTATGAACCATTTGTTGATACCGTTGTTGTTTGTACCATCACTGCCCTGGTGATCATTATTACAGGGACCTGGGATCCATCGGTTGACCCCAGCGCTGGTGTTCAACTTACTTCAACGGCATTTGAGTCGACGTTTTCCTGGTTTCCTTATGTACTTACGATTGCCGTGATCCTGTTTGCATTTTCCACGATGATTTCGTGGTCGTATTACGGCTTGAAGTCATGGACATTTCTGTTTGGTGAAAATAAATTCACTGACTATACGTACAAATTACTGTTCCTGTTTTTTGTTGTAATCGGATCATCCATGCAACTGGGTTCGGTGATCGATTTCTCGGATGCGATGATATTTGCGATGGCTTTCCCCAACTTGCTGGGTTGTTACTTCCTGTTGCCAGTGGTCAAGAAGGAACTGGATGAATATTGGGCAGATTACAAGTCCGGCAAGCTTGTCAAAACAAAGGGGTACTGACTTTAGTCAATAAACCCTGAGAAAAGAGCCTGCAATGTTTAGCAGGCTCTTGCTTCTACAGGGCGTCATCAGCGAAAATCAACTATTGAATTCAATATTGGACTAAGGTCGCTACAAATCCTGCATCCACCCCATAACCCAGGTTAAGGAAGTCTCAATGCCCTCTAGAAAAGAACTTGCGAATGCAATCCGTGCACTTTCCATGGATGCAGTACAACAGGCCAATTCCGGTCACCCCGGCGCACCCCTGGGTATGGCAGATATCGCGGAAGTGCTGTGGAACGATTTCCTGAAACACAACCCGGCCAATCCCGGATGGTGGGATCGTGATCGGTTCGTACTTTCCAACGGACATGCCTCGATGCTTCTTTACTCTGTATTGCATCTGAGCGGCTATGACTTGCCTATGTCTGAAATTCGAAACTTCAGACAAATGCACTCCAGGACCGCAGGACACCCGGAGTACCACGAGACACCAGGTGTTGAAACCACCACCGGCCCCTTGGGCCAGGGTATTGCCAATGCCGTTGGAATGGCAATTGCAGAAAAAGTACTGGCCAGGCGTTTTAACCAACCCGGGCATGAGATCGTTGATCATCACTCTTGGGTTTTTCTGGGTGATGGATGTCTGATGGAAGGCATTTCCCATGAAGCCTGTTCACTGGCTGGAACCCTTGGCCTCGGCAAACTCATTGCAATTTGGGATGACAATGGAATCTCCATCGACGGTGAGGTACATGGCTGGTTCACCGACAATACACCGGCTCGATTCGAGTCTTATGGCTGGCAGGTGATCAGGGATGTGGATGGACACGATCCGGTGGAGATCAAACAGGCGGTGGAAACCGCGCGTGCAGAAACTGAACGCCCCACCCTGATATGCTGCAAAACGGTTATAGGTTTTGGGTCGCCAAGTAAGCAAGGTACTTCATCCTCCCATGGTTCCCCGTTGGGAGCCGAGGAAATCGTTGCCACTCGCAAGGCGCTGGGCTGGGATCACCCGCCTTTTGAGATTCCCGATGAAATATATGCTGATTGGGATGCAAAGCAGGCAGGCACCCAGGTCGAGGCGGAATGGAATAAACGGTTTGCTGCCTACCAGCAGGCCCATCCTGAACTGGCGGCCGAGTACAGTCGCAGAATGCGTGGTGACCTGCCTGAAAACTGGCGTCAGGAGACGGATAAGGCCATTGCACAATTGCAGGAGAACGGCGCGTCAGTTGCGACACGGAAAGCTTCACAGATGGCGTTGGATGCTTTTGGACCTATTTTGCCTGAAATGATTGGTGGCTCAGCCGACCTGGCCGGTTCAAATAATACGATCTGGAAACAGAGTGTCGATATCCTCGACGATACCGCTGATGGCAATTATATATATTTCGGTGTGCGCGAATTTGGTATGGCTGCCATATGCAACGGTTTGGGCCTGCATGGCGGGTTTGTGCCCTATAACGCCACCTTTTTGGTCTTCTCAGACTATGCGCGTAATGCCGTCCGAATGTCGGCCTTGATTCCGGCACATAACATCCATGTGTACACCCATGATTCCATCGGGCTTGGAGAGGATGGTCCAACCCACCAACCGGTTGAACACGTCTCAAGCCTGCGCCTGATCCCCAACCTGGGTGTCTGGAGACCCTGTGATACGGTTGAATCAGCGGTTGCATGGAAATGTGCCATCGAGGAAAGTGCAGGTCCGAGCGCCTTGATATTTACCCGTCAGAATCTGCCACATCAGCAGCGTGATGACGAGCAGGTGGCTGCTATCGCCCGCGGTGGTTATGTCCTTCGTGAGGCTGCTGGCCCGTGCCAGGCGATTATTATCGCGACGGGATCAGAGGTTGGTTTGGCGGTGGCCGCAGCAGGCGATTTGATGGAGCAGGGTATCAACGTAAGGGTGGTGTCCATGCCGAACCCCGGGCGGTTTATGGCGCAGCAGCGTGTTTATCGCGAATCAGTCTTGCCTTCCGACTGCAAAGCCAGGGTTGCCGTTGAGGCCGGTGTAAGCCACTACTGGCATCCCTTTGTGGGTGATCAGGGTCGCATTATCGGTATCGACACATTTGGCGCATCGGCACCGGCAGACGAATTATTT
>Ga0102946_1000509_pt1 | contig 13526 bp, 11 predicted proteins | sample SalPon2A_A_D1_MG_FD_78209 | JGI IMG/M metagenome (GOLD analysis project Ga0102946, IMG submission 78209) | Soil microbial communities from South San Francisco under conditions of wetland restoration - Salt Pond MetaG R2A_A_D1_MG | ecosystem: Environmental > Terrestrial > Soil > Wetlands | place... | reverse complement strand
GTTGACGATCAGTCGGCTGGTCACCTCGGCAATCGTCTCCACTTCGACCAGGCCATTTTCGCGCATGGTCCCCCCGGTCGAGACCAGGTCGACGATCCGTTCGGCCAGGCCGACCAGCGGAGAAAGCTCAATCGATCCGTACAACTTGATAACTTCAACCTGGACACCCTTGGCGGCGAAGAACTTTTCCGTGACATTCGGATACTTGGTGGCAACCCGGATATTCGACCAGCCAGCCGGGTCGTCATCCTGGCGCAGTTCTTTCGGCTCGGCAACGACCAGGCGACAGTAACCGAACTGTAGGTCGAGCGGCTCGTAGAGGTCCCGACCCTGTTCCAGCAAGGTATCCTTGCCGACCACGCCGATGTCGGCGCAGCCATGTTCAACATAGGTCGGCACATCCTGGGCGCGAACAGCCATGAACCGCAGCTTGTCATCATGGTTCTCAAAGACCAGTTTGCGACCGGGATCATCCATCTCCGGGCAGGTGATGCCGATCCTGGCAAACAGATCCATGGAGTCCTGCATGATGCGCCCCTTGGGCAGGGCAAAGGTCAGATAGTCACTCATTACAAATCCGTGGTTTGGGGCTAGGGTCAAGGCTGGCTAAGCCAGCAGATAATTGCTCAGTTTAAACACTCCCCTGTCCCTAGTCACTAAGTTTTTATGCCGGGATACGTTCGATATCCGCTCCCAGACCGCGGAACTTCTCTTCCAGTCTCTCGTAGCCGCGATCCAGGTGGTAGATCCGGCTGATTTCAGTAGTATTGTCCGCCGCCAGTCCGGCAAGGACCAGGCAGGCGCTGGCACGCAGGTCGGTCGCCATAACTGGGGCACCCAGCAGCCCATTGACTCCTCTTACGGTCGCCGTGTGACCTTCGATCGAGATATCGGCACCCATCCGTTGCAACTCACAGACATGCATGAAACGATTCTCAAACACGGCCTCGGTAATCATGCTGGTGCCACTGCCAAGAGTCATCATGGCCATGAACTGGGCCTGCATGTCAGTCGGGAAGCCCGGGTGCGGCTGGGTCTTGATGTTCACCGACCGTAGCTCTTCCGGTCCATTGACCCAGAGGGCGTCCTCGCCCGCCTCGACCGTCGCTCCGACTTCCTCGAGTTTGCTCAGCAACGCCTCGAGATGGTCCGGGCGGCCGCCCCTGACCCCGATCCGGCCACCGGTCATGGCCGCCGCAACGAGGAAAGTTCCCGCCTCGATCCGGTCCGGCATGACCCGGTAATCCATCGGTTTCAGCTCGTCAACGCCCTCGATAGTAATTGTGTCAGCCCCGGCACCTTCGATCTTCGCCCCCATCCCCAGCAGGGCATTGGCCAGATCAACAATCTCCGGTTCCCTGGCGGCATTTTCCAGAATCGTCGTACCCTTGGCCAGGGACGCGGCCATCATCAGATTTTCCGTCCCGCCAACCGTCGGAACATCAAAATGAATCCGGGCCCCTTTAAGCTGCGTCGCACTCGCCTCGACGTAACCGTGGTCAAGACGGATCTCCGCACCCATTGCTTCCAGCCCTTTCAGATGCAGGTTGATCGGCCGGGCCCCTATGGCGCACCCTCCGGGGAGGCTGACGCGGGCGTGACCGTAACGGGCCAGCAGCGGGCCGAGGACCAGAACCGATGCACGCATGGTCCGCACCAGGTCATAGGGTGCCTCCATGCTGTTTATCTGTCCGGTTGTGATCTTAAGCGTGCCGTTGCTGCTGTCTACTTCAGCCCCGAGTTCAGCCAGCAGACGCTCTGCCGTGGTGATGTCGCGAAGCCGCGGCAAATTACCGATCCGGTGCGGCCCCGGGGACAGCAGAGTAGCAAAGAGCAGCGGCAGTGCTGCGTTCTTGGCACCGCTGATCGAGACTTCACCTTCGAGCCGACGGCCGCCATGTATAATCAATTTATCCAATGTATTATCCTCTGCAACTTTTCGTATACTGCTTGATTTGACCCATCACCACTCTCGGGATTCCGGCATAATCATCGCGTTGTTCCACATCTGTCAGGCCAGCTGCCCGGAACAGCTTGTTGACGACCGCCGCCTGGCCAATTCCGACTTCTACCAACAGCCATCCACCCGGCGAGAGAACCTGTACAGCCTGTACGGCGATCCGCCGATAAGCCTCCAGCCCATCATCACCACCATCGAGAGCCAGGCGAGGTTCATGATCGCGGACCTCGGGCATCAGCTGTTCCCAGTCCCGGGACGGGATATAGGGAGGATCGCTGACGATCATATCAAACGGCCCCGGCGGTAAACTGCCCAGGTCACCAGTCAGACAGGTGATACGTTCCGCGACTCCATTGCGGCTGGCGTTGTCACGGGCAACCTTGAGGGCGTCCTCACTGCAATCAAGTGCCGTCACCAGGAGCTCCGGCTCATCGTGGGCCAAAGCAACGGCGATAGCACCGCTGCCGGTTCCGATATCCAGGACATTGGAGCATCCATCGATTCTCTTCAAGGCTTCCTCGACCAGCACTTCTGTATCTGCCCGTGGAATCAGAACCGAGGGATTGACAGTGAAAGGCAGAGACCAGAACTCCGTCTCACCCACAATATACTGGAGAGGTTCACGATCGGCACGGCGACGCACCTTCTCCCGGTAGCGTGTCAATTCGTCGGCATTGAGCGGACGCTCAAAATTGACATACAGAGCAACCCGATCCATCTCCAGCGTAGCAGATAACAGCAGTTCAGCGTCCAGGCGGGGCGACTCGATACCCTTGTCCCGGAAATAATCTGCCGTCCATTGCAGGAGTTTAAGAATCGTCCAGCGCTCGGTCACGCTAATTATCCTGACCAGCCATCAGTTCAGCCTGGTAGTGGGTCGTCAAGGTCTCGATAACTTCGTCCAGATCTCCCTGCATGATTGCTTCGAGCTTGTAAAGCGTCAGTCCGACCCTATGGTCCGTGCAGCGCCCCTGCGGGAAGTTATAGGTCCTGATGCGCTCGGAGCGGTCGCCGCTGCCGACCTGGCTTTTGCGATCGGCGGCCATCTTGGCCTGCTGTTCAGCCTGCATGGCATCAAGCAGGCGAGACTGCAGTACCTTCATCGCCTTGGCCTTGTTCTTGTGTTGTGATTTTTCGTCCTGGCATGAGACCACGACCCCGGTAGGGATATGGGTAATGCGTACGGCCGATTCGGTCTTATTGACATGCTGCCCACCGGCACCGGAAGCCCGAAAAAGATCGATACGCAGATCCGTCGGGTCGATATCAATCTCAACATCTTCGGCTTCAGGCAACACGGCGACCGTGCATGCAGAGGTATGGATCCGACCTTGAGCCTCGGTCTCCGGCACCCGCTGCACGCGATGCGTGCCGCTTTCGTACTTGAACCGTGAATAGGCTCCATTGCCGGTGATCATGGCAATGACTTCCTTGAAACCTCCCGCTTCCGACTCGGCACTGCTGAGCAGCTCAACCTTCCAGCCCTGGTTTTCTGCGTAACGGGTGTACATGCGAAACAGGTCACCGGCAAACAGGGCGGCCTCGTCGCCGCCGGTCCCGGCACGCACCTCCAGGATGACATTGCGAGAGTCGTTCGGATCTTTTGGCAGGAGCATTAGTTTGAGCTGTTCCTCAAGAATGTCTTTTTCCGCCTCCAGGTCGGCGATTTCAGCGCCCGCCATATCACGCACGTCCGGGTCCGGGTCTTTGAGCAGATCCTGGCTGTCGGAGAGCTCTTCCCGGACCTGGCAATACCTGTTGTAATTGCTGACGACACCGATCAATTCTGAGTGCTCCTTGGTCAGGGCACGATACCGGTTCTGGTCATTGACCACTGTCGGGTCGGACAAGAGCCCTTCTACTTCACGAAACCGATCGACAACTTCTTCGAGTTTATTCAGCATGGCGGCTTAGACATTCTGTTGCATGAATTAAAGTTTGGCATACTCTTCACGAACGTCCCTGATTGACCCGCAGGTCATGGTGCCCTCCGGGCAAGGAGCACTCAGGCATCCCGGCCCGGCCCGGGTGAAGAGCTGGGGCGCAGCCTGCCTGGCCAGGCGCAGCATCTCTCTGGCCATGGCCTGAATCTCCCACTGGGAACGACGACAACAACGCAACTCGAAAAAGTGGTGCAGTTCCCTGGCATTCATTGTCATTACCAGCTTCGTCGCTGCCGCATTGGGCAATACGAATCTCGCGTCCTCGGCGGGGACGCCGGCGCTCAACAGGTCATGGTACAGCCCATAAGTATCCTGCATGTGGGCGTCAAAACGGGCCCTTAGTTCCGGCTGTTCGTTGATGGTTGCCGGTGTAATCACGGAGAAAGGCTGGTCATGCGACACATAACGCTGGCTTTGTTGGGAAAAAGAGGCAATCCGATGGCGCACCAGTTGATGGGAACAGGACCGGCTGATACCTTCGATACCGAAGGTAAACGAAGCATGCTCCAGAACCGAGAAGTGGCCGAGTTCGATAATCTTGACCAACAACCTGTCAGCCTGCTCCGGCGCCTGGCCAAGAAGCTCGGTAATCGACGCATCGGAATAACAGAGGCGTGCTGCTGCTGCCACAACCTGTACAGGGTCCGGAGTGTTGGTGAGAAGTTGGACGAGCATGGCCTTCGTTTTCAAATTGGACCGCGCCGTCCGGGAAACCGGGCCGTGTCCCGGAACGGGACGCGGGAGATTTTTCTAAGGTATGGTCACCGGGGAAACCGGCATCAAAAAAGGGACGGTCCAGCAGGGCCGCCCCCAGGGCTCTACTCTTTCTTTTCGTATCTCTTGCGGAAACGCTCGATCCGTCCGGCGGTATCCATCAGCTTCTGCTTGCCGGTATAAAACGGATGACAGGCAGAACAGATTTCTGTGCTGATATCACCGGCTTTGGTCGATTTGGTCTCAAAGTTGTTACCACAGTGACAGGTGACCGTGGCGGCCTCGTATTTTGGATGGATTCCTTCTTTCATTATTCAGCTCCTGTTGACCTGGCTATGTACAGGTCGCGGATTTAGTCTGCCCGAAGGCTTAAAAGAGTGTTTAGATATCACTATTTAAAAGCAATTGCAACCTTTTAACGATTCATGCTGTCGAGGAATTCCTGGTTGGTTTTCGCATCGCCGAGCTTATCGAGGAGGAATTCCATACTGTCAACCACGTTCATGGATGAAAGCACCTTGCGCAGCAGCCAGATACGCTGCAGGCTGGTCGCATCGGTAAGCAATTCTTCGCGACGGGTTCCGGACTTGTTGATGTCGATTGCCGGGAAGGTTCGCTTGTCGACCAACTTGCGATCGAGCACCAGTTCCATGTTACCGGTACCCTTGAATTCTTCGAAGATCACTTCATCCATTTTGCTGCCGGTGTCGATCAGGGCCGTCGCGATAATTGTCAGGCTACCGCCCTCCTCGATATTGCGCGCCGCGCCGAAGAACCGTTTCGGCTTGTGCAGGGCGTTGGAATCGACACCACCGGAGAGAATCTTGCCCGAAGGCGGCACCACAGTATTGTAGGCGCGGGCCAGACGTGTAATGGAGTCAAGCAGGATAACCACATCGCGCTTGTGTTCAACCAGACGCTTGGCTTTCTCGATGACCATCTCGGCAACCTGAACGTGGCGCGTGGCCGGCTCGTCGAAAGTCGAGGAGATGACTTCGCCATTAACTGTTCGCTGCATGTCGGTCACCTCTTCGGACCGTTCGTCGATCAGCAGCACGATCAGGTAGACTTCAGGATGATTTGCGGTAATCGAATTGGCGATATTCTGCAACAGGATCGTCTTGCCGGTCCGCGGTGGTGCGACGATCAGGGCACGTTGGCCCTTGCCGACAGGAGCCGCCAGATCGATCACACGCGTCGACAGGTTCTCCGGGTCACTCTCGAGGATCAGCCGCTCATCGGGATAGAGCGGAGTCAGGTTGTCGAAGAGAGTCTTGTCACGCGCCACTGCCGGGCTTTCGAAATTAACCTCGGCGACCTTGAGCAGGGCGAAATAGCGCTCCCCTTCTTTCGGTGGCCGGATCTGGCCAGAGACAGTATCACCGGTCTTCAGGTTGAAGCGCCGGATCTGTGAAGGAGAGACATAAATATCATCAGGCCCGGGCAGGTAGTTGGCATCAGGGGCCCGCAAAAAGCCAAAACCATCCGGCAGGATTTCAAGAACCCCTTCGCCGAAAATTGCACCATTTTTGGCAGATGTCGTGTTGAGAATGGCGAAGATCAGGTCTTGCTTGCGCATTCCGGATGCCCCCTCGACGCCAAGGTCCTTGGCAATCGTCGAAAGGTCGGTAATCTTCTTTTCTTTCAACTCCTTCAGATTCATCTGTTCTCCTTGCAGTTCAGCCGATTCATTGGTCTTGGACACCACATGGCAGCACTCTGTTGCCTTGGGGACTGCACAAATTCATTTATGAATTCTGGGCCTTTACTCCGAATAACGGTTATGTGAAATGATATTTTTTGGGCAGGTCTATGTTGCGAAGCAGACATCAATGTCTTCGCGTGTCAATTCCTGAATGTCAAAAGATCTTAGGGTCAGTCCGTACTTAGTAAGTTGGAAACTATCTGAAAGGAATAATTTAGTATGTTCAGGTCACTCAGGCAGGTACTGCTCGCTTTCAATGAAACCTATTTACCGGCTTTTTACCGCCCTGTCAATGGGCTTCTCACATTTTTCCTCAATTAAATGGAAAATCATTGAGCACCAAGCCCTGATGACCTGCCGGAATTCGCTTCCGGTCAATGTTCCGCCATGCCCATTCGAGGACCTCTTTCGGTGGAGACTTTTCGATCTTCTCCGGTACGGCCTGACCGAGAAGTCTTAACACTCGCACTATCAGGGCGGAGGAATTAACCCCCGGCTTAAAGCCGACCGCGCCATGCCGCTTACTGATCTTTTGGCCCTGTCGGTCTGTCAATAGTGGCAGATGAACATAATCGGGGATCAGGTTTCCCAAGCAGGCGTGGAGAAAAATTTGTCTCGGCGTCGACGACAACAGGTCTGCGCCACGCACGACCTGGTTGACACCGCTTGCGGCATCATCGACGACGACTGCCAGCTGGTAGGCAAACATCCCATCCGCACGCCGCAGGACGAAGTCACCTACGGCTTCAGTGAGAACCTGCTGCACGGGACCAAATACCCCATCGGTGAAGCAGACCTGTCGATCAGGGACGATGATGCGCAGAGCGCGCGGCTTGCGGCCGGCAGGAAGTCCAGAACGGCAAGTACCAGGGTAAACCGGTCCTTCTTCACCCGGGTGTGGTGCGCTTAGCAGGATTTCCTTGCGCGAACAGGCACAATCGAAGACCTGACCTCTGTCGCGCAGTGTTTCAACCGCGGCCCGGTATGCCTCTCTGCGCCGGCTCTGCCAGATGATCTCACCATCCCAATGCAACCCGAGACCCTCCAATGCAAACAGGATTTCATCCGCAGCACCGGGCACAACCCTGGGGGTATCCAGGTCTTCCATGCGCAGCAACCACCGGCCGCCTGCCTGCCGCGCCAGACAATAGCTGCCGACCGCGGCGACAAGAGAGCCGAAATGCAAAGGTCCGGTAGGACTCGGAGCGAAACGACCGACCACCTGTTCTACAGACATGCAGAAAACTGCTCCTTTCACGGAAGCTGAGTTAATTCTTACAACGTGCATAATGCCCTCGGCCGAAAGATGCTGTCAATCTACAGGATGAACTTCACTCAACACGATGGGAGGTCTGGGCTCGACAGAGGATTAATGATTGACATAAACAGCCAAAACCATTACTTTATTACAAAAATTGTCAAGAATCCCGGCAAAGGAATTTCCCTTGATTATTACCCGAGCAACTGAATACGCCATCCGTGCCATTCTCTACATGTCCCGCCAACCGGCCGGTGAGATCGTCTACAAAAAAGATATCTGCAAGGCGCAGGATATCACCCCTGCGTTTCTGACCAAGATCCTGCAGCCATTGATCAAGGACGGGATTGTCGGTTCACAACGTGGTGTTGGTGGGGGCTTTTACCTGGCCAAGGAACCGGCGGAGATCACCCTTTTGGACATAATCAAATCCCAGGAAGGCCCGGTCTATCTCAACCAGTGCCTGGTTGAAGAGGGCGCCTGTGAACGTGAATTCTTCTGCCCTATTCATGGCGCCTGGGCAGAGATTCGTGATGACTTCATGAAAACCCTGTCACGCTATGATTTTGCCGGCCTCGTCTCAAGGCAGGAAGATACTTTATCTGCCAAATCCAGGTCTTAATCTCGACCATGACAGATGACGTTAAGCCCGGAGACCGGCAGGACGAGTCTGCCAGAAAAGTTTTAGCCCGCGCCAATCCATCTCGTTAACCTTCCACGTTTCCTTTCCCCTCCTGGTACAACCCCAGTTAAACAGACCTCTCTGATTATGCCACTGGTTTCCCACTCAACACTCCTTTATGGCCACTTTCGTTCAAACAATCGCAAGCACAAAGATTAACTCTCTCTAAAAAACCTTGGTTTTGTGACGCAAATCACTTGATTAAATTAAGAAAATCCGCATAATGAGGTAATTTATTTTGCTTATGTAGAAGATTGTCACTTCCATAAATAAGTGACTGTTTTTATCGGGTTTTTCTTAGAATCAGGAGGTATGGCTTTGCGATATCGAATTCCGCTCTTTATTGTCCTGGCAAGTATCCTTATTGTTGCATGCACCGACATTGCCACTCTGCGCACGTCTCAACCGATAGCACCCGTCAGGGATTACGAGACCATCCTGGTGGGCAACCTCGAAGCCAACTACATCGGCGACGAAAACTGCCTGTCAAAATGCCACATCCATGACAGAATCGCGAGTGACTTCAAGCATTCGATCCACGGCGACCAGATCTCCGAGGAAACGGGTTTGCCGCTGGTGAACTGCGAATCCTGTCACGGTCCCGGCAGCATGGCCGTCGAGAACATCACGCAAGAGCAACCCTGCGACTTCAAAACCTTGCTGCAGATTAACGATTTCCCGGCCCAGGCCCAGTCGATGCTCTGCCTGCGCTGTCATTCGGCGGCATCGACACCCAACCTGCACAGCTGGAATTCCAGCACGCATGCCCTGAATGACGTCAGCTGCTTCGATTGCCACAAGTTACATAAGGGGCCCGAGCAGAAAGTCGGCCGACAAGAGGAGTATGAGCACTGTACCGGCTGTCACACCCAGGTCAAGATGGAATTCGCCCAGTTTTCCCACCACCCGGTGCCGGAGCACAAGATGGCCTGCACCGACTGCCACGATCCCCACAACTCGACCAACGACCACAACCTCAAGGGGATGACCTCCAAAGCCCTCTGCACGCGCTGTCACATGGAATACCAGGGGCCGTTCGTCTACGAGCACGCCGACGTCACCGAGGAGTGTACCAACTGTCATAATCCCCACGGGTCACCCAACGAACCGTTGCTGGACGTCTCGCAGCCCTTCCTGTGCATGCAATGCCATGCCGCAAGCCACTTTAACGGTTCTAATTATCCCTCGCTTGCCACATCTCAAGCGCAACAGGCCTACTTCACCAGGTGTACGGACTGCCATTCGGCCATTCACGGTACCGACACACCATCGGCTCACGGCCGAGGCGATTTCCTTGCCAGGTAGCTTAAGAAATTGCATGTAAATCAGTTTTATCTAACTGTTTGGGGACACAGGAGATGATTGATATGGTTGAAAAATATATACGATACGGGATTCTGGCTCTTTGCTTGTTAATACTGACTACAACTTCCAGCCTGGCAAGCCTCGACGACCTACTGCTCCTGGAAGACGAGCAGATCGTCGAGGTTGCGGCGGGCTACCGCTTCGTCACGACTAACGACAACCCGAACCGGGCCGCGGAATACAGTTACCTCAACGACAGCCCGACCTTCAACATCCTCGTCAAAAAATTCGACACCAACCACAAGTTCTCCCTGGTCGGCGACTACCTGGGTCACAAGGACTTCAATTTCGCAGGCGGTCTGGATACGAACTTGTTCCGTCTCAACCTCCGCACTGAAAGGATGTATCACAACCTGGACCACATGCCTTACCTGCCAAATCCGGCAGGTCGCGAAGAGTCCATAGATGCTTCTGTGACTTACGAAGACAAAGATCCAGGTGATGGTTATGGCCGGCAAATCACCATCAACGAGGTCAAGCTGCGGGGCAAGGTTCCTAACTATCCGGCCCATATCAACCTCTCCTATTGGCGTCTGGAGAAAAAGGGCGATCAGCAGTTGCGTTTCGTCGATGAACAATGTGCAGGAACGTGCCATATGCAGAGCCGCACCCGCAAGCTCAACCAGGTCACCGAAGAGATCACGGCCGGCTTTGACGCTCACTTGGGGCCGGCCGATGTTGCCTTCCTGCAAACCCTGCGTGAGTTCAGGGACAAAAACGCCAATCCCGAAGATACGTTTAACAGTCATCTTCTGGGGCGTCCGGCAGGTGACTACGAGCACGATACTGCGCCCGACTCAAGGCTTGTCGAATCGACTTTCAAGATCAACCTCCCGCCGTCCGGTGGTTTCGTCACCTCCGCCAGCTATACGTTCGGCAAGCGCGAGAATGAATCGAAGGGCAGCGATGTCCGCCCAGTGGACACCGATACAGACTTCCAGAAGTTGGCCGCTGATGTTACCTACACTCCCGGTGAGAAATGGACTGTGAATTTCCGTTACCGGATGCTGGAGCTCGACAGCGACGGTCCGACCACTCAATCATCAAGTTACAGTTTCGGCAGCTTCCCTACTGATACGGCTCTCGTTCGACCGAGCATCGACATCGACCGCAACAATTATGCGGCGACCGTCTCCTACCGCCCGAGCCGCCGCCTGACCTTAAAAGGCGACTTTGAGCGCGAGGACATCCACCGCAACCACACCGGTATAGAACAGTTCAATTCATTTGGCGGTCTGTCCGATCCATCCTGGGACGTCCCGGGTAACGAAACGATCGACCGCTTCCGGCTGAGTTTCTTCTCCCGCCACCTGGAAAAATCGGCGCTTAAGTTTAACGGCTGGTATGAATATAAAAACGTCGACGACCCCGCTTACGGCACCCGCCTGAGTTCCAGCAACGAGTTTTTCTTCAGCTCCAGCTACAAGCCATCCACTGTTTGGGGAGCTACCGGCAGCATCGATATACTGCGCGGCGATAATGATGACTGGACATACACTCAGTTCGACGGGGGAGTTAAGGTCCCGTTCGACCTCGACCGCGATGAAGAGCGTGAGAATCTGGCCATCGGCCTCTGGTTCATCCCGAACAGCATCGTTTCCGCTGATCTGAACTACGGCATGCTGCACTCCAAGATCGACCAGGACACGCTCTACGGCGCCGGGTCAGCCCCCTATTCATTCGTCGATGACGATTCCGATTTTGAGCAGCGGGTCCACACCCTCTCCGCCGGGGTCAACCTGCGCATTCTGGAAAACCTGAACTGCAGGATCGAAGGCTACCATATCCGCTCTTCTTCTGAATTTACCCCAGGCATATCAGAAACCGATGCGCCCGTGCCCAGCATTGTCAACCCAGAGGATCTGAAAGATATCAGCGAAGTGGACATCCGGCAAAACGGCGTAAAAAGTCGCATCACCTGGCAGCTCACCAGGAGGCTTCGAGCCCAGTTCGAGTACACTTATGATGATTACGACGATCAGGATTCCGATGTCTTCGACGGTTCGGCACAGACCTTCATCGCCAGCCTCGGCGGCAGCTTCTGATTGAAGGCATCTTTTTGAACCGGTTTTAATCAGGATTTATCTGCGAGGGGAGCATGGTGATTATATGACGTATGTTTTTCGAACGTTGATGCTCATGGCGGTCATTGTTTGCGGCATATTTTTTTGTCGGCCGGTCAATGCCCAGCCGATCCTGGGCGCAATTGTGACAGCAGACCTGCCGCGCTACCAGCAGTCCCACGCGGCCATGGTCAAGGTGCTCTTGACCGGCGGTTTCAATGAAGAAAAACTGAAAGTTTTCGTACAGAGCCCAAACGCCGACAAAATGTCTCTGGTCAACAGCCTGCGCAGGTTTGAGGCCGCAGGCGCAACACTCGTGGTCACCTACGGTTGCCGTGCCACCGAGGTTGCCAAAGGTGAACTGAAGGATACACCGTTACTGTTCGCCGACGTCTATGATCCCGTCGCCCTTGACATTGTCAAAACCCTTGCGGCCCCCGGCTCTGACGCCAGCGGTGCGACAAGTAAAACCAATCTCAAACAGCTCGTCGAAGCCCTGGTTGCAATCAAACCGGTGACAAAGGTCGGTGTACTCTATACTAAAGGTGAAGGCGGTTCAGGGCAGCAGATGGCAGAACTGCAGGAGCAGGGAAAAAGTTTCGGCTTCAAGGTCTCTGCCGAAAATGCCCGCAATCCCCGCGAAGCTGCAGAACTGGGAAGGAAACTGGCGACGGAAACAGACGCATTATTCCTCACCGAGAGTGTTGCCGTCGGCCTGAAGAGTGCCGAGATCCTCTCCGCCGCACAAGCAAACGGCTGCATCGTCTTCTCACAGATTCCCGGTTTGGCCGAAGCCGGCGCTCTGATAGGGCTTGAGGCCGATCCGGAAGAACAGGGCAAACTGGTCGCAGTCCATGCGCTGCAGGTGCTGCAAGGCCAGAAGGTTCATATCCTCCCGGTCAGGGAAGCGAAAAAGATCACCCTGAAAATCAACCAGGAGACGGCCGGTCAACTCGGATTGACCATCCCTGCGGATATTGCATCAAAGGCTCAACTAATAAAATAATGCGCAGCGAATCTGTTTCCTGACACATCAATATTAATTGAGGTAACCACATGCTCAAAATGAAACTACGCGGCAAAACCTTGTTGGTCATGCTTCTGGTTGCCGTTGTTCCACTGCTGTTCAGCATGATCTTCCTGTCCAACTTCACCAACGACCAGATTCGCAACAGCATGACGCAGTTTGCCGAAAAATCGAGCAACTTCGTCGCACGCAGCACCACCAGCAGTCAACAGGAACTCTCTAACTACCTCCGGTTGCTGAGCAACTCCTCCGATATCGTCAATGCCCTGTACTACGCTTCTCTGACCGGCGATATCGACCAGCTTCGGGAACCGATTGAAGCAGACCGGCAGCAGTATGGCATGGACATTCTCGAAGTCCTCGCCGCAGACGGCGCATCTCTGTTCAGAGTCCACAATGAAGGACTTATTTTGCCTGAGCAGTCGGAAACAGAACATCCTCTGCTTGTCGCCGCCCGCGAAGAAGGTAGTATCCAGGCGGGACTGTCAACCTACCTCGGCAAGCTGACCATCCTCGTGGCCAACCCGGTCCGGCTGCAGGACAATATTGTCGGCTTTCTTGTCGGCGCCTATCTTCTCGATGACGAATTCGCTCTTTATGTCAAACAAATGGGTGGAGTCGAGGTTGCATTCCTCGGCGATCAGGGCGTCGTCGGCGCCTCGCATCCAGACTTCAACGGCATGGCCCTGTCCAATCAAACAGATGAGATTCTGCTCGATAACAAGCCATACCTGCCGATCACACGCAATCTGACCGGGACCACGTTCAAACTGGTCATCGCCCAGGACCTTGCGGAAGCCCTGCTGGCT
>Ga0102946_1000508_pt1 | contig 13552 bp, 13 predicted proteins | sample SalPon2A_A_D1_MG_FD_78209 | JGI IMG/M metagenome (GOLD analysis project Ga0102946, IMG submission 78209) | Soil microbial communities from South San Francisco under conditions of wetland restoration - Salt Pond MetaG R2A_A_D1_MG | ecosystem: Environmental > Terrestrial > Soil > Wetlands | place... | reverse complement strand
GGGCTGGCATTAGCCACTGGCGATGCAAAATACCGCAGCGCTTTTCTGTCCGACCAACCTGATTTTGTTCAGGTGCCGTTCAACGATGTGGATGCATTGGCTGGCGATATTGATGAACATACGGCCGCAGTGATCATGGAAACCATCCCGGCTACGTTTGGCATGGCGCTTCCCTCTGAGGATTATTTCAAGCAAATCAGGAAGCTGTGCGATGTTCACGGTGCTGCGATGATCATTGATGAGGTTCAGGCGGGATTGGGCAGAACGGGCAGGCTTTGGGCGATCGAGCACTATGATGTCGTTCCAGATATCCTGGTGACCGGCAAGGGGCTTTCTGGGGGAATCTATCCCATCACGGCGACCTGCTTTAGGGAGGAGTACGAATCTGTGTTCCATGCCGACCCGTTCATCCATATCTCTACCTTTGGCGGGGCAGAAGTGGGCTGTGCCGTAGCGATGAAAGTGCTGGAGATTTCCAGCGCGCCGGAGTTCCTCGCACATGTTGAGGCGTTAGGGGAGCACTTTGCAAGAGGCTTTGAAGCATTGAAAGGAAAACATCCCCAGGTGCTGGTGAAACTGCGCCAAAAAGGGCTCATGATGGGCATTGAGCTGGCAGAGGGTAACCTGGGACCGATTTTTTCTAAGTTGGCTTACGATCAAGATTTTCTGGCTGTTTACGCCAATAATGACCCGCGTGTGGTACAGCTGCTTCCTCCGCTGACCATCGACTTAGAGTTAGCCGATGAGATCCTTGACCGCGTAGACCGTGCCCTGGTCGCGCTGGAGCATCTGGTACTCCAGAGATCATAATTTTTGATTAGCAAATTCAATTCGAACCACAGAAACACCTGCTCTAAAGCGGGTGTTTTTTCGCCATATTCAGAGGCATCTTTTATGGGGTAACACTGTAAGTGTAACTGGATAAATCCTATCCTTATCATGTATAATAACTAAACAAAATTTAATTTTAGAGGAGCATAAAATCGATGGGGCTGGGAAACAGGGCATCAGTAGAGAACAAGCAAAAGCTGGATACACCACTTATCATTTTTTTTATCATAGCTTATGGAATCGGGTGGGGGATGATCCCCGTTCTCGGCCTGATTGCCCAGCGAGCAGGGCTGGCCGATTGGCAAACGCTCAGCCAGCTGGCGGAAGCGCTTGACTTTAGCGGGGTAGATTTGCCGGTAGCTGGTTGGGTGGTCTATCTGATTACCCGCATACAGGATTTCTCTTTCAGCATTGCAGGTGTGATCATGATTGCCGTTGTGGCTGGGCGAGAAGGATTGGCAGAGCTGTGGAAACGGTTGATTCGCTGGCAGGTTAACTGGAAATGGTACCTGTTCGCATTCTTGCCTTTTGGGTTGTATTTTCTCGCGGCGGCGCTCTCTGGCGGCCTTGGTAGTTTTCAGTTTGCGAGCGGCACGCTCACGACCATCCTGTTTAGCGCTGAAGCAGGTTTCCTGGTGTATCTGTTGCTTCGGGGGCCTATGGGAGAAGAGCTCGGCCTGCGAGGTTTTGCGCTGCCGCGTTTGCAAGCCTCCCGGTCGCCTTTTTCTGCCAGCTTGATCATCGGCGTGCTGTGGGCCGCCTGGCACATCCCTGTTCTGATCGGCCGCGATGTGGTGTCGGTCATTGCCTTCATTTTGTTGGCGTTTTTACTGAGCTTTATATTTACCTTCCTGTTCAATAAGAGTAACGGCTCTCTCATTCCGGTGCTCTTATTCCATGCGGCTCAAAACTCAGAGGAAATCTTTGAAACGCTCTTTCCTGCGCTGATTGGCACTGATTGGGAATTGGTTTCCAGTTTGGCTTTGTTAGTGATTGGTCTTATTATTGCCATCATTGTGTGGCGTCAATCTCGAAAAATGGAGAAGGTATGAAAGAGAAAAGCAACCGCCAGGTCATTGTATTTTTTATTATCACGTTTGTGTTTTCGTGGATTCTGTGGCTGCCGCAGGTTTTGAAATTCAATGGCTTTCCTGACCTGCCCGATATTGTCGGCCTGCCGGGAATGTTTGCTCCTTTTGGTCCGGCAGTGGCGGCCTTCTGGCTGACACGGAAGCATGAGGGGAAAGCGGGCGTCAAAGCGCTTTGGCAGCGTGCCTGGCGGGTGAATTTCAAAAAAGTCTGGCTGCTCCCCACCTTGCTGTTGGGGCCGGTCACTGCTTTGCTCACGGTGGCAATCTTGCTTCTGGTGAAAGGCTCATTCTCCTGGGAGTATGGCGTTCCGGCAGTGATGATCGTCCCTGTATTCTTACTGATTTATTTTACAAATGCGCTTCCTGAGGAATTCGGCTGGCGGGGCTATGCCCTCGATCCGCTTCAGAAACGCACGAATGCGCTTGGTGCCAGCCTGATCCTGGGCTTGATATGGTCGCTGTGGCATTTACCGCTGTTCTTTATCGAGGGCACTACCCAGAGCGCGATTCCGATGTACCAGTTTTTCCTGCAAACCATCGTGCTGGCAATTTTCTATACCTGGCTGCACAATAACACGGGCGGCAGTATCCTAATTGCTGCTCTCTTCCATGGGGTATCCAATACCGCGGCGGCAGCCGTCCCATTCTGGACGACTGATCTGGGGCGCTGGATTGATTTCGGCATTCTGGTCGTGGCTGCCATTGTGGTTGTCTCTGTTTGGGGTAGGTTGCGGTTATCCAAGGCTTGATCTATCTTGATTGAATTATGCAAACACCCGCTTCAAGCGGGTGTTTTTTTATCGGTGCGATAGGGATGAAGAGAACACAATTTCAGCAAAATCTAAGGCGATAGCCCCTTATATGCCCCGATGTCGCAGGGTGAAAGGCGAGGTTTCCCGCGCTGGTCAGTGTCGGCTGGGGGAACTTTTTCGCAGTCGCTCATCAGCAAACTAACCATAAAGATAACTGTGAATAACCATTGTGCGCTCATTTAGTTTCCGCTTGAAAATATTCACTGGTGCATGAATGATACTCCGTCAGGATTAAAGCTTAATCAATTTTTAAAAAATAAAAAACTTTGCACGTAAATCACCCTCTCTATACCACTAACGGGGTATGACATAGCTTTGACATTTAGGTATAGTGGAATTGTAAAATTGAATAGGGTTGTCGGATACATCAAAAAATATTAACAAAAGTTAATAAAAATAAATATATATATTGACTATATAAAATTTATTTAGTAATATTTTATTAAAATTATAAAACGATATAAAAATATTTGAATCAGGCAAGGAGAGATAACAATGTTGGAAAAAATAAAACAATTCAATAGTTTATTTGTCTTTTTGTGGTAATCTGATTATCCGTTTTATGATCTGTTAGGAAAAAACTATGTTTTCGTCTATTAAAAAAACCTATCAAGAATTTCCAAAAAGCTTTTGGGCGTTGATGCTGGGCGTATTCATTGACCGTCTTGGCGGCGCTTTGATCTTCCCATTCTACTCCTTATTCATCACAGCTCGTTTCAATGTGGGGATGACAGAAGTCGGTTATCTGTTTGCTATTTTTACCGTTACCGGCATTATCGGTAGCTTTGTTGGTGGTGCGATGACCGACAAGTTCGGCCGTAAAACCATGATGCTGTTCGGCCTGATTATCAGTGGGTTGAGCAGTCTGTCATTTATCTTTCTGCAAAATCTGACCCAGCTGTATGTCGTCGGGGCATTTATCGGGTTGTTGGGCAATATCGGCGGCCCGGCCAGCCAGGCGATGATCGCCGACCTGCTGCCGGAGGAAAAGCGCACGGAAGGCTACGGCATTTTCCGGGTGACGTTCAACCTCTCGGTCACGTTTGGCCCGCTGATCGGCGGGTTCCTGGCAGAACAGTCGTACAATTGGTTGTTCATTCTGGATGCGCTCAGCAGCGTGATCACAGGCTTGATCGTGTTATTGATTATCCCTGAGACTAAGCCGGAAAGAGCAGAGGGCGCACCGGAGGAATCCTTCGCCCAAAGTGTAGGCGGCTATGGCAAGGTGTTCAAGGACGGCGCTTTTATGGTGTTTATCGGGATTGCGGCACTCAGTACGGCAGTCTACCTGCAAATGAATACCAGTCTGTCCGTGTACATGCGGGACGTGGCCGGTCTGCCGGTGAAATACTTCGGGTATATTTTGAGCATGAACGCAGCGATGGTGGTGTTTATGCAGTTCTGGTTCACCCGCCGCATTTCTGACCGCCCGCCGATGCTGATGATGACCTTGGGGACGGGGCTGTATGCGATTGGGTTCGGGATGTTCGGATTCGGGCTGGGGATTTGGACGTTCGTGCTGGGTATGATCGTACTGACGATTGGCGAGATGATCGTTTCGCCGGTGGCGAATACCCTGGTTGCCAAGTTTGCCCCGGAGGATATGCGGGGACGGTATATGGCTGTGTCGGGGTTTAGCTGGTCAATCCCCAATATGATTGCCCCGTTGTTGGCCGGTCTGGTTTTGGATAATCTTAACCCGCACTGGCTGTGGTATGCTTGCCTGATTGTTGGGTCGATTGCCACGTTTGGGTATTATATCCTCCACAGGGAAGCCAGCGCCAGATTGGCGGTGGAAGAACAGGCCGAACTAGCGCTGGCAGAAAGCTAGGCTTGATATAAGTTGAATTACACAAAATGCGCCCTGTTGCTGCCGGGCGTATTTTTTTATGGTGCGGTAATCAGCCGTCCATGCAAAAACCCATCAATATATTCTTGCAGTTCCATTGGCGGGATAGAGATATTGGGGTCTGCATTCTCGATCATATGGCGGGCCATCAGCGGTCCGATTAAGATCGTGATACTGTTCAAGACGGGTTCTTTTCGCAGTACGCCCTGTGCCTGGTACTGTGCCAGGATGTCAGACACTTGTAATATGTTTTTCCAGGGGGTTTCCAGCGCATCTTTTAGTTCAGGGTTTCGTGGGATTTCAACCAGCAGGATCGGCAGAATATCGCCGACCAGTTCGCTGGTTTCCAGGTAGGCTTGCAGGATGGCGTTTAGGTCTGTCTGGAGGTCGCCGGTATAGGTTACTTTGGCAAAAGGGACATCCTGGAAATGCGCCTGGATGGCGAGGCGGACCAGATTGAGCTTACTCCCGTATTTACGGAATAAGGTGGCCTCATGGATCCCTGCGGTTTCGGCAATCTTTAGGGTGGTCGCGCTTTCATAGCCGTGAGTGACCAACACATCAATCACAGATCGATACACATTTTTATCGTCAATCACCTTTGGCATGACAACCTCCTTTGGTTTAGGAATTGTATCATATGCGAGTATTTACTTGCAATAAAAATTATGATATTCTTAATGCAAGTGGTTACTTGTAATAAAGATAAAGGAACGAATATCATGTCACACAAACAAAGCTCGCTATCAAGTACTGTCGCTGGCAAAAACCAAATTAGCCCGGAAGATCTGGCTGACCTGGGCGGTGGAACGTTTGCAACTCTGAGTGATTCGAAAGTGTTTTCCCGTCTCTGGAATATGAAAAAGCGCTTGCAGTTTATCGGTTGGCTGCAGTATATGCCTTTTGGCCTTGCTGCTATTCTGTTCTTTATGCTGGCTGGGGCGGCTCAGCTTTTGGGCGGCCGAAATGTGGCTTTGTTTTTCACGGCCGTTGGAGCAGCACCACTGGTTGTGTTCTTCTCGGATTTGCTGACGGTCAAATTTCGCCTGCGTCCCCGTGAGCGGCTCCCCAAGCGTCGCGATGATCTGGATATTTTTGATCTGATGCGGGTGCGGCATTCCTGCCGGGCGTTCCAGACCCAGCCGCTCACGCCAAACGATCTTAATGAGCTGATGGAATCGGTTCGGATTCATAAAAGTGCTCCACAGACTGGCAAGACACCGATCCGTCTTGAGTATATTGCTGCACCGATGAACGTTTGGCCGGTGGTGAATGCGGCCCAGTTCCTGGTTGCGATCACGCCAAAGGCGTATGAGCGGGTTGCGATCATGGATGTCGGGCGTACATTGCAGAAGGTTGTGATCGATGCCACCCGGATGGGATTAGGCACTTGCTGGATCGGCCCGGGAGCAGACCACGTCAGCATTCAGCAGCATCTGGGCGACCGCTTTGACCCGGAGGATGAACATATCATCTGCGTGTGTGCGGTTGGTTACCCTTCTCGGCATATCCCAATGTTTGTGCGTATGTTTAACCGTCAGTTCCGGCAGCGTCATCCGCTTTCTGCCCTGTTTTATACAGATGCAGATTTTACTCAGCCCTTAGATGTGGACACCTTGCCCTTCAAGCGCTTTGGGCGCATTTATGAGGTTTGCCAATGGGCGCCCTCCTCCTATAATGGACAGACGACCCGATGTGTGGCTGTAACTGGCAAGAAGGATAGGTCCTTACGTTTTGATTTCTATTCGGCGACGGCCTCGCGCTATTATGCGCCGGTGGCTGTGGGGATTTGGTGTGCGAATTGGGAAATGGGCTGCGACGACCTTAGCATTGACGGGCATTTTGAAAAACTACCAGCAGACAAACGAGGCGCGCAGGAGCAGATAGATGGTGATTCGCCCCCTTACTATGATATTAGCTGGGTGTTGGAAGATGCCCATGGTGGCGTTAGGGGATAGCAGGCGGCTGGGGAAGAATATAGAATTTAAAGGTGAGCAGTTGATTCCTTGTTACATCCCTGTGCAGATCAATCAGAAATCTCTGGCTGGATCAAGTTCAAGACATCGAGCCCGGCCTTGACCCTGGCATAAAACTGCTCGGGCTGTTCCATCCAGGGGAAATGCCCTGAATTTTGGATTACGATCAATTTTGAATTTTTGATCCCAAAGTGAATGCGTTCGGATTGGAGCGGCGAACAGATAAAATCATCGCTGCCGACCACAATCAGGGTGGGGATATCGATTTTGTGGAGTTCGGGCAGCAGGTTGACGGTAAGCTGTACAGCTTCCTGTCCCTTCATGGCTTCGAGGGAAAATGTGCCGGTTTCAAACGCATCCGCATAACGTTTGGGAACTTCTTGATCGACCAGATAGAAAGGCAGGATCGCTTCGATATATTCTTTATATTCCGCCTCATTCTGGATTTCTTCTTCATTGTTTAATGCCTCGAAAGCGGTCTCAAACCAGGGTTCCTGCTGGTGTTTCATGGCGTTCTTCTGCATGTCCTCAGAAAAATGGGCATCGAAGGCCGGAAATGAATCGGCCAGTATCAATCCGCGGCAGCCTTCCGGGTAGCGCAGGGCGTACTGCATGGCATGGACGCCGCCTTGTGAATGCCCCAAGACCAAGATCTGCTCCTGGCCGAGATGCTGGCGCAGGGCATCCAGGTCGGATGCAAACTGTTCGTAGGTATAGTCTTGTGGTGTCGGCGGCCGTTCTGAGCGGCCGCTGCCGCGCGTGTCCAGATAGACCATGGTGAAGAATTCATCCAATTTTTGCAAGGAAAGGAAGTATATGTCGGAGCTGCTGCCCCAACCAGGAGTAGGCATAACGCAAACTGGCCCGTTCCCTGATACTTTGTACCAGAGCTTCAAACCATTGGCTGTGAAGGTGTATTCACCTGACTGTAACATGTGAACCTTTTATCTTTGATTATTTAGATATTCTTTATCTGATTATACATGATATGTTTGCTCGAGAATAACAAATTGATTTCTATGTGCTGGTGGATTCGCTGCACTTGCAGTGGGGAGATGAGCCCTGACCGATTTTGTTGCTTTTCTGCCGAAAGAATTGCCCCCTGGCAGCTAAGGGTATAATTGTGCGCCAGCCATTATCGGCTGGCACACTTCATTTTATTGAGGAGTTGAATGGAACCAAGAGTAAAAAAGTATCTGGAACACTATTTGGCATCGCTGACGCCTGAAGCGCGGGAGCAGGTTGACAAATTTGATGCCTACCATTTTTGCGCCAACGAAGAAGATGCCAATGTCTGCGCCAGGTTGGTTAGGTCTGGCGATAAGCGAGCCACGGCCAGCCTGCTGTGGGCTTATGAGGCGGAAGAAGAACCCCTGCCGCAGGTGGGGGAATTGGCGGTCATCACAGATTGGGATGGCGAGCCGCAGGCTGTTATCGAAATCACCTCGGTTGAGGTCAGGCCATTTGGGGAAGTGGACGAGGCATTTGCCTTTGAGGAAGGCGAGGGGGATAAATCGTTGGCGTACTGGCGGAAGGTGCATTGGCAGGCGTTTACCCCGGACTGCGAGGCGTTGGGGGTGCAGCCCAGCGAGGAAATGCCGGTGGTCTTGGAGCGCTTCCGCGTGGTCTATCAGGAATAGGGCGGTTTATTTTTCAAGGGGATCCCAAGTATTTCGGCTGGGCGATCAACAATGTCTTCCGGGTAGGAGTGGTCGGGGAAGGCCTCCTGCATTTGGGCCAATTGAGCGATTGCCTGTTCGTACTGCATTTGTTGAACGAGCGCGTCAACTTGTCGCTCGAATTCCAGATAGTTCATCGGGCATCCTTTGGATCTTTATCGTAGGGTTTTTAGTTTAAGGGGCTGGAAAGGGGGTAAAATAATGAGAAATCATTAAGATTGGGTTTGATTTTGGATTATTTTTTAATCCCCCTCTAATTTTATGTAAATTATTTCACTTGTACAATAGTAGTCACAAGGATGAGATATGGGCGTACAATTCTATCGTTCAGTTAACATAAATACCAGGGATAAAGGTTAACTGACGATGACACAAACCAGCAAAGAGATACTAGACCAGGCAGTATACTTGCTTAGGGCAGGAAATCGAGCCGAAGCGGTTTCTCTGCTCGCGGGGTTGTTGCGATCCGAACCCGACCACGAAATGGGTTGGTTCCTGCTGGGCGCAGCGCTCGAAAAACCCAAAGATCAGATCAGAGCCTTTGAAGAAGTGCTCAAGATCAATCCCCTGAACCAAAAAGCCAAACAACGACTGGCGGAATTGCGAAGCCAGACGGAATCCTTACCGCATATCGATCCATATTCAACAGGTTCAAAACCTTCCCGCCCTTCTCCCCCACGCAGGACTATGGAGACCGAATCCCAATTTTCAACGACACCAGCACGCAAAGCGCCTCATTCCCGGACAGCGGCTGAACCACAGGCTGTACAGCCGGCAGCACGGGCGCGTAGGACGCACACAGCGCAAAAACCGGGGGCAGTTCAGGGGCGGTCGTCTGCTGTGCCCAGGCACAAAACAACTTCCACTCAGAGGTCTGCGCCTGCCCGGGCGCGCGGGGCTGCTAAATCTAAAAAGAAACCCAAGCATACATTGGAATCGGATTTGGCAATCCTGGAGCACATGTGGAAAAGTGTGCTGGACATGCGGGTGCGCATTTTTGGGATTGGGATATTGGTTATCGGGCTGGTGCTTGCGGGAATGTTGATTAATTCGCTGTGGAAAGATATCCCCTTATGGATATTTGGGAGGACGACAAACGCGACCATAACAGCGAAATACTGGGGAGATTTTGATATCACCAACCCTGATCTAGCGAATAATGATCTGGCAAACCTCGTCAGCCTGAATATGCAGTATTTCTTTGAGTATGAGTTCACTATGCCCACTGGGGAAACGTACCTTGGTAAATCGGAAGTAACCGAACAAGAATTCATTGGGTATGGTGAGGGCAGCGCGATTTCTGTCAGGTATTCCATCTTAGACCCCGCCAACAGCCGGATTGATGATTCTAGATTTGTCCCCTTTTTAATTTGTACTTATTCGGTCTTTCTGATTATTACCTTGTTCACATTGGCGGCCGGCCGCGAGATGATTGACTTCTAACCAGGATACAGCCATGCTAAATTACATTCTCCGAAGATTGATGATCGTCCCCCTTTTACTGCTTGGGGTGACTCTCTTGATCTTCAGCATTATCTCGCTGATGAATCCCCTTGACCGGGCCCAGGCTCTGTTCCCGGCAAAATTGGAAAACCGGATGCGCGTGCGCGATTATTCTGGTTTAGTGGAAAAATATGGTCTGGATGATCCGGTTTACTTGCAGTATTGGCATTGGATGGTTGGGCGGGAAGATCCAGAAACGGGCGAAATTCAAGGGGGTGTGCTGTACGGCAACCTGGGATGGTCGCAGGTCGGGCGGACGGGGGTTTTGGAGGTGATTGGGAAGCGGGGACCGGCTACGCTGGAGCTGATCCTGTGGTCGGCGATCCCGATGACTGTGCTGAGCGTTTGGATGGGGGTGAAGGCTGCGGTAAACCATAATAAGCCAGTTGACCATTTTCTGCGGATCTCTGCCATTACGGGGTGGTCTATCCCAAACTTTGTGTTCGGTTTTTTGATGATTATGCTTTTTACCGTGGAGTTAGGTTGGTTTTCCCCTGGAAGGATTGGCCTGGACTTCAAGACTGTAGTCCAGTCTGATGAGTTTGTCAATTATACCCAGATGTATACAGTGGACGCGCTCTTGAACGGCCGCTTTGATGTGTTTGTCGATGTGCTCAAGCATTTGATTTTGCCATTGGTCACGCTGGCGGTCGCTAACTGGGCATTTCTCTTCCGGGTGACGCGTTTTTCGATGCTGGAAGTGTTGAATCAAGACTATATTATGGTCGCCCGCTCAAAAGGGCTGCCGGAGGAGCAAGTGATCCGCGGCCATGCCTTCCCTAACGCGCTGAACTCGGTGATTACGGTGGGGGGACTGACCGTGGTCGGCTTTTTCAACAATGCGGTGATTACTGAGGTGGTTTTCAACTATCCTGGCCTGGGCGCGTTTCTGGCCGAGTCAGCTACATCGCTGGATCTGGTATCGGTTGCCGGTGTAACGCTGGTCAGCAGTTTTATCCTCATCATGACAAATTTATTTGTGGATGTGCTGTATGGGATTGTTGACCCTAGAGTGCGATTGGATTAGATGAGGTGCGTGTGCAATGACTTTTGGATTAATACTAAAAAACCTTATCAAAAAACCAACGGCAATTTTTAGCTTGACCCTGCTGTTGATCTTTGGAGCGGTCGCCGTTTTTGCGCCGGTGATTGCACCGCCTTCAGAGACTGCTATGGACGAGCAAATGATGCTGCAAGGCAGCTTCAACCGCAGCCCTCAACCGCCCAGCGAAGAACATGTTTGGGGCACGACGGTCGAGCAGTATGACATCTTTTACGGCGTGGTCTGGGGAACCCGGACGGCTTTTCAGATTGGGATTGGCATTGCATTCTTTACCAGTCTGATCGGCCTTATCATCGGATCGGTATCTGGCTATTTTGGCGGTTGGATTGATGAACTGTTGATGCGGGTCACGGAGATATTTCAAGCCTTCCCTTTCTTTTTGATCGTGATCATTCTGACGTCGGTTTTGCAGTATTTTTACGAGCGCGGCGAGGAAGGGATTATGTTGGCTTCGACCAAGATCCTGGCTTTTGTTACCTTTGGGCAAGATTTTTTTGAGACGATTCCACCGTCTCGATTAGTCTTCCTGGTCAGTATGATCGCGATTATCATGTTCGGTTGGATGGAAATTGCCAGAGTGATCCGGGGGAACATTCTGGTGATCAAAAGCTCGGAATATGCATTGGCTGCCCGCACCATCGGCGCGAAGAATTCTCGTATTCTATTCCGCCATTTGGTGCCAAATGCGCTCTTCCCGCTGTTCGTGCTTGCGCCTATGAATATCGGCACCTATGTGCTCACATTCGCGGCATTGAGCTTTCTGGGGATTGGTGTGCCGGAGGGATATGCTGAGTGGGGGCATATGCTCAGCCTGGCCCACGACTGGCTGCTCTCTTTTACGGATTATCCGTACCTGATTATATATCCAGGGGCAGCGATCATTCTTTTTGTTCTATCTTGGAATTTGCTGGGCGACGCTATGCGGGATATCCTCGATCCTCGCACGAAATAGATCTTGCAGTGATAGATTAGAGAAATATGAGTTTTAATTGAATTCACATATTCGTCTCATTTAACGTTAATATTTTCACAATAGGATTTAGATAATGATGAAATTGCGCATCCTTGGTATTTTTGTACTTATATTTGGTGTTTTGCTCGCTGTTATGCTGATTAGCTCGATGTGGGTGGATGTACCAATCTGGTTTTTTGGCGAAAAAGTGACGGCCACAGTGGAAGAAAAATGGTGGGAAATTCTCGATTTTGAAGAGGATAATCGAGACCAGCTGACCTACGAATATTTTTTCCAGTACCAGTTCACGACCTCGGATGGGAAAACGGTCAGCGGCACCTCAAAGATGACGGAAGAAGAATTTTTAAATGTTGAGCCAGGGGGGGCGATTACTGTGAAGTATTCCAGACTAGACCCATCCCAAAACCGCGTGGACGATTCCCGGTTTGTGCCGTTTCATATTTGCTCGTATGCTGTGTTCATTGTGATCTGTTTGTTTGCCCTGGCTGCCGGGCGGGAGATGATCGATTTTTAGCCGACCTTCTCTGGAAAAATGCGCACGTTAGCCAGGTCAATGTCTGGACACAGCTTCTCTTTTTTTGTTAAATATGTACCATTTGCCTGAACAATATATGAGGAAAGACGATGTTCAATTACATTCTACGGAGACTATTGATTACCCCGCTTTTACTCCTCGGCGTATCTATGCTGATCTTCAGTGTAATCTCGCTGATGACCCCGTTGCACCGGGCGCAGGCGATGTTCACGTCCGAGTTATCCAACCAGGCCAGGTTAAGAGATTTTGACGGGTTGATCCAGAAATATGGTTTGGATGAACCGGTCTACATTCAATATTGGAATTGGATGGTTGGGCGAAAAGACCCGGAGTCGGGAGAAATACAGGGCGGCGTTCTGCGGGGCAACCTGGGCTGGTCACAAGTGGGACGAAGTTCGGTGCTGGATGTTATTAAACGCCGTTCGCCTTCCACGCTGGAGCTAATCTTGTGGTCGGCTATCCCAATGATCGTGTTGAGTATCTGGCTGGGGGTGAAGTCGGCAGTCAACCAGAATAAGCCGATTGACCATATTTTGCGTATCGCAGCCATAACCGGGTGGTCAATCCCGACCTTCGTGCTTGGCTTTGTGCTCCTGATGTATTTCTCCGTTCAACTGCATTTACTTGCGCCTGGGCGGTTAACCCTGGATATCAAGCAAATTGTCGATTCTGCTGAGTTTACCCAATACACCAAACTGTATACGATAGACGCGCTGCTCAACCTTCGGTTTGATGTCTTTGTAGATGCGCTCAAGCATATCGTACTGCCTGCGGCGACGCTGGCTGTGGCAAACTTCGGGTTCCTCTATCGGGTAACCCGCTTCTCTATGCTGGAGACCCTGGGGCAGGAGTACATCACCACAGCCCGATCGAAAGGTTTACCCGAAGAGACCATTATCCGGGAACACGCACTCCCCAACGCGCTCAATCCAGTGATCACGGTGGGGGGGTTGATCCTGGTTGGGTTCCTCAACAATGTTGTGATCACCGAGGTGGTTTTTAACTTCCCCGGTTTGGGGATTTTCCTGGCCAACGCAGCCATTTCTTTAGATCTCATCTCGGTGGCTGGGATCACTTTGTTCAGCAGTGTGGTGTTAATTATTGGGAATTTGTTTGTCGATATTTTATATGGCGTGGTCGATCCCAGAGTTCGGCTGGACTGAACGGGCTGCTACGAATTGAGGTGTGCACGCGATGACATTTGGTAATCTGTTACGGAAACTGATCAAAAAACCACTCG
>Ga0102946_1000507_pt1 | contig 13561 bp, 10 predicted proteins | sample SalPon2A_A_D1_MG_FD_78209 | JGI IMG/M metagenome (GOLD analysis project Ga0102946, IMG submission 78209) | Soil microbial communities from South San Francisco under conditions of wetland restoration - Salt Pond MetaG R2A_A_D1_MG | ecosystem: Environmental > Terrestrial > Soil > Wetlands | place... | reverse complement strand
GCATCGGTTGCTCCTATGTCAAGCCGCCGCCGCGAAGTGCGGCACCGGCAAGCCTCTCTGAGTGTCTACGGTTTTCACAGAGCTATTAATTTCAGAATCATTCAACAGCAACCAGACCCGGCGTATGAGGTGGCGCTTCAGACACCGAAGCGCTTCCCGGTTTGACTTGCCCTCCGCTCGCTTGCGCGCGAGGAACTCCCGCGCCGGAGCATGGATCCTGCTCTGGGTCACAGCGATGCGGTGCACGGCGCAGTTGAGCTGGCGATTGCCGCCCCGGTCAAGGCGCAGGCGGGTGCGGTTGCCCGAGGAGGCGGGGATCGGAGCTATGCCGGCGAGCCGCGCCAGCTTGGCGTCTGAGGCAAAGCGGGCCGCTCCTGCGGTCTCGGCGATCAGCTTGGCGGCCGTGAGCGCGCCGCAGCCCGGCAGCTCGAGCAGCTGCGGCGCCTGGGCACGCACCATGGCACCGATCTCGCGTTCGAGCTCTGAGGCGCGCTTGGAGCGCTCGCGAATCGCGCGCACGAGCTCCCGCGAGACCCGCACGCGGGCGCTCTGTTCGGCACGGGCGAGCTTGCGAGCGACCCGATCGAGCCACACGATGCGGTCCAGGCAGCCGGCTGGCAGCTCGAAGTCGGGCCAGAGGTCGTGCAGGTGCCAGCGCAGACGCTGCTGGTCTCCAGAGCGAGCCTTGACCAGATCCTCGCGGTGGTCGAGCAGTAGCTTCAGCTCCAGCGCCGCCTCGTCCAGATGAGCGCCGGGCAGCGTCTCGGGGCCCTCTCTGAGCGCGGCCCGGGCAACGGCGAGCGCATCGATCGGGTCGGACTTGCCGCTGGTGCGCTCGCCGCGGCGAGATTCGCCCATGAGCTTGGGTGGAACTCTGACGACGCGCTCGCCCGCGGCGATCAGGAAGCGCTCGAAGGAGCCCGACACGTGGCGGCAATCCTCAAGCGCCCAGATGCGCTCCGGGTCGAGCTCGCGGCCCCAGTCGAGCAATTCGGCAAAGCCACCCTTGCGCGCGGGCGCCGTCAGCTCCCCGGCGCGTTGGCCGGTCCCCGCAAAGACCGCCCCGCAGGTGTGGGTCCGCTTGTGCGTGTCCGTTCCGATCACGATCATCTGGCCTGTCCCTTCGATTGGTTGTCGCCTTCGGATGGACCTCCGGCTGACGAACCTCACTCGGGGCGAAGCCACGCTCCTATCAAGTCAAGCCGGGGATCCTCGGGTGGCGGCGAGCGACACAACCGATGCAAGTCAGACCTCCGGGTCGACACCAAGCGTATGAGTCAGCTCGTCGCCACCCGGGAACCAACCGGCCCGGTCGGACGCCTACCGTCGACCGTGAGGCCGACTTTGACAGTGAGGCAAGAGTAGTGGGCGACACCCGCCGGCCATACGATGCGCCGCTGTGGGAGAAGCTTTTTACGAGCAGGACGGTGATGGCTTCATTGCCACCGAGTTGACGCGGGGACCTTGGGACCCGGGGGCGCAGCATGCGGGGCCGCCTAGTGGGTTGCTTGGGCGGGAGATCGAGCGGGTCGCTGGGGGCGATGGCTTTCAGGTGGCGCGGATCACCCTGGAGATCCTCAGGCCGGTGCCGATCGGGGCGGTGAGCGTTGAGGCTGAGGTTGTGCGGCCGGGGCGCTCGGTGCAGATGATCGAGGGGGCGCTTCTGGGGGAGGACGGCGAGAAGTTGATGACGGCGCGGGCCTGGCGGATCCGGGAGGCGGAGATCTCGATTCCCGATGACGTGGAGACGACGCCGGCGCCGCCGGCTGGGCCGGAGCAGGGGCACAAGCCGGAGTTCTTCCGCACGGGGCAGGCGGTCGGGTACCACACGGCGATGGATTGGCGCTCGGTCGGTGGCGGCTTCCACGAGGCGGGGCCGGCGACCGTGTGGATGCGGATGAACTGTCAGCTGGTCGAGGGCGAGCAGCCGACGCCGCTGCAGCGCACCTTGGTCGCGGCGGATGTCGGCAACGGGATCAGCTGGGTGCTCGACTGGAGCCGCTACCTCTTCATCAACGTCGACCTCAGCGTCCACCTCGAGCGCATGCCGGAGGGCGAGTGGGTCTGCGTCGACGCGGTCACGCTGCCGCAGCGCAACGGGATCGGCACCGCCGAGTCGGTCCTCTCCGACGAGCGCGGCCGCATCGGCCGCGCCGCCCAGGCCCTGATGGTCGCCGAACGCCCCTAGCGGGACGTGCCTCAACTTGAGTACCCATAGTGGCCTCTAACTTGAGGCACGTCCTTCAGCGGGGGGTGAGCAGGGTGCGGCCGCGGGTGGAGATGGTGAGGAGGATCAGCGTTGCCGAGGCCAGGGCGACGCAGGAGGCGAAGAGGAAGGCGCCCTCGTAGCTGCTGAGCGCCGCGGCGATCCCGGCCAGGGGGGCGCCGAAGCCGATCCCGGCGTCGAAGAAGGCGGTGAAGGTGCCGAGCGCCGCGCCGCGCCTGGTCTCGGCCACGCGGTCGACGACGATCAGCAGCAGCGCCGGGTAGAGCAGCGAGAAGGCGGCGCCCATCGCCATCGCGCCGGCGACGGCGACCGGGAGGCTCTGGGCGAGGCCGAGCGTGGCCAGCCCGGCCGCCTCGACCAGCGCTGCTCCGATCGCCACCCGGGCCGGGCCGATCCGGTCCGGCAGCCCGCCGGCGGCGAGCCGCGTGAGCACCACCATCGTCGCGAAGACGCCGAAGACGACCGCGCCGTGGCCGAGCGCGCGCTGGTCGAGGTGGAGGACGACGAAGGAGGCGACGGTCGCGTAGCCGAGCGAGCCGAGCGCCAGCGCCGCGCCCGGCCGCACCGCCTCGCGCGCGATCAGCGGGTGGTGCTCGTCGACGCCGGGCTTGGCGTGGAAGGGGTCGGGCAGGCGCAGCGCGATCAGCGCCCCGGCCAGCGGCGCGAGCCCGGCGAAGAGCCAGACAGCCGTGTAGCCGGAGGCGTGCAGGAGCAGCTCGCCGATCAGCGGCCCGATGCTGAGCCCGGCCCAGACCGAGAGCCCGTAGAGGCCGATGATCCGGCCGCGCCGGTCGGGCGGCGCGATGTCGACGATCCAGGCCGAGCCCGCGGTGAAGACGGTCCCCTCGCCGGCGCCGAGCAGCAGGCGGGCGCCGATCAGCCCCGGGACGCCGAGCGGCAGCAGGTAGAGGAAGCCGGCGATCGCGACCAGGAACGAGCCGAGCAGGACGGTCGGCTTGCGGCCGCGGTGGTCGGCGAGGCGACCGGCGACGGGCCGCAGCAGCAGCCCGGTCACGGCGTAGGCGCCGATCACGACGCCGACGGCGATGTTGCCGCCGCCGAGCGGCCCGTCGACGTAGCGCGGCAGCACCGGCAGCACCGCGCCGACCGCGACCAGGCCGGAGAAGGTGACGGCGAAGACCCCGGCGAAGGCGATGCCCGGCCGCGCCACCGGCCCGGTTCCGGTCATCGCAGCAGCGCCGGAAGATCGTCGATCACGTGGTCGGGGGGCGGGTTGGCGGTTTCCGCCTCGGCCCGGGTGCAGGCGCCGGTGAGGACGAGCACCGTCGCCAGCCCCGCCCTGCGCCCGCCCTCGATGTCGGAGGCGATCCGGTCGCCGACCATCGCCACCCGCTTGGCGTCGGGGATCAGCGCCCGGGCCTGCTCGAAGAGGTGGGGCTCGGGCTTGCCGCCGGTCTCGGCCCGCTTGCCAGAGGCGGTCTCGACGGCGGCGAGGGTCGCCCCGGTCCCCGGCCAGGCGCCGCCGGGCATCGGCAGGGTCGGGTCGCGGCTGGTCCCGAAAAGCGCAGCGCCACCCTGCAAGGCGCGGGTGGCCGTGAACAGCTCTCCGTAGTCGAACTTCCGATGCGCCGAGACGACCACCACGTCGGCGGATTCTCCGGCCTCGCCCTCGAGCAGCTCCAACCCCGCCGCCGCAACGGTCTGCTTGAACCCAGGGGCGCCGATCACGAAGGCGGTTCCACCGGCCCCCGCATTTTTCGCGGCCAGCTGTGCGGTCACTGCGCCCCCGGTCAGGACCCTGTCGTCGGTGGTTGGAATCCCGGCATCCCGCAGGCGGCTCGCATACTCCGCCGGCTGCTTCACCGAGTTGTTGGTCACGAAGACGATCTCTGTCCCGTCCGCCGCGAGCTTCGTCAGCGCCTCGGCCGCCCCCGGCACCAGCTCGCGGCCGATCCAGACGACACCGTCCAGGTCGATCAGCAGTCCGTCGAATTCGTCCGCCAGCGCCATCTCCGCGCAGGCTATTGTGCCCGCCGTGAGCTCAGCGAACGGACAGGTGGTGGTCGCCTCGGAGGTCTCGCGCCGCTACGGCGAGGGCGAGGCCGCGGTCGACGCCCTGCTCGGCGTCTCGACCGGCTTCGAGCGCGGGCGCTTCACCGCGATCATGGGCCCGTCGGGCTCCGGCAAGTCGACCTTGATGCACATCCTCGCCGGGCTCGACGCGCCGACTGCCGGCACGGTGACGCTCGACGGCGAGCAGATCACCGGCCTCGACGACGCCGCGCTGACCAGGCTGCGGCGCGACAAGCTCGGCTTCGTCTTCCAGTTCTTCAACCTGCTGCCGGTGCTGACCGCCGAGGAGAACCTCGTGCTGCCGCTCTCGATCGCCGGCCGCAAGCCCGACGCCGAGTGGCTCGAGCGGCTGATCCGCACGGTCGGGCTCGAGGACCGCCGTACGCACCGGCCTTCGGAGCTCTCCGGCGGCCAGCAGCAGCGCGTCGCAGTCGCCCGCGCGCTGGTCTCCAAACCGGCCGTCGTCTTCGCCGACGAGCCGACCGGCAACCTCGACTCGAAGGCGAGCGCCGACGTGCTGGCGCTGCTGCGCCAGGCCGTCGACGAGTTCGGCCAGACGGTGATCATGGTCACCCACGATCCCGCCGCCGCGGCCCACGCCGACCGCCTGATCACCCTGCGTGATGGTCAGATCGTCCACGACGCCGTGCCTGGCTCGGCGGACGAGGTGATCGAGCTGATGAAGCAGATCGATTAGACACCCATGACCGGGCTCGCGATCAAGAGCCTCTGGGCGCGCAAGGCGCGGGCGCTGGCGACGACCGTCGCCGTCGTGATCGGCGTCGCCTTCGTCGCCGGCACCTACATCCTCACCGACACGACCTTCGCCGCCTTCGACGAAATATTCGAAGACTCGCTGGCGAAGACCGACGTGGTGATCAGCGCGCGCGAGGAGGTGCGCCAGGAAACCGGCGAGGTGCCGAGCTTCGGCGCCGCCGTGCTGCCGCGGGTGAAGCGTGTTCCCGGCGTTCGCGTGGCGGGCGGGATCATCAACTCGCCGGGCGGGTTCTTCGACGCCGACGGCGATCCGATCGGCTCCAAGTTCGCGCCCAAGTTCATCGGCTCGAACCGCCCCGAGGCGCTCGAATCGATCACCTACGTCGAGGGCCACAGGCCGCGCGACGCCGCGCAGGTCTCGATCGACGAAGGGGCAGCTGACGAGGCCGGCCTCGAGCTCGGCGACACGATCCGGCTGGCGGCGGTCGAGCGGGCGAAGAGCTTCCGCCTCGTCGGCATCGTCAAGTTGGGCGACGCCTCTTTCGGCGGCGCCAGCATCGCCGCGCTGACCCTGCCCGAGGCGCAGCGGCTGACCGGCAAGCGGGGCCAGTTCGACGAACTCTGGGTGGCCGCGGACGACGGCGTCACCGAAGCGGAGCTGAGGCGCCGCATCGCACCGCGAGTGCCCGCCGGCCTGCGGGTCGAGACGGCGGCGGAAAACGTCGAACGCAACTCCGACCAGATCCGCGATGACCTCGGCTTCCTGCGCATCGCGCTGCTGGTCTTCGCCTTCGTCGCCCTCTTCGTCGGCGCCTTCCTGATCTTCAACACCTTCTCGATCACGGTCGCGCAGCGGATCAGGGAGTTCGGCATGCTGCGCACGCTCGGCGCCGGGCGCGGCCAGATCCTCGGCTCGGTCGTCGCGGAGGCGCTGGCGATCGGCGTGCTCGGCGCACTGCTCGGCTTGCTCGGCGGCTACGCGATCGCGGTCGCGCTCAACGCGCTCTTCGTCGCGATCGGGATCGATTTGCCGACGACGGCGCTGGTGACGAAGACGCGCACGATCCTCGTCTCGCTGGCGATCGGGATCGGCGTCACGCTGGTCTCCTCATTCATCCCCGCGCTGCGCGCGACCCGGGTGCCGCCGATCGCCGCCCTGCTGGCGCTGGAGCTGCCGCAGAGTCGACGCCGGCGCGGCGTCGTAGCCCTGCTGGCGATCATGCTCGCCGTGGCCGGCCTGGCGACGACGCTCGCCGGGCTCTTCGGCGGCGCCGACGGGGGCTCGGCGGCGGGGCTGATCGGGCTCGGCGCGGTCGCGGTGCTGCTCGGCGTCTCGCTCTTCAGCCCGCGCCTTGTCCGTCCGCTCGCCTCGCTGGCGGGCCGCCCGCTCGAGCTGCTGCGGCGCCTGATCGGCCGCCTCGCCCGCGAGAACACGCAGCGCAACCCGGCCCGCACGGCGGTCACCGCGGCGGCGCTGATGATCGGACTCGCCGTCGTCGCCTTCGTCACCGTCTTCGCCGCCGGGATCAAGAGCTCGATCGCGACCGCGGTCGACGAGAGCTTCCAGGGCGAGCTGGTGATCCAGAACACGGACGGCTTCTCGCCGATCTCGCCCAAGGCCGCGGCGGCGGCCGAGCGGGAGCCCGGTGTCGAGCTGGTCGCGACCCTGCGCGCGACCGAAGCGAAGGTGCTCGACGGCGGCGGCAAGAAGCGCGTCTCGGCGCTCAGCCCGGACGCTGGCGCGGTGCTCGACATCGACTGGGTCGCGGGCGGCCCGGGCACGCTGCGCCGGTTGAACGACCGCGAGGTGGCGGTCAGCGAGTCGCTGGCCTCCGACCTCGGGCTCGAGCGTGGAGACGAGGTCCGCTTCCTGACCCAGATCGGCCGCAGGCCGAGCCTGCGGGTCGTCGGCGAGTTCGAAGACCGGGCCGAACTGCTGGGCGGCGCGATCGTCACCCAGGGGCTGATGGCGCGTGCCTTCGACCAGCGCGACGACTCGCTCGACTTCGTCAAGCTGGCGCCGGGCGCCGACGCCGAGGCGACCCAGGCGCGGCTGGTGCGGCTGATGGACCGCGACTTCCCGGTCGCCGAGGTGCGCAACCAGCAGGAGCTGAAGGAAAGCCAGGAAGAACAGATCAACCAGCTGCTCGGGCTGATCTACGCGCTGCTGGCGCTGGCCGTGATCGTCTCGCTGTTCGGCATCGCCAACACGCTGGCGCTCTCGATCCACGAGCGCCGCCGCGAGCTGGGGATGCTGCGCGCGATCGGCATGTCGCGCCGTCAGGTGCGCACGATGATCCGCTACGAGGCGGTGATCACGGCGCTGATCGGAGCGCTGCTGGGGATGGCGATCGGGGTCGTCTTCGCGGCGCTGATCGCGCAGCCGCTGAAGGACGAAGGCTTCGCCCTCTCCTACCCCGTCGGCCAGCTGATCGCGCTGCTGGTCTTCGCCGCGATCGCCGGCGTGCTCGCCGCGATCCCCCCGGCCCGCCGCGCCTCGCGCCTCGACGTGCTCGAGTCGCTCCAGTACGAGTAGCTCAGGGCAGCTCGATCGCCAGGACGATCAGGCCGAACAGGGCGAAGGCGCCGAAGAACGCGGCGACGAGCTTCAGCGGCGGGCCGCCGTGGATGCCGACCTCGTGCATCACCGCGTGGCCGCGGCCGCGCTTGATCAGCAGCCGGTTGACCGGCCAGGCAGCGAGGCCGGCGATCGCCAGGGCGACGCCGAGCGAGCCCCAGAAGAGCAGGTTGCCGATGCCGGCCCCCATCGCGTCGGGGATCGCCAGCATCATCAGGTTGTCGACGATCTCCATCGTCGCGATGCTGACCGTGTCGACGCTGAGCGCGATCGGCAGCACCACGGCGAAGGCCATCCCCGCCCGCAGCATCGGCAGGCTGGTGAGGGTGTAGCCGAAGAGGAAGGCGAGCGCGATCGCGAGCGCGATCGTGCCGAGGTTCGAGAAGCCGAGCGCGGTGCCGATCGCCATCCCGGTCACCTCGCCGATCGCGCAACCGGTCAGGCAGTGCAGCGTCGCGCCGGCCGCCATCACGGTCAGCGCCCTGCCCTCAGCCGGCATCTCGTGCTCGTGCTGAGCGTGTGCTGAGGCGTCCACAGGTGCAATCCTTGCAGGCGAGATGGAGGCCGCGACGACAACCGCACCGCAGGCCGCAGGACAATCGCTGAGGCATGATCTGCCGCCGGGCCCGCCGCTGCCGGTGCCGGTGCAGACGGCAATCTGGTCGCGCCAGGCGCGGCGCATGCTCTACGCCTGCCAGGACCGCTACGGCGACATCTTCACGATCAAGCTCGCCTACGAAGGGACCTGGGTGATCCTCGCCGACCCGGCTGCGGTCAAGCAGGTCTTCACCGGCGACCCGCACGTGTTCCACGCCGGCGAGGGCAACCAGATCCTGGCGCCGTTCCTTGGCCGCAACTCACTCCTCGTCCTCGATGAGAAGCCGCACATGAGCCAGCGCCGGCTGCTGCTGCCGCCCTTCCACGGCGAGCGGATGCAGGCCTACGGCGAGACGATGGCAGAGGTCGCCGCGCGTGAGATCGAGCGCTGGCCGACCGGCGCCCCCTACGAGCTCCGTCCCCGCATGCAGGCGATCACCCTCGACATCATCCTGCGCACGGTCTTTGGGGTCGAGGGGGAGCAGCGGATGAACGAGCTGCGCGACGCGCTGCGCGAGTTCCTCGACCTGACGACCAATCCGCGCCTGCTGCTGCCCGTGCTGCTGATCGGCCCCGGCCGCGTGCGTGGCTTCGGCCCCGTGCGCCGCCGGCTCGCCCGGGTCGACGGCCTGATCCACCGCGAGATCGCAGCGCGGCGCCGCGACTCCGGCCTCGAGCAGCGTGAGGACATCCTCTCGATGCTGGTCGGGGCCCGCCACGAGGACGGCAGCCCGATGAGCGACGAGGAGATCCGCGACGAGCTGCTGACCCTGCTCGTCGCCGGGCACGAGACGACCGCGACCTCGCTCGCCTGGGCAGTCGAGCGCCTGGTCCGCCATCCCGAGAAGCTGCAGCGGCTGCGGGCGGAGGTCGAGGCGGGCGAGGAGGACGCCTACCTGACCGCGACGATCCAGGAGACGCTGCGGCTGCGGCCGGTGATCTCGGTCGTCCTGCGCCGCCTGACCAAGCCGGTCGAGATCGGCGGCCACGAGCTGCCGGCGGGGATCTCGGTCGCCCCCTCGATCTACCTCGCCCACCGTGATCCGGAGGTCTATCCCGACCCCGAGGCGTTCAAGCCCGAGCGCTTTCTCGACAACCCACCCGGCACCTACACCTGGATCCCCTTCGGTGGCGGCGTGCGCCGCTGCCTCGGCGCCTCCTTCGCCCAGTTCGAGATGGCGGTGGTCCTCAGGGAGTTAGTGAAACGAAGGGAGATTCGCCCCGCCAACCCCCGTCCCGAGAGAATCTTCAGGCGAGCGATCACCGAGACCCCGCGCCACAACGCGCGGGTCGTGCTCGGCTGATCAGCCGCAGCCGGTGTTGTTCCCGCAGCTGGAACAGGTGTAGCAGGAGCCTGTGCGCTGCATCATGCCGCCGCATTGCTCGCAGGCGGGGCCGAGGTCGAGGCCTTTCATCCTGGCCGGCACGACCGGAGGCGTTTCGGTGAAGGCGGCGGCTGCGGGGACGGGGTCGCCGCCGCTCGCCTTTGCCTTCTCGGCGCCGTTGGCGGGCTTCGCGTGGCCGTTGCCGCCGCCGTTGGACGGGCCGGCGGTGTCGGTGGCGATGCCGAGGCCGAGCTGCGAGGTCTCGGCGTCCTTCTTGGCACGCACCTCCTGGGTCATGATCCCCAGTTCCTCGAGCGTCTCGGTGTCCTCGATGAAGCGGCTCGCGACCCAGCGCATGATGTAGTCGGGCAGCGATTTGGCGAAGGGGATCTCCGGGTTGCCGGTGATGCCCTCGGGCTCGAAGCGCATGTAGCTGAACTTGCGCACGAAGTCTTCGAGCGGCACGCCGTACTGCAGGCCGAGCGAGATCGCCGTCGCGAAGGCGTTCATCAGCCCGCGCATCGTCGAGCCCTCCTTGCCGATGTCGGTGAGGAAGATCTCGCCGACCGAGCCGTCCTCGTATTTACCGGCGGTGATGTAGCCCTCGTGGCCGGCGATCGAGAACTTGTGGGTGATCGATTCGCGCTCACGCGGCATCCGCTTGCGCTCCGGCGGCGCCGCGACGGCCTCGGCCTCCTTTTCCTCTTGAGCGTCGGTGCGCAGCGCCTGCGCGGTCTTGGAGCCGTCGCGGTAGATCGCCAGCGCCTTCAGCCCGCCCTTCCAGCCGCGCGTGTAGGCGTCGGCGATGTCGGCGACCGTGGCGCTCTCGGGCAGGTTGACCGTCTTCGAGATCGCCCCGGAGATGAACGGCTGGGTCGCGGCCATCATGTCGATGTGGCCGGTGTGGGAGATCGCCCGTTCGCCGACCGCGACGTCGAACACCGGCAGGTGCTCGTCCTTCAGCCCCGGCGCGCCGACGATCGTCGCGTTCTCGGTGATGTGGGCGTTGATCTGGTCGATCTCGGCCTCGCCGTAGCCGAGCCTCTGCAGTGCCAGCGGCACCGAGCGGTTGGCGATCGTCATCTGCCCGCCGCCGACCAGCTCCTTGAACTTGACAAGCGAGAAGTCGGGCTCGATCCCGGTCGTGTCGCAGTCCATCAGGAAGCTGATCGTCCCGGTCGGCGCCAGCACCGTCGCCTGCGCGTTGCGGTAGCCGTGCTGCTCGCCGAGCTCGACCGCCTCGTCCCAGGCGCTCTGCGCCGCCTCGAGCAGGTCGGCCTTGATCCCGGTCGGGTCGATGTCGTAAGCGGCGTCGCGGTGCATCCGCATGACGCCGTTGTGCGCCTCGCGGTTGCGCTCGTACTCGTCGTAGGGCCCGGTCGCGTCGGCGGCGATCTCCGCCGACTGGCGGTAGGCGCGGCCGGTCATCAGCGCCGTGATCGCGGCGGCGACGTTGCGACCCTCGTCGGAGTCGTAGGGCAGGCCGTCGGACATCAACAGCGCGCCGAGGTTGGCGTAGCCGAGGCCGAGCTGACGGAAGGCGTTGGCGTTCTTCGCGATCCCCTCGGTCGGATACGAGGAGAAGCCGACGACGATCTCCTGCGCGAGGAAGACGATGTCGACCGCGTGCTTGAAGTCCTCGACGTCGAAGCTGCCGTCCTCGCGGCGGAACTTCATCAGGTTGAGCGAGGCCAGGTTGCAGGCCGAGTCGTCGACGTGCATATACTCGGAACACGGATTAGACGCATTTATTCGACCGGACTCCGGGCAGGTGTGCCAGCGGTTGATGATCGTGTCGTACTGGACGCCGGGGTCGGCGCATTCCCAGGCGGCTTTGGCGATCAGGTCCATCAGCTCGCCGGCGGGCAGCGTCCTGGTCGTCTCGCCGGTGGTGCGCGCCTTCAGCTCCCAGTCCTCGCCGGCCTCGAAGGCCTCCATGAACTCGTCGGTCACCCGCACCGAGTTGTTGGCGTTCTGGTACTGGATCGAGGTGAAGCCATCGCCGTCGATCGACATGTCGAAGCCGGCGTCGCGCAGCGCGCCCGCCTTGCGCTCCTCGTCGGCCTTGCAGGTGATGAAGTGCTCGACGTCCGGGTGGTCGACGTCGAGCACGACCATCTTCGCCGCGCGCCGCGTCTTGCCGCCGGACTTGATCGTCCCCGCCCAGGCGTCGGCGCCGCGCATGAAGCTGACCGGGCCGGAAGCGGTGCCGCCCTTCTTCAGCGGCTCCATCGAGCCGCGGATGTTGGAGAGGTTGATCCCCGACCCCGAGCCGCCGCGGAAGATCTTGCCCTCCTTGGTGTTCCAGTCGAGGATCGACTCCATCGTGTCCTCGACGCTGAGGATGAAGCAGGCCGAGCACTGCGGCGTCTCCTCGAAGCCGACGTTGAACCAGACCGGCGAGTTGAAGGCCGCCTTCTGGTTGAGCAGGATCGAGGTCAGCTCCGCCTCGAAGGCGTCGGCGTCCTCGTCGGAGGCGAAGTAGCCGCCCTCGCGCCCCCAGCCCGAGATCGTCCCCGCGACCCGGCCGATCATCTCTTTGACCGAGCGCTCACGCTGCTCGGAGCCGAGCTGCCCGCGGAAGTACTTCTGGGCGACGATGTTGGTCGCGTTCTGGCTCCAGCTCCTGGGGAACTCGACCTCGCGCTGCGCGAAGGCCGGCGCATCGGGATCGCCGATCACGGCGTCGCGGACTTCCCACTCGATCTCGTCGAAGGGATGCGTCCCCGGGGAGGAGAATCTGCGTTCGATCGCCAGGCCCTGGAGACCGTTTTTCGGAGCGCTGGTTGCGGTCTGGGACATCGAACTTCTCCTCTCGGGGCGGCTTTAGGGGGGAGCTGCCCAGGATCGTCAACGAGTCGGACGTACTTTGTGGCGGGCGACTCCGCAAACGCCGCGAATTTCACAAAACTCTTGCCTTCTCCCTTTATGGTGGCAGTCGATGTTCTCGAAGCCGAAATTGCGCGGCGTCTCGCATCAGTGGGCCTTCGTCGTCTCGCTCTTCCTCGGCATCGGGCTGATCGTCGCCGCGGACACGCCGAAGGCGACCCTGGCGGTGGCGATCTACGCCGCCAGCCTCTCGGCCCTGCTCGGCACCAGCGCCCTCTACCACCGGGTCGACTGGAAGCGGCCGGAAGTGCGCCGCTGGATGCGCCGGCTCGATCACTCGATGATCTTCTTCCTCATCGCCGGCACCTACACGCCCTTCGCCCTGCTCGTGCTCGACGGGCCGCTGGCCGACGCGATCCTCGCCGTCGTCTGGTTCGGCGCGCTGGTCGGCGCGATCGTCGAGATGGTCTGGATCGAGCACCCCAAATGGGTCGCCGCCCTCGTCTACATGTCGCTCGGCTGGGTGGCGGTGGTCGCCTTCCCCGGCATGTGGGAGGAGATGGGCGTCGGCGGGACGCTGCTGGTCGCCGCCGGCGGCCTCCTATATACGGTCGGCGCCGTCGTCTACGCCACCCAGCGCCCCGACCCGAGCCCGCGCGTCTTCGGCTACCACGAGGTATTCCACGCCCTCGTCATCCTCGCCGCCGCCGCCCACTTCTCAGCCATAGCCTTCTTCGCCCTGCCAGCCGCCTGACGCAACGGACCCATTAAGCCAGCGCTGCCGCGGCGCGCTCCTTGGCGGCCTCGATCAGCGCCAGCACCTGCGTCTCCTGGCCGTCGCGCAGCAGCCCGACCGGGTCGGGCTCGCCGTTGACGATGCCCTCGAAGAACTGCTTGCGGTCCTGGTAGGTCGGCAGCGTGCCCTTGGCCCAGCCGCGGGCGTCGTTGAGGATCACGGCCAGGCGCGCGTACTCCTCGCCGAAGAGCTCTGAGACCTCGCGCTTCATCCGCTTCGCCAGCGCCGGCGAGGCGCCGGCCGTGGAGATCGCGATCGCCAGCGGCCCGGTGCGCACGATCGCCGGCAGGATGAAGTTGCAAAGCGGCGGCACGTCAACGATGTTGACCAGCATCGCCCGCTTCTCGGCGTCGTCGAAGACGGCGATGTTGACGTCGGTGTCGTCGGTGCAGGCGATCGCCATGAAGACGCCCTCGAGGTCGGCCGCCCCGGCGTAGGCGCGCTTCTCCCACTCGATC
>Ga0102946_1000506_pt1 | contig 13563 bp, 12 predicted proteins | sample SalPon2A_A_D1_MG_FD_78209 | JGI IMG/M metagenome (GOLD analysis project Ga0102946, IMG submission 78209) | Soil microbial communities from South San Francisco under conditions of wetland restoration - Salt Pond MetaG R2A_A_D1_MG | ecosystem: Environmental > Terrestrial > Soil > Wetlands | place... | reverse complement strand
GCAGAGTATTGCAGTACGGCAGCCAGGCCGAGGGCAACGGCCATGGCATGACAGAGGATGCCGGCGGAGTTGCCCAGGTTGCCGATCATTCCGCATTTCCTTCCGTGCCCGAGCGTGGTTGATATGGTGTACGCCCAACTGGGTCCGGGAGAGAGTGCTATCATCAGGCTCACGGTAAGGAAGCCCAGGAAGGGTGTGATGTTGCTCATAATGTACTCACTTCGATTAAAATTCCCGGAGAAGGGTATCATTTTAAATATTGAGACACCATACTTAATTATCCCGGGACCCGCAATATCAATACCCGGACAAGAAACGGTGCCGGGTAGACACTTCCTTTTTATCCTATCATCGAAAAGAGTTTTTTAAGAATTGTGGCGAAACAAGTATACTGTCGATGAATTAGAGTTAAAATAACGAATATCTCCAACTGATCAGAGGAACCAAGATGACGATTCAGCTCAAACCGGTCAAAGTCGATAAGCTGGTACCTAAGAAACCTCAAGGCCTGGTGGTCGTGATCACCGGCAACGGCAAGGGCAAGACCACCAGCGCCATGGGCATGGTCCTCAGGGCCAGCGGCTACGGCATGAAAGTCTGCATCATCCAGTTTATGAAGGGGGACCTCTATTCCGGCGAATGGGATGGTGTCAAACTGCTTGGTGACCGGGTGGAAATGCATACCACAGGGATGGGGTTCTGCGGCATCCAGGGCAATCCATACAGCCGGGAAGAACACCGTGCCAGTGCCCAGGAGGCAATTGATCTGGCCATGGGGAAAATCAGGAGTGGTGAGTACGATATGGTCATTCTGGATGAAATCAACAATGCCCTGAAACTGAAGCTGGTCGATCTCGACCAGGTACTGGAAATGGTTAGAAACAAACCGGAACTGATGCACATGGTGCTGACAGGGCGCGATGCCCATCCCGATCTCGTGGAGATGGCCGACACTGTCAGTGAAGTCTGCGAAATCAAACACGCCTATCGCAAGGATATCGAACCCCAGCCGGGGATTGATTACTAAGTCTGAAACAGTCACTGTCACCGAGACTTAACTTCGGGGAGAGCCGGGCAGGTTATCGCCAGCCGATAGGCTGATAGCCTTTGTCGCGCAAGCACTGGTCAACGAAGTTTTTATATATTTGTGTCGGCTCCGAGGCGCTGAACGCGCCGCTGACCAGAGTCGCCGTAGCGGCTCCCGCGCCACCGATCGCAGCCCCGCGGCCGGCGCTGGTGCTTGAAGAAATCGCCCCAACAACCGCTCCCGTAGATGCTCCAACCGCTCCAGCCTTGGCAGTGTTTTTGGCAACATCCTCGTTCCTGTTGGCGTTTGCCCCGCTGGCTTCGGCCGCACGCATGCACGTATAGATGTCCATGTCAGCCTGTTGCTGGCCCACCATGTTCAAGTGGGCGTTGGGATAGAGGACCGGTCGCCGCGCATTGGAACAGCCTACGAGAGCCAGGACCAGAACCAGTGTCATAATGCCAGTTGTTTTCATGCTGCTCCCCGTAAAAATTGATTCACTGTTTTTTCGTGGCCATCTTATCCCATGGTTATATCCGGGACAATGCCTTACCCTATTCCATGTCTTCCCTCAGGGCTCCCTCAGGCCGGGCAGACCGACAAAGCTGCCGTTGTTGTCCTCTGCCAGCCGTCGCATCAGGGCGGCAAAGCGGGCGGCGTTCTGTCCCGCTCCGGGTTGGGTCAGAAGCACCGGGAAGCCGACGGTGTGAATGCGTACCCGGCTGTCCTTGCCGCTGCCTGCCGAATTTTTCTTCCTTATCGTATCGACCACGTTCTGCATCAGCCCACCGGAAAAGTCGTCGCCGAAAACGTAGAGGCTGATCTTTTTTTCTGACGCATAGAAGCGTCCGATTGCCTTGCTAATTCCTTCCACCGGGCTGGAGTTGGAGAAAGGGGCCCAGGTGTTGAGGCGTTCCAGAATCGCCCGCCGGCGGGCATTCGAGTCCGGAATCCAGTTCCCGGCATACTGGGAGAACATGTAGTCCCCCATATCGTTAAGCACCTGTACCCCTTTGACCCGCGGGTAAATGTCGAGAATCTCCTTCATCTTCTGCCTGACCAGTGGCCAGGCGAAGCGCTGCATGCTGCCGGAGGTGTCAATGACGAAGATGATGTATTCACTGTCTACCGGGATGCCGCCGATCACGGCATCCTCCTTCGGCCTCTGGTAAGCGGAATTCAGGCGTCGCATCTCATCGGTCAGTTCCTGCTTGGCACTTTCCAGTTCATCCGTGATGATGCTCTGCGCCTCGGAAGATCTGCTGTCGTGACGATACTGACCTTCGATATTGGTCAGGGTGCCCTGCAAGCGGGCCAGTTTCTCCTTCTGTTCAGAAAGCTGCTCCTTCCTGGCGATCAGGTGTCGGTTGAGAATCTGGGTTTCGCCGCGGATTTCGTTAAGTTCCTCTTCAAGTCTGATTACCAGCCCGGACAGGTCGGTGTTGGTTTGTTCGATCACCCGGGGTTCGGAGATCTTCGAGATGACCAGCAACAGGATGATGGCCCCGAAGCCACAGGAGATCACATCGAGAAATGAGAGGTTGAAAACCTCGAACTGGCGGCGTTTTCTTCTCATGGCCAGTCCCTCGTCGGTGTCAGGAAGGAGCCTTTGGTGTCGATGGCCAGTTGCCAGAAAGAGACAGCGGCCATCGGATCACCTTCCATGGGGAAGAGGATGGTGTTGACTGGCACGGCATTTGGCAGCTTCTTCACAGCCTGGTGAAACAGGCTCAATCGCTCGCCACCCGAAATCGTCGTTTTTCCCGACTTGCGCTCGCCCTGGGTTGGCAGGCCATCAGTGAGCAACAGGATATTGTCGGGACGCGGTCTCATGCGAGCGGCAGCAGAGAAAGCATTCAGAAGGCTGGTCCCGTCCTGCGGGATCGTCTGGTTTAGTGCTGCGAGCATGCGGTTTACATTGGCCGTGTCAGTGCTGGCAACCCACTTTTCCTGCAGGTCGGCCGCGACCTGAACGGTTTTGGTGTTGAAGGTGTAAATCTGCAGTGCGCTGTCAGGCGGCAGGTTGGCGACGAGCCATTCAACCGTCCTGATGGCGCGCTTCCATTTTGGCGCGTCCCGGCGGGATCGTTCGTCTAGGTTCCGGCGGATGATGATGTTGACGATCGTTTCATCGAGCATGCTGGCAGAAGCATCGACCAGCAGAAAAACCCGCTTGCCGCCAAGGCGCAATCCGGTCAGGTACTGTCGGTCTCCCTGGCCGACAAACTCACGGACCTGCGCGCCCTTGGTCAACTCCGTCTTTTGGGCCGCGCCGACTCGACTGACCTCCTCATCGAGGTTGATCAGGTCGGACTGCAGGGCCTTGATATGCTTTTTCGAGGCCTGGCTCTTCCCCTGCAATGTATCCAGTTCAACCTTGGTCTGTTCGATGCGAGTGATGACTTCCCTGGACAAACCCTCGGTCCTGACGATCTCCTCCTCGGTTTCGATCATGCTGTTCTGCAGGGTGACCAGAAGTTCTTCTCCGGCTCGAACCTCGCGCTCCATGCGGGTGACTTCACTGCGTAGGTCGGCGACGATCTCCTTCCTGTTTGTCAGCATGTCGCCGTGCAGCAACATCACCAAGAGGACGACGGCACCGAAGCCGCAGCACATGATGTCGAGGAACGACAGATTGAATTCGGATGTACTTCGCCTGGCTCTGGGCACGGAGCAACCTTACGGCAAGGGTTTGGTTCGCAGCTTGTTGATCAGGTTCTGGTTGCAGTAGCTGTCGGCGTCGAGGATGAGTCGCTCCTGCCGCAACTGGAGCTGGTGGATAAAAAACATCAGGATAATACTTAAGACCAGGGCGATAAATGTCGAGTTGAAGGCAACCCCAAGGCTTTGCGTGACGCCGGTGATATCCCCCTCTACGGCGCGGTGTGCCTGGGCGAGGGCCGAGCCGATACCGCGTACTGTGCCGATGAAGCCAACCGAGGGGATTGCCCAGGCGACGTAACGGATGATGGAGAGCTCCGAGTCGAGCCGGTCGCCGTGTGTATCACAGGCGGTTCGGACTGCGGTGGCCGCATCCTGGATGTTGCGGGTCGATGCAAACCTCTGGGTCGCACTTAACAGTGCCGTGGGTAGAAGAAACCGACGACTTTCTCCGGGGAGTTCATGCAGGCGACCGATCAATTCCCGTGTATCTTCGGGGCCGATCGGCATGTTCTGCGGGAGCTGCAGGAGGTCCTCCTCCATTTGCCCCTGCTGGCGCCAGACCGCGACTCCCTTGTAGGCGAGAATTGCCAACGCCCAGAAGAAGAGGATCATGCAGGCTTCCTGCTCAAAATCCTTGATCACGACGTAGAAGTTCTGTTCCTGAACGGCATCGGGCTGTTCAGTCATGCGGACATACTCTGCCGCCAGAAATGCATCTGCCTGGGGGCGAATCAGCGCAACGTAGGTACCATGCACGATAATGAAGACCACCAGCAGGCTGAAGACCTGATAAACCATTTCGATAGGGAAGTTTTTACTGCGCATCGGCTGTCCACCTCGTTCAGATGTCTGTTGGGAAGGGCACCACGCTGTCGGCACTGACTTCTTCGGTTGACTTGTAAGGGCGCGGCCACTGCACCGTGTCCTGCTTTTCGACGGTCTTCTGCTCGGAGTTTTTTTTGATCTCGGCTGTCCTGGGGGGCTTGACAGAGTCCTTGTCGGGTTGTTTGTCTGCCGCCATGCCGCTGCCAACGACCAGCAGCAGGAACATGATCAAAATGACTGTCCTCATCTGGCATACCTCGCAATCCTGAAACCTATATCACTGGCTGGCTCGCGGCTGTAACGACGGTAGCTGAACCGCAGTTCGGTGATGCTGGAGTCGCGCCAGCTCGAACCCTTGATCACGTGATGACTTCCTGTCCCGGGACCCATCGGGTCGATCTTCCCCTTGTTCGCTGTGGCTGCATTGGCAGCGTAATAGTCGTGGCACCATTCGGCAACGTTGCCGCCAAGATCATAAATCCCTGCCGGATTAGCGGAGAAGGAGCCGGTGGGTGCGGTGGCTGCGAAGCCGTCGTTGTAGCCGTTGATGACTGTGGGGAGTAGGTGCCGGGCGGATTCATCGGCAAAGTTCCCCGCTTTAGTCTTGGGTGGAAATTTCCCGGGCCATGGGTAGCGACCTTTTTCCGTACGCCCTGCGACCCGGGCTGCATAGGCCCACTCCGCCTCGGTTGGCAATCGGTAGCCGATCCCTTTTGGGTTTTCCGCAACCATGGTCCCGTCTTTCTCCTTGTAATAGGGTGGCAAACCATCTTTCCTGCTGAGCCAGTTCATGAAGCGGGCAACGTCCTCCCAGGCAACGTTGACTACCGGGTGGGTGGCAATTTCCAGTGACCGGTTGCCCGAAACGCCGGAAGTATGCTGTGACTGGAAGCGTTGGTACTCGGCATTGGTCACTTCTCGCTCGGAAAGATAGAACTTCTTCTGCATGAGCACTTCATGCTCGTTTTCGTTGGCGCGACGCCCGGCCTCATTGCGAGAAGCGCCCATTCGGAAATTTTGCGGCACGATCAGTACCAGTTTCTGCCCGATGCCGGTCCTGTTTGTGGTATCGGCAGCGGTTTTTTTCCCCTTGGCAGGTGCCCCCTTGCGGGTCAGGACGAGCTCTACCCGCTGACTGTATGCCGCCTCGGGAGTGATGGTCTTGGTCTTTGTCTCATAACCCGCTGCCTGCAGGGTGATGTTGTGAGCCCGTGTCGTCAGGCGAAAGCGCCCGTTTGCCTGGTCCTGGGTTTTGCCGTCGATCTCGAGGGTTGCGTCTGCCGGAGTTGCCATGATGAAGATGGTGCCGTACTCAGGCTCTAGAGTGACATCAAGTTCATATTTCTCCTCAGGGCCCAGCGTTAACTTGCGACTTGCTCCCTTGTAGCCGGCGGCAGAAAACCGGATTTCATGTGAAGTTTTTGCCGGTAGAGAAATTTCGACCGGTGTCTGGCCCTGGTAGACGCCGCCGATTGTCACCGTGGCCCCTGCAGGTTCCGACCTGATCTTCAGGATTGCTGGTAACAGTTCCATGCGGTAGACGGGAGGTTGCCGATCCTGTCCTGCCTCGACGACCAGCTCGATGACCAAGGGAGTATGCTCTGCCTTGGTAAAGACGAGCTCCCGCCGCCCGGCAATCAATTCCAGATCCAGGGGTGTTACGCCCTTTTCGACGCCATCAACGGCGACTCTTGCCCCTTCCGGGTCTGTCTCCAGAGTGTAGATGGCCCAGGCAGGCGCGAGGGTAACGGCCAGGCTTGATTGTTTGCCGAAGCCTTCGATCTCGACAACCCTCTCTTCCGGCAGATAGCGTTCATGCTCGAAGCCGACAGTGCGGGATCCTGTGGCAATCTCTTGCTTGTACAGGGGGGTTGAGCCGACGATGACCCCGTCTATTTTTACCATTGCCCCTGGTGGCTCGCTGGTCAGGTCGATCAGTCCCGGGAGCTTTTCCATGTTAAAAGAATAGCTGCTGCCATCTCTGGAAATTTCAATTTCTTCCGCCAGGGCCTGATAGCCTTCTTTCTCGGCCTGCAGGAGATAGCTGCCGATGATGCCCAGGTAACGGTCCCCATACTTCATTACTGGAGGAAACCCCGAGACCGCCATCTTGTCCGGGTTAGGAGTTACCTTAATGGACAGTGGCTTGGCCAGCAGGACGAATGCAGCCGTGGCGAGCAGGAGGATGAAAAGTCCAATGAAGATCGGTCGTCTATGGCGACTGAATGCAGCGGGTTTGTCCGCAACTGCCGGGAGGGGGGCGGGTACATCGACCCCGTTGTCTGCAGGCTGGTCCGGCAATTCGGGTGGCGGCTGCAGCCTGGGTTCAGCGGTGGTTGAAATCCGTGCTTCTACGCGTTGCCCGCTTAGTCGCCAATGGATCAGGGTCGTGCCGATGCGGGTCGTGTCCTCTGATTTCACCCAGACCGATCGGGCGACCCTCTCATCGTTATGAAAGATGACGATGTCGTTTTCTGCCGGCTGCAAAAAAAAGTAGTTGCGATCTTCTCCGATGTAGGCAGCCACCCCGAAGCTGCCCTCCAGGCGAATGTGTGCCGATGCATTCGTGCCGATTTGCAGCGGCAGGCTGGATTCGTCGAGAAGGATGACCTCTTCGCCATTGAATATTTCGATCAGGCGGCTCAAATTGGTTCCTCGCAAAGCAGAGTAAATACCAAAGGCCCCGAACCCGGTCTGACTTTCAGGGTTTGTCGCGTGTCCCGGTAGCCGTTGCGGTTGCCGGTCGCTGTGTAGTTACCGGTGCGCAGTATCATCCGTTTCTCCAGAAAACTGCCGAGACGTCCGACATGGTAGATAGATATCTCGGTCAGGCCGTCGGATTTAATAATGACCTCGACCTTGGCTTGCGCTTCGGTAATCAGCCCGGTCAGGCGCTTGATCTGGCCGGCGAGCCGGGGTCCGCGTGGTTCGACGGTGTTCGCAAAGGCTAGCAGCTGTTGTGCTCCTTTAAGGGGTGCATCCTCAAACAGCCGTTCCGGCCGGGAAAGAAGCCCCTGCAGCTGCGTGTCCAGGTCAATTCTCCGGCTGACCCGCTCCTTGCAGGCAACGGCAAACGCTGCATCAGGGTCGAGGGACAACCCCTTTTTGCAAACATTCAGGGCCTCCGGCCAGCGCTCCGTCTGTTCAAGCCCGGCTGCCTCCTGGCGCAGGGCGTCCAATTGCGCAGCAAGTTGCCTGTGTGCCAACTGTTGCCTGAGGTCTCTGACTGCGGGGTCGTCCGGTCGGATTGCCCCGGCTTGCTGCAGGGCCCGCTCCACCGTTGACAGGCGGTCGGTTGCCAGCGCCTGCAGGGCCTTGCTCATTGCCTGCTGGAATTCCCTGTTGGTAATAGCGGCTTCGACGCGATCGAGGGCTTCCAGGGCCGGTGGGTAGTCGGGGTCGAGGTTGAGGGCAGCTTTATATGCCTGCAAAGCTCCGGCCGGGTCTCCGGAAGTTTCCAGCCCTGAGCCGTCTTTGACGTACTGCAGAACTTTGGGCAGGGTTCCCGCCCTCTGAATGCCGGCGAGAGCCTTTTCGTTGCCGGCATCCATCGCCAATGATTTCTGGAAGTACTCAGTTGCGATCTCCGGTTCACCGTTTCCCAGGGCCAATGTTCCGGCGAGCAAATTTTGTTCAAGAAGGCCCGGCTTTTCTATCATGAGTTGGTCCAGCTCTGCGATCGCCTTCGTACAGGATTCCTGGGCCATAAGGTATTCCCGTTCGCCGAGCAGCCGTTCACATTCCTGCTCCAGGGCGATCGCTCCGGCATACGCTTCGCCACCCCAGGCTGCAATGTTCCCGGCCTCGGCCTCGGCTTGTTCTCGTAGCCAGTCGCCGATCAGTGCTTCGATCTCTTCTGCCGCTTTGGAGTCAGGCGCAAGGCCCTTCTGTTGTGCCTGTTGCACTACGTTTGCAGGGGGAGACGTGTTCTCTGCAGGGGTACTTGTGCTCCGGGTATCGCGGATCATAGGCAGGAAGACGACCAGCAGGGCGAGAATTGCCAGCAGCAGGCCGGCCCCGATAATCGCTATTGGCATGGTGCGGGAGGGCTTTGACTCTCCAGCGCTTTCTGCATCGGGAGGCACCAGGTCCGGCGTCCGCCTCTGTCGCGGTTCCTCAGGGTTTTTCTGCTTGCTCCTCTCACTCATCGGACGACCCTACATGACCTCTGCGGGTTCATTTGATATCTCCTCCACACCGGGATTGTCCGGGGTGACGGGGAAGCCGGTTTCCGAGGCGTATATTTCGCGTAGCATTTTACGCCACTGCCGGTACTGCTCTTCGGCGGTGCCGGTCAGCCGGACGGTCTCTCCGACCACCTCAACCACCAGGGGTTCGGCTTCCGATGAAAATGAGATACTCAATTCCTCTATGACGTCCCTGTGGATCTTGGTCTCTTGACTCTTCTGGAAGCCGCTGTAAATGGCTGCTGCCCCGCCGACAACCATTAAACCGGGTAGTCCCGACCCTGACACATTTGAATTGGTACTCATGGCGACACCTCCGACGATTGCGGCAAGACCGAGCAACTGTCGGGTCAGAGCCTGTTTTTTTACCTCTTTCATGGCGACGAGTTCTTCATTGTAGAGTTTGCGCCACTCACTGTAAGGTTGCCAGAGGTCGTTGTAGTAGACCTCGTAGTAACTGTTGATAGTGTCGAGCAGCATGTCGTCGCGCAGTTGGATGGCACGGACCCGCTGCAGCATCGGGTCGCTCTCTGCGGGCAGACGAACTATTCTGTAGTTGCCTTCATTGTCGACCTCAAGGTGTCCATCAAACGTATCCGGCGCCATGTCGTGGGCGGCACGCAGCTCCGAGACCTGTTGAATCTGTCGGAAGTCCTCCTCGGTGAGCTTCTCGCGATGTTCGGCCAGGTCGTTAGCTATGGTGTTATAAATGTCCTGGAAAGGATCCTTTTTTTCCGGGGCGATACCGGAGTAATCTGACAAACGAAGCTCTTCCGAGTAAGATTTCTTGAACCACTTGATGTGACGCGAATCGTAGGCTTCAACCTCGAGGGTCAGCTGCTCACCATCGGAATGGATAATCGTCCCGCGAACCTGAAGGTGAGCCTTGCTTGGAGCGGGGACCACACGCACCACCCCCCAGAAACCGGTTCGTTGCATGGTGTATTTGAGGTGGATCGGCATGTAGCGTTCTTCCGCCTGGCGGATTTCTTCAGACAGGCCGAGTTCGCTGATCTCTTCGTCGGTCAATTCTTCCGAGTCAAAGATGACGATCGCCACGTCGAGCAGTTCCGAACTGTCGAGCTCCTGCGCGGCAACCACCGGACTGACCTGATCCGCTACTTCGCTTTGCATTGTGGCACATCCAGGCAGGATCAGGAGAGCCACAAACAATACTACCAATCTACTCATTGGTCGGTCATTCCTCCTTCTTAACACCTTTATACTTCCAGTACTCTTCCCAGAGCTTATTCTTTAATTCCGGATCGGTTTCCTTCTCGGCGGCTTCGCGCAACTGCCTGGCAACGATATCATCGTCCTGCGGGGGCGGGAGCTTGCCGCCAGGGGCTCCGTATGCCGAATGGTCGATGTCAGCACTGCCGGCGCCGACATTGCTTTGTGCGCCGGAGGTTGTCCCGGCCGGTACGGTTTGTTCCCCCAGGGTGGGATTTGAACTGGCTTCCTCCGTGCCCACCGATGTTGTGTCGGTGCCGTTTCGTTCGCCTGTGCCTTCACCGGATTCCCCTGCTCCGCCGCTCCCGTAGGGACCATTCCGGCTGGCAGCGCCAGATTCTCTTTGACTGGGAACTCTGGCGGACAACTTCTGCTCTTCCTTAAGCAGCAGTTCGTCAAAATCGCCAAGGGCGATAAACAACTGCTTGTCCATGCTGGCGGTTTTTTCCGCCTGAGTGTGGGGTTGTCCCGGTTCAAAGACAGGGAGATAAATGAATGTCTCCTCGACGGGTGTTTGCACATTTTCCGGGTTGCCCGTCTTTGAGGTGTCTGGACACGGGAGCCCTTCCTGTGTGGCTGCGCCTCCCTGCTCGGCCAGCTCCATGCAGTAATTGACAATTCGGGTGTTGAGGTAGACGATAAAATCCTTGTAGTCGGCAATTTCACTCTGGGACAGGGAGGTGTCCTCGAATTCGCTAAATGCAGTCTGCCGGGCTCTGTCTAGGGCGATGACGCTTTTCTGCATCGACTCGATCTGGCCCTGGTCGGATGCATGGAGGGGGGATGCTGCGAATAGAACCATGAAAATAAAAACGTAAACAAAGGCGCTGATGGTTCGCGCAGAGGTGGACAAGTGAAGGAGGCTTTTTTGTGACTGACACATAAGGATTCTGCCTTCAAAAAAGGTTCATTGCGGGTGGATATGCATCCATGCAAGCCTGACATGACTCCAGAATCTTCCCTTTTCAATAATTATAACATCAGACCGTGGTAAAACGAACAAACTCTCGAAAGGTGCTCAGTAATGATGTGCTGAGAATTGATGGGGCGGGAACTATTCAGTTGTGTCGTTTATTTGTCGTGGACCGGTCGCCAGGCGGCGATGACTTTTTCGACAGCTTTGCGGTCGCTGGTACGATAGGGGCCGACAATGGCGCCGCGCAGGTTGGCAGGCGTCAGAAGCTCACCAACTGTTTGCTGCAGGTTCGTGGGTGTCACCTTGTCGATGCCGGCGAGATCGTCGGCGATGGTGCGGCGGCAGGCGGCAAGCTCGCCCCACGCATAGCGCAGGGCCATTTCATCGACCTGGTCGCGGGAGTAATCGAGGTCGCAACGGTAGCAGTTGAGGACGTGGTCGAGTTCATCCCGGGAGACTTCAGTGGTATGCAGTTCAGTCAGGATGTCGAGGATGGCCATGGTCGCCTGTTGCAGATTTTCCGGGGATACCGCCAGATCAATCGCCATGACTCCGGCATCTGCATAGAGCGCGAGAGAGGCGTCAACGGCATAGGTCAGCCCCAACTCCTCTCGCAGTCGCAACATCAGACGGCTCATTCCCCCCCAGCCGAGCAAACGACGCAAGGCTCGCAGGTTGACAGCATGTTCACTGTCACGCCCCGGCAAAAGGAAGGCCAGCTGCACACTGATCTGGGAGCCGGCATCTCGGACCCAGCGAAGCGGCCGATCTGTACCTGAAAAGTCGGTCCATTCCTTAGGCCGTGGAGCGATGTCGCCTTGCCAATTGCCGAAGTGTTGTTGCGATGCGGCAACGACCTGCCGATGTTCGACCGGACCGGCAACGGCCAGTACCGTGTTGTGCGGTGTGTAGTAGGTGACGTGATGCCGCTGCAGCTGTCCCAGGGTCAGTCGTGATATTGCCGAACGGTTGCCGACCGTTGGCTGACCGAGAGGGTGTCCTGGAAAGAGCAGGCCGGCGATGATGTTGTCAGAGTTGATCTGACGACCGGATTCGTTGAGGTCGCCCATGGCTTCTTCGAGAATCACCCGACGCTCCAACTCCATATCCTTGAACAGAGGCCGCTGCATCATTGAAGCGAAGATAGCGATCCCCCGATCGATATGATCAGGGTGAATACGGGAGTGGAAGCAGGTAGTCTCGCAGTCGGTCGCGGCGTTGGCTGAGCCGCCGATCGCTTCGAAGGCGCGCTCAAGGGCCAACCCGGTGGGATATTCCTGCGTCCCCTTGAAGAGCATATGCTCAAGGAAGTGGGATGCCCCGGCCTTGCGCGGGTTCTCGTGACGACTGCCGACACCGATGTAAATCAGAATCTCTGTACTATGATGGTGAGGCATCGGTACGCTGACTACGCGCAGGCCGTTGGAAAGGGTATCGCAGAGGTATTCAGTCATTAGAGGCGGTCTCTGGTTGCCGGAGGCTGGTTGCTGGAGGGTTTCCAGCCCCGAGCCCCCAATCTCCAGCCCCTGTTATTTCAATAGCCTTGCGGCTTCCTTGGCGTGGTAGGTGATTATCAGGTCGGCGCCGGCGCGTTTCATGCCGACCAGGGTTTCCATCATCACACGGTCGCCATCGATCCAGTCCTTTTCCGCGGCGGCCTTGATCATCGAATATTCACCGGACACATTATAAGCGACCAAAGGCAGGTTATAGCGATCCTTCAGATCGCGCAGGATGTCCAGGTAGGCCAGGGCCGGTTTGACCATCAGGAAGTCGGCGCATTCCTGGATATCGAGCTCTGCCTCGCGAAATGCCTCGATGCGGTTTGCCGGGTCCATCTGGTAGCTGCGGCGGTCGCCGAACTGTGGCGTCGACTCGGCGGCATCACGAAACGGGCCGTAATAGGCGCTGGCGTATTTCACGGCGTAGCTCATTACCGGGATGTGCGAGAAGCCGTTGGCGTCCAGAATCTCGCGAATCGCTGCGACACGGCCATCCATCATGTCCGAAGGGGCGACGATGTCGGCACCGGCCCGGGCGTGCGAGAGCGCCTCGGCCGCGAGCAGCTTAAGAGTCTCATCGTTGTCGACATCACCGTCCTTGATTATGCCGCAGTGGCCGTGGTCTGTGTATTCGCACATGCAGACATCGGTGATGACCAACAGTTTCGGCACTTCGACCTTGATGGCGCGAATCGTTTCCTGGATGATGCCGTTTTCCGAGTAAGCGTCCTGGCCGAGAGGATCTTTTTCCTCGGGGATGCCGAACAGGATCACTGCCGGTATACCTAGTTCGTAGACTTCCTTGGCTTCGGCAACGATGTACTCGATCGACTGCTGGTAAATACCCGGCATCGATACGATCTCTTTTCGGATATTTTCGCCGAAGGCGGAAAACATTGGATAGATCAGGTCTTCGGGGCGCAGGAAAGTCTCACGGACCATGCTGCGGAGAGCTTCGCTACGGCGTAGGCGGCGGGCACGGTATTCGGGGAAGAACATATTCAAACCTCCGGTTTGTCGGGTGCGCGTGGCGCGCGGAAAATCAGAAGAAATTATTGTTGCGCGAAATGACGCGTGATCGCTTCAACCATATCATCAAGCGTCGAGTTGTCAGGCTCAACAACGACCTTGAATCCATTTTTTTTTGCGGTTGCCGTTGTCAGGGGGCCGATCGAGGCGACCGGGACCCGTCTGGCCAAATCCAGGCTG
>Ga0102946_1000505_pt1 | contig 13568 bp, 10 predicted proteins | sample SalPon2A_A_D1_MG_FD_78209 | JGI IMG/M metagenome (GOLD analysis project Ga0102946, IMG submission 78209) | Soil microbial communities from South San Francisco under conditions of wetland restoration - Salt Pond MetaG R2A_A_D1_MG | ecosystem: Environmental > Terrestrial > Soil > Wetlands | place... | reverse complement strand
GATCGCCGCCGACGAGAAGGCGCGGGCGCTGTACCTCTACCCGACCAAGGCGCTCGCGCAGGACCAGGCCCGCAAGCTGTCCGGGCTCAACCCGCCGGGGCTCCGCCATGCGATCTACGACGGCGACACGCCGAAGGAGGAGCGCACCGCGGTCCGCAGGCGCTCGAACCTGGTGCTGACCAACCCCGACATGCTCCACATCGGGATCCTGCCCCACCACAAGAGCTGGGGCGACTTTCTGATCAACCTTCGCTACGTCGTCGTGGACGAGGCCCACGTCTACCGCGGCGTCTTCGGTTCCAATGTGGCCAACGTCCTCCGTCGGCTGCGGCGCCTGGCGCGGGTCTACCGCGGGGAGGAGGGGGAGCCGCGCTTCATCCTCACCTCGGCCACGATCGCCAACCCGGCCGAGCTCGGGGAGGAGCTGCTCGGGACGCCGGTCGAGCTCGTCGACGATGACGCCGCTCCGAAGGCTGGCCGCCGGATCGCGGTCTGGAACCCACCGCTCACCGACGAGGCAGCGGGGGTGCGGCGCTCGGCGCTGGCCGAGGCCGCGGAGATGCTGGCCGATCTCGTGACGAGCGGGGTGCGGACGATCTGCTTCCTGCGCAGCCGCAAGGGCGTCGAGCTGATTCAGAAGTTCACCGCCGACGAGCTCGCCGAGCGGGGGCGCCGCGATCTCGCCGAGCGGATCGCCCCATACCGGGCCGGCTACACGCCGCAGCAGCGCCGCGAGATCGAGCAGCGGCTGAGCTCGGGCGATCTGCTCGCCGTCGTGGCGACCAACGCGCTCGAGCTCGGGATCGACATCGGCGAGCTGGACGCGGCGCTCTGCGTCACCTTCCCGGGCACGGTCGCGAGCCTGAGGCAGATGTGGGGGCGGGCGGGCCGCAAGACGGAGGGCCTCGCGATCTACATGGCGGGCGAGGACGGGCTCGACCAGTTCTTCTGCCGTCACCCGGAGGAGTTCCTCGGTCGCCCCGTCGAGGCGGCGATCCTCGACCCGGCCAACGAGCAGATCCGCGCCGGACACCTGCTCGCCGCCGCCTACGAGGCCCCGCTCGGCGGACCGCACGATGACGCGACGCTGGGGATGGGCTGGAGCGAGGGCGCGGAGGCGCTCGCCGAGCGGGGCCTGATGCGCCGGAACCGCAACGGCGGCTTCGGCGTCCGTGGGCCCGGGTTTCCCGCCGGCTGGCTTGGCCTGCGCGCCGCCTCCTCCGACTCGGTCACCGTGCTCGACTCCTCGACCGGGGAGCTGATCGGCACGGTCGAGGCCGAGCGTGCCTTCTCCACCGTCCATCCCGGCGCGGTCTACATGCATCTGGGCAGGGCCTTCGAGGTGCGCGAGCTCGACGTGGAGCTGCGCCGTGCGGTGGTCGAGCCGTTCGACGGCGACTACTACACGCAGGCGCGCAAGGAGACCGACATCTACATCGAGCGGACGGAGGACCAGCGTTCGACGCTCGGCGTCGAGCTCAACTTCGGCACGGTCGCGGTCAGCGAACAGGTCGTCGCCTTTCAGCGCAAGCGCCTCGGCGACCACGAGGCCTTCGACTTCGTAGCCCTCGAGCTGCCCGAGCAGAGCTTCGACACCAAGGCCCTCTGGTACGTGCTCCCGGATGAGCTGGCAGGGCAGCAGGTGCTCCCGGGCGAGGTGCAGCTCGGCGCCCTGCACGCATCCGAGCACTCCCAGATCGCGGTGCTCCCGCTGCTGGCGATGTGCGACCGCTGGGACGTCGGCGGGCTCTCCACCAACGTCCACTACCAGACCGGAAAGCCGACGATCTTCATCTACGAGGGCCATCCCGGCGGCGTCGGGATCAGTCGCCGGGGCTACGACCGGTTCGAGCGCCTCGTCGGGGACGCCGCGCGCCTCGTCGGGGAGTGCCGCTGTGAATCCGGCTGCCCGTCCTGCGTGCAGAGCCCCAAGTGCGGCAACCTCAACGACCACCTCCACAAGGGCGGCGCGATCGAATTGATGGGACGGATGCTCTCGCGCGGGGATTCCGCGCGCGAGTAGAGTCGGGGCCCCAGGCCGTCGATTGGAGAAAGAGATGCTCAACCCGCTCACTCACCGCAAGATCCTCAAGAAGGGCAAGCCGGGGCGAGCGCGGATCACCGCCTTCGCGATGCCCGAGCGCGGCGCCTCCAGCCAGAACCTCCCGATGACGCTGGAGGTCCACGTGGAGGGCCTCTCGCCCTACGAGGTCGAGGACCAGTGGATGGTCTCGCGCAAGGACACGCTCGGCTTCGGCATGGAGGTGCCGGTCAAGGTCGATCCCGACAAGCCGCAGCGCGTCGCGATCGACTGGAAGTCCGCGAGGGCCGAGCGTTCGGGCGAGAAGGACGCGCGCCGCGAGGCGCTCGCCTCGCAGCCACCGGTTGGCGCCGGTGGGCCCGCCGCGGCGGCGGCCCCAGGCCAGGTGGGGTCGGTCGACGCGCGCAACGATCCCGAGCTCCGGGCGAAGCTCGAGCAGGTGATCGGCCGCAAGCTCGAGCCCGGGACCGAGCAGACCATCGACACCTCCAACGATCCAGCGCTCGCCGCGCGGATCATGCAGGTCGTGCAGCAGCACGCGGCGGAGAAGGCGGCCGGGGCGACCGGCGCGGCCGGGGCGGCGGCCTCCGATCAGGCGACCGGAGCCGGCGGCGACGCGCTGTCCAAGCTCGAGCGGCTCGCCAAGCTGCGTGACGCCGGCGCGCTGACCGACGCGGAGTTCAACGAGGAGAAGCGACAGCTCCTGGACGAGATCTGAGCGGGGGTGTCGTGGGTCGGCGGACACAGATTGCGGTCTGCGGAGCGTCGCGCTCGGACCCCGAGCTGGACTTCGTCGCGGCCGAGGTCGGGCGGCTGCTCGCCGAGGCCGGCGCGGTGGTCGTCTGCGGCGGCCGCGACGGGATCATGAGCGCCGTGGCCGGCGCCGCCGCCGAGGCGGGCGGGGAGGTGATCGGGGTGCTCATGGCGGATGACCTCGACAGCGGCAACTCCCACCTCACTCACGTCGTCGCGACGGGTATCGGCCAGGCCCGGAACCTCGCGGTGGTCGCCTCCGCCGATGCGGTGATCGCGATCGGCGGGGAGTGGGGGACGCTCTCTGAGATCGCCTTCGCCCGCCGGCTCGGCCGGCCGGTTTTCACGCTCAGCTCCTGGGAGCTCAGCGGCCGCGGCGAGATGGAGCGGGCGCCCGGGGTCGAGCCCGCCGCCGACCCCCCGGAGGCGGTCCGCCGGGCGCTCGAATCGGCCGCGGGCCGGTAGCCTTCGCGGCCCACGGGGCGCGCTTCGCGCACCGAGGTCTCAGGCGAGGTAGCTCAGTTGGTAGAGCACACGACTGAAAATCGTGGTGTCCCCGGTTCGATTCCGGGCCTCGCCATCCGGGCCTCGCCGTATCTCTCGCACCCGCCTCTCCGCACATGCTTGACGTAACCGCAGCCGCCTGGGCGATCACTCTCGGAGTGATCTTCGGCCTCTTCATCCTCGACTTCGCGGTCGCGGTGCTCCGGCCGCACTCGGTCGGCTTCCGCGAGGCGGCGCTCTGGTCGGTCTTCTACATCGGGGTCGCGATCGCGTTCGGCTTCGTGTTCGCCGGCAATGCGGGCTGGGACTTCGGCACCGAGTACTTCGCGGGCTACCTGGTCGAGAAGAGCCTCTCGGTGGACAACCTGTTCGTGTTCGCGATCATCCTCGGCACCTTTGCCGTCCCGGAGGAGCATCAGCACAAGGTCTTGATCTTCGGGATCGCGCTGGCGCTGGCGCTGCGGGCTGTGTTCATCGCGCTCGGCGCCACCCTGATCTCGCTGTTCTCGGTCATGTTCCTGCTCTTCGGCGTGCTCCTGATCTGGACCGCGGTGCAGCTGTTCCGGCATCGCAACGAGGACCCCGACATCGAGGACAACGCGCTCGTGCGGGCGACCCGGCGTGTCTTCCCGGTCGCGTCCGAGTACGACGGCGGGAGCCTGTTCACCAGGATCGACGGCAGGCGCGTGATCACGCCGCTGTTCATCGTCCTGATCGCGATCGGCAGCACCGATCTGCTCTTCGCCCTCGACTCGATCCCGGCCGTGTTCGGCGTCACCGAGGAGGCGTACATCGTCTTCTGCGCCAACGCCTTCGCCCTGCTCGGCCTGCGTGCTCTCTACTTCCTGGTCACCGGGCTGCTCGACCGGCTCGTCTACCTCTCGACCGGCCTGGCGATGATCCTCGGCCTGATCGGCGTCAAGCTCCTCCTGCACTGGGCCCACGACGACGTCGACTCCTCCGTGCCCGAGATCGAGACCGGCACCAGCCTGATCATCATTGCGGCGATCCTCGTCACAGTCACGATCGCGAGCGTGATCAAGGTGCGCAGGGATCCCGAGGCCCGCGCCCGCGCCGGCTCGCTTCGGGTGACGCGGAGCCGGCCGACCGAGCAGGACGACCAGGGGGCGTGAGCCGGGCTGATTCAGCTCGACCCCGGTTCTATTCTGCCTGCGATGGCCGAGCACGCCGAGAGCCTCCACACCGTTCGGGCTGCCGGGGTTGAGTCGATCCCGGCGGTTGCACGCCTGTTGCATCAGTTCAACGAGGAGTTCGGGGAGCCCTCGCCCGGGGCGCGGTTCTTGGAGGAGCGGATCCGGGCGCTGGCCGAGGCGGGGAAGGTGGAGGCGCTGATCTGCGGGGAGCGGCCGGACGGGTTCGCGCTGGTGCAGTTCCAGGAAACGATCTGGTCGGTGAAGCCCAACTGCTACCTGGCGGAGCTGTACGTCGTGCCGGACCGGCGGGGCGATGGCCGGGGGCGGGCGTTGATGGATGCTGTGCTCGAGGCCGCGCACGGGCGGGGCGCCGATCACATCGACCTCAACACCTCCGACGACGACCGGGCCGCCCGCGGCCTCTACGAGAGCCTCGGATTCACCAACCGGGAGGGGAGCCGGGACGGACCCCGGATGCTTTATTACGAACGCGACCTCTAGGCGGTTCGGAGGAGCGCGCCGTCCGCCGCCGCCCCTATCTTGAGGCACTCGATGGATCAGCAGCCACAGCTCGGGGAGAGTCCCGCCGGAGCCGCTCCGGCGGAGCACCAGGCCCTCTGCGCACTCGAGGACGGGGAGCGGGTCGACTCCGTCTACGTCGTCCGGGATCGCAGTCGCCGGCCGACGAAGAAGGGCGGCGAGTGGCTGGCGCTCAAGCTCTCGGATCGTTCCGGCTCATCGACCGCGAAGTCCTGGGATGAGGTCCCCGCGAGATTCGAGGTCGCCGAGCCGGGGGCGGTAGTCCGTGTGCGCGGGCGGTTCGAGTCGAGCGCGCAGTGGGGCGACTCGCTCATCGTCGAGGCGATCCGTCCCGCGCGGGACGGCGAGTACTCGGAGGCCGACCTGCTCGAGACCTCACCCGTGCCGCTGGAGCGGCTGGAGGACGATCTCCGGGCGCTCCAGGAGACGATCCAGACTCCCGCCCTCCGGGAGTTGCTCGGCCGTTTTCTCGACCCGGGCACCGAGATCTGGGAGCGCTTCCGGGACGCTCCCGCCGCCAAGCACTATCACCAGGCCTATCGCCACGGCCTGCTCGAGCACGCGCTCTCGGTCGCGCAGAGCGTCAGCGCCGCCGCCTCGTTCTTCCCCGGGATCGACCGCGACGTGGCGGTGACCGGGGCGCTGCTGCACGACATCGGCAAGCTCGAGGCCTACAACGACGATCCGCTCGCGATCGACATGACCGATCTCGGCCGCCTTCAGGGCGAGATTCCGCTGGGCTACTACCGGGTCCGCCGGGAGATCGAGTCGATCGACGGCTTCGACCCCGATCTCGCCCAGTCCGTGCTCCACATCATCCTCAGCCACCACGGCTCGCTCGAGCACGGCTCGCCGGTGGTTCCGGCGACGCGGGAGGCCACCCTCGTCCACATGATGGACAACCTCGGTGGCAAGCTCGGCAGCTTCGACCGGATCGAGCGCACGCTCGCCGACGGCGAGAGCTGGTCCGGCTTCGACCGCGGAATCGACACCGCGGCCTACTTCCGCCAGCGCGCCGCTTAAGCCCGGACCAAAGCCGCCCGCCGGGGCCCAATCCAGCCCTCGGCAACGCCGAGCGGTCACTGACAGCCACATAGCGGACGAAACTGACCGCTCGGCGCCTGAAAGCGAGGGAGACCGACGTGAGATTCGGTGTCCCGGGTCTCCGCCACCGGCGGAGAACGTGGCTCAGGACACACGCTTTGGGTCACCCACGAGGCACAGGCCGACAGCGTCACCTGGCGACCGCCGCGAGCGGCCCCCTCATCGTCCCCGCCTCGTGGTCCGGCGGAAGGTCTTCCAGGCCGGCTTCGCGCGGCCGTCGGAGTCGAAGAGGCCGACGTGGGCGCAGAAGGGGCAGCCGTCGGCGGACGGCGGGAGGTCCCGCCAGGCGTACCAGTGCACGGAGCTGATCCGCCAGCGCCGGCGCTTGCGCTCGAACATGCGGAAGGCCCGGGAGACGCGCTTGGCCTGTCGCTTCTTGGTCGTCGTCGCCGGGTGGCGCTTGGGGCCGCCGGAGCCCCAGCCGATCTCGGCGATCAGCAGGCGGGGGCGGCTGCCCGTCGCCCGGCGTGCCGCGCGGCTGAAGCGCCGGACCTGGCGCTTGCTGTCCTTGACGCTGCGCGCGTAGGGGTTGAGCGAGATGTGGTCGAAGTCCGGGTCGATCCCGAGCTCGTCGTAGTAGTCGTAGACCGCGTCCATGTAGTCGACCGGCGGCATCCCGTTGGGAGCGGGAGAGAGCCCGGCCGCGATCAGCTCGGCCTCGGGATCGACGTCGTGGATGGCCAGCGCCGAGAGTCGGACGAGGGTCACGTAGTCACGCGGCTCGGGCGCGGACTCGCCCCAGAACGACGGGAGGTTGGGCTCGTTCCAGAGCTGCCACGCGGTGATCGGCTCGTAGTCGGGGTCGAGCGCTGCCATCGTCCCGCCGGGCCCGTACCGAGTGACGACCCGGTCCAGGAATCGCTGCCAGGCGAACTTCATCTGATCGGTCCGGATCGGGGGCGTGCGCGAGTTGCCGAACCACGGGGGCAGCCCGAAGAGCACCGGCAGCGGGGTCGCGCCCGCCTTCCGGATCGCGTCGATCTTCGCGTCGAGCGGGCCCCAGCGGTAGTTGCCGGGCGCCCGCTCCACGCCTCGCCACGCGAGCAGGAAGCGGACCGTGCCCACACCGCCGCGACTCAGCCGGGAGACGTCCGAGGTGCTGAAGCTGCCGGCCTGGCTGACGACGCCGTAGAAGCTCTTGGGCGCGGGCCGCGGCTTCGCGCCCGCCGGGGCGGCAGCGAGCAGACAGGCGAGGAGGAGTCCCCCGACGATCAACCAAAGCCTGTTCACCCACCGCTCCTTCCCTGACCTCCCGGATCATTGAAGCACCCGCGGGGCGCCGGCTCAAGTCGCGGCTATCGCCTCGCGCACCGCTGGATCTTGGCGATGTTGCCGTCCGCCCGGTCGATGCACTTGAGCAGACGCTTGGTCTTCTGGTCGGGCGCGTTCTCAATCGCGTTCCCGAGGTCGGCGCCGCCGATGATCACCTGGCTCGAGCTCGGGTCCCCGAAGTCGATCCCGCGCAGCCCGGCCGCGGACAGCGAGTCGTTGACCTGGTCCTGGAGCTGGTTGCTCGTCTGGAACGCGGAGTTCACCGAATTCTCGGTCGTGTCGAGGATCGGCTTGAGGATCAGCAGGTAGATCGCCGCGAGGATTGCGACGGTTACCACCAGCCGAATCAGGCTGCGGACGAGGGACTCGGCGAGCATCGTGACTCGAATGTAGCGCCTCTTCGGTGGGGAGGCAGGCGCGCTGAGGGCGCAAAGTGCGCATTTCCGCGCCCCGAGCCGCACGGCCGCCGGTGGGCCGCATCTATCCTGCCCTGCGTGGCAAAGGACACCGAGAAGCTGATTCGCCAGCTCTCCCTGATCTCGTTCTTGATGGCCAATCGCCGGCCCGTGTCGGCGCTGGAGATCAAGCAGGAGGTGGAGGGCTACTCGTCGATGAACGAGGACGCGTTCGCACGCCGCTTCTACGCGGACCGCGCCGAGCTCGAGAGCCTCGGCATCGCGCTCAAGGTGGACAAGCCGAGCGAGGGCTTCCTCGAGTCCGAGCTCTACGCGTTGCCGCCGGAGAACTACTACCTGCCCGCGATCGAGTTCTCGGACTCCGAGCTGGCCGCGCTGGGCACGGCGCTGACGCTGCTCGACGGGCAGTTCGCCTATGCCGAGCCGCTCCGGCTCGCCCTCCAGCAGGTCTCCTGGGGACGCAAGAGCCCGCTCCAGAACGGCGAGGGCGCGCCGATCGAGATGGCGATGACCGCATCCGCCGGCGGCCGGGAGCTCTCGCAGCGCCTGGCGAAGATCGAGACGGCGATCAGCCGCCGCAAGACCATCGAGTTCAGCTACTACACGATGGAGCGCGACGCGACCGCCGATCGCAAGGTCGACCCCTACCACCTGGTGTTCCGCTCCGGCCAGTTCTATTTGATCGGCTACGCGCACGAGCGGGATGCGGTCCGCGTCTTCCGCCTCTCGCGGATCCAGGGAAAGGTCTCCTACGCGACCAAGGCTGAGCACGACTTCACGCCGCCGGAGGAGTTCGACCGCCGCGACTACGCGTCGCGGGCGGACTGGCAGATGGGCTCCAACGAGGGCCGCGCCCGGATCTTCCTCAGCGATCGCGTCGACTGGCTGGTCGAGCGCGACTATGGGGACTACGGGGAGCTGCGGCCGGCGAGCAAGAAGGACGGTGCTCCCGGCAAGGGCTCGATCCTCGAGACCGACTACTCGTCGTCCCGCCAGCTCGTCGCCTGGCTGCTGGGCTGGCGTCACAACGCGATCGTGCTCGACCCGCCCGAGCTGGTCGAGGAGGTCGACGAGCGCCGCGAGTTGCTCCGCAGCCGGCATGCCGCCGACTTCGAGACCGCGAAGCCCGTCGCCCGCCCCGCGGTCGAGGACGCCGAGCGCCGCAGTCGCACGAACGGAAAGTCGGAGACGGTGATCCGCCCGGAGCGCTTCGCGCGGCTGGTGACCCTCGCCGGGATGCTCATCGACGCGGCCCGCAACGAGCGCCGGCTGCAGACCGCCGAGGTCTGCGCCGAGCTCGGGGTCAGTGAGAAGGAGCTCCGCGGCGACATCGACGTCCTCAACGTCGTCAACTTCGGCGGCGGGACCTACGTGCTCTACGCGGAGATCGTCGGCGAGGAGATCGACGTCGATCCCGAGGCCTACGGGGACAGCTTCGCCCGTCCTGCCCGCCTGCTGCCGCTCGAGGCGAAGGCGCTGGTTGCCGCGATCGACTTCTTCGGCGATCACCTGCCGCAGGCAGGCCTCGACACGGCTCGCTCGAAGATCGTGCAGGCACTTGGCCACGACCCGTCCGAGGAGGGGCTGCAGATCACGATCGAGCGGGACGAGCCCGAGATCGTCGGCGCGGTCAACGACGCGATCAAGTCCCAGCAGGTCCTGAAGATCAACTACTACAAGGAGAACGAGGACCAGTTCACCGCCCGCGAGATCGAGCCCTACCGGCTCGCCCGCGGCCCGGGCGGCTGGTACGTCGGCTGCCGGGATCGCAAGCGGGACGCCGTGCGTCACTTCCGTCTCGACCGCACCAAGCAGGCCGAGCCCACCGGCGAGAGCTTCGAGCGCTCCGAGGACGTGGAGGCGCAGCTCGGCACCCAGCACTGGCTCAGCGAGGGCGAGGTCACCGATGCGCGGATCGCCGACGTCTGGGTCTCGCCGGAGCGGGCCCGGTGGGTCCGCGAGGAGCGCACGGTGGTCGAGGAGCTCGCCGATGGGGCCCTCGTCATCGAGATGCCCTTCGCAGGGACCTCGTGGCTGGTCCGCGAGGTGCTCAAGGGCGCCGGCGACATGGTCGTCCTCGAGCCTGAGGACGCCCGTGAGGCCGTGCTCGCGGCGGTCAGCGAGTAGGCACCTTGACGCAGCCGGAGCCGGCTCCCGGCCACCCGCTGATCACCCGCATCGTCGGGCCCAACCCGGGGCCGATGACGCTCTCGGGCACCAACACGTACATCGTCGGCAACGATCCCGCATGGGTGATCGATCCCGGGCCCGACGATCCCGGTCACATCGAGGCCGTCCGCGCCGAGGCTGAGCGCCGAGGAGGTCTCGCCGCGATCCTGATCACGCACCGGCACCTCGACCACACTGCCGGCGCCGAGTCGCTCGGCGGCGACGTGATCTGGGGCTCGATCAAGGCGGTCGACGAGACCGCCGCGCTCGCCGAGGCGATGCAGGAGCTGACGATCCGCAAGGTCAGGGGCAGCCACCCCGGACCCGACTCCGACGCGGGGCCCTTCCGGGTCATCCAGACCCCCGGGCACGCCTCCGACCACGTCGTCTTCGTCTACGGCGGCGACTCCGAGGTCTGCTTCTGCGGCGACCTGATCCTCGGGGAGGGGTCCGCGATCGTCCCGCCGCAGGCCGCGGGTGGATCGCTGGCCGACTACATGCGCTCGCTCGATCGCGTCGAGGAGCTCGCCCCGGCCTTGCTCTGCCCGGGGCACGGCCCCTGGGTCACCGATCCGGCGGCGAAGATCGCCGAGTATCGCGACCACCGCCTCGATCGCGAGCGCCGGCTGGTGGCCGAGCTCGAAGACGGCGAGCGCTCCAAGGCGGCGCTGCTCGACGCGGTCTGGGACGACGTCCCCGCGCCGCTGCGCCCGGCCGCCGCGCTGGCGATGCGCGCTCATCTGGAGAAGCTCGCGGGGGACGGGGTCCGGGTCGGGGAGCTCGAGGACTGAGCGGCCCCGTTCGCACGGGCCGCCTTGGCCCTGGATAATCGGCCTCGATGCTGAGGCGGCGAGACAGCGATCCCTGGCGCCGAGCCCTGCGGCGGGCCGGCGTCGCGGGAGCTGCCCTCGGCGCGCTGGCCGGCGCCGGCGGGCTCGGCGCTCGCTGGCAGCTCCTTCGCCGCCCGCTGCCGGGTGAGCGTGGCAGCCAGCGCGTGACCGGCATTGCGGCTCCGGTCGAGATCGCGCGGGATCGCTGGGGGGTTCCGCACATCACGGCGCAGACGACGCACGACCTCTGGTTTGCGCAGGGCGTCTGTCACGCCCAGGACCGCCTCTGGCAGATGGAGCTCTACCGCCGGGTCGCAGCGGGGCGGCTGTCGGAGGTGGCCGGCCGGGAGGGCCTCCCGGTCGACCGGATGATGCGCACCTTCGGCTTTGCCGGGATCGCCGAGCGCGAGGCGGTCGCGCTCACCCCCGGCCTGCGCTCCGAGCTCGAGGCCTACTGCGCCGGGGTCAACTCCCAGGTCCACGACACGGGGGCCCTCCCGGTCGAGTTCCAGCTCCTGCGGATCGACTTCGAGGAGTGGCGGCCAGCGGACATGCTCAGCGCCATGAAGCTGCTGACCTTCGGTCTCTCGACCAACTGGGAGCACGAGCTGCTCCGTGCCGAGATGATCCGCGCCCTCGGGCCGGAGTTGACCGAGCGCCTCGATCCGCTCTACCCGTCTGCCAATCCGGCGATCGTCGCTCCCGGCGGCGAGTGGTCGGGCGACGGGATCGGCCTCGCGGCGCAGATCGGGGTGGTCCGGGACGCGCTTGGCTTCGCGCCCGCGGCGAGCGGCTCCAACAACTGGGCCGTCAGCGGCAAGCTGAGCGGCACCGGGAGCGCGCTGCTCGCGGGGGATCCCCACCTTCCTCCGAGCATGCCCGGGATCACCTACCAGGTCGATCTGCGGGTCGGCGGTCGCTTCGTGCGCGGCGCCTCGATCCCGGGGTCTCCCGGCGTGCTGATGGGACAGGGCAACGACGTCGCGTGGACCTTCACCAACGCGATGGCCGACGTCATGGACCTTTTCGTCGAGCGCGTGGACGGCGACGCCTACGAGTTCGAGGGCGAGCGCCGCCCGCTCGAGGTCCGCGAGGAGGTGATCCGGGTCAAGGGCTCCGAGCCCGATCATCTCCAGGTGCGAAGCACCCACCACGGCCCGATCGTCAACGACGTCCTCGGGGCGGATGACAGCGAGCCACTGGCGCTCGCGTTCAGCGCCCTGCGACTGCCGGCGCTCAGTCGCGCCCAGGTGCGGCTGCTCGAGCCGACCAGTGGGGCCGAGCTGGTCGAGCTGCTCGCCGACCAGTGCACACCCGTCTCGAACCTGATCTGGGCCGATCGGGCCGGTTCGATCGGCTACAAGACCGTCGGCTGGCTGCCGGTTCGTCGCGGCGGTGTCCCCGACCTGCCCCGCCCCGGGTGGACCGGGGAGCACGAGTGGGACGGCTGGGTGCCCTACGAGGAGCTGCCGGAGGTGGTCGACCCCGACTGCGGCTACCTGATCACGGCCAACAACCGGATCGCCGGGGACGACTACCCCCACCACATATCCAGCCACTACCTGGACGGCTACCGCGCGCGAAGGATCGAGCAGCTCCTCCGCGAGCGCGATGACCACGACATCGAGAGCTTCGAGCGAATCCAGATCGACGAGTACTCGATCCCCGGCGATGAGACGGTGCAGCGTCTCGCGCGGATCGAGGACCTGGCCACCCGACAGCGCGAGATCGCGGCGATCGAGCGGCTGCGGAGCTGGGACCATCGGATGGCGGTGGACTCGGTCGCGGCGACGATCTACCAGGCGTTCACGCTCCGCCTCGCCCGGGAGACAGCCCGGCGGGCGATCGGGGACCGGGACCTCGCGCGCCGCTGGCTCGACGGGTCGAGCAACCCGTTCGTCGAGCACGTCACCGCTCCATGGCGCTGGCAGTCTCACCTGATCCGGCTCTGGGACGAGGCCGACGACGAACTGATCGGCCGGCCGTGGCCTGAGCACGTCCTCGACTGCCTGCGCGGAGCCCTCGACGACCTGGAGGAGCGCTTCGGCGCCGATCCGGAGCAGTGGGAGTGGGGCGGGGTGCACGAGATGGAGTTCCCGCATGCGCTCGGCGAGGCCAATCCCGCGTTGGCCCGGTTCTTCAACCGCTCGCTGCGAACGGGCGGCGCCCAGGAGACGGTCAAGCAGGTCGCCTTCGATCCCAACGACCCCTACAAGGCGGTCTGGGCGCCGTGCTGGCGGCTCGTCGCCGACCTCGAGGATCCGGACGCCTCCCGCTGGCAGGCCTTCACCGGGCAGTCGGGTCAGCCCGGCAGCCGCCACTACGACGATCTGATGGCCGACTGGACCGAGGGCCGCACCCAGCCGCTGGCGCCCGAGGGCCGGATGCGGGAGCTGCGATTGGTTCCGGCGCGCGCGAGCGCGAGATCTCCCGGCGGTTCGTGAAAGGCTTGAGCGCGCACCGCGATGAGCCGCCGCGACCAGATCACGATGACCCCCGAGGAGCAGCTGGAGCTGCTCGATTCTGAGCGCGTGGTGGTCATCTCCAGTCACGGGCCCAGGGGCTGGCCACACTCGATGCCCATGTGGTTCACGGTCCGCGACGGGGAGATCTGGGTCTGGACCTTCGCCAAGTCCCAGAAGGTCAAGAACCTCGAGCGTGACAACCGCTGCACGCTCCTGGTCGAGGCGGGCCACGAGTACCAGGAGCTGCGCGGAATCCAGATCGAGGCCGAGGCCGAGATCATCCGCGACACGGACCGTGTACTCGACTTCGCCAAGGAGCT